>Ga0222664_1000005_pt1 | contig 350751 bp, 347 predicted proteins | sample AntAcemetagen604_FD_181147 | JGI IMG/M metagenome (GOLD analysis project Ga0222664, IMG submission 181147) | Saline water microbial communities from Ace Lake, Antarctica - #604 | ecosystem: Environmental > Aquatic > Non-marine Saline and Alkaline > Saline | place: Antarctica: Ace Lake... | reverse complement strand
AAATCGTAATCCCACGTTCTCTTTCTTCTGGCGCTCCATCAATTTGATCATACGCTTTGAATACTGCTCCACCACTCACAGACAATACTTTTGTAATTGCTGCTGTCAATGTTGTCTTACCGTGGTCAACGTGACCCACTGTTCCTATGTTTACGTGAGGCTTGTTCCTCTCAAACTTCGCTTTTGCCATTTACTTACTCCTATTTCCTTAGTCTTTCTTTTCCCCTGGTTCAGCCCAATTTAAATTGGAGCGGGTGATGGGAATCGAACCCACACTACCAGCTTGGAAGGCTGGGGCTCTACCTTTGAGCTACACCCGCATTATTGTATATACAAGTGGTGGAGGGGGCAGGATTCGAACCTGCGTACGCATACGCGGGCAGATTTACAGTCTGCTGCCTTTGACCGCTCGGCCACCCCTCCGGGTATAATACAAATAAATATTATATATAAGGGAAATAGGTGATTTTACCCCTGTTTGTCAACTGTAAAATCTATTTTTACTAAAATTCTTTTTTAATTTCTTGAATAATGTAATCTTGCGTCGCCTTTTCCAAATAGGGATGCATTGGTAAACTTATCACTTGTTTTGACAGTTTCATTGTATTTCCAAGCTTATCCGGTGCAACCGGGAAGCCCCTATATGCAGGCTGAAGATGCAAAGGTTTGGAATAATATACTGCTGTTGGAATTTCCTTAGATTTTAATTTATTTTGCAATTCTAAGTTATCACAAGGCACCTTTATTGTGTATTGCGCCCAAACTGATTTGCAACAGCTTGGAACAAAAGGGACACTAACACTGTCTTTTAAATTTTCAGAATAATAATCTGCTGCTTTTTGGCGTTGATTAATTTCATTTGGGAATATTTTCAACTTTTTAATTAAAACAGCAGCCTGCAAAGTATCAAGACGCCCAGTTAATCCGATGCGAACATTTTCATTACGATCGATTCCCTGACCATGAATTCGAATAGATTTTAATTTTGCGGCCAATTCATCATCATCAAGAAAGATTGCACCTCCATCTCCGTATCCACCTAATGGCTTAGCAGGAAAAAAGCTTGTTGTTGCCATCAACCCATGTGATAAAGTTGGGTTTTCTTTATATACAGCACCAGCGCTTTGGGCGGCATCAACCATGGACCACATGCCATTTTTTTCTGCAAGATCTTCTATGTATTTATGATCTGCTGGTAGGCCAAATAAGTCCACAGGGATAACAGCCTTCATGTTCAATTCAGAATGGTTAGATTTGACCATTTCTATCGACGCCTCTAGACTTTCCAAAGACATTGTAAATGTTTCAAGGTCAACATCAACAAAAACTGGGGTCGCCCCTAGGGCTGCAACAACTTCGGCTGTTGCTGTGAATGTAAAAGACGGTACAAAGACAGCATCCCCAGGCCCTACATTTTTTGCCATTAAACACATTGTTAAGGCATCTGTTCCACTGGCACATGAAACAACGTGCTTGCGGCCTGAAAATTCCATTAAGCGTTTTTCAAGGTCAAAAACTTCTGGACCCATTACATATTGCCCATGATCTAAAACTGATTTTATCGCCTGATCCAACTGGGGGCGAATTAATTCTTGCTGTGTTTTTAAATCTATAAACTGTATTGGTTGAATTTTTGCTGTCATTTTAATCTTCTGTTTTGGCGCGCCTGAAGGGATTCGAACCCCTGACCTCTGCCTCCGGAGGGCAGCGCTCTATCCAGCTGAGCTACAGGCGCAATATTAATAATTTCAGTTCAATATGTTCCTGAAAAATGATTTCGTAAAATCAATAAATGTTTCAAATTGTGACTTGAAGCCCAATTTGTATTCGCAAAATGCGCTTTCTTGAATGAAAAATCAAGAAACTTTTAATCCACAACTATCAAAATAAACTTAAAAATGATAGATTGGGAAAAAATAAGGGAAGCATAAAATGAAAAAAATTGGAATGTTTTTATTAGTGGCGGGGTTTTTGGTTTTATCCAATACAGCAAGCGCATTTAATAGCAGCCTTTATGCAGAACGTCCCAATATTTATGCCATGTGCAAAACATGTGCAAACTACATCACTCTTATAAAAAATAAAAAATGCCCAGAACCCTCTATTAAGCGGTCCCCAAAAGAAACGATAATTGGAACACTTGGGCCTCTTCTTAGGATTGCAGCCACTAAATATGGGCAACACGTTACTGCCCATGGTTTTATATCACATACGGACAATAAAGAAAAATTATTAGGTATCGATAGTATGTGCCAAATTGGTTTGTATGCTTGTGGAAATATAATTGATACTGGTTTTGGCGGTGGAAACAAGGCTTGTTCCTCTGTTTGTAACGCATCAAACTGTAAAGACCCTTATATATATTATGCCTGTAAAGCAGCCAGCGATTCATCTGATGTGCTGGATGGGCGCAAGGTATGCAGCAATAAATCAACTGAACAGTGCCTTAATGCAAATAAAGACATGAAATTTGATGGGATTTCCTATGAAAAAGCTTTTGACAAATATGGCCTATCAACTTTAGAAAAACTTGATAAGGAACAAACAGAGAAAGATAAAAAGCTGTTGTATTGGCTTATAAACATCCTACACCGGCAAGTAAAATTCATTCATGAAGAAAACATTCGTAAAGCCCCGGCGTTTATCAAATTTAGTAAAAATGAATTTAGTTTTTATAGTTTTCCAGAAACTGTACAAGAGAAGAAACTTAACACTGAAAAAGCCTTAAAAATCAGCTTTGGGAAAGCCTTAAAAGAAACAAAAAGAATATTGGAAAAAGAATTTGCACCTGATGGGGGTTGGAAAGCAACAAAAAGCGAAAATACTAAATTTGGGAAAAGACATGAAAAACTTTGGTATGACAAATCTATAAACCCTGAGGTCAGAAAAAAAGTGGATGAGCTTTTAAGAGGCCTGGAACCCAGCCAAGCAGATACAATAAAAAGGATCGTTACAGAAATGACCACAACGGGCATTACTCCTGAAAAACGCCTAGAATTATTGAGGGCAGTTGTCCGCTTGGGTAAAAATAATTTTGGAAAAAAAGCCAAGACATACAGCAATGCTGTATTTTTAAATGGTGAAAAATTTGATCTGTGGCTTCAAATTGCCAGAAAAATTCCCTTTATGTACAATTTAGAAAAAAGACTTCAAGTGATTAAGTCCATTGATCGTCTTAGTGATTATCAGTTACGTCAAGTGACACGTTATAACCTGTTCCGTGAAGTGTATCCCGATGACCTTCCTGCAACAAGGGACATTCTTGAGCAAATTGATAATGTTAAAAAGCTTGACGAACGAACAGATAGTTTCATTCCTGACTATCTTAAAGGATTTGAAATACCAGATGGGACAGCTCCATACTTATTAACATCAAAACAATATAGTGAGGCAGTTGAAAAAATTATTGTAGAATTTTATAAAGATACTCACACCTCTGATTTTGTTAGCCCTAAGGGCACACCCATATATAGGCTTTATAATCCCAATAAAAAATTCCAAGCACTCATCAAAGCCATAAGCTTTCTTGATCTGAAAACGGTTGATTTTCATGATTCTTTCAGGGATAGCTGGAAGGAAGGGTCTAAGATACCTCCCAAAAAAGGGATTGAAGTCATCAATAAATTAAAAGATATGTCAGTCACCCAATTAACCAAACTGGTTAGCCCAGAGTTTTTTGAGATTTTAAAGAAGGAGATCCCTGTGGCGAAACCAACTTGGTCTGGCAATATTGGCTTAGATTGGGCAACAAAGTTTGAATCTTATGAAGATGTCCTTAAAAAATCAGAAAAATAGATAGTGATGAAACAAATAGAAGTTGAGTTAAAATTTGAAGTTGATAGCAAAGACGATATCAAAGCAGTATTGGATCAAGGGTTTTCATATGATTCAACAAACCGTTTAGAAGATATCTATTATGATAACTCAAAAAATGACTTATTTAAAAAAGGTATTTTTATAAGGGTTCGAAACAAAGATGTCCTAGATTTTAAATTTAATATGCGGGATATCCAGTCTGAACGTTTTTCTGAAGAGTATACCCACTGTAATGAATATAGTTTTGATATTCCTTTTAAAGCTGAAAAAATCCCTGACCTGCATGATCTTTTAAATCTGCTTAGTTTAAACAAAAACGGGGTCAATTCTTTTGATTCTTTTCTTGCCCAAAACAATCTTTCACAATCAATTTCAGTGGATAAAACCAGGGTTACCTATAAAAAAGAGACAACAACCATTTGTGTAGACCAAGTGAAAAACTTAGGCAACTTCGTAGAAATTGAAATCTTGGTGGATGATGAAAGCCAAACAAAAGCAGCGCAGGAAAAAATTCTTGGGCTGTTTCCAAAAAACAAAAAACCTGTTACCACAGGGTACGTTGCATTGACTTGGAAGCAAAAAGATTTTGAAACGTATAAAGCCGGCAAATATCATACAGCTGAAGATCGGGCTTTGTTTCAAAAGGACAATTAGACCTATATTTTTTACCAACAGAATGGTATTTTTAATTTATGAAAACTGGCGTCACTTTAACAAAACAAACCACTATTTCGTGTAATGGAGAATCTCCTGCCCTTGGGCATCCACGCGTTTTTCTTAAAATAGAAAATGGGGCAAAAATCCAATGCCCCTACTGCAGCAAGATTTTTGTTAATACGAACGACGGTAAAACTGCAAAATAACTTATTTAACTTAAATCGTTAACAAGACAAATCTTAATCAGCCAAGAGATCCATATGTTGGACCAGCATTTTCCTTACTCTTATCTGGAACCCCTATTCTAAGCCCTATATCTCTGCTAGAAGACCCTGAGGACCCAATTGATACACTACTCCCGACACGCACCCTAGGCTTTCCCTCTTCTTTTTTCCCCTCACTAGAAGCAGCACTAGCCTTCATAGAAATGATTGATATGCAAATTATTGAAAGTAGTAAGATTTTAGTTTTCATTATATTCCTCCTTATTCCCATTAGAAATAAGGATACAAATATAAAAAGAAGGTTTCAACAAAATTATTTATTTTGAAATTTTGCTGCTTGCTATTTTCTTTTTGATTTCCCCTATGGCTTGGCCTGGGTTTAAATCTTTCGGACACGTGTTGGTGCAATTCATGATGGTATGGCAACGATAAAGCTTAAAGGGATCTTCAAGATCTTTTAAACGTTCTTCTGTTTTTGTATCACGGCTATCTTGAATAAAGCGATATGATTGCAACAAAGTTGCGGGGCCCAAATAACGGTCACTGTTCCACCAATAACTTGGGCAACTGGTTGTACAACAGAAACACAAAACACATTCCCACAAACCGTCTAATTGTTTGCGTTCTTCTGTGCTTTGCAAACGTTCCTGTCCTTCTGGTGCAGGGTCATCGTTTTGAAGCCATGGCTGTACTGATTCATATTGGGCATAAGCCACCGATAAATCAGGGACTAAATCTTTAACAACAGGCATATGGGGTAACGGGTAAATTTTCACATCCCCTTTGATTTCATCAAGATGTTTAATGCACGATAGAGTATTCGTGCCATCCACATTCATGGCACAACTTCCACACACCCCTTCACGGCAAGATCGGCGGAAGGTCAAAGTTGAATCAACTTCATTCTTAATTTTAATTAAGGCATCCAGAACCATCGGCCCGCATGTATCCATATTTAATTCATAAATATCCACCCGTGGGTTTTGATCAGAATCAGGATTATATCGATAAACCTGGAATTTACGCACATTTCCAGACCCTTCTGGCGCCTTGAATGTTTTTCCTTTGATAACTCTGGAATGTTTTGGCAGTCTGAATTCAACCATTAATAAACCCTTTTTTGTGGTTTAATATATTCTACTTCATCCGTCAGTGTATGCGTGTGGACCGGACGATAATCAATCTTAACTTTGTTCTTATCATCCACCCAAGAAACCGTATGCTTCATCCATTTTTCATCATCCCGTTCTGGAAAATCATCCCGCGCATGTGCCCCACGGCTTTCTTCACGCTTGGCTGCAGAATGCATGGTTGCAACACTTTGGCCCAAAAGGTTTTCAAGTTCCAACGTTTCCACCAAATCAGAATTCCAAATCAAAGATTTATCAGCAATACGAACATCTTTAAAGCGCTTGGCCACACGGTCAATTTCTTGACATCCCTTGTCCAATATCTTTTTTGTGCGGAAGACAGAGCAATACTTTTGCATTGTTTTTTGCATATCTATACGTATTTCACTGGTAGGCGTCGTTCCTTTCGAATCGCGAATTTTATCCAGTTTTGCCAAAGCTTCTTCTCCAGCATTTTCTTTCAGTTTTGGATGGGCTGTATTTGGCTTGATCAGTTCTTTTGCACGCAAGGCTGCAGCCCGCCCAAATACAACCAAATCAACTAAGGAATTTGTCCCTAAACGATTTGCACCATGCACAGACACACAAGCTGCCTCACCAATTGACATTAATCCCGGTGCGACGGCATCTGGATCCTTTGCTGTTGGTCTTATAACCTCACCATGATAATTGGTTGGAATTCCCCCCATATTATAATGCACTGTCGGGACAACTGGGATGGGTTCTTTTGTAACATCTACCCCTGCAAAAACTTTGGCAGTTTCACTGATGCCTGGCAGTCTTTCATTCAAAACTTCAGGATCAAGATGTTCAAGATGCAACCATGCGTGATCTTTATGTTCCCCGGCACCACGTCCTTCATTTACTTCAACTGTAATGGCACGTGACACCACATCACGGGAGGCTAAATCTTTTGCATTCGGGGCATACTTTTCCATAAAACGTTCGCCTTTGGAGTTTGTCAGATATCCCCCTTCACCACGGGCGCCTTCAGAAATCAGACACCCTGCCCCGTAAATTCCGGTTGGGTGGAATTGGATAAATTCCATATCCTGTAAGGGAAGTCCTGCACGTAAAATCATGCCATTTCCATCACCGGTACACGTATGTGCCCCTGTGCAAGAAAAGAACGTCCGTCCATGCCCCCCAGTGGCTAGAACAACCATATGGGCCTGAAAACGGTGAATTGTACCGTCATCCAAATTCCAAGTCATGACACCACAGCACTTGCCTTCGTCATCAAACATTAAATCTAAGGCAAAATATTCAACGAAAAATTCAGCTTTGTGTTTCAAGCATTGTTGGTAAAGGGTGTGTAATATGGCATGGCCTGTCCGATCAGCCGCAGCACAAGCCCGACGCGCCATCTCTTTTCCATAATTTTTGGTATGCCCACCAAATTGGCGTTGATAAATTTTTCCATCTTCTGTTCTGGAAAAAGGCACCCCAAATTTTTCAAGCTCTAGAACAGCCGGAATTGCATGGCGGCACATATATTCAATGGCATCTTGATCCCCTAGCCAATCTGATCCTTTAACTGTGTCATACATGTGAAAACGCCAGTCATCATCATCAAGGTTTCCAAGGGCTGCACTTATCCCGCCTTGGGCTGCAACTGTGTGACTGCGCGTTGGAAATACTTTTGATACACAGGCTGTTTTTAATCCTGTTGTACACATTCCCAAAGTTGCGCGAAGTCCAGCGCCTCCAGCGCCTATAACAACAACATCATATTGGTGGTCTATAATTTTATATGCTTTTGTCATAACCTAATTACTTCTTTAAAAAACGATTAAATATAAATTCCAAACAGTTATTATCAACAGAATCCCTGTAAATAATTTCAATAAAAATTGGGAAAATGTATGCCAAAATGAAATATGAATGTAGTCATCAATAATAACTTCTAGTCCTAAAAACATATGATATATCAAGCTTAAAAAGAATAATAAACTTAATACATAATTTTTTGGCTCTTTCAGCCATTGAACTGTCTGGTCATAATCTTGCCCAACACCGTTCATTAAACCCCAAACAAACCAAAGCCCCAAAAAGGTTAAGAAGATTGCTGAAATCCTTTGTCCCAACCAGTGCCCTGCCCCACAATTTTCTGAAGGCGCAATATTATTATCTGAATTTGACCTTTTTTGTATCATTTATGACACCCTCAGTGTTGTAGCGATAGTCAAGGATATTGAGACAACAACAACTAACCACCCTGTTTTATAAAGGGTCTTTAACCCATATCCTTTGCCTATATCCCAATAAAGATGACGCAGGCCATTACACAAATGGTAATAAAAACTAAACAACCATCCCACCATAAAAAGCTTACCATACCATGTTTTTGCATGGCTTATAAAATGCCCGTAAGCAGCTCCCCCTGAACTTAAAGAAAAAAGCCACCAACATAAAACGATAACGCCCATAGAAAGGGCCACACCTGTAAAACGGTGCATTATTGATAAAACTGAGGTTAATTGCGGTTTATACACCTGTAGGTGTGGAGATATAGGACGTTGTTTTTTCATGCCCTTAGTCTAAAGAATTTTATGATCTCAATCAACTTTATAATAGCTTTTATACCATTCAATAAAGTTTTTAACACCAATATTTGTGTCCGTTTTTGGACTAAATCCAAGATCTTGCTTTGCTTTACTTATATCCGCCGATGCTTCTGGAACATCGCCTGGCTGCATAGGCTGTAAATCCAACTTTGCTTTCTTGCCCAGATTTTCTTCAATTAACTGAATATAACTCATTAAGGTTGATGTCTTTCCATTGCCCAAGTTATATACTTCATGCGGGGGTTTCTTTCCCACAGCTTTAGGAACTTTTCTTAAGGCAGCAATCAACCCATCTTTAATATCATCCACATACGTGAAATCCCTTTTCATTTTTCCATGATTGAAAACTGGAATTGGATCCCCTTCTATAATTTTTTTTGTAAAAATAAACAAGGCTTGGTCAGGCCGACCCCATGGACCATACGCAGTAAAAAACCGCAAACCTGTTGTTGGTAAATTAAAAAGATGACTGTAAGAATAACTCATCAGCTCATCACAGCGTTTAGTTACAGCATACAATGCCATAGGCTGGTTAACTGGATCAGACTCAGAAAAAGGCATTTTTTCATTCGATCCATAGACAGAGGAAGAACTTGCATACACAAAATGTTCAAAACCTTCTTGATGGCGCGCCAGTTCTAATAACACCAAGTGTCCCATTACATTTGAATTAATATATTCATAAGGATTTATTAAAGAATAACGCACCCCGGCCTGTGCAGCCAAGTGAACAACGTGACTAATTTTTGGGGTTGCTGACTTCCATACTTTTCCAACAGCCTCTTTATCTTCCACATTGATTTTATGAAAATCTAAAAGATCGCCAAAATTTTCTTGCAGATATTTTAACCTGGCCATTTTAAGGGTTGGATCATAATAATCATTAATATTATCAATTCCAATAACCTTATGGCCATCACCTAAAAGTTGTTTTGCAACGTGGAACCCTATAAAACCCGTGATACCCGTTACCAATATTGTGTTTTCTGTAATTTTTTTCATAGCTGTTTTCATTTTCAAGTCAAAATATAATACAAACAAAATTCGCTGTCTATTGGTATCTAGACAGAAAAATCTTCATTGAACATAATATTCACCAATTCAGCCTGACCTACAAGATGTGGATCACTTGGTCGGCATAAATATTCACATGTTTGGGAATACTTTATCCAAGTTGTATAACAATTATTATCTTCTGAATTTTCGCAAAGAGATCCAAGATTTGATTTAACCATTTGCTTGCAACGGTCTGCGTTAAAATCGCACCCTGAACAGTCTGGTTGACAATAAAGCCCTACAGGGTTTTTTGCGTTGAATGCAGGCACATCTTTATAATGTACTGTCTGTGATTCTTCGTCACATCCCAATAAAAAACATCCCAAAAAAATACTTATAATCAGCCTAAACATGTACTAACCAGTAATTAAATTTAATTACTGGTTAGCATAGCATATTTTTTATTTTGATTGCGTTATTTTTGAACAGCAACACCGTATTTTTTCCGCACGCTGTCAATATAAGACAAAAGCTCTAACTGAGTATCAAAATATTTTACACATGTATCTTCGTTTGCATAATTTATTTCTTTTAAATGGGCTGTTTGTCTTTTGCGATCAACTTCCAAAGAAGTCATGGAATTATCACGGAACCACTCTATTACATTCTTCATTTTATGAAATCGTATGTTCTGAGGCAAATTATAAACATATGTATTATTTTCTATGAACGTCTCGTCATTTGGATCATAGTTTTTACGTCTGTTCTTATGCGTCAGATCAAATCTGGCAACAGCCTTGTAAACACTGGATTTAGTTCGCCCAAGGTTAATTGCAATTGCCTCAGAACTTAATCCACCGTCATACAATGATTTCAGTTTTTTGACTTCATCAGAAGTCCAGCCTTTTTTATAAGATTTATTTTTTAAGCCTTCCATCGGTCACTCCTTTTTTTAAGGTTTTTACTAGTGACCTCCGAACAAATATGATTTTTTATATTTTGTGTTTATTTATTATTATTTCGTTTTAAATAATTTAGATGGAAAAATCAAGGGAAAAATTAAAACCCTTTCCCATGTTACTGGAAAAGGATTGTTTAAATTAATAAATTTTATAAAAACTTATTTGGCTATGTCATCGGCAGGATCATCTCCTGCAGCCATAATTCCTGCAAATGCTGCGCCAAATGCCGCTTGTAATGCTTGGCCTTCTTCCGCTGTCATCCCTGCAGGCACATGATCTTCTTCATCTCCTGCAGCCATAATTCCTGCAAATGCTGCGCCAAATGCCGCTGGGTCATATTCACTTATATCTGAAGCATCTGAAGCAACAGAACCTGGAGTTCCCACAACAGGAAAACCTGTGGATCCAAAAGATAAATTTGTAATATCAGATCCAAAAGAACTAACCCTAGAACTTGCTCCAACTGTTGAGTCTGTTTCAGGTGTTTCCATTGCCATTGCATGGCTGGTAATAATTAAAGTAGTTGCAAGTAATAATGCCTTATTCATATCTTCATCTCCAATGTTTCACTTAATGAACGTGACTTTTATCAAGTAAAAACAAATAAATCAACAGTAAATATAAATGATTATTAGTCTAATGAGGCATTATTACTATGAATATTTCACATAATTACTCTAATTTACTTAAATATTCTATTATCCATAAGTATATATCAGATATTTTAACAAGTTCTGGAATGATAACTTGGCCATTTTTTGTAACCTCAACCATTCCTGTTTTTTGACGACGCAGAAATAATTGACAGCCAAGCTTAATCTCCAACCTTAAAAGCGTTACGTTTACATAGTTAGGCGTGACATTTAATGTTTTTGCTGCTTTGTGAATGCTTTTGAATCTATAAATTTCTGTAACCACACGCGTTTCTTGCGTGTTTAATGCCTGTATCTTTTTTGTTATCATTTTGTTTTCCCTATACACACAGGCATCCTATTTGCGTTTTCAGGAAGAAGCAACTTTTCGGCGTAATTTTTTGGGAAGTTTATTGACAGTTTGTCATTTTTTGAAAGGAAATGGTGCCCAGAGGCGGACTCGAACCACCGACACGGGGATTTTCAGTCCCCTGCTCTACCAACTGAGCTATCTGGGCATTCAGTATGAATATCAGTATCTATAATAAAAAAACAATATATTGTCCATGAAAAAAACAAATTTTATGCAATTATTATTTTTCAGGCTCTTCATCTGTAGGCATATCGTTACTTATCATTTCATTGCCAGGTATTACATATGAATCGGAAAGCCAACGATTCAGGTCAATATTTTTGCATTTTCTTGAACAAAACGGGGAAAAATCCCTGTCCATTACCTTTTTACACAAAGGGCATTTTTTTATTTTTTCTGCCATTCTGGAAGCACTCCAAAGTATTTTAATAAATTATAGGTTTGTGTCATCGGCAATCCAACAATATTGGAAAAAGACCCTTGAATGGAATCAATAAAGACAGAAGATAAGCTTTGTAATTTTATTCCACCAGCAACCCCAACCCAATCTTTTGTTTCTGCCCACGACCTGATTTCATGATCAGAAAGTCTTTTTATTTTTCCAGATGACGAAACAAGTCTTGTTTTGCATTCTTTAAAATTGCCAATACAAACATATGTCAAAACTTTAATCCGACGTCCTGAAAAATGGGCTAGCATGTCACATGCCTCTTTTTCTGTTTCAGGTTTTTGAAAAATACGGCGCCCTGTAACCGTTACAGTATCCGCACTTATAATAACATTATCTGTGTTTTTCTGAACGGCTTTGTCAAATTTTGCCTGGGCAATTCGCTTAACATAGTCACGGGGGTTTTCAGATTTTAACGACGTTTCATCCACATCTTGTGGGCGCATATCATCAATTTTATATCCAGCCTGTTCTAAAAGCTGTTTTCGTCCAAAAGAACCTGATGCCAGAATAAGGTGGGGCATTATTTATGTCGGAATGTGATCCGCCCTTTTGTTAGGTCATAGGGTGTCATTTCAACAGTTACTTTATCCCCAGCCAAAACGCGAATGCGGTTTTTACGCATACGACCAGAGGTATGGGCAATAACTTCATGTCCATTTTCTAAAGTCACACGAAACGTTGCATTTGGAAGAAGTTCGACAACTTCCCCCTGAAATTCAATTAAATCTTCTTTTGCCATTTTTGCCTTTTTAGTTAATTCACTTACATCATATTTAATAGGATTTAACCCAAAAAGCAAATTAAAACACTTTTTATACTTTAATATATTTTATTCATCGACTTCTAAAGGCGTCGACCTTCTGTGACTTGAACATAAAAACATTAAACTACTTCCAAAAGATTCTAGACCACCTGCATCTGCGTAGGCAAATCTTTCCATATGTTTAATCACACGTGTGCGGATATATCCTGCCTCAAGATCTGTCAAACCTCCCTCAACAACACCCGTTCTTTTCACTTCGCCTAAAACAGCCATTTTCGTTGAATCAACAAGTTCTTCTATACTTCTTCTAGCTTCTTTTGCTTTTTCAGCATAACCCCCACCTGACTTCATCACCAGCCCTGAAAGTGCCGAAGAACCTGTAGTCATAATACTAAGCCAAAATTCTGCTGTTTTTTCATCACTATCATTTGCAAGAAGCCCCGCAACAACGGCTCCTGTTGCGGTTCCTATTGCCTCTAAAGCATAACCATAAAATCTTGAACCTCTTACTGCTGTCAAAGCAGTTCTTTCATCGGCTAGTAGATATTCTTGACGATCTGTGAATTCAACCCTTTTCAAAGCTTCTTTAATCAGACCCCATCGATCCCCACCTGCTTCTTCTGCATCTCTACCTCCGCCTGGTGCCAAGGGTCTAAGAGCCGCACCCATCTCTACATCTTCTAGGCCTGCTGCAAGTACAGAGTTTTTAACAAAAAGCACCGAAAAAATTATTAATAACGAACTTAGAAAAAGTTTAAGAGATAATTTATTAGTCATTCATAGCCTCCATATTATTTATATTTTCTATGATAATAGCATAAAAAATAAGAGAGGCAGAGTCATCCATTAAAAAACAATAATTTTAATATGCACACATATTAAGTACAAAAATATATATAAAACAATTCGTTATACAATTAACAAACAGAAATAAAATAGAACTTATTCATCAGAATCCGTAGGCGAGAGCGGCAAAGGATCTTCATCACTTTCTTCAGCTTCAAAAGTATCATCCCCAAAGACCAGCTGAAAAATTGTTGCCGTATAAGACCCTGCAATAGCTTGCATAGTATCAACCGTACCGTATACTTCAACAGCCCCAAGCGCAGAAATAATTGTGGAATGAATCACATCGTATTCAAGAACTTCAGATTGTCTTCTTCCCCCTAAAATCCACCTGGATATCGCACTATGTATATGCCTTCCTTTTTCTACAATATATATATCCACACCCCCTTTACCCATCACCATATCCCTGAACTTTATATATGTTCTTACCTGGTTTGCTGTAATAGGCATTCTTACGATAGATTTTTCTGGTTCTTCAAACCCTGCCAACCAACTGCAAAAGGCCCCAATTCCGAATGTAGAATCAGGGATAATTTCTTCAGCCACAATATAAAACTTTCCTCTATCTCTAATACTATCCCTATGATGCTCAATTGAGCCTGGCACAGGAAATCCACGTTCCTCAATTATTATACGATGACTATCAGGCCTTGAAAAACAAGCAACTTTGGAACGAAAGGCTCTATCACTTATCTCATACTCATTACAAAAACTACTGAGACATGCAGCACTTGAAGTAACAGAAATATTGTGAAAAATAACACAAAGAATAATAAAAATTTTATACACAGATCTCATCTCTTTTCTTTAAATTAAGCTTAGCCATTCATGTAAAATAACATTTAATACGCATACATATTAAATAATATTTAATGCTTTTATAACTTGATTCACCGTAATATTATCCAAGTTATTTTCATGGATAACTTCGGTCTTAAAACCTCTTGGGGCATAATGTTTTGGAATTGATGACCAAGAAAACAACATAACAGAAGGACAGCCCGTCACAGCCACAATATGCATTGGCCCAGTATCATGCCCCAGCGCCCCAACAGCATTACGCCCAACCTCTGCGACATCAAATAAGGATGTTTTCCCTAGTAAACTGATGACCTGTGGGCATACAGACTGAATTTCTTGAATGGTATCTGATTCATCTTTTGTCCCTATAACGACAGGCGTAATCCCTTTTTTAATCAGATATTTTGCGACTTCTCCATAATTCTCTGCCTTCCAACGCTTGTGGGGTTGCGTTGGGGAACACCCTGGCACAAAGATAAAATACTTTTCGGGAAGATTCAAAGGGCAAATATCGGATTTCATCCAATCAATATTGGGCTTTGGGATGTCTTTAACCCTTGCCACAGCCAACATATTGGCATGTCTATCATAAATATGTTGATCATATTGTGTAGGATCTGTATAGGCATATTTTGCCCCAATATGTTTAGTGCACCAATCGGGCTTTGGATCAAACCAAAGGTCTGCAATTTGCATATATTTCTTTGTCCGCTTTGATTTTTGCAGATCATATATTTTTGTGAATTTTGCTGTGCGTAATTTTTGAAAAAGCCGCCAACACTTTAAAGGACTTGTTAAAGGACGGGGGCGATTATCCACCCAAACTTCATTAAAATAACCTGATTTTTCCATCATTGAAACATAGGGCCCTGTGGTCAAAAGCACAACGTGATCATTTTCATGGTGCTTTTTAATTGCTTGAAAAGCCCCATTTGCAAAAATCATGTCCCCTAATGCCCCATGCTTTATGACTAAAACTTTTTGCTTCATTTTGAATTATTTTTTCTTATAAACAGCCCGGTAAAGTTTAACTGTTTTTTCTAACATTAAGCTGTTATCAAATTGTGTCTTGATACGCTTCCTGGCAGCTTTGGAAATGGTTGCCCTTTTGGTTTTAGAACAACTTAAAGATTTGTTTAAAGCATCTGCCATGCTTTTATGATCGTCTGGCTTATACAACCATCCTGTTTTTTCGTCTTCTACGATCTCAACGGCACCCCCATGGTTACTTGCAACAACAGGGCACCCCATTGCCCCGGCCTCTGCCATAACACGGCCGAATGCTTCTGGGTCTGTTGACGCTGAAACTGTAACATGTGCAATTTTGTAAAGGGCAGGCATATCATTGTACATATCAAACATATATATGCGATTTGTAAAATCATACTGGGCGGCCTTATCAAGAATTTCTTTTTGATATCCTTTATTTTTTGAATTTGTAGGCCCAACAAAAAGACAAATAAAATCTTTTTCTTTGATTAAATGCAAAGCTTCAACCAACCTTAAGTGCCCTTTCCACCGAGTAATTCTTCCAGGTAATAAGATAATAGACTTATCAACAGGAAGGTTAAATTTTTTCATAACAGCATCAATGCGACCCTGTGAAACGGAAGTCGGGTCAAAAATAGTGGTATCCACCCCACGATGAATCATTTCTATTTTTCTGGCATTAATATCGTAATATTTTTTGATATGGGCTGCAATATGCTTAGAAACAGCAATAACTTTATCACCTTTTGTCATTATTGAATTATAAAAGCGTTTTAAATTATTACTGAAATTATAAGTTCCATGGAAGGTTGTCACAAATTTAACCTTAGAATTTTTTGCAACATAATATGCAACCCACGCAGGGGCACGACTGCGTGCATGAATTAATTCAATATTATATATATCCACAATTTTTTTAAGGCGGAAATAATTTAAAATCATTGTAAGGGGATTCTTTGAATGCACCGGCATTTTAATGTGCATGATACCATGTTTTTTAAGCAAACTTTCGTAATACCCACCAGATGATACAACCATGGGAACTGCCTCATTATTCTTCAGTTCGATGGCAACATCAACTGCTCCACGTTCTACACCACCCGTATTTAAGGCCGGCAGAATCTGAAGAACTTTTGGCAAGTCTATCTTAATTTGTTTTGTTTTTGGCTTTTTTGTTTTCACTGGCTGTACAACTTTTACAAGATTTTTTTATCTGAAGTATAGATATAACAAAAATAGTCAGCCCAAGGTACAATAAAATTTTCACATCATATAATTTTGAAAAAATCGTGACTAAAAACCCACACAACACAGCCAGCATAAGTAAATATTGTTTTGATTTTATGGAAAGATATAGGGCATAAATTAAAGATATAATCATACCAAAGATCAAAATAATAAAAAAGTAATACCCATAGGTACCTTTTTGCAATCCTAGCAATCCAAAAACCCCGGCATAAAATGGCAAGCAAAAGGGGCATACTGAAAATGAACCCATGGAAAACAAGGCTGTGGGGGCAATTGCCATTAATTTATAAAGATAGTGGCGCATATTTATTTTTTTCATATCCTCTACAACATACATAACATCATTGCCTAAAACAACTTGTTGACACCCATTATTTTCTATAGTAGTTCTATAAATGTACTATAAAAGTACATTATAAATTTAACCGTAAAATAGTTTTTTTAAATCTTTTAAACTTGCTGGTTTTACAGAGTTATTCAAGGATAAGAAGGTTTTTATGATAATTAACATGAATGGGGTAAAAATGACTGATCAAAATACTGCTTTAGATATGTATGTCGGCGCAAGAATCAGGGAACGGCGCCAAAAATTAAACTGGACACTCTCTGACCTAGGAGAGAAATTAGACGTTTCCCATCAACAAATTCAAAAATATGAACAAGGCACAACACGTGTTTCTGCTGGGGTTATGTATAAATTATCAAAAATCTTTAGCATTACACCAAATTTTTTCTTTGATGGTTTCTATGAACCTTCAACTGATAATTATTTAGCACCCGTGGAAGAAACTATTCCTTCTGCGCGGACAAAACCTTTGGATGTTATGATTGTTGAACAAGATGCAAGTGATGAACTTTTGCTTAGAAATTCGATTGAGAAAGCTGATATTGAATCAAATATAATTTCCTTCCATGAAGGAGATAAGGCCCTTAATTTTCTTAAAGGAAAAGTAAAACTAATAGATTTTCCCAAACCAGAATTAATACTTCTTGAATTAAAGGCCCCCAAAATAGACGGCTATTTCCTATTAAAAGAAATAAAAAGGGATAGGGAATTGTGTGCCATCCCAGTTGTCATCATTACAAATTCCATAAGTCGTCAACAAATGATTGATTGTTACAAACATAATGCGGCAGGATTTATGCGAAAAGTTCAAGATAAAATAAGTTTTGAAGACGGGCTTAAGATTATTGCAACTTATTGGGGGCAGGTTATGTCCCTTCCCAACATGAAAAAAGCAGAAGAAAAACCCGGCAAAAATTCAACCGCGTAATTTAATTACATTTACATATGAAATTCTTTTGCTTCTTCTATATAGGCAATGCCCTGGGGTGTTTTTCGTTTTAACACATACACAATACCGTCTAAGTGATCAATCTCGTGCTGTAAAACCCTTGCCTCGTACCCATGGGCCAGTCTATCAACGCTATAGAACTTTTCGCCATTCCATCCTGTAGCTGTCAGATGAATTGTTGCATACCTTTCAACTTCAGCAGCAATACCTGGTGTTGAAAGGCAGGCTTCCCAGCTTGTGATTTTTTCTTTACCTACAGGCTTATAATAAGGATTAATTAAAAAAGATGACACCACACCCTTTGGATTAAATTCATCTGCTCTGGATGCAACAACCTGATAAAAAATTACCCTTTTCCTGTATCCAATCTGATTTGCGGCCAACCCTGCAATTTCCCCTATGCTTTCAATTGTGGCTGCCATATCATAAATAATATTCATTGCATCAACAGATTCCGCATCAACCTCCGTACTTGTTTTTAACAAATCTGGATTTCCCATTCTTAATACGGAACAAACTGTACCTTTCTTAGAAATATTTTTTAAATTCATTTTCATATAGACTTACACCACACTGGAATTTGTACTCTAAATTTATTTTGTTTATATACGCCCCATATTCTGGACTGTTTTTCACTTAATATATCTCTAAAGATAAGGTGCATAAACCAAAAAAATTCTTGAACTTCACTATTATCTGAAACCTCGCACTCTGTTTCAGATTTAATAACAATAATGCATTTTTCATTATTTGTTTCAAGGTTAAACCTTAAATGAATTCCATTGTTATCTTCAAACCTTCTGAAAAAATAGATGGTAATCAAATCAAGAATCTCTAACTGTCTTTGTTTTGAAAAAGGCAATTGAACCTTCTTAAGTTCGTTTGAAATAACAAACATTGTTTTTAATCCATAACCACTTAGTTGATTACGGTATTGTATTAATACATCAAATAAATTCATCTCTAAAATCCTTAAGTTTCTCAAAGTTTGATGTAAAATCTGTTTGCCAAAAAACAAGGCAGAAATATTGATGATTTTCTACTGAAATATCGGTTGAAAAAACAGTTTTAATAAACTGTACGCCCCCCTCTGTTTTCTCTACGTTCAACACATAATTTATAAACGGAGGCTAACTATGTTAACTAAGATTATCAGTAAAAATTTATATAAAAAAACTGTAAGTTTTTTCTCAGAAGATCACCAAGAAAAAATCATTAATGTTATTGAACAAGAATTTTATACCATTCTTAGGGATTTAAAAAACAACAAATCTTCAAGAAAACACCAAAGAATTAGGTTGCTCGACCTACAGCAAAAAATTGATACAGACGCCAAAACTTTTTATTTTAACCCCGAATTAAATGTATACATTGAAAGTTTGCGAAATCTTACTTCCTCTTACATTAGAAAACTATCTGACACACATGTAAAATAGGCATTTACACTTCTTATTTTATACGCTAACCTTGCATCAAAAGTGTTTCCAAAAGATGCAAAAGTTATTTTTATGGTTCTTAATTCTGTTTGTCGGAAATTTTTCGCAAGCTAACTTTTTATGTCCCTATAAATGTGATGTGGAAAAAGGCAGGCGCGATGGGCAGTTAATACATTCTAGCAGCAATAACAATGTACCAGATTGTATCATTGATTGTCCCCTTAACAGTATTATTCCCTATTATTGTGCTTTCCTAAGCGATCTAAGCCTATCTAAAACTTCCCCTGAAACGATACACTCACTTGCAAAAAATTTAATGACCATTGCCAAGACAGATGATAAATCCGTTGATGCTGAAAATAACAAGTTGTATGCAATTCTTCGAAATTTTGATACAAAAGCATGTGTTCAACGCACCAAATTGACATCCATTCAATTAAACTCTCTCTCTTCCTTAGAAATGCAACAAAAACTTGAAAACCTAATGAAGCAGTTCAAAGTTATTTTTGAAGGTAAATATGCTGAATTTCGTGATTACACACACTTAAAAAAAGATAAGAAAAAAGCAAAATCTTCTTTATTTAACTTATCCAAAGCAAGAAATCTATTTGATTGGTGCCAAAGCTATTGCACAGTACAAAAAACACCAAAGACTTTTCGCTCTATGGAAAAATTTGTAAAAAGTAATCCTAGCCTTAATACACCTGAATTAAGAGATGCCATTAAAAATAAAAACTCATTATTTGTACACTCAAAGAATAAGTATTTAACACGGTCTTACAAGTGTTTAACTGAATGCTCTATTGAAAAAACAAAGGGTTATATATGTTATCTATTGGATACAATAGACGTGGAAAATGATCAAACTGAAGTATCGCGCAAAATATTAGACCTTATTGCCCAAATCATGCTTAAGTCTAATGCAAAATCAAGGACCCCAGGATCGCGACTGAAAGAATACTTAGGTAACTCTGCACATGAAAAATACTGTCTTGATAGACTAAATAAATATTATTATCGTGGGAAAAACTATTCTACCAACATAAAATATATAAAAAATATTTATGGCGTCGCAAAAAAGTAAAATTTTTTAAGAATGGCGCGCTCGAGAGGAGTCGAACCCCTAACCTCTTGATCCGTAGTCAAGTGCTCTATCCAATTGAGCTACGAGCGCACGGCCTTAATAAACCCTATATGGGCAACTTTTTCAAGTCCTAATTTAAATCTTTTTTAAAGAAAGTAAAGACATAACGTAAAATATTTTATTTTTTAGAATTTTGATCGGCCAAAATCTTTTTATATACAGGGTAGGATTCCATTACACGCATCACATAAGACCTTGTTTCTGAAAAAGGAATACTTTCTATCCAATCAATAATATCAGCCCCTTCACCTGGTGTCCCGAAAAGCTTAACCCATTTACGTACTCTGGACTCCCCTGCATTATAACCAGCCAAAGTCCTAACTTTACTACCATTAAACCCTTTCATAAGCTGTGAAACATAGTAACACCCAAGAATCATATTATATGTGGGATCAGCCGTCAGCTTACGCAAAGCATATTTAAGACGAAGTTTTCTAGATAATAGCCTTGCTGTCCGAGGCATTATTTGCATAAGCCCCCGTGCACCTGCATGGCTTTTTGCTTTTGTATTAAAACCACTTTCTTGTCGGATCAAACTATAGATAAAGGTAGGATCAACATAATCCCATTTCAAAACACGACTTGGTAATTTTTTAAGTGGGTATGCCGCTTTGACAAGTGGGGGGTCCCGCCGTCCTGCAATTTTGGCAATAATAACGGCCCATTCTGGCTTTCCTATTTCAATCGCTAACTCTACAATGGCTTCTGCAATCATATTTTCTGAATACTTTGAAAGATCAAATAACATCTTTCGAAGGCGCTTACTTTTGGGGTCAATTCTTGCAAGAGCCCGAATGCCATCCATTACCATTTTGTCGTTTTTGCTTGGCAAGTCCGGGTCTTGTGCTGTGTTATGTATTTTTATTTCTGAGGGCCGATCCAGTGCATTAAGCGCCATTTGTCCGTAAAAAACATGTGGATTTTTAGCAGATTCATTCATCCAAGTGTAAGATGACTTTTCATCTTTAAGTTTTTTAAATGCCCTGGCAATCCAATAGGCTCCTTTTGACTGGCTAATTGGTGTTTCAACGGCATTATACATATTTTTAAAGTGCTCTAAGGCCTTTTTAGGCTTATTAAGATATCTTAACGCCAACCAACCTGAAAACCACTCAGCTGCTGAATAGTCAGCAATATCATGTGATTTAGACGTTAATCCGTGTCGGCTAACAATTTCATATGCTTTTGTATATTTCTTTTCTTCAAATTGTTTGCGGGCAAAATAGTATCTGTATTTAAACCACCTCTCTGGAAATTGCTTTGTTGTCCCGGCTTTTTCTGCTTCTTGAAACAATTCATAAGCAGAATCATACTTTTTATGCCTTAACCGCCAGCGCACCCTTTGATATGCGATGCCAGAATGAAGTTCATCTTTTTTTGATAAGGCCTTTACTTTTCTATTAACGTTTCCCAAGTTTCTTGACAGGGCAATTGCGGCTTCAATTAATTTTTGGGAAGTTTTACTAACCCTTGGTTTCATACGTTGCATACCATAATAGTTGCCTTCAATAATAAGCCGGTCAAGGCGGGCTTTATAGTCATCGTTTTTAAGGTATAATTTAAAAGACTTATAAAATTCGCGTTCAGTCTTTGCACTGAAATTTTTATCACGCCACCATTTTCTTATAATTTTAATGGCTTGGTCTTTTTTACCTGTCTTGATCAAAGCACGGGCGTATTGAATGGCTCCAGGCGGGGAAACAGGCGTATAAACAGTAAAATAGTCAAGTATTTCATGCACATTCACTTTATTCTTAATTGCCAGTTCTGCATGTTCTTTTACTTTTTTTAATTCAGGCCATGTGGGGTTTTCTTTAATAAATTGCACATGTTCTTGGAAAGAGGCACGACTGTTTTTTTTCAAAAGCCATAACCAGGTAATAAGCTTATTTTCAACCTTACATTGATTTTTCGGGGGAATATGCGGCACACGTCGCTTGTTCAGGCTTCTGTATGATTTCCGCAGCTCTGTCTCACAAGAAACTTTGACAGGTGCTTTGACCACAGCGGCTTCTAATGGTAGATTTAGCCCTGTTGTTATTATGATTAATAGATAATATATATATTTCATACTTATATGCCTCAGTACATAGCTTAAATAAATATGTCCGTCTGTGCAATATAAGTTGACGCAAGAAGTGAATACTTTTATAAAAACGTACAGATTAAAAGATTAAATATAATGAAAAAACAGATCCTAGCAAAGAATAAACGCGCCAATTTTGATTACTTTATTGAAGAAGTATTTGAAACGGGTGTTGCTTTGGTCGGAAGTGAAGTTAAATCTTTAAGAACAGGCAAAAGCAATATCACAGAATCATATGCTGATATTGAAAATAATGAAGTCTATCTTATAAATTCATATATTGCAGAATACCCTGGGGCCAACCAATTTAACCACTCCCCTAGGCGCCATCGTAAGTTGTTACTAAAAAAACGGGAAATTCGTAAACTAATTGGGGCAACCCAAAAAAAGGGATATTCCCTTGTCCCTATGTGTTTGTACTTTAATGAAAAAGGCCGTATAAAACTGGAAATTGGCCTAGGTAAAGGGAAAAAACTATATGATAAAAGGGCTGATAAGAAAGAAAAAGACTGGAATAAAGATAAGGCCAGAATTCTTAAAGATTTCAATAAATAAAACACTAATCTTGCCATTCATCAGCTGAATCGCTAAATTATAACCATGCACACTTATTTACCAGAATTTATTGCCTTATTTTCATTAAATTTTTTGAACCTAGTTAGTCCTGGCCCAGAAATGGCTATGATGGTGCATAACAGCAGCCGCCATTCCAGAAAAATTGGATTGTATACTGGTTTTGGCATTGTTTGTAGTACAATAATCCACAAGACATATACCCTTTTGGGCTTTGGGATGTTTATTGCAAAATCACCTGTTTTATTTACAATTATTAAAATCACAGGAAGCCTTTATCTTTTCTACCTAGCCTATAGAATATTTTTTGCAGCAAAACACAAAGCAGAAAGCATTAAAACGCCAAAAACCCTAACACCAAAAAAAGCTTTTAAAATAGGATTTTTGATGGATATTCTGCACCCTTCTGCCTCTCTATTTTTCATGAGTATTTTTGCAGCAACCGTCAGCCCACAAACACCTTTTAGTGTCCAAGCAATCTATGTCGCCTTATTGGTTCTGACATCTTTGACGTGGTACACCCTTATGTCTTGTTTCTTTTCTAATAAAACTTTGGTGAAATACATGAACAAAACAGGTACCGTAATTGATAAAATAACTGGAATCGCTTTATTTGGCCTTGGTATTCGTTTGGCAATGATCACAATTAAATAGTTTTTATCTTCTCAGCCAACCAAAGCTTTGATATAGTAAAATAATTAAATAATAAGAGGCTTATATATGAACAGGAAATACCTCCTACTTATAGGAATTCCTTTATTGCTATCCCAATGCGGTGGGATGACACCTGAAGATCTTTCACAAAGTAAAAGTGACATTACTTCCATTATGGAGGGTCAAGCTGCCACTTCAGAAAAAGGGGTTGCACTGCGTGCAACATTAAATGAAATTCACACAACTTTATCCAGAATTGCGGGCTATACACCTGACAATATTGGTGCTGGTGGGGCGGGCAAAGCTTTTCATATCATGAGTAATATTGACGGCGTCTTAAGAATCCTTGTGGGGGCCACAGCGACAGCTGATGATATTCGTCAATTTATTAACAGCCAAATTGGTAGTACTTCTAACTCTGCTTTTGCAGGGCAAGCCTCTGCAGCCTATTTTGACAATATATTTAAATGCCACTTTATGCCTCCACCTTATGGGGCGGGATACCCAAGAAATATGGTTTTATCTGGTTTGGGCCCATCAGTTATGACCAAACTATTAAATACACAGGCAAAATATGCTGCGGTTGTTATTCAATATATGGTTCAACTAATACCTTCTATGGGCAAGGATCAAGTTAAAACAACCCTAAGTATGGCAGAGTCTGCCTTAAATACATTAAATAAAAGTTATATAGCTCCTCCACAAACAACAGCAAGACCTGGCACTCCAATCAACAACCCCATGAACAACAGAATGGGTGGCGGCGGATACCCGGGTGGTGGTAATGGTGGATACAGGGGTTATTAAAATGAAAAATGTAATATTGAAAAAAACCTATAGAAAAAATATTTTAAAAATCTTAATTGTTGTGATGCCATTGTTCCTAACACGTTGTGGTGGCGGGGGCTTAACCGCAAACGACTTAAGGGCTTTTGGGGGTGACGCCACTTCTATCTTAAGGACACAAGCATTAAAAACCCGTGAAGCCATGCAACTTAGGTCTGTTCTCAATGAGATTAAAGTACAATTGGGGATTTTTGCAGGCTATAACGTAAGCCAAATGGGTTCAGGGACAGGAATTCAAAAAGCCACACAAATTTCCCAAAACATCAACTCTGTTGTCCAATTATTGGTTGGGGCCTCTGTTGCAGACAATGATATATTTTCATATGTTGGCAATACAATTAATAAGTATTACAAAAATATCTTTGCTTGCCATATACTTGTTTACAGGCGTGATATGGTTACAAGTGCCTTGGCACCAACAGTCGCAACTAAACTTATAAATATTCAAGCAAAATATGTAAGTATCTTGCTTCAATACGTGATACAAAGTATTTCATTGCTGGAACCTGATCAAATCAAATCAATGATGGCTGCAGCAAAACAAGCATTAACCCAAATAAAAGCGGTTGTTTAGACAATGAAACAGACCATTACGCTTATTCAGGGGGATGGTGTTGGCCCTGAAATTACATCCAGTATTTGTGATATATTCGAAGCTGCAAATGTTCCTATTTCTTGGGAGAAAGTGGTTGCCGGCAAGCAAGCCTTTGAAGCCAATGTTACATCTGGCGTTCCCCAAGAAACAATTGATAGTATCTCAAAAAACAAAGTTGCCTTAAAGGGCCCCCTTGAAACCCCAATTGGGCATGGAGGTAAAAGTGCAAATGTTACCCTACGCAAACTTTTTGAAACCTATGCAAATATTCGTCATGTATTTGAAATTCCCGGAATAAAAACCCCTTTTTCCGGGCGGGACATTGACTTAATTATTGTCCGGGAAAATACCGAAGATTTATACGCAGGTATTGAATATTGGCAAAGCCCGCAGGTTGGTATTGCCCTGAAAGCAATAAGCACTATGGGTTCTGAAAAAATATGCCGATATGCTTTTGAATTGGCAAAATCAGAAGGCCGCAAATCTATACACTGTTCCACAAAAGCCAATATATTAAAAATTACAGAAGGGCTATTCAAAAATACATTTGAAGACGTCAGTCAAGAATATCCCAATATTACCCCCCATCATTTAATAATTGACAATTGCGCCCATCAACTTGTTGTAAAACCTGAACAATTTGATGTTATTGTTATGACCAATATGAATGGGGATATCGTCAGTGATTTGGCATCCGGCCTTGTTGGTGGACTAGGCATTGCCCCCAGTGCAAATATCGGGGATAACCATGCCATATTCGAAGCAGTTCACGGATCTGCGCCCGATATTGCCGGGAAAGACATTGCCAACCCAACCGCGCTGTTGATGAGTGCCATTAGTATGCTACGGTACATAGACCTTGAAGATCACGCCACATCAATTGAAAATGCTTTAATGAAAACTTTGGAAGATGGGGATCACACAAAAGATCTTGCAGGAAGCAAGGGCTTAAGCCGATCTGAATTTACGAAAAAGATCATTAATAATCTTGGGAAATCGCCTAAAAACTGGACTTCACGCTCTTTTAAGAAAATAATTCTAAAGCCCATTAATAAAAAGCCCCCGACCGTAAAGCAAGATTGTATTGGGGTGGATTTATTCCTACAATCAACGGAAAAACCTGAAATCATTGGGCCTAAGTTAGAAAAATCTTTAAAAAACACAAATTTTGATCTTAAATTTATAAGCAATCGCGGGGTACTTGTATATCCGGCTATTTCAGGATCAGTGCCCGATATGGTGGATTGGTGGCGCTGTCGTATAATGGGTAAGGAAAATTCCCTTTCCAACAGTGATTTTACAGATCTTATTGCAAAAGTTGGCCAAGATTTTGAATGGATGCATATTGAAAAATTATATACCCATGATGGAAAACCCGCCTATTCAAAAGGCCAAGGGGAAAATTAATCTTGTTTATTGATTTCTGACAGACACTGAAGTAAATGATAATTCAGATCAAGGGCTGATTTGATCATAAATGTCAATGACGTTTGCAATGTTTTTTCTGATTCAACAGTCCTATCTGCAAGGCTCTTAGCCTCATCCAACAAAGTAACAACTTGCGCGATATTGACCTTAATTTTTCTAAGTTCTTGAATTTTTTGGCTCATTTCTTGCCTTTCCTGTACAACACACATTGATTTAAAAATAAAAAATTCTTATATAAAAGGGAGAAAGAAGGTGCCCTGTACACGTGCACCTCCCTTCAAAGTAAGGACCTTAAAAGGGAGACATCATTCTTTTGGGATAAAGAAAAGACGCTTTAAAAAGCCCTTACTTATGGTAAGCTTTGCTTGGCACCGCTGGTTAACGTTATCTCATCTCGAAACAAACGGGCTTACCATTTTTTGCCACACGTCTGAAGTGTGGATTTTTAATCAAAAAAAGTTAATAAATGTAACTTTTAAATGCTTTATGATTTGCATTTTTATATGTATAATTTTTATATATTGACATATACATCACAAATCAAGCTTTTGTAAAATATTTTTGGATAAATAAAGGGAAATGGGAAAAATAAAATGAAAAATGACAAATTTATCGATTTATCATCCCTGGATGCACGCTTAATTATAAAGCTGATTGAGACCCAAAAATCGGCTGAGACAGCGGTTTATATGGGGTGGAACACCACACAAGTATCCAATCGCCTTTCCAAGGTTGAAAAAAAGATTGGTAAAGTACTTTTTAAAAGAAATCGCCGTCTTGGGAAATATATTCCCACAAAAGAAGTTTTAAAAATCACCCAGTACCTGGAAAATATTATCCAGGCATCTGAATTGGCCAGTGGTGATATTCATATCAACGATAATCATGTTAAAATCACCAGTTCCCACACTGTTCTGGAGTTTTATTTGGGGCCTTATGTGCGTGACTTATTGGATAAGAACCCTGATTTAAGGGTGGATTTTAGCCAAAAAGAAGACTTAGTTGTTGAAAGCCCTGATTTTAATGAAATTTTCATGACGTGGGAAATTAATAATAATATGTCCTCCATCAAATATTTTCCTTATCATATATTTGAACAAAAGTTATGGGCCAGCCCTGATTATATTGATAAACATGGTGCTCCTGAAACCATCGAAGATTTGTATGACCATCGTCTTTTATTACGGAAACATACAGATGATCCCAGAATTTTATTTGGATCAAAATATATCAAACATTATTTAGCATCCACCAGAGACCCGAATATTTCCAATATTACAAGCAATAGATTTATTGATAACCTATGTGTGAATGGATGCGGAATTTTAGCTGGAGCCCAAGAAAGCATTAAGATTGCTGGCTACAAGCTTGAGAATGTGATGCCTGATTTTGAAGGCGATATCATGGATTTTTACGTGGGTGTACATAAAGAATTTTTGGAAACTGAACTTGCCAAAAAAGTGGTTAACTGGCTTTTTGAATGTCGGGATCGGTCTTTTCGCGGCATTGGGATAAAGCCTGCATTTGACTTTACCCCTCTAAAATAAACTTTATGGAACTGTATATCCAATGGCCATTGTTACTAGTGCCATTGCGTATACATATTTTACTGATAAATTGTAAAGTTTTGTCATATTAATCTCCATATTTTTATACCTGCCAACCTAACATTATTATGATGGTAAACAAAGGTTAAATGATGCATAGATTCGCAGTTTTTTTTAGGAACTTTTATCCCAAAATATTTTATGGTTTATCATTATTTTTAAACTACCTAATCCAAATCATTGGCATTTTGAATAACGCTTACCTTTTAGGTTTTTTTATAATGATGCTGGGGATGCATTCCAATACTTTCCAACGCCCTATCACGGCATTCAAAAAGCCAGTTAACCACTTTTTTTGCCATATCTGTTTCATAAAATTCTTTATTTACGGCAAGGAACATATCAATCGAATGGCCTTTATATTCAGAAAAAACATTTTCCACTTTCATTTTTTTCAGATTAATCGCCTCTTCTGAAGTGGACATGATACCCAAACCTTGCTCGCATAAATAATAACCTATGGCAGGGCTTTTGATTTCATACGTACGGAAGTTGGGATTTTGCCTAATATAACTGTCAGCATAAACAGATCCAAGCATTGAAGCAGGGTTATCAAGAAATTTTCTTAAAATAAGCCAATGATTTTTTAAATCTTCAAGTTTGTTGGGGGCACCCCAATCCTTGATATATTCAGGGCTGGCCCATAATTTTTGAACGTAAGAATGGTAAGGAATGTAAACATATGCAGAACTGTCATCCACTGTATTGGTCAATAAAATTTCGTTGAACCCTGGGTTTTCAAATGAAAGATCATCATTTTGATTGATACCAATTAATACTTCTTTATTATGACTTACAAATTCTTTTATATAGGGCACCACAAAGCATTCTAGAATCATTATAGTTGATGAAATAGTAACTTTTTGATCATTTATTCTATTTTCGGAATAAACAAGATCGGCATAAAACAACATATTACGAACATATTTTGCAATTTCATGGGCTTCTTTTGTGGGAAGGAATGTCCCAGTACGCCTGTTTCTTAAAAAAAGTTTGTACCCCAACTTTTTTTCAAAACGGTTAATATACAAATTAACCATAGAGCTACTCATATCAACCTCTTCACCTGCCTGTTTGGTGTTTTTAAATTCATACATGGCAAGAAAGGCTTTTGCTTCTTGAAAATTTATATTTGAATATTTTTCCATATTTTCAGCCCTATAATTGTTATTTATATCATATTTTTTGACCTAAAAAACCATAAAAATAATCTAAAACAGCAAAATGTTATTTTTAATTAATTTTTTTCACTAAAATAATTGACTCTCAAAAAAACATGCTACATGTAATATGTAACAGGCCAAAAGAGAGATTAAAAAAATTTGTCTTTAGGAGGTTCCGATTTTTACAACGTCAAAGTTGTATTAAGAAAAGGAAAGGCCGCAGATTTATAGATGAGAGAGAGAGAACTATGAATTCTGCAAAACTTTTCCACAAGACGGCGTGTGATGTTTCTTCTTTATCCCATACACAAAAAAAATCATCAAATGCCCACCTATTGCCCCCAGTTGACCTGGGGGATACTTTTTAGCCTAAGGTCCAAAGGATATATATACCAAGCGCTATTCTATAAATAGCGACCGGAAGGAAAGTGTGTTTTTTAAGATAAAACATTACAAATCTTAAAGCTATATATCCCACCACAAAAGCTATTACTAAGCTAGATAGTGTATCAAATGATATTTGCAAACCCCCTTGCCTGCTATTTTTTATAACAAGCAACGTCATTGCCCCAATTATAACGGGAATAGAAAGTAAAAAAGAAAATCTGGCGGCCCCAACCCGATCATACCCAAGAAGCCTTGCACCAATAATGGTAGTTCCCAAACGGCTTGATCCCGGCACCAAAGCCAGAACCTGCAAAAGACCAATGATAATGGCATCTTTATACGTCATAGATTCATATTTTTTTGCAGTCGGGGAAGATTTATCTACAAACAGCAAAAACGTGCCAAAAAATATAGATGTCCATGCCATAACACTTAAAGATCTGAAACTTTTATCAAAGTAAGTATTAACAACATAGCCGGCAATGATCACTGGAATTGTGGCAATTACGATCATCATAAATCGACTAAATCCTTTTGTAATAACCCCACTAAATAATTTAAAAAAACCTTGAAAGGAATCCTTAATATCATTTTTAAAATAAAGAAGAACAACAGCTAAGGTTCCTATATGCAAAGAAACTTCTGTCATGCGGCCAGCTGTCTTGATACCAAAAAGTTTGCCTGCCAAAATCATATGCGCTGTTGATGATACGGGAATAAATTCAGTAATACCCTGAATAATTGATAAAATAATTGTGTTTTCCACCTTTACCCCCTTTTAACGGCGTTTTTTATGTTTTGGTCCAGGTGATTGATTATAACGCGTTTGTTTACTAAACATACCGGCAGTGGGTTCAAACGTTAATCTACCTTTTGTTAAATCGGCTGATGATAAAAAGACACGCATCGGATCTCCGAAACTGAATTTTCTTTTGGTTTTTCTTCCTTCAAGTCTTGTGGGATGATCTTTAAGAATATAATAATCATCACTTAATGTACGCGCAGGAACCAAACCACTGGCATTGAATTCTGGTATTGTGACAAACAACCCTGCTGTGGATATTCCTGTCACATACACATCAAATTCATCCCCTTCTCGGTTTGATAAAAATTGTGTCATATATCGATCCATTGCATCACGTTCCGCCCCAACAGAGCGTCGTTCTGTGGTGGAAATGTATCGGGCAACTTCTTGAAAATCATCTTTTGAAATAGGGGGTAATGCCCCATCAGAAATACCTATAGTTTTTAACAAAGCCCGATGAACCATTAAATCAGAATAACGCCTGATTGGGGATGTAAAGTGGGCATAATGTTCAAGATTTAACCCAAAGTGTCCAATATTATCAGAGGAATATACAGCCTGACTTTGCGAACGCAAGATAAGTTCATTCACAACATCACGATAAGATGTGTCATGAACTTGCTTTATTAATTGGGTAAAATCTTGAGATACTTTTAAAGAGCCTTCATATTTAATTTTTAGCCGTGTTAAAAGCTTGCGAATTTCTTCCACTTTTTCATGATCAGGCTTGTCATGAATGCGATACATACACAGCTGTTTATTTTGTTCAAGCTGTTCAGCAGCTGCCACATTGGCCAAAACCATGAATTCTTCAATTAATTTATGTGTATCCAGGCGACTTCTTGGAACCAATTCTTTTACAAACCCTTCTTCATCAAAAATGATATAAGGTTCAGGTACCTCTATTTCTAAAGTCCCACGTTTTTTACGGGCATTTTCTAGGGCATGAAAAGCGCCAAATAAAGGCTCAACAACTGGTTTAAGGTCTTTCTGTCCAGATTCATATGCCTTTTGAACTTGCTCATAAGTTGTACGGGCATGGGATCGCATCAACCCTCTGAAAAACTTATGTTCCTTTTTCTTACCTTGGTCATTAATCCAAATATGAACACCCATGCAGGCCCTGTCTTCGTCTGGATTCAATGAACATATGCCATTGGAAAGATTTTCAGGCAACATTGGGATAACACGATCTGGAAAATAAGTGGAGTTTCCACGCTCTAGAGCTGTTTTATCCAGGGCAGATCCAGGCCTGACATAATATGAAACATCTGCAATGGCAACAATAATATGCCACCCATCTTTTGTTTTTTCTGCAAAGACAGCATCATCAAAATCTCTGGAATCTTTCCCATCAATCGTGATCAAAGGGATTTTTCGAATGTCTTCCCTTTTGCCTAAATCAGGAATCACACTTACTTTTTTTGATTCTTCAATAACATCTTTTGGAAATTCTGTGGGTAAACCTGCAAGCATTGAAGATAAAAGACTTACATCGCTGACAGGACCGATTTCTTGCCCTAATTCAACGATTGGAGGATCTGTTGAGATAACTTCTGCTTGAAAAGCCACACCAATTTTTTCATGGTTAAAACTTTTGGCACCCTTTATTTCAAAGGCAATTTTGACTTTTCTGGAAGACGAAATAAATCGCAATCCCATATCCGTAGACTGCACAAACCCGACAAGTGATGTAATTTCTTCTGAACCTTCATACTTGGCTGCACGATTATTTGAACTCGCTTTGTCTGGTTCAGCATCTAAAAACCCCAAAGATCTGAATTCACCCAAAAGTTCTTTTAATTTTATTTTATTACGATCCCCCCGGATTTTAAAATACCTGGCTATTTCCCTTTTAGTAGGAGGGGTGGGGGATTTTTGAATATAATTAATAACGTCTTGCCTGTCTGGAAAGGGGCGTGATTTATTATTAGTTTGTTTTTTCTTTTTTTCGGCCAAAGCCTTACCTTTTATTTTTTATTTTTGGGCGCGTTGTTAACAACTTCGACTGCCTCATCTAAGTTAATAGATAACACATCCTGCCCTTTAAGAGAAATAAAAGTATTCCCGTGCTTGATATACGGACCATAACGTCCAATACCTGCAGCAACATCTTCCCCCGTATCAGGATGCGTTCCTAACAACCGTGGCAAAGAAAGCAAACTTAACGCTTTTGCCAAATCAACATCATCTAAGCTTAGTCCTTTTATGACAGGGGCCCGCTTTGGTTTTTTCTTGCCTTCACCTTCACCTAATTGGATGTAAGGTCCATATGGTCCTTTACGCAAGGTGATATCTTGATCTGTTTCAGGATCTTTTCCAAGCAATTTTGGATAAGCTTCGTCTTTCTTTGTATCCACTTTTTCTTCTCCATCATCTTTCTTTGATTTATCAACAATTTGCTGTGTGTATTTACACTCTGGATAATTTTCACATCCAATAAAGGCGCCAAATTTACCCAGTTTCAGATGCAATGTATCTTTCTTACAATCAGGGCATGTTCTATTTTTGTCAGGGAAAAAGTACTGACCCAATTCGTCATCCAAAACATCCAAAACATCTGATATTTTTAAATCTTTTGTTTTGTCTATTGTTTCAATAAAATTTGTCCAAAATGTTTTTAGAATATCTTTCCAATCAACTTCCCCTCTGGAAACCTTATCCAGCTCATCCTCTAGACTGGCCGTGAAATCATATTCCACATATTTTGCAAAATAATTTTGTAAGAAAGTGGCAACCAAGCGCCCCCTTCCTTCAGGAATAAACTGTTTCTTTTCCAGTCGAACATAATCTCTGGCCTGTAGAACTTGGATGATTGACGCATAGGTTGATGGCCGGCCAATACCAAGCTCTTCTAATTTCTTTACCAAACTTGCTTCACTATAACGTGGCGGTGGCTGTGTAAAGTGTTGGTCCGGTGTTACTTTTTCTTTTTCAAGATTTTCTTTTTCTTGCAAAGGTGGAAGCATTTTTTCTTGGTCTTCATCTTGATCATCATCCCGACCTTCTTTATACAGAACATAGAATCCATCAAAGGCAATGGTAGACCCTGTAACCCTTAATTTTATTTGGCTGTCACCTGAAATCATATCGATCGTTACTTGATCCAAAATGGCATTGTTCATCTGCGATGCCATTGCACGTTTCCATACCAGGTCATACAATTTTAACTGCTGTGGATCTAGAATCTTAGATAACGTTCTGGGATGACGGCTTAAGTCTGTTGGACGAATGGCTTCGTGGGCTTCTTGCGCGTTCTTAGCCTTACTTTTATAGAAACGTGGGGCATCTGGTAAATAATCTTTACCATAGTCAGATTCTATAACCTTACGACAATCCTGTACTGCATCATTTGACATGTTAACACTGTCTGTACGCATATAAGTGATTAAACCAACAGTTTCGCCACCAAGTTCAAGGCCTTCATATAATTTTTGGGCCAGCTGCATTGTACGGCCTGCCCCATATCCAAGTTTACGGGATGCTTCTTGTTGCAACGTTGATGTGATAAAGGGGGGTGAAGGATTCCTTCTAACTTGCTTTTTCTTAACGCTTTCAACTGAAAAGTCTTGTTTTTCTATTTTGGCAACCGCTGCTTTCGCTGTATTTTCATCGCCTAATGAAAACTTGCTTAGTTTTTCACCATCCAAATACGTTAAGCGTGCCACCACTTTTTTACTGGCAGAAGTTAATAAATCAACATCAATTGTCCAATATTCCTGCGAATCAAATTTTTCTATTTCAGCTTCACGATCTGTAATCAAGCGCAAGGCAACAGATTGCACACGCCCTGCAGATTTGCTGCCTGGAAGTTTGCGCCACAGGACTGGGGAAATATTAAAACCAACCAAATAATCCAAGGCACGGCGGGCAAGGTAAGCCTTAATTAATTCTTCATTTAATTCACGGGGGTTTTCAATGGCAGCAACAACCGCCTTTTTTGTGATCTCATAAAAAACACTTCGAAATATTTTTTTATCTTTCAAAAGCTTTTTTTCTTTTAAGACTTCAAGTACGTGCCAAGCAATGGCTTCCCCCTCACGGTCAGGGTCAGTTGCAAGATAGATAGTATCTGCTGCCTTAACTTCGTCTTGAATGGCCTTCATTTGTTTTTTTGAATCAGCCCCAACTTCCCAAATCATTTGGAAATCATGTTCTGGATCCACAGATCCATTCTTTGATGGCAAATCCCTTACATGCCCATAACTGGCAATTACCTTATATCCTGACCCAAGATATTTATTAATGGATTTTGCTTTTGCGGGTGATTCAACAATAACAACTTTCATATATGTAGTCCTAACCTAACCTGAAACCGGTTTTACTTTTATTTTTGTTATAATCGAATGATTTCATGCTTGCAAGCGTAATGATATACGCCCCCCTGGATGTCGGGTTATTTTTTCTTCTAATTCCAGTTCTGATAGCACGGTCGATAATTGCCTTAAGGTTATATTTGTTGCCTCTGCCAATGAATCTAAAGAAACAGGGGATCCCCCCAATTTTTCCAAAATATTTTTTGATAATGTTGAAGAGGGTTCATAAGTGTTTGTAAATAAATCCATAGGTTTTGCCGCATTATTTTCTATAGAAAACTCTGATAAGTTTTCAATAATATCTTCTGCAGATTCAACCAACTTTGCCCCTTGTTTAATCAGTTTGTTTGGCCCACGACACCTTGGATCTAAAGGGGATCCTGGTACGGCAAAAACTTCTCTGCCTTGGTCCAGGGCATTATTTGCTGTAATCATTGACCCAGACTGTAAGGAAGCTTCAACAATCAAAACCCCTTTTGATAGGGCTGAAATCAAGCGATTCCGTCGTGGAAAGCCTTGGGCTTGGGGTGTCATCCCAACTGCACATTCACTAACAACAATTCCTTTATCACAGATTTGGTCATACAATTTTTTATTTTCTTCGGGATACACAACATCAACCCCGCCTGCCACAATAGCAACAGTGCCGGTTGAAAGGCTTCCTTCATGGGCTGATTTATCAATACCTCGCGCCAAACCAGAAATTGTGCCCCATCCATAACTTCCCAACTTTTTTGCAATTAAATAGGTTAATTTATTACCGTTAAGGGAAGAATTTCGTGCCCCAACAATGGCGATTGATTTTTTATAAAGAAGGGATTTGTCCCCTTTGACCATTAAGACAGGCGGATGATCTGTTAAATCTTTAAGTTGTGTTGGATAATCCAGTGAATTGTAAAACAGGGGCGTAATATTTTGCGAAACTGCTTTTTTGATTTCCCAATCAATCTGTTTTTCAACGCATAATCTTGCTGACTTGATGCGTGCTTGAACATCTGACCAGTTTTCAATAACTTTTTGGGCAGTGCCATAATGATCAACTAACTTATAAAAGCGGATGGGCCCGATACCCTCGCTACGAATCAGACGTAGTATCGCATATTGTTCATTATTCATAAGACTGGCTATTGTTTTTTCTTTGAACCAACTTGGGGTTCTGTCCCTTTGATCAAACGCTTTATATTATCAATGTGACGGATCCATATTAAAATCGTTAAAAAGATGGAAACCCCCAGAATATCCGGGTAATGCCAAAGCCAAATCGTAAACGGGATAAGAAGACTGGTTAATAATGCAGCCAAAGAAGAATAATGAAACAGGGCAAGGAAGGCACCCCATGCTATAAATGCCTGAAGACCAAGCGGCCAACTTAATGCAAAAAGAACCCCGCCGTATGTTGCAGCGCCTTTACCGCCCTTAAATTTAAGCCATACAGGATACAAGTGCCCCAGCATAACCGCAATGGATGCTTCAAAAAAAAGATTAAGGTACTTGGCAAAATAAACAACGGCAAATCCTTTGATCAAATCAAGCAACATAGTACACAAGGCAAGCTTTTTACTGCCTGTACGCAATACATTTGTGGCCCCAATGTTCCCAGAGCCAATTTTGCGGATATCCCCTTTACCTGCTGCCTTCGTTAGCAACAATCCAAAGGGTATTGACCCAACCAAGTAGGCAATGGCAATTACGCTGATTTCAAGAATTCCCCAGTTCCAATTCATATTTATTCCTTTAAGTTCTGTCGATGGGCTTCATACAAAATGATGGCCGCGGCATTTGATACATTTAATGTACTAAATGTATCAGATGTGGGTAATTTGACAAGTATGTCACATGTTTCCCTTGTCATCCGTCTTAATCCAGATCCTTCCGCGCCCATAACCAAAGCTGTCTTGCCATCAAATTTCATTTGATGTGCAAATTGATCCCCTTCTTCTGCAAGCCCACTTATCCAATAACCACATTTTTTCATTTGATTTAAGGCTTGCACCATATTGCCAATATAAATTAAGGGTACTTTCTCTAATGCGCCTGATGCAATTTTTGCCAACACCCCTGTTACTTTGGGGCTGTGACGTTCTGTTAAAACCAGCGCATCAATACCAAATACTGCACAAGACCGTAAAATTGCCCCAATATTATGGGGATCTGTTACCTGGTCCAATACCAATAAGGAGCTTGATTCAGAAGAATTCTCAATAATATCTTCCAAGCTTTTTTCTGGCAAAGGCCTTGCATCAACAACAATACCTTGATGGACAGAATCTTCGCCAATTAATTTTGCTAATTGTTCTCCTGTCACAATATCAACTGGACAGCCATAGTCTTTTTTAACAACCTCTGCATGATATTTTTGTGTTACAAAAATTCTGAAAAACTGTCGGGTTTCATTTTCCAAAGCGGCAAAACAAGCATGCACACCGTATAAAGGTTCGCCTCTGAAGTTATAAGAAAGGTTTTGATTTTTATGTTTGGTAGGTTTCATTATTTAATAAGTTCCACATTAATAACGTTTGTTGTTCCAGGATTTCCAAAAGGTATACCACATGTTATAATGATTTTATCCCCATTCTTAACCAGTCCTGATTCTTTAGACCGTTCAATGGCTTTTTGAATCATTTCATCTAGGCTTTTAAGGTCATGAACCAAACTTGGTATAACCCCCCAGGCAAGGCATAATTTTCTGGAGGTTTCAATCTTGTTTGTCATCGCCAAAATTGGGGCTTGTGGTTTTTTATGGGATACCCGCAAAGCCGTCAGTCCTGTCGCTGTATAGGTAACAATGGCCGCAGCTTCTAATGTTTCACTTAATTGCCGCGCCGCGCCCGTAATGGAATCAGAAACATCGTGATCTGCTTTTTCTGCCAATTGCTTTAAATTATCAATATATTGCCCATCCTTTTCAACAGCAGAAATAATTTTTGCCATCATTTCAACAGATTCAACTGGGTATTTTCCAACAGCAGATTCTGCAGATAACATAACGGCATCTGCCCCATCATATACTGCTGTTGCAACATCTGTGGCCTCTGCCCGCGTTGGTGTAGATCGTTCAATCATTGATTCCAACATTTGGGTCGCCACAACAACGGGTTTTCCTTTTTTCTTGGAAAGGCGAATAATTTTCTTTTGAATTGGGGGCACTTTTTCAGGGGACATTTCAACACCTAAATCCCCACGGGCCACCATGATTCCGTCTGATAAATCTATTATTTCTTCAAGATTACCAATGGCTTGTGGTTTTTCTATTTTGGATAGAACAGCTTTCTTACCTGCAAGAATACGTTTTAAATCCAAAACATCTTCTGGTCTTTGCACAAAAGAAAGTCCCACATAATCAACTGATGTTTCCATTAAAAAATCTATATCTTTTTTATCTTTTTTTGTTAATGCCGGAATGGGTAACTCTGTATCTGGCAAGTTTACCCCTTTATTATCAGATAAAGTACCACCCTCAAGAACCTCTGTTTGAATTTCACTGTGATTTGCCAGTGTTACTTTTAAACGTATATTGCCATCGTTTAATAAAATAGTCATTCCCGATAGAATATGTGGAAATATTTCTGGGTGGGGAAAGGTAACCCGGTTACTGTTACCTAGCTTTGGTTCCAGATCCAAAACAAACTCTTGCCCTTTTTCTAAAAAAATCTGAGCTTCCTTAAATCTTGCAATTCGTAATTTTGGTCCTTGCAAATCGGCAAGAATGGCAATGGGCTGATCCAGTTTTTTTTCGGCTTCACGAATTAAATCAATTGATTTTTTGTGCTGGTCATGTTCACCGTGCGACATATTAACCCGGAAAACATTCACCCCTGCTTTAATTAAAGACTGGATGGTTTGGCTGTTATTCGATGCCGGCCCCAGGGTTGCAATAATTTTTACTTTACGGTTTGTCATAACTATATATGTATTGCTTTGAAATATGCTGCCAAGGCGGCTTCTTTCACTGCCTCACTTGTTGTTGGATGGGGATGACATGTCCGGGCAATATCTTCAGCCGATGCCTTATATTCCATACCCAAAGTTACTTCTGTAATTAAAGTTCCCGCATCTGCACAAATAATATGTGCCCCCAAAATACGATCCGTTTTTTTATCGGCTAATAATTTTACAAAACCGGTTGTATCTCCAACTGCTTTTGCGCGGGAATTGGCCGTAAAAGGAAACTTTCCAACCTTATAATCTGCCTTGTCCTTTTTAAGATCTTCTTCTGTTTTTCCAACAGATGCCACTTCCGGATACGTATAAATCACAGCTGGGATTGTGTCATAATCCACATGACCTGCCTGCCCTGCAAGAATTTCTGCAACTGCGACACCTTCTTCTTCAGCCTTATGTGCAAGCATTGGTCCTGGAATCACATCCCCAATGGCATATATACCATCAGCCGATGTTTTATATTTTTTATCGACTTTGATTACGCCCCTATCATCCACATCAACTTTGGCCTTATCTAAACCAAGCTTGTCTGTATTTGGTTTGCGTCCAACAGAAACAAGAACGATATCAACCGACACTATTTCAGACTTACCATCAGATTTGGGTTCAATGGTTACCTTGGCCCCAGATTTACCACTATCAACTTTGGTCACCTTTGTTGCCAATTTAAATTTTATGCCTTGTTTTTCCAGCTGCTTTTTAAGTTCCTTTGCAACTTCTTGATCCATTGCAGGAACAATAGTGTCAGCATATTCAACAACGGTTACATCCGCGCCAAGACGTTGCCATACAGATCCCATTTCAAGACCAATATAGCCCCCACCAATCACAACCATTTTCTTTGGAACTTTTGTTAAAGACAAAGCACCCGTTGATGACAAAACAACTTTTTCATCAACTTTTACGTTTGGAATATTGGCACTGGATGATCCAGTCGCAATCACGATATTTTTGGCTGTGTAGGTTTTATCTTTGACTTTTACTTCAGTTGGACTCACGAATACGGCTTCGCCCTGAATTGAAGTCACCTTGTTTTTTTTAAATAAATATTCAATGCCGTGGGTTAATTCTGAAACAACTTTATCTTTCTTTGCGATCATGGTTTTTACATCACAAGTAACTGATTTTGCTGTAATTCCCCACTCTTTCGCATGGGTTAGAATATCTGTATATTTCTTTGTGGCATGCAGTAAGGATTTTGATGGAATACACCCAACATTTAAACAAACGCCACCCAACGTTTTTTCTTTTTCAATGCACGCAACCTTTAAACCCAATTGGGCTGCTTTAATCGCACAGACATACCCCCCAGGACCAGCACCAATTATAAGGACATCATACTGTTCTGACATTTACACCTCCAGCAATAAACGTTCTGGGTTTTCAATAAATTCTTTGACACGCACCAAGAATGTTACAGCTTCTTTTCCATCAATCAGACGATGATCATAAGTTAAAGCAACATACATCATGGGGCGGATAACCACTTGGTCATCTATGGCAACAGGACGTTTTTCAATTTTATGCAATCCTAAAATCCCTGATTGCGGAGGATTCACAATAGGCGTAGACATCAAAGATCCATAAACACCCCCATTTGTAATCGTAAAAGTTCCACCACTAAGGTCGTCCATACTTAATTTACCACTGCGTGCTTTGTCTGCAAACTCAATAATGGCCTTTTCAATACCGGCAAAACTTAGATCATCCGCATTTTTAACAACCGGTACAACTAAACCTTGTTCAGTCCCCACGGCCATACCAATGTTATAGTAATTTTTATAAATGACTTCATTGCCGTCTATTTCTGCATTGACTGCTGGAATTTCTTTCAATGCTGCCACTGCTGCCTTTGTAAAAAAAGACATAAACCCAAGCTTTGTTCCATGGCGCTTTAAAAACGTTTCTTTATGCTGGGATCTTAAGGCCATGACATTTGTCATATCAATTTCATTGAACGTTGTAAGCAGTGCAGCTGTTTGTTGGGATTCTTTCAAACGTTCTGCAATACGTTGGCGTAAACGTGTCATTCTAACACGTTCTTCCTGGCCTTGTGATGAAGAAGATTTTTTTGAAGGTTCTGATTTGGATTCAGACTGCCCAGAAACATCTTCTTTTGTAATACGCCCATCTTTCCCAGTACCTTTAACTTTGCTGGTATCAATGTTTTTTTCTTCTGCAATTTTTCGTGCAGCTGGCGATAAAACTTTGTCATCATCAGAAGGTTTTGACTCTGATTTTTCTTCTTCAGGTTCTTCTTCTTTTTTTTCTGGCTCGTCTTCTTTTTTTTCTGGCTCGTCTTCTTTTTTTTCTGGCTCGTCTTCTTTTTCTTCTTCTTTGGAAGATTGGGTGGAAGCCGCCCCATTTTCATCAATGGATCCTAAGACTTCGCTAACGCCTACGGTATCACCCTCTTTAACTTTAATTGAACCAATAACCCCAGCCGCTGGGGCCCCAACTTCCATTGTGATTTTATCTGTTTCCAGCTCTACTACAGGCTCATCTGCCTCAACAGAATCGCCCTCTTTTTTAAGCCAACTGGCGACTGTTGCTTCTGTGATTGATTCTCCAAGCTCAGGAACTTTTATGTCCATACTTATTTCCCTTTCTTATACTTCAAGGCTTCTTTTACTAATTTTTCTTGCTCTACACTATGCACTTTTGAAAATCCTGTGGCAGGTGAGGCAGCCTCGGGTCTTCCAATATAATGGGGCCGATAGTGTTTAAATTTTAAATCTACTAAAACTGATTCTAGCCGACGATCTATAAAGTGCCAAGCCCCCATATTTTTAGGCTCTTCCTGACACCAAACAAATTCTGCTTTCCCATATGGCTTAAGTACTTTTTTCAGTTCTTTTTCCGGAAATGGGTAAAGTTCCTCAACACGTATAATTGCCACATTTTCAAGTTTTTCTTGGTCACGATACAACTGTAAATCGTAATAAACTTTACCTGTGCACAAGACAACACGTTTAACTTTCTCTGCTTTAATTTTTTCATTAACTTCTTCAATAACAGGCTTAAAGGATTGACCTTTCGCCATATCAGACAAGGAAGAAACAGCAGATTTATGCCGTAATAATGATTTAGGGGTAAATACAACCAGGGGTTTACGCTCAGTCGCCATAACCTGGCGGCACAGTAAATGAAAATAATTGGCAGGTGTCGTACAATTTGCAATCCGCATATTGTTTTCAGCACACAATTGTAGATATCTTTCTATGCGGGCCGAAGAATGTTCAGGCCCCATCCCTTCATATCCATGAGGAAGCAACATAACCAAACCTGATAATCGATACCATTTACTTTCGCTAGATGAAATAAACTGGTCAATAATAACTTGTGCCCCATTGCTGAAATCCCCAAATTGGGCTTCCCACATGACTAATACTTCTGGGTCCGATGTTGTATAACCATATTCAAATCCCAATACAGATGCCTCAGATAAAGGGCTATCTATAATTTCTATTTTCCGTTTACCCTTTTTCAAATTATTTAAAGGGATAAGTTTACTTTCATCTTTTTGATCAATCAACACTGCATGCCGTTGGGAAAAAGTGCCACGACCCGAATCTTGACCACTTAGACGCACAGGATATCCATTGGTCAACAGGGCTGCAAAAGCCAAGGATTCAGCCATTGCCCAGTCAATTCCCTGCCCTTCGTTTAAAGTCTTCTTTTTTTGGTCAAAAATCTTTGGAATTCTTTTGTGTATATTAAATCCTTCTGGGAAGCTTGTTAAAAGCTCTAAACCAATAGATTTCAAATCTTCTTTAGAAGTTAAACTGCTGTATGAACGACTCCCTTTGGCATATTTTTTCCAACGTCCTTCAAACCAATCCGGTTCTGTTACCAGTTTATTTTTCGCCTTTGTAAATGCGGTTTCTAATTTCTTTTTATAATCTACTTGCCATTTTTTAGACTCAGCCTCTGACAACACATTTTCGGCAAGTAATTTTTTTTTATAAAGACTTGTAACGCTTTCTTTTTTTGATATGGCTTGATACATTTTTGGTTGTGTGAAAGACGGATCATCTGCTTCGTTGTGACCATAACGACGGTATCCCCATATATCCACAACCACATCTTTATTAAATTTTTGGCGGAATTTTGCAGCAGCTCGCATGCAAAAAGATACGGCCTCTGGATCATCCCCATTAACATGAAAAATTGGGGCCTGCACAACTTTTGCCAATTCTGATGAATAAGCAGAAGATCTTGCATAATGTGGGGATGTCGTGAATCCAATTTGGTTATTAACAACAACATGCAGTGTTCCACCTGTACGATATCCTTCCAGGTCACTTAATCCAAAACACTCAGCAACCAAGCCCTGTCCTGGAAAGGCAGCATCTCCGTGAAGCAAGACCCCCATAACTTTATCTCTTGCGGCATCATTTACTTGTTCTTGCTTTGCACGAACACGCCCAAGAACAACTGGATCCACAGCTTCAAGGTGGGAAGGGTTTGCAGTTAAAGAAATTTTCATTTTCTTTCCAGAAATTTCCTGAGTACTGGAATATCCTAAGTGATATTTAACATCGCCAGACCCTTTAACCGATTTTTCATAATAACTTTCCCCCGTAAATTCATAAAAAATTCGCGAAAGGGGTTTTCCTAAAACATTAGCCAATACGTTAATACGACCACGGTGTGCCATACCCAACACTGTTTGTTCAACCCCTACATCTGTAGAGGCTCTTAACGCCTCTAGAAGACCCGAAACAACGGATTCACACCCTTCTATTCCAAATTTTTTTGCCCCCGGATTTTTTGCATTTAAAAAAAGTTCAAACTGTTCTGCCTTAAACAGATCTGACATGATTTCTTTTTTATTTTCTGCTGCCATTTTGTTTTCAACATATTCATCTTCCATCAAAGTTTGTATCCAACTTTTTTGATCTGGATCTTGGCTATGCATAAATTCAACGGCCACGTGACCACAATATTTTTTACGTAAAATTTCTAAAACAACTCGTAAAGTTGCGTACTGAAGCCCAAGAACACCATCAATAAATATTTCTTTATCTAAGTCTGCATCTGTAAACCCATACGTTTTTGGATCAAGTTCTGGATGAATTTTTTGCGGATGGTCAAGTTTCAAGGGGTCAAGTTCAGCAGCCAAATGCCCACGTACGCGGTAAACACGTATCATCATTAAGGCCCGAATAGAATTTTGAATATCTTCTAAACTTCGATCTTCCTGCTTTTGCGGGACAGCTTCTTCTTTATCGACAGTTTCATAGACAATTTTCTGTCCCCATGATGGTCCCTGGCTTTCAATTTGAAGATTTTTCAGCTGGTCGCCGCCCAATTCCTTGAAAAAAACTGCCCACTCTTGCGATACAGCTTTTGGATCTTGTAAATATTTTTCATACAAGCTTACAATAAATGGAGCATTAGTCCTGAATAAATATGCATTTTTTTCAAAGTCAGCTGGCGACATTTTAATCCTTTTCTTATTTTATGAACATTATACCAGGTTTCATTATAGGCTCAAAGGCATGAAATTAAGTTTCAGTTGTATATTTAAGAGCTTATTTTTTAAAATTACAAAATGCACCAATGGGCTTTGTCCCCTAAGAATTTACTACATATTGCTTCAGCGAAATCTAAGTCTTGTAATCGAACCAACCTACGGTTAAAGGTTTTTATTAGCGGGCTATTTTCCTGAAAGACAAAAGCAAGTTCATCATTTCTTAAATTTAAAGTTGTCATCACAAGATCTAAATCAGGACGCTCATCCACAGCAGATTTTAAGGTTAAATAGTCCCCAACGGTTGCGTAGGCCTCCCCTTTAAAAACAGCCTCCATTGTTGCATCTCTATCTGGATACCCTACTGTGATGGCGCCCGTCTTTGCGGCCAATTTTTCACTTAAGTTTCCGGAAACAGCGGCAACTTTTCTGCCTACGACATCATCTGTTAACATAAATTGTTCTTGTCGTTTTTCATTTTCAATCATTGTAATTGTTGACGTCACGGTTCCTACAACAATTGAAAACAAAACAATTGCAGGAATTAAATATATTAAAAGAATCAAGCGCTTTATAGGTTTAGTAGAGTCTGCCAGCAACCCCCCTTGAATCAGTACCATACTTGCTTCCCACATAGAATTTCCAATATTTTTAAGAAATTTCTTTTTATCAAAAAGGTTCTTCCAGTTATCCAAAATATAAAATATCAACGTTACAATAAGGAAGGCCGCGATCATGAAAGGAAGTAAAACCCCCAGCTGTGTTGCCAAACTTGACCCTATAAGAAAAACCAGGTTTTTTTTCCCAGGCTTTTTAATTGCCCCTCCAATAAAATTTAAAAAGTAAGGTCTGGAATATTGAATTCCTAAGGCAAGCCTTTGTTCTGTTGTCGAAATTGGACCCACAAGTACGTCCAACTCTTTACTGGCAACCCGCGAAACAGCCCCTGTTGTATTGGGGCCGGCTTTTACGTATTCGTATTCCCAACCCATTTCTTTTGCAATAAATTCCCACATATCCACAGAAGCACCATAGTACTTACCGTCTTCTGAAAGCCATGAAAAAGGTTTGGATTTGTACATTACACCCACTTTTAATTTTTTAGTAGGTTTGTAATTTTCTGAGGATACAGTTGATGCATTTGATGAAAATGCAAACATAAAAGTTAAAAGAAGTAAGTAAAAACACTTCATAAAAAGGCCCCCAGTATTTTGTTATAATTCCTTTATGATAATTTTTTATTACAGCGTTGTAAACCTATAGTTTTTGGGAACCCTTGCATGATCCCACGCCCTTTTTATATCAAAAACTAAGGCCCCTTCATTAAGCTTTCCAATAATATAGTCTTGCTGTTTTATAAATTCATCATGCGAAACCAATAATAATGCTGCATGATATTTTGAACTTTCAATAGCTTTTATATCTTTTAAGTCAATATCATATTCATGTTTGGCTTCTTTTGGATCTGCATATGGGTCAACAACATCAATGGAATAACCAAAATTCTCCAATCCTTTGATAACATCAATAACCTTACTATTTCTTAAGTCAGGCACATTTTCTTTAAAGGTAAGCCCCAACACTAAGATTTTTTTTGAATCCCCATACTCCATATCTTGGGATAAAAGATGGTGCACTTGGTTTGCCACCATGGCCCCCATTGCATCATTTGTCCGGCGGCCTGATAAAATTACTTCTGGGTTATGCCCCACTTTTTTTGAACATTCTGCAAGATAGTATGGATCAACCCCAATACAATGCCCCCCAACAAGACCTGGGGTAAAGGGTAAAAAATTCCATTTTGTTTTTGCAGCATCCAGAACATCATAAATTGATATTCCAAGTTTTGAAAAAATCTGGGTAATTTCATTTACAAAGGCAATATTAATATCACGTTGTGAATTTTCAATAACTTTGGCAGCTTCTGCTGTCTTAATATTTTTTGCCACAAAAACTTCTGTTACCTGGCTGTACATTTCTTCAAGTTTTTTTGTAACTTCCGGTGTTTGGCCAGCCACAACTTTTGTAATGCTGTATATTGTATGCTGTTTATCGCCTGGATTAATACGTTCCGGCGAATACCCTAAAAAGAAATCTTTCCCAGATTTTAACCCTGATTTTTCTTCAATAATCTTGCCGCAAATATCTTCTGTAACACCTGGATAAACAGTACTTTCATAAACAACAATTGCCCCCTTAGATAAAAGGGTGCCCAACATCTCTGAAACTTTTTTAATAATTGTCAAATCTGGTTTATTATTACTGTCAACCGGTGTTGGTACTGTAACAATGTATATATCCTGATTTTTGATATCTTTTTCATCGCATGTAAATTTGATATTCAAGGTTTCAAGAATTGCAGGATCTAATTCGGCTGTTCTATCATAATTCTTTTCTAACTCTTTAATTCTATTCGCATCGACATCAAAGCCAGTAACTTCATATTTATTTGTTAATGCCGCAGCCAGTGGCAGCCCAACATATCCCAATCCAATTACTGTGATTTTCATTATCTATACTCTTTAAAAAATTATTTATTGCTTACAAAATGCACCGAATTAATCGCATTATCATTAAATCCTTGAAGCTGTTTGGCTGACAAACTGTGCTTTATGTAATGGTTAACAACTTTTATAACATCTATCAAAGCTTGGTCTACCACATCATTGATGTACTGTTCTTTAACTAACTTAATTTGTTTATCTAGCCTGGAATCATGCATTTTTTTTATCGTAACCAGTTGCCTTTTTTTAATTTTTTTAATTTCTTCTATCTCTTGCTCTGTTTCCATTTTAATGCGACCAACCAGATCGTTTATAGAGGCAAATTCTTGTTTTTGTTTTTTCAAAATAAGTAAAGTTTCCTCATATAAATCAGCAACTTCTCTTACCTGCCTTGCAATCATATGCGACCTTTGATCCAGTTGGTATTTTCCTTTTCGGGCAGCAGGAATCCCAACACCAATAATAAAAATGATAAAAGAAACAAGTACCCAGATTTGGGGATCAGTCCAATTTATCATTATCAAACCCCTTTTCTAGAATCTTCTTACACTCTTTTTCATCCACTTCATGCCCAAGTATTTTTTGTAAAATCTTGGCGGATAATTCTGGTTTATTTGCATGAATTTCTTGAATGATCTTATCAACTTCTTTTTTTAAGTCATCATTTGTTTCGTGCAGCTGTTGAACATTTTTATCTGTTAACTGCTGTTTTGCATCAATAATTTCTTGGCTTAATTCTGCTTTAACCTTAAGAATTAATTTTTTAGATTCATCCTGGGCTTCTTTTAACCGAAGTTTTGCCTCCATTGCTATTTGTTCTGCGTTACTTTCCAGGTCTTGAATCTGGGCCAGTTTTTTATCCAACAGTTTTTCTCGGGATTTAAGTATGCTATTCAAACGCGGTAAAATGACATACCGCATACCTAGCAGTAAAATAACAAAACTGATAATCAGCCAAAAAAGCTGGGGCGCAAAATATGATGGATCAAGCTGTGGCATTTCTTATTTAAACAAGATCAAGAAAGCAATCAGCAAGGCAAACAAGGCAACTGCTTCTGTTAAAGCAAACCCTAAAATACCAATCGTGAAAACATCCTTACGTGCCTCTGGATTGCGCGCAACTGAACTGATTAATGTTGAAAAAATTGATCCGATCCCAAGGCCAACCCCAAACAAGGGAAGAACTGCCAACCCGGCACCTATCATTTTTGCTGCTTCTACGTCCATATTTATCTCCTTTTATCGTTATGGATTTAATGCATATGAATTGCATCACTCAAGTATAAACAAGTTAGTATTGAAAATACATAGGCTTGAAGAAAAGCCACCAATATTTCAAATCCTATTAAAACGGTATTCAACAAAATTGTTGAAACACCATACATCCCCAAAAGTACAGTAAACATTGCAAAAACTTTAAGCATGGTATGCCCTGCCATCATATTTGCAAACAAACGAACTGACAAACTGACTGGACGTGACAAATATGAAATAAGTTCAATTGGAATTAAAATTGGTGCCAATAATATTGGGGCCCCTTCTGGCATGAAAAATTTAAGAAATTTAACGCCATGGCACAAAAACCCAATAATTGTTACCGTTATAAAAACCAATGACGCCAAGCCAAAGGTAACAATCAGTTGGCTTGTAAAGGTAAAGCTATAAGGAATCATTCCAAGCAAGTTGCCAAATAAAACAAAAAAGAAAATTGACGCCACAAATGGAAAATATTTTTTTCCTTCTTTTCCCACATTTTCTTTTATCATATTTGCAACAAATTCATAGGACATTTCAATCAAACATTGAAGGCGCCCTGGAACCACAGACTGTTTAGAAGTTCCAACAAAAAACAAGGCCAAAGTTAAAAAAACAGCCAATCCCATATAGACCGCTGAATTTGTTATAGAAATATCAAATCCTGCAATTTCAATAGGTATTAAGGTTTTTACTTCAAACTGGTGTAGGGGGCTATCCATCTAAATCCTTTGTTTTAGAATTTTGTTTACCAAATCCGTAACCTATCTTACACAATCCGCGATAAACATTCAATAAACCTGCTGCAGACCCCAAAAGAAAACCAATAATTAAACCCCAGGGATAACTTTCTAAATATCTATCAATAACAATACCTAAACCTGCACCAACAATAATGGCGGAAACCATATCGGTACTGGCTTTGATTGTTATACCCTTAACTGAAAAGTTATTTTTTGTGTTTTTTGACATTTTTTATTTGCTTCAAACCCAAGGCTTTACGTAATTCTGAAGAACCTACAAAATCAGACAAGTTATTGCCCGATTTCACAAATTGAATTGCTTCTTTGATCCAATCATCCAAGGTTGTTTGTTTTGGAAGTCCTATGACTTTTACTTTACCTATTCTCAAAACAGGGGCTGCCCCAGCCTTCAGAAGATTACGGCGCATAATAATTTGCTTTTCCAGCTGTTCATTCGTTATGCATTTTTTAAACTGCGCTGAACTCCCTTGCATATCTTGCAACAACTTCATCACTGTTTGAATTTGGTCTTTTTCGGCGATCCATTCGTCTTGTTTTGCATATATCAAATTTGCAGCCTTAACAGGGTCTGCGCTACAGAAAATACCCTTGAACCCTTCGATATCAATTTTATTAAAAGGGAACGGGCGCATAATAATTTGAAGCTGTTCCCCATATTCTTTCAAAAGCCGATCCTTAACCTGGGTTGAAAATTTGGCACAGACATGACATGTCAACGACCCATATTCATACAAAATAACTATAGGGGTTTTACTGCCAACAACAATTTCTGTTGAAGGTGCTATACTATTGGCCTTTGACTGACTTGATATTAATCCAAAAATTAATATTAAAACGAATTTCATTAATACCTCTACCTTATTATTTAGGTTTGTTTTCATTATTTTCTATGTTTTTAGAAAAAATTCTTCTGCCCAAATTTTTCAAAGATTCTTTCAGTTCCTTATTATCTATATTTTCAACCAATTTTTCAATGGTGTTTTCTTCTGTTTTGCTTATGTTTATTTTTTTAATTTCCTGCACTTCTTGGGCAGGAATATGAACTTTACCAACAATAACTTTTATCTTATCAATGGCTCTATATCCATAATACATATTAATACGGTCAATTACATATGCATGAATATGCTGAAATATTAAGGCTGTGCTGTGGCTGGACGCCTTAACAGTTAAGACACCATGATTACGTTTACGAGCAGGAAATGTTATTTTTTCAGGAAAAATAGAATTTGCATAATCGGCCCCAACAATTTTTTGCCAATCTTGAACAATCGTTCCATTCAAAAAACCATATTTTCCGTATACTTTAGAGGTAAGTCCATGAACTACCTCATTTAATTTCTTAGATCCTACGCGTTTGTTGGAAGCCACTTTTTCTTTTCCTCATCCAACCGATCATCTGCCAGCGCTTGACGGATGGCAACTGTCAATCGGTTCATATATGCAATATTATGAATAGTCACAAGCTGCAATGCAAGAATCTCTTTTGCTTTCAGCAAGTGATGGATATAGGACCGGGTGTATGTTTTACATGCCTCACAAGGACAATCCTTTTCTATAGGGGAAAAGTCTTCCTTATATTTTGCATTATTCAAATTAATATGTTCTTTTTTAGATCCTTTAACAAGCGCTGCGCCATGGCGTGCAATACGCGTGGGGTGAACACAGTCAAAGGTATCAATGCCATACTTAACCCCTTCAAAAAGATCAGAAATACCCCCAATACCCAACAGGTGGACAGGGCGATCTTCTTTCAGCATTTTCATTGTCATTTCAACAACTTCATACATTTGGGCTTTATTGGCCCCAAGGGATCCCCCAACAGCGTGACCAAAGAAATCATGGTTATTCACAAAATCTGTACTTTCTTTACGTAAGTCTTCATAAACCCCACCCTGTATAATCCCATACAAAGCTTGGCGCCCATCATTACCCCGGTCAAATTCAGCTAAACTACGCAAAGCCCAGCGATGACTCATGCGCATTGATTTTTGGGTATAGTCTTTATCCACGTGAAAAGGGGTGCATTCATCCAAAACAACGGCTAAGTCTGGGCCTAATTTACGTTGAATTTCAATAGATTTTTCCGGGGTTAATAAATAATCTTTTCCGTTGATATAAGATTTAAATTTTGCCCCCTCTTCTGTAATTTTAACAAAAGACTTTCGTTGCCCATTTTGGCGGCGGCCTTTTATTTCTTCTGCTACAGAACCATGCCCCAAGCTAAATATTTGAAAACCACCTGAATCTGTCAGCATTGGGCCATCCCAACCACAAAACTTATGAAGGCCACCGGCTTTTTCAACAATATCAGCCCCCGGCTGTAACATAAGGTGGTATGTGTTTGATAAAATAATCTGTGTTCCTGCTTGCTTGACTTGGTCAATTGTTGCCGCTTTGATTGTTGCCTTTGTTGCACAAAATATAAAGGCAGGGGTTTGCACTTTCCCATGTGGTGTTGTTATTTCACCCAATCGTCCGCGGTGTTTTGAGGAAGTTCTTTTGTAAGTAAATGAAAAATTTGGATATCTATTTGTCATAATTTTTTGGCTTTAAATGGTTAATAATCGGCATATAGGCAGCATTTAACAAGGACAGAACCAACCGCATCAAATAAATACCCCATATGTAAGTCCACCATATTTTATCTAAAGGCAAAGGTTTTGCTGCTAATACATACCATGCTAAAAGGCTAAAAATCACATTATCACAAAATGATCCAATTGCCGTTGAAACAAAAGATCTAAAGGAAATAAATTTATTCTTAGTCATTTTTTTTAATGCCCCGTACAAAACAAGGTCTAAATACTGACTGCACAGATAAGCCACAATACTTGCAATAAAAATGGCCGGTGCAGGAGACAATAATAATAATAAGGCCCTATGACTTTCTAAAGAATCAGGTGCAGGGGCATAGGCCGTAACAATAAAAGCCATGGCAAGAAAAGTTAAATAAGATAAAAACCCGACTGCTACGGCTTTTAAAGCACTTTTTTTACCATAGTATTCATTGATAACATCATTACATAAAAATACTGATGTAAAAATCCCGGTTCCAAGGGCAATATCGGACCCATACCCCGGAAAAAAAGCCGTTTTCAGAACAGCTACGTTGGCCACAATTGTTGCCACAGCAATATATAAATACAATCCCACAAGACGACCATATCTAAATGCCACAGAGATAGCAAAAAGACAGAAAACAACCTCTATCCCTAAAATATAAAGTGTAGGAAGCTGGTTAAAGGTTTTGATTATTTCAATAATATTTAATGTCATGTCATAAAAAAACCCGCACAAAGGCGGGTTCCTTGATTAAATTGCCAACATATTATGAAGCAGTTTTAACAATCTGCTTTTTTAACTTTAGCATTTCCGGAGTAAGCTTTGAATTTGACGTTGTTTTCAAATAACTATCGATTCCACCATTATGCTCAATCGTGCGTAATCCTGCCGTTGATACACGTAAACTAACATTTTTTCTCAATAGTTCACTTGCAAACGTTACGTTGTGCAAATTTGGTAAAAAGCGACGCTTAGTTTTATTGTTTGCGTGGCTTACATTGTTGCCTGCAACGGGTCTTTTTCCTGTAACTTCACAAAGGCGTGTCATAACTGTCCTCTTTTAAAAACTTTAAATAATTACACTTGGTTGTAATGCACAGATAGTCAAACGTCAAGTTATTTTCAATGTACCAAGTGAAATTACTTAATTAAATATCATAACTTAAGCCAAAAAAGTTAAAAGGCACTTTAAAAAAAGTGCCTTTTAAAATATAAAATCCCCATTATTAATGCGAGGGAGGCTCTTTGTTCTAAATACAAAGAAAAAGAGGATTTCATATTATGAAAGTACTGTAGCTGGAACCGCTCAACTCATCTCTTAAAAAATTCCATATAAGCTTTCATCAATTTTGCAGAAAATCTGCGTATCCTACCTTAACAAAACTTGAAGAAATTTTCAAATTCTGTTAATAAAATAGAGACTCTTTACTAAATATTTTAAAAAAGTGTTAGCTAAAATATTTTTTTCTGTAAAAAATGCTTTACTGACTTAAATATCAGTAATTTCAGAAAATTAGTCAAGAGTATTTTTACAAAAATTTAATCTATTTTAAATTTGGTAATTAATTTATGAGTAACCATCAATGATAGGGTTTAGTTATGGACAAAACAAATAAGAAGAAATTTAATTTCAGCATTTTTGAAGCACAGCTGTTTTGCACATTATATGACTTGGGCAATACGACTGCGACTGCAAAAGCCCTTGGAATAACACCATCTTTGGTAAGCGTTACCGTAACAAGGTTAGAAAAAAAACTAAATTCTGAAGGTTTTTTTAAAAAAGAGCCTGTTACGTCCAAATATATTCCCACACAAGATGCGCAGGATATTGTCCAATCTATGCGCTATATCATTCAGTTTGCTGAAGATATTAAATCTAAAAATACACAAGCGGAAAACAGCGTTACCATTACATCAACACATACAATACTTCACCATTATATAGGTCCCTGGGTTAATGATTTTATTGAAAAAAATCCCGATATTACCCTTAACTTTAAACAAACAAATGATATGGAAATTAAGAATCAAGCTTTAAATGAAGTTATGATTACGTACCTTATAAGCGACCAAGTTAAAAATCATTATTTCCCCTATCATACCTTTAAACAAAAACTGTGGGCATCTCCTTCATATATTGATAAAAACGGAAATCCATCAAATATTCAAGAATTAAAAACGCACAGATTATTAATGCGGAAAAACTTTGATGACCCCAGAATTTTATTTGGATCCTCGCAAATCAGATCCCAGCTTAATGATCGAGAAAACTTAAATATATACAATATTTATAGTACAAGCTTGATTGATTTGCTGTGTGAAAAGGGTTGTGGAATAATGGCAATGGCAGAAGAATCAGTAAAACTTTCACAGTTAAAAGTGGAAAATGTTTTTCCTGATTTTAAAGGGGATGCTTTGGATATATATGTATGTGCAAGAAAAGAATTTTTAGAAACAAAAATCGGTCAAATGATTATTAACTGGCTATTTGAATCAAGGAATCAATCTTTTAGAATGGCAGGTATTCAGCCTGAATACCCATTTACCCCACTACCATAAGCACTAACAAGTACTTACGGCAGCAGTGTAGTAAATTGAATCTGTTTCAAGAAAAGGTTATGGGACCCCTGCAACTGAGCAAAGACTTAAAATGCTAATTACTAATAAAACTAGTTTTACATTAGTTTTCATAGTTTTCTCCTTATTTAATGTTTCAGCCCAAAATACTCTTTTTTCAAAAAAAGCAAAGTATAAAATTAACCTTTCTTCCATTTTTTCTTTAAAAAATCTGAAAAAATTGTCATAGAAAATAAACTTCCCAAAGACCCTGAAGCATATTTCACAGTTTCTTCGATTTCCAATAACTTATTTAAGGTGTATTTAATCTCTTCGACTTCCCAGTTCCTAACTGCAAAGTTTATTATTTCTTTTTCTTGGAAGAAAATTGGCGGGGATACAATACGACTTGCCTGGTCTAAACTTTTCCCCTCGTCTAACAACGTTTTTATTGCAAGAATCTGTAATAATTTTGTATTTAAACCACGCAAAAGGCCTATTTCATTTATATCTTGACACGAGGCCTCAAGAAACAAAAAAGGCATGTCTTGCCATTTTTTTAGCAAGAAGGCGTCATAAATTTGTTTTTCTGTTGTTTCCGTATTTGCCACACTACAATCTTGAACATCCCTAAGCGTAATGTTTTTTTGGTCTGGGCCTATATAATTTATAATTTTATTAATTTCATTTTCTACTGTTACTGTGCCTTGAATAATCTTGCCTGCCAATGTTTGCGCAGCCGCCCTTTCAATGGTTTTGTCCAAAGAACTGGTTATCTCCATTATATTTTGTGATACTTCTGGCACTGTTCTTGCATAGCAAGCGACCACTGCAAGCGTATCTTCTTTTTCATACATCTGACGTAATTTTGAAGATGGTTTAAGATAAGAATCGCTGATTACTATTACAATTCCAGACTGGGTATTATTTTCTAAATAATCTTCAATGGCAGGGGCCAACTTATCTGTGGCCTTTTGAATTATAATAGGTTCAGGGGGGCCAAATAAAGATTGACTGGTGGTTAAATCTGCAAGAAATATTTCTTTTTTTATAAGGCTTGTAGAGTCAATAAACTGGAAATCTGATATTTTATGTCCCATCCCTTGCTGGACAAATTTGATAAGCTTAGGGGTGATATCAGCTTCGCTATCTCCATAAAACAAAACAGACCGGATTTTCTCCGGAACTGTCTGGCAAAAGCCTCTATACTGTGCTGGGGCGATCTTCATCGGATGATTTTTTATGTTCCATATAGCTGGCTATACCAATTTTTATAGACTCGGCTGCTTCTTTTAACAACCCTTCTTTTGCTGATTTTTCTGAAACAACATTGGAATAATAAGAAGTTTTTAAGATATTAAAATCAGATACCAATTTCAAACTATCTTGGTATAATACCTTGCCACTTCTAAAGTCTTTCAAATAATAACGCACATCTAGAATAATTTGGTTTCGGGTTGTTGTTGCATCTTTGTCAATACCAAGGCCTTTGTCTGTATAAGACAAAGAAACATTTAATTCATATTTTGGATGCCGTGGCTGACCATAGGGTGTTAATGAATGGCGAAGTTTATTTCTTAACAGCTGACCTTCCCTGTCACCAATAATACGTATTTTTATTGACTCTAAAGGTTTGGCGGATTCCAATGAGCTTTCTCCGTACAAAGGCCTAAAACCACAGGCAGAAAGCCAGAAAAAAACAAATACACTTAAAAATAATTTATATAACAATGCTTACTATCCTTTGTGGCACAACAATAACTTTCTTAGCAGACTTCCCAAGCATATGCTTTTTAACTTGTTCATCTGTCAATGCAATACTTTCAATTTCTTCTTTTGAAGCATTTTCAGCCACTTCAATTTTAGATCTTACCTTACCATTAACCTGAACAGCAAGTGTTACCATGGCTTCTGCCAAATATGATTGGTCTACGGAAGGCCAACCTGCCTCTAGGATAGTTGAATTTTTTGTATTTGTTAAGTCTTGCCATAATTCTTCAGTTAAATGCGGGGCAAAAGGGGAAAGTAACCTGCATAATGTCTCACAACCAAATCTATACACCCATGATTGATCTTCTTTATTAAGATCTAAATCTGCCAAACTATTTGTCAATTCTCGCAACCTTGCAATTGCCTTATTGTAATGAAAAGCTTCTAGATCTTTGGTTACCCAATCTATTGTTTTATGAATAATCTTCAAACCATCTTCTGCCTGAACACCCAAAGTTTTTGGCTTTTCAGCCTTAATTTTTGCTGCCTTTTGAATCATTTGCCAGACACGTTTGATATACCGCCATGCGCCTTGCAAACCAGCCTCGGACCATTCAAAATCACGTTCCGGCGGAGAATCAGATAATATAAATAATCTGGCTGCATCTGCGCCATATTCATCAATTATGAATTGGGGGTCAACCACATTTTTTTTAGATTTACTCATTTTTTCTGAAGGGCCAACTTTCACAGGCTCTTGGGTTGTAACCCCCACGTATCCTGACCCTTCTTTACAAACCTGTTCTGGGGACATCCATTTTCCTGCAGCAGATTTATAGGTTTCATGGCAAACCATTCCTTGTGTCATCAAGGCCTTAAAAGGCTCTTTTATACCCATATATCCACATTTATTAAGTGCATAGCAGAAAAAGCGCGCATAAAGCAAATGAAGGATAGCATGTTCAATTCCCCCAATATACTGATCAACTGGAAGCCATTTTTCAACAAGTTCCCGATCAAATGCTTGAAGATGCTGGGGGGATACAAACCTTAAGAAATACCACGAGGATTCCATAAAGGTGTCAAATGTATCTGTTTCTCTTGTTGCAGGGCCCTCACATTTAGGGCAATTGGTTTTTTTCCAAGTTGGATGGTGCTCTAATGGATTTCCAGGCTTATCAAAGCTTACATCCTCGGGCAACTTTACAGGCAGTTGATCTTCTGGAACGGGAACAGCACCACATGCATCACAATAGATGATTGGAATAGGACAGCCCCAATAACGCTGACGGGAAACCCCCCAATCACGTAGGCGGTAATTTGTCTTTCTTGTGCCCTTATTTGCTTTTTCCAATTCTTGGATGATTTTTTCAATGGCATCTTCCTTCTGCAAGCCATTCAAGAAATCTGAATTTACCGTTATACCTTCTTCCAAGTTTGCAGACTTTGAAACATCATATGGGGTTCCATCTTTATCGCCTTTAACGCATAAAATTTGCAAATGATTATTTTTGGCAAATTCATAATCACGTTCATCATGTGCAGGGCATCCAAAAACCGCACCCGTACCATAATCTGACACAATATAGTTTGCTACATAAACTGGAATTTCCCGGTCTTCAACAGGTGATAAAACCTTAATTCCAGTATCAATACCAGACTTTTCAACTGTTTCTAAGGTTTTCTGGCTTGTTCCAATTGCTTGCCATTTTTTAATAAAATCAGCAATGGTTTGATTTTTTTGCGCAACTTTTGTTGCCAGAGGGTGATCGATAGCCAACACAACGAAAGAGGCCCCAAATATAGTATCTGGGCGTGTTGTATATACATCAATCACAGCATCACTCGTTTTTGTGTGGAATTGTATATTGGCCCCAAATGATTTCCCAATCCAGTTACGTTGCATTGTACGCACTTTTTCAGGCCATTTGTCCAACGTATCAATACCTTGCAATAGGTCTTCTGCAAAATCAGTTATCTTAAAAAACCACTGGGATAGTTCTTTCTTTTCAACTGTCGCACCTGAACGCCACCCCTTACCGTCCACAACTTGTTCGTTGGCCAAAACTGTATTTTCAACAGGGTCCCAATTCACTTGGGATTTTTTTTTATAGGCAATCCCATTTTTATAAAAATCCAAGAACATTTTCTGTTCATGTTTATAATAGCTTGAATCACATGTGGCAAATTCTCGGGACCAATCATAACTTAAACCCAAAGACTGCATTTGTGTTTTCATGACTTCGATATTTTTATAAGTCCATTCACCTGGATGCGACTTATTTTCCATTGCTGCATTTTCTGCAGGAAGCCCAAAAGAATCCCACCCAATTGGGTGTAGAACCTCATATCCTTGTGCCATTCTATAACGTGATAAAACATCCCCTAGGGCATAATTGCGCACATGCCCCATATGCAAACGTCCCGAAGGATAGGGAAACATTTCAAGAATATAAAATTTTTCTTTTTTGCTTTGGCTTTCGGTTTTGAATACGTCCTTCTCCATCCAAATGTTTTGCCATTTAGATTCGACTTTTTTAAAGTTATAATGTGACATATTTACCTATTACTTTTCTTCCGTAACTCTTATTTCTCGGGCACGGGTTAAAATGGTTTCTTCAAACTGATCTACTGTTTCAGGGCTTACGAATCTGTCTTGCCACTCATCTTCAACTTTTTCTTGTCTGAAGACTGACACACGCAAGGCACCTGACCTAAGCTGTCTACCAATAATGGCAACTTCTACTTTTAATCGCTGGTTGGCTGTATTTTCAGGAGTATACCATTCTGTCAAAACAATGCCCCCAAATGGGTCTATTGTTTTTTTAGGCAAAATTGATAATGTATCTATGGTTGCACGCCACAAATAACTATTTACACCAATATTTGTATCTTCTGCATTTTTTTGACCATAACTGAACAAGGGTTCATCAAAAATATATCCGCCCATTTTTTCATCACGACGGGCGCGTTTACTTTTTGCGGTTTTATATTTTTTTTCAGCAATATTCTCTAGATCCTTATCTTTACGATTACAGGAGGCTGTTAGAAGAGAAGATCCGACAAGAAATAAAGTGGTGTATAGTTTTATGTATTTCATAATTACCTTGGTTGTTTGGCCAGTTAAAAGATTACGACTTAATCTAAGATACCATAGAAAAAAAAATTAAAAACTTCAATATATATTCTTTATTTAAAGAATTTTCTGGGATTAATTCAATTCTATTTAAGTCTGGGTATAATCCATTTCATTCCTGATTTCAAGAATATTGATAAAAAAAGAGGGGCAATAAAGCCCCCCTTTTGATAAGTATGTCTATAAATACTAGAACATAACTTTCGTACCAAGAACAAATACTGAACCGTGGTTATCTGTATTTGATGTAGGACGGTTATCCAGCACATCCAACTGCCTATCAACATCAACTCTGTCGATGTGCGCACCTGGTGATTTGAATGAGAAGTAGTTAGCTTCTGCGAATGCAACCAAACCTTTTGCCAAGCTGTGATCAACTGTAATGGAAGCCATGTCAGCTTTTGCTTTACCAGCTGTAACAGTACGTTCTGTCTGAGTATACCCAACAGCAACACTTGTTGGCCCCATACCGTATCCAACACCCATGTTAAATCCATTTGTGTTTTTAAAGCCTGAACCTTTTTGCATACCTGACTTACCATTGTCAAAGTAAGCGGCACCGAACTGCCAGTTGTTGTAGTCAACCAATGTACCAAGTTGCCATGCATCCAAGTGATGCATATTTGCTTGCGCAATTCCACTTCTTGATGAGCGGCCACCTTTAACTTTACCAGTTTTGTATGTACCAAACAATCCAACAGAATAAGGTCCAAATACACGATTATGGGACAAAGCTGCTTCTAATTTATTTTGAACAAACAATCCATTATTTTGAGGACGTATATCCTGATTTGTATCATTTCCTGTACGTCCAGATTGAACACGTCCATAGTGTTCAGTGCTTGGAGCATATGACAAACCAAGTTGGAATCCGCTTACAACTGGTGAAATGTAGTTAATTTTTGTCGCACGTGAACTTCCGATATTGGAAGTATCTTGGTTAATATCAACACCACGTGTAACGTTTACAACTTTATCAACCTGACCAGAAAATCCGCCAAGACCACCCATAACATCAGTTGCATCATACATCATCAACGTTCCAACGCCGTTGGTGTCACCTAATTGGAAAGACCCAAGCATGTCTGAACTGAAATATACATAAGCTTCAGAAATTCTGTCTTTTTCAGTTTTACTTCTGTCAAGTTCTAGAACAGCCAAGGCACCATATGTAATACCATTGTTAGTCATGCTTCCAGCATTCAAAGTTAAATCACCGTTTGACATAAAGCGGGCTTCTTTTTCACCGCTGCGTACTTTTTGGCCAACGCCAAGTGCAGCTGTGCGCAAATAACCGCTTAATTCAATTTTTGGCCCAGACTGTGCTGTTGCACCCGTCATTTTACCATGAGAGCGGGCAACAGCATCTGTTGCTATTGCTGAAACACCCATAACAAGGGCACATGTTAATACTTTTTTAAGCATTATAATCTCCTAATACATAAATTACTTTTCTGCCTTTAATAAAATATGAATAGGGCCTTTTCTGCAAGCTCTATAATTTCTTTTGGATAACAAAAAATATGCGCGTTGCGGTTATGCAACAAAAACCTATTTGGTCGGTTCACTGGCTGGATATGTTTGGGATAAGTCCTGGGCGTCAGGAAAATCTGGCGCATCCTTTTTTCCGCACCCTATAACAAAAAAGCATAAGAACAAACTAATTATTTTTAACATTTATTTCCCCAAAATTGTTGAAAGAACCGCAACAAACCCAATCAAGCCATTAATTTTGAATAATCTAAGGCAATGTGCTGGATTTTTAATATCTAAAGTCAAAACTTGGTACAACAACATTACCATTACAAAAGAAGCACCCAAAAAATATATCCCTCCCATACCGGTCATTGCCCCAAACACAAGAAAGCACATAAGAAAAATGGTATACCAAATAGAAACATACCACTTCGTTGCCTTACCAAGCAAGATTGATGTCGATTTAACCCCTATCATCAAATCATCTTTTCTATCCATGTGTCCATATATCGTGTCATATCCCATCGTCCAGAAAAAACTACCGCCGTATAAAATTAACACAGGTAGGCTTAATTCATTATTAACTGCCGCCCAACCCATAAGAATTCCCCAGTTCATTGTCAGGCCTAAAAAAGCCTGGGGCCAATGTGTAATACGTTTCATAAAAGGATAACATACAACAAGCCCTAGCGATGCAACACCCAAAATAATGGTTAACCTATTAAACTGGGTCAAAATCATAAAGGCCATGGAAAGCTGTATTACAAGAAAAACAAGTGACTTATTAAAGGACAACTGCCCACTTGCTAAAGGGCGGCCTTTTGTCCTTTGAACTTTTTTATCAATATCTTCATCCGCCATATCATTGATTACACAGCCCGCGCCACGCATTAATATTGCGCCCATCAAGAACAATACTGAAATAACGATAAGTCTATTCAAATCCTCTGTTGCTGCTGTAATCGACCATAAACTTGGCATTAACAATAGCCATACACCGGTCGGGCGATCCCAACGTGCTATATAAGCATAAGGCTGCATCCATTGCGGCAATTTTGATATCCAGGTATTTCTTTTAATATCTGTTTTAAAATTCATTGATTTAACTTTTATTTTTAGATTAATCTAAGATATGAATAAATACCATAAATTGCCAAGACTTTTTTTAGATCTCTCTTTGGAAATTGGGGTAGAAATTGATATTGATGCCTATCAAAACCATTATATATCAAATGTTTTACGCCTTAAGCCTACCCAATGTTTAAAAACTTTCAATGGATCTGATGGGGAATTTTTGGCGGAAATTAGCGCCCAGTCAAAAAAGGCGACATCTATAAAGATTACAAAGTCGATAAGGCCCCAGAAAAATGAACTCGGTCCAACCATTGCATTTTCACTGATAAAAAAACAACGGCAAGATTTTTTAATTGAGAAATGCACAGAACTTGGGGTTAGAAATTTTCAACCCATATTGACAGATCACTGCGAAGTTCGAAAAATAAATCAAGAAAAAGTGAAGATTCAATCTATCGAAGCCTCAGAACAATGTGAACGGTTAACAGTACCTATCATCCATAACTTACTGAAACTGGATTCTTTTCTAGAAACACAGATAAACCCCATATACTATTGCATAGAAAGGGAAGACGCCCCTTTTATTCATCAGATTTTAGACAAAACACGGGGTTCAGATACATTTTTGATTGACCCAGAAGGTGGGTTTTCAGAAAAAGAAAAAGCCCTTTTAGAAAAAAAACAAAATGCTGTTGGGTTAAACTTGGGATTCAATATTTTAAGGGCCGAAACAGCGGCAATAACCTGTGCCGCCGCATGGCTATTTAAAAGCCAGACATGAAAAAACCCTGGATAACCAGGGTTTTTTCTTAAAATCAATCTTGGTTATTTACCAAGGGCATCTTCAATGCCTTCAGACCATTGTGTGCCTGGATTTCTTGGGTCTTCCCCTGGATTACCTGCAACGCATCTATTGTAATCTTTTAGATGCACAAGAAATTCTTTTGGTATTGAACCAGCTGGAAAATTAGTTTCCAAAGTTCCTGGAAGGTTTTCATCATTTCCCATTAAGGCCATATTACAGTATCCTGCAAAACCGCCACAGTTTTTGCTGACACAATTCTTATTTTCTTTTCCATCAAATTTTTTACCGCAATAGTTAGAACAGTGATCAACACACTGAGTTCTAATTGAATTACGACAGACTGTTTCATTCATAAGACGATCTAGTTTAGCTTCACTGATTTCAGCTTCAGCATTGGCTTTCTGTCCAACCAAAGTTAGAATGGCTAAAATACAAAGTGTACTTAATTTAAATTTTTTCATTAGTTACCTCCTGGTTAAAACTTATTTATATCCTTATGGCCTTCTTGAGATAAATTATACGCCTAATTATAAATATAAATCAACAATTACTTTGGTAAAAACTTTTTAATTTCAGCAACAACTTTTCCCATTGTATCAACAGGGACATAAGCCCATTTTTCAACATCCTTGGAAAAAGGCCGTGCAATTTTTTTCTTATAGACTGACGCTAAGAATTTATCTAATTTAACAGATTTTCCTTCTAATTCCATCACATACAATGGTTTGTTTGTAAACATGGCCTCAGAAACCATTGAAACCGAATCAGCCGTCACTATGACAATATCCGCAGAATCTAAAAAGGCATAATATGGATTATCCCCCCGGCCATTCCAAATAAAGGCAGGGGCTGACCCCAACCCCCTTTTAAAGGCTTGCAAACAGGCTAAAGGTGTACGCCTAGACCCTGTAACCATGTAACTTATTGTTTTTCGCTTTGCAATATGCCGAAGTTGGCTACCATACTGTTCCATCAACTCAGGGGACATTTTATAGTGGCGGTTTTTCCCCCCAATCAAAACAGCAACCCTGGGCTTGGGCAAATGTTCGATCAAATTATTATGGTGGGAAGATGCTTTTTTAAGCTTATCAGTTGTGACATTGTGCAAAGCACCAAAAGCCTTGATAACGTTATCCCCTTTAATTTCATCATGCTCAGGGGCAATAACCACATCAAAGTTTTCTGGATTCATGTAAGGATCTTGGATAAAGATTACAAAAGTTTTTCCCTTTGCTTCACGGCGTATTTCTGCTGCAACTGCCGCACACACCCTACCTGCCGCGATAATAATATCTGGCCAGCTATTGTCTGGAAATAACTCTTTTGATTTGTTAACAGCTTTTAAGGGGCTAAACCAAAACTTGGGTGGCAAAAAGGTCCAGGGAAATTTTACATCGATGGTCTTAATAATATAATTCTGGTAACCCATAGAATTTGCAAGGCCTACCGATTGGTTTTCGGTTCCTTTTTTGCCATCAGATAAAATCCAAACTGTTTTTGTCATAATGCCTTAGCAAAACTTAATGGTTAATATTTCGTAGTATCTACTGCCTTTTGGAGCCTTAACTTCTACGCTATCGCCTTTTTTCTTTCCAATCAACGCTTTTGCTAGGGGTGATGCAACAGACAACTTTCCTTTTGTAATATCAGATTCCTCTTCGCCTACAACTTGAAAGGTTTTTTCTTCGTCTGTATCTTCATCAACAATTTTAACAGTCGCCCCAAACTTTACTGTATCGCCAGATAATTTAGATACATCAATAATTTCAGCCCGGCCGATTTTAAATTCTAATTCCTTTATACGCCCTTCAATAAAGCCTTGTTTTTCGCGTGCTGCATGATATTCCGCATTCTCTGATAGATCGCCATGTTTTCTGGCTTCTTCAATAGCCTTAATAACCTCTGGACGTTCTATTTGTTTTAAATGACGCAACTCTTCTTTCAAGCTCTCATAGCCTGGACGAGTTAAAGGAAATCTTTCCATAATACACCTTTGATTTTATAAGAAAGAAATAGATTTACTTTATTTTAAAAACTATTTCAAGAAAAACTTGATCTTTGATAGACTAAGGAAACAGGACGAGGTCTGTCAAGTTATGAAAAAGAAAACACTAATAAAAAATTACGCTATCCCTAAGCATAAACTAGATTTAATTTCTGGGGTTGCCAAAAAAAATATCAGCTTATTTGATCTATCTTCCCATGATCGTGCCAAGCAATCATTGGATTTTGGGCTATCTATGAAAGATAACACTTACAACATGTTTGTTGTGGGGGAAAATTTAACTGGTCGCCTAAGTGCAACCTTAGACTATATTAAAAACTATATTAAAGATATCCCTGTTCCTCCAGATTGGATATATCTAAATAATTTTAAACAACCCAACAAACCCAGGCCTTACAAACTACCAACAGGAATGGCGCGTGACTTTAAAGCAAAGATGGCAAAAACCATCAAACAAATACAAGAAGAGCTTAAAAAGTCTTTTAATTCAACTGAATTTGCCAATAAAATTAAAGAGGATGAAAAATCAGTTGATCAATCCATCCAAGATCAAATGCAAGAAATCCAAAAATATGCCCAACAGCATAAGCTTAATCTGCAAAGACTTGAGGATGGATCTATTGTTATTAATGCCATAAAAGACGATAAAGAAATTCCTTTTGAAAAATTGGAAAAAAGCGAACAAAACAATATTATTAAGCAAGTTCAATATATTCAACAAGCTTTACAAGATTTAAGTCGTTTTGCATCCAATGAAAATGAAAAATTATTAGACCGCATTGATGATATTTATCGTTGGCGTGCTGAGGAAGTTATAAGCCCATTTATTAACAGACTTCACAGAAGCTATGATTCAGTTGATGGGTTGACTGAATGGTTTATTGATTTAAAAGAAGATTTACTGTCGAACTTAAAATACCTTATCCAAAAAAATAATACACCTGGGCAGGATACTCAGGATTTAAATTTATCGTTACAATCCCATTACAGTGTTAATATCATCACTGAAAATGACCCTAAAAAAGGGGCACCAGTTGTTATTGAGCCAAACCCCACATATGAAAACCTGTTTGGAAAAATAAAATATCAAAGCTCTCAGCAAGGATTTATAACTAATTTCGATATGATCCGAGGGGGGGCCATTCACAAGGCCAGTGGTGGTATTCTGGTTTTACGTGCAGAAGACATTGCTGCCCACCCTGTAACTTGGTATTTCTTGAAAGCCTGTTTGCGGGACAGAGAAATCCGTATTGAAGAATTGCATCGAATTTCAGGCGTTCCCATGCTGGACGCCCCAGAACCAGAACCAATTCCTTTAGATGTGCAAATAATTCTAATTGGGGCTCCTTATTGGTATAATTTATTTTTTTACCATGACCAAGATTTTCAAAATTACTTTAAAGTGAAGGCAGAAATAAACCCTGCAGCAGAAGCGACTGCAAAAAATCTTGCATTATACGGAACATTGCTACATGAAGACTGCCGCAAAAAAAATGTTACCTGTGAAAAAGAAGCCTTGCAATATTTACTTGGCTGTTCAAGTCGCCATATTGGCCATCGTCATAAACTTTCAACGCAATTCGAATACTTCACAAATATTTTACACGAGGCAGCCTCGATAACTTTAAAAAAGAAGAAAAAGCGCCTAACCAAAGAACATATTATTGAAGCCCTGAATCACAAAGAATATCGAAATTCTGGAATCCGTGATCGTATTCGCGAAAGCATTGAAGAAGACGTTACCTTAATTCAAACGAAGGGAAAAACTATTGGCCAAGTAAATGGTTTGACGGTTTTAAGCGTTGGGGCTGAAAGTTTTGGTATGCCTTCAAGAATTACCGCCCAAACTTATATTGGTAAAAAGGGAATCCTTAATATTGAACAACAAGTTCGCTTAAGTGGGCCCATTCAGCAAAAAGGGGTTTTAACTTTGGAAGGATACTTACGATCTGTCTTTTCCCAAGAATTCCCCTTGTCCTTTTCTGCATCCCTTACATTTGAACAGAATTACAGTGGGGTTGAAGGGGATAGCGCTTCCTTGGCAGAAGTCATAGCCTTGATATCTTCTTTATCTGGGATTCCCGTAAGCCAAGAAATTGCCATAACAGGATCCATGAACCAACTTGGTCAAGCACAGCCAATTGGCGGGGCAAATCAAAAAATTGAAGGCTTCTATTTCACATGCAAACACCAGGGATTAACAGGCAAGCAAGGGGTTATCATCCCCAAAAGCAACATTGATCATATCATTTTATCTGACGAAGTCAGCACTGCCATAGATAAGGGGAAATTCCATCTTTGGTCTGTTGAAACAATTTCTGATGCGATTGAAATCCTGCTTGAAACAGATGCGGGGGAAAATAATTTTGTTGTTGATGCAAAAAAAGATCCTAAGACAGTCTATGGTAAAGCCTATAAAAAATTGATGAATTTTGATCAGTTATTAAGAAATAACAATAAATAATTTAAACAAGTTAAAGAGTTAAATTACAAATAGTTAGACAACATCCAAATTGCCATCAAGATCATCATAATATTTTCAGTCAGGGATACAAAACCAAGAGGAACATTGCTTTTACCCCCAACACAAGCACACTTCAAATCACGCTTGTCAATATAAACAGCCTTAAATACAGACAAAGCCCCAATACTACCAATAAACAAAGCAACAGGCGCTGATAGCCAAATCAATACTCCTGATAGCATCAGCACCCCGGCCCCCAGTTCAGCAAAGGGATATATATAGGCATAACGCACGACTTTTTGTGCTAAAAGATCATATCCTAGAAATTGATTGGAAAAACTATCAAGGTCTTTAAGTTTTTGAACGGCCAAAAGGCACATGGATATAGCAATAAACCATTCTGAAAGACGGATCAAAGGGATCTTCCCAAACGCAGCCCAACATGCAGCCAGTGACATAAGTAGTGCTGTTGCAAATATGGCAATAACAGGTTGATAGGTCACCTTATCACTTTCCAGGAAAGACTTTCCGAAATAGCGTTCCAAATCCTCATGACCACCGATGCGCTTTCCATCAATAAAAGTTTGAGGAGTTGTTTTTACATTATGTTTTTTCTTAAATGCTTCTATTTCATCACGACCAGTTAAACAATGATCTTTTACTTCATAATCCTTGCGTTCAAGAAGATCCCGGGATTTTAAGCCAAAAGGACAAATATGTTCATCTGTAACCATACGGTACAATTCTGCAATTTTTTTCTTTTTTCTTATTGATGTATTCAAAAGGGCTTTATTCTCTAAAGCAGATTTTTTCTTCTTTTGGCAACAGTCCTTCATGGGTATTCTCCTTTTTATTTACAGTAATACATCTAGATGATAATGTCTCCTCTTACTAGAAGGTCAACATTATTATGAAAGATGCAAATGATACCAATCGGACAGACAGCAAAGCATGTTAATCTTCCTGTAAAAACGGTTAGATACTATGATAATATTGGCTTAGTCACGCCACAAGATCATACAGAAAAAGGATATCGTTTGTATGGAAAGACAGAAATTCAGAAATTGATTTTTGTTAAAAATGCGCGCCAATTTGGATTTACAATAAAGGAATGTCAGGAATTACTGGGTCTATACGAAAATTCTGCACGGAACAGTTCAGAAGTTAAAAAAATTGCATCTCAACACCTAGACAAACTGCGCACTCAGATGGGTCAATTACAAAACCTAATGACTGAATTGGAATATTTATCAAAAGCCTGCCAAGACAATAATAGGCCAGCTTGCCCGATACTGGATTCATTGGCTGTTAATCGTTTGGTCGCACAAAATCCCTAAAGCCAAAACAGTCGTATAATTTGGTTTTTTATTTGCAGTATGATTCAAATAAATAGGGGACTAGGATTTCAACTGGGAAAATTTCTAAAATTAAAGGGAAAGTATATGCGTTTTACGCATAATACTATTATTCAGTATTTTCAATTCCTTAGTTGTGTTTTTTGATGTTTTTAGGGTATTTTTTAAGTTGTAGCAGGCCCTGAGCTATGCGTTAGTATGTGTTTTTTTAAAAAAATCTTGGGTTTTTTATGGTTTTTCTGCTTAATATTTAATCAATTTAACCCCATCAAGAGAAAAAGCAAAATACGCCAGTTGCTGTCATTATGCATACCTTGGTCAATATGTCTAGATTTGGTGGCATTTTAATGGGAAACAAGAATCTTGTCATTCTGAGTTTAGCTTCTCTACACTTTTTAATCATTCGGTGCAACAGGCAAAAGATGTATTCCCTTGTACCATTCAGTAAGACAGGGGTCAAAACCACATGGGCTTTAATAAATCAAACCTTGATATCAGACCAGCGGAATTTCAGATGAAGTTGACAGATATCACCTTGAAGTATTGTTAGTTTATTCTTATCTAAACCATAATGATTAACACTTTTAAAAAACAAACAATGGAAGGAACTTTACTGGTGAAAAAGTATTACATTTTTTTTAGTATATTAATTACAATATGCTGTTCATTTGAGGCCTCATCAACCTGCTTCAAGTCTAAATCCCCAACTGATTTTCCAACCTTTACCAAAGAAGAAATTGACTTATTGCCCTCTATAAAAAGATGCACAGAACTTGTTGTTGGAGATATTTTTTCGCCTGATGGATTTCAAATGAAAGGGCGCACTTGGCATGTGCATAAACATATTGGCCTATTGAATGATATTGATCATGAGAAATTAAAAGCCGCAACTGCGGGAGGCCTTTCTGAGTTTACAGTCCAGCCAGTTATGGATAAAAGGTTTGTATGTCCCTTATTTGAAATAGATGCTGATGGAAATTTTAAGATGGTTGTTGTTATAAGTCTTAAATCATCTAATAATTCTAAGGATACATTGATTCCACATTCATATTTTATAAATATTGTTACACAGCTGACAAAAGAAGAATTAGAAAACCCATTTATTAAAAACATTAAGGGCGACTTCAAATTTAAAGACTTAGAAAAAACACCCTTAGAAAGTGAACTTGAAAGACTTGATTGCTATGCTTTATCTATTCATTTACGCTGCATGCCAGAAGACAAAGATAAAACAAAGTACCTTGACTTCTTAAACAGGTAAAAAACCTTTTTCTATTTGAATTTATCGCCACACTTCTTTGATACTTTGATACGATAGGCGAAATAGGAAAAGATAGAAGGATCATAAAAAAAGCCGGGAAATTTTCCCGGCTTTTTTATTTTGTCTTTTGTATCTATTAGAATACAACAGTAAATGATACGCGTGCATGATGGTTGCGAGGCAACTTAGACACTTTGTAATCAGAACCTTTGTTTCCTTGTTGATTAAAGCCAATTGAATATTCGTAGGCAAGACCAACATTAAACATTTCGTTGAAGGCATATTCAACACCAACACCTGGAACAACAGACCAAGTACGCATATTGTCTTTGTATCCAGTTCCTGAACGTGTGTATTTAAATTCGTATTCAGTGCGATCAACACCAAAACGGAAGAAAGTTAACCAGTCATTGTTGAATACGCGACCTACGCGTGCACCCAAACCATAAGTCCAACCAGCACTTAATTTATCGCCAGCTTTCTTTTTCTTAAAGAAGTCATAACCACCACGAACTTCAAGTCCATAGTAATTTTCGCACATAAATTTACCCCAACCTAGCAAAGCATGCAATGTGGATGCGCCACCTTTGTGTGTGTTTTGTGAAGGGTTTGTACCACTAACATTCATTTTCAAGCTGTTGCTTCCAAATCCATATGCCAAACCAACATAAGGTCCGTCAAATTTACGTGCTTCAGCTGAACCAGCCAAAATAGTTGCTGCTGTTGCAGCTAGTAAAAGAGTCTTTTTCATTATTTTTCTCCGTCGAAGTTACAGTAATTATGCAACATTTAGCATGAATAAAAATTCATTGCCATATCTGTTCACCCCAGCAGCAATCACTTTACACTTTATTGTGGTGAAAATACAACATGTCTTAAACTTAAATTTTATGTGAATTTTAAACAACGCATTTTGAATGGTGCCGTCGAAGAGAATCGAACTCTCGACCTCACCCTTACCAAGGGTGCGCTCTACCACTGAGCTACGACGGCTTAGAAGACCTCAAAAACATGCCATAATGTCTTTGTGCTTGCAAGGTTTTGATGAAAAATATATGATTTTAAAAAATTGTATCAAATGACCGAAAATAAAAATTCATACATGAAAAAAAATCATGATAAACTGGCTGCAGCGTTGCGTGAAAACTTACGCAAGCGTAAAGAACAGCAAAAAGCAAAAAAGAAACAGCAACCTGAAAAAGAAAAAAAGGATTAAAAATGGGAATATTACCTGATCACTGGATCCGTGAACAAGCCACAAAAGGGATGATTGAACCTTACGAAGAAAAGCAAGTGGCTGCTGGTCAAATTTCTTATGGGGTATCATCTTATGGTTATGATGCACGGGTTGCTCCTGAATTTAAAGTTTTTACAAATGTTGACAGCGCCATCATCGACCCAAAAAACTTTCAAGAATCTTCTTTTGTTAACCGCGATACAGATGTTTGTATCTTACCCCCTAACAGTTTTGCACTGGGAAGGACTGTTGAATATTTCAGAATTCCACGGGATGTTTTAGTTATCTGTCTTGGAAAATCAACGTATGCCCGATGTGGTATTATTGTTAACGTAACGCCTTTGGAACCAGAATGGGAAGGCCACGTAACTTTGGAATTTTCCAATACAACGCCGCTTCCTGCAAAAATATATGCAAATGAAGGTATCTGCCAATTCTTGTTTTATAGGGGAGAGTCCGAGTGTGAAATATCCTACAAGGACAGAGCTGGTAAATACATGGGACAAAGGGGTGTAACCCTTCCTAAAATTCTTAAGAAATAATAAATACTATGGATAAACTAAAAATTATTGGGGGCCCGGCCCTTAAAGGAAAAATCCAAATAAGCGGTGCAAAAAATGCGGCCCTTCCTTTGATGGCTGCAAGTTTGCTGTCAAACGAAACCGTTACCTTGAAAAATGTTCCGCACCTAGCTGACATCACAACGATGGCTAACCTATTAATGCATATGGGTATGGAAATTTCCATGAATGGCATTAATCAAGGCATTGGACATACATTAAGTTTAAAATCAAATGACACCATTGAAACCAAGGCAACTTATGATCTTGTTCGTAAAATGCGGGCATCCATCTTGGTTATGGGGCCCCTATTGGCAAAACACAAAGAAACCTATGTTTCTATGCCAGGTGGGTGCGCCATTGGAACAAGGCCAATTGATTTGCACTTAAAAGGCTTAGAAGCCTTAGGGGCAAAAGTCACTTTAGAAGAAGGATATGCCCATTTAATTGCAAAAGATGGCTTGGTTGGCAATGATTATGAATTCCCTGTTATTTCTGTTACAGGTACTGAAAATATTATGATGGCGGCCTGTTTGGCAAAGGGGAAAACACGCCTTATTAACGCAGCAAAAGAACCAGAAATTATTGATCTAGCTGAACTTTTAATAAAAATGGGGGCAAAAATCGAAGGGGCCGGGACGGAAATAATAACCATCCATGGTGTCGACAGCCTTTCCGGGGCAACCCATGATATTGTTCCAGATCGAATTGAAATGGGTACCTATATTATGGCTGCAGGCATTACCAATGGAGAAGTAGAAATCACCAACGGCAACCTTGCCTTGTTGCCAACAGTTATTGACCTGTTAAAAGAGACAGGCTTAGAATTTATCGAAAAAGATAAGGGCTTTGTGGTGCGTCGTAAAGATGCCACGAAACCTTTAAAATCAGTCAGCGTAAGTACAAATCCCTATCCTGACTTTCCAACAGACCTTCAAGCACAATATATGGCCATGATGGCAACGGCTGAGGGAGAGTGTGATATCACAGAAAACATATTTGAAAACCGATTTATGCATATTGCAGAATTACTTCGTATGGGTGCAGATATTCATATTAATGGGTCTGTTGCAACCATCAAAGGGGTGAAAGAATTAATTGGGGCTGATGTTATGGCAACAGATCTGCGTGCCTCTGCCTCCCTTGTTTTGGCTGGCTTAGCCGCTAAAGGGGAAACTGCTGTACACCGTATTTACCATTTAGATCGGGGGTATGAGCATATTGAAACCAAACTATCTGAATGCGGCGCATTAGTTGAGCGCACACACTAAAAAAATAAGGGAAACATAATTCTTATTTGCAACTGCGTCTTTTAGGGATTATGATTATAATTATAATAACAGTTGAGGCAAAAAAATGGATTCAAAATTATTAAAAATTCTGGCAACAGATAAAGAAGATTTGGAAGTTTTTTCCGCCTTCTTGCAAGATGCAATCATCCCTTTAAAAGGTTTGGACTTTTGTAAAGACGATAATACATTCCGTATTTTTGCCAATCGATTTCGCTGGGAATTAAGCGAAGATAAAAAAGAAAAACCCCAACGTCTGCATTCCGGAATTGTTTTCCAAGATGTGACTAAGGTTGAATATCGTGGATTTACGCGCTATGAAGACCAAAATCACAGCCTTGAACTTTTAGCCATTCAATATGACGAACCCCATATTCATTTAGTATTTGCAACAGACGCCCAAATCAGACTGACAGTTGATAAAATTCATGCCCGCATTAAAGATATGGATGATGCTTGGCCTGTATTGCATCAGCCGAAACACAAAACGGCTTAATCTAAAGAACCGCCCCAAGATACACCGCCATCAACGGTCAAACAAGAACCTGTCACATATCTTGATGCCTCATTTGAAGCTAGAAATAAGATTGCTGCATCAAGGTCACTGATTTTTGCAAGCCCTAAAGGGGTCATTTTTTCTATTTTATCTTTTCCGTCTGCCAAAAAACCTTCTGTCATAGGTGTCGGAATCATCCACGTACTTAATGTATTTATTCTAATTTTATAAGGAGAAAGCTCTCCAACCAGTGTTTTTGTTAATTGGTGAACGCTTGCTTTTGCAGAACAATAAGCCGTCCCCCCAATTGCAGGCACGGCATCTCCACTGACACTTCCTATGTTGATAATTGATCCTTGTATTTTATTATCTTTCATATGATTTGCTGCTGCCTTTGTCACAAGCCCTTTACGTTTACATCATATGTTTCATTGAAAATGTCTTCTTCCTTTTCTGCAAAGACATAACCTAACTTTGCGACCCCTGCAGCATTAATACAAATATCAACTTGTTCATTTTCTTTATTTATCTTTTCAAAGGCTTCTTTTACAGAATTAGGGTCTGAAACGTCCATAGGAAGAACCATAGAATTTTTGAGAATTTTCACTATATACTCAAGTTTATCTTTTCTTCTTGCTGCCAATATTACTTTTGCCCCAGCGCTCGATAAAATAGTTGCAAACCTTTCACCAAGGCCACTTGATGCCCCTGTAATTAAAACTGTTTTTCCTTTGAAATTATAAAAATCTGAACATACCATGCTGCTATCCTTGTTTTCTTAAGACTATATATCAACCTGATACTGTAATCTCTTAATAAGTTCTAAAAATCGTTCTGGAAGCCCAGATTCTGTACTCAGTTCTAATTCAACAGATAAGAACCAGGGATATGTATGTGTTGAAGATTTAAGACCTACTTTAATCTCCCTCATTTTTTCTGGATCTAATAACGTTTCAAACCCTGAAAACTCTGCAACTTCATCTTGCAAAGATTCTATTCTTCCTTCTAAATCCCTTATAATTGCAGCCCTTCCTTTTTTCTTTTTTTTCGACCCCTTAATGTTTTCTAAATCACCTTGTAGGTTCCTAAGCTTTTTCTTCTTATCTTCTATTCCCAAGGCTTTATATTCATCATTGAAAGTCACCATAAAATCTGACATTTTTTCTGAAGACCAACCTTCTAATAAGGGGGATGACCTACCATACAGACCTGACAAAACATCAGCCAAAGTCATTTCTTCTACTGCAGCTGCGATAGAATCCCTTGCCAAAGTAACCTGTAATGGACTGGGACCGCTGTCAGACTCATCCATTACAACTTCTTCTGCGACCGGTAAGGAAATGGCAGCAACACGCTTTGCATAAAAATCTTCTTTTTCTTCCCAAAAATGCGCGTCCCTTGCCGCTGATTGATGGGATACTACTGATCCCCCTAAAAGTAATAAATATACAAATTTTCTCATCTTCACCTCCATTGTTTTATTAATTTAATCAGAAAATCGGCGCACTGAATAATAAAAATACATATACACAAAACATTCTTGAAACACCCCTATAGGCTAAAGCATTTTAATTTTGTTATAGGCACCAAGAAGTGACGTGTATAAATGGCACACGAGTGACGCAGTAACGCCTAACAAAGTTATAAATTCTTGGCTATACATTATTGATTTTTATATATTTTTTTCTTTATTCACTTTGTTAAATTATGATAGGCTGATAATTATATAATTATTTAGAACGGCAGGGAAATTGCGCACTCGGTTAAATTTACAGGTTTTGTTTTTCGCCCTGGGAATATTATTCAATTCCATAGGACATTCCGCCTATGCACGGGTTATGCCTCCAGCCGCGTTCATTCCCTATAAAACCGTTGTCTACGGCGTTGATGATCCAAAAATAAGAAAAATAATTTCTGAAAATTCCATTTTATTAAAAGGGCAGTCAACCCCACCCTCGACAGTCAAAGAAATTAAGAATATCGCAATTCGTGACATGACTGAATTGCAAAAACTGATGGGGGAACAAGGGTATTACGATGCAGAATTTGATTTCTTTGTTGATATTCGTGTTGAACCCGTCCTTGTTTATCTTAAGGTAACTTTGGGGACACAATATACCCTTGGATCTTTTAAAATAAAATCAGAGCCTGAAGATGACAGGCAAGTTAAAATTATTTCAAATGATGTTCAGCGCCTTGGCATTCGGGTTGGACAACCCGCAATCAAACAACAGATTGATAAAGCCTCAGAAAAAATTCTTGAATTTTTAAAAGATCGCGGATACCCCTTTGCAGAAATTAAAAAAGACCACCATGTTATCGACCGTGAAAGTAAAAAATTATATACAGCAATTATGGTATCTACTGGGCCTTTGGCAAGGTTTGGTAATATTGTTATTCAACGTGCCGAAAAAGGAATCGATGCAGAATTTGTAAAAAGTCGCCTGGCTTGGCGCAAAGGGGATATCTTTAGCCAAGAAAAAATTATTCGAAGTATCCAAGCTTTGAATAACACACGCCTATTCAAATCTGTGAAAATCACACCCGATGATCAAGTCAATGAAGATGACATGGTTGATATTTATATTTATATGGATGGCCTTAATGAGGGGGAACTTATCTTAGGTTATACACATGAACGAAAACTGGAAGGTGTTGCAAAAGTCGGGTGGGAACAACGTAACTTATTTGGTAATGGGGAAACCTTAAATATTGGTGCACAATTTGGTCAAAACCGTAAATTAGGCGAAGCAGGACTTGTCTTACCTGATTTCATGGAAACACTTAATCTGGATGCCGTTATTAAAATGAAGGCCGGAAAAGAAGATTACCCAGGATATACAAAGAATGGGTTTGATTCATATGCCATCCTACAGTATCCATTCTACTATTACCTATTGGGGCAAAGTGGGGTTTCCTTTGAAATAAACAATGTAAAAAAGGATAATAAAGAAGTAAGTCACAGAATACTTGGGTCTCCTTTAGGGTTGTATTTTTCACGTGTACGGGGGGGTAAAAAACCGCGTAAAGGATTCAAACTTAAGGCAGACATACTGCCCTATATGTCTGTTTTTGGAAAATTGAATACCTTCGTGCAAGCACGCATTAAACCTGAAATATATTTGCCTGTTACATCAGATGATTCAGTTATCTTTGGTGCATGGGGTGTTATTGGAATGTCTCCAGGGGCGGGGAATAATGTCATTCCAAAACATAAACTCTATTACCCTGGCGGGGCAGGCAGTGTTCCGGGCTATAAATTCCAAATGGCGGGGCCTCTTGATTCTTCTAATAATCCTATAGGGGGGCGCTCTATGCTTAATGCTGGGACACAGATCAAAAGTTATCTTACTGATGAACTATCGCTGGTTGGGTTTATGACTTGGGGAACAGCCTATGCCCGTCAGTATCCAGATTTCTCTACCGCATTATTATGGAGTGTTGGTGGGGGTGTTGAATATGGTACTGATTACGGTGACTTTAAATTACGCTTTGCATCCCCTGTCAAACGCAGGGAAGACAAAGATAATGCGGTTGAAATATACTTAGACTTTACAGTCATGCCTGAACAAATTAACCCCCTTAACTTCTTTAAGTTGGAAGAAGGTTAAAAACCTTTAACCAACAAAGCTTTGTAAAATTGGCAAATCAATTCAGATTTTGTTGAAAACCCACCTTTTTGCTTAACGATGTCTAAGTGTTCTTCAACTGTTCGTGCTGAAATATCTAAATCACGGGCGATTTCTTTTGCTGTTTTACCGTAACATAACTTTTCCAGACATTGCCTTTGCCTTTTTGTCAAAGACACTGGACCTTCTTCGCCCTCAATAATAGTAGATGTATTTTCCAAAAAATTATTAAAATTTGCGATCTTTTCTTTTTTCTTGCTTATATTTTCAATTGAAACCGCTTTTTCTAAGCCGACTTCTCCGGCCAATGTTGCATAATCATCTTCTTTATACTTTTTAATAATTTCCGAGGCCATTCCATTAAAATATATGATAAATTTTTCCAAAGAATTTAGAATCTCTACATAACTATTGGCGTCTTGATGATAATTTTTTTCTGTAGAAAATGTCCACAAATCAATGTTTCTTTCATCTGCCCTATAAAAATTTATTCCGTTACTCATGTTATGTTCAAAAAGGGCTTGCAGAAAATCATCTTTTGGTTCTATTGGCCATATGGTTCTTTCAAATCCAACTTTTTGTGACCTTTCCATTGCCCCTTTAAAAAAGGTGCCATGCCCCCCTATGTTTTGATAATGAAATTTCAACCATTCTTCATTGGTGGATAAGAATATATATTTGCCATCCTGGGTCACTTTCTTATACCCAAAGTTAGTTAAATTGAAAGTATCAAACAAGGGCTTGCAAACCTGTTTTAAAAAACAGCTGTGTGCAATTGTTTTTTCATATGTTTTTTTATTTTGCATGGGAAAATCATAACCTGGCTAAATGATAATTAAGGGTTGAAAATTTATGGCATTTCAACCTTTAAACCCCATCACCCCGGGATTTATACGGATAGTAGGTCATTTAAAAAAGGGGGATGATAAACTTATAAATGGAGGATAAAATGACAAAATTACTTAAAAAAGAAAACTACCAATTCAAAGAACATTCAGATTATTTTTATAAGGCCTTAATTTTTAACTTTCTGGATATCGGTCTTTTTGAACATAAAGAAATTAAAACAAATGCTTTTGCTAACTTTTTTTCCAATCAAGACATAGGCAAAAAAGATATAATACGTATTGTAGAGTTGCTAAAAAAAGATCCTGTCCTTTTGGAAATGCTACAGCTGTGGGTACAGCAAGAAACGCCCTTTAATTTGAAATTTCTAGAAAGCCTTTACTTAAAAAATTTACCGGCAGGGGGCTTTATTTTAAAAAGATTAAAACACCTATTCATCAACCCCTAAAGAAAAAAGGCCTTCTGCAGGGGGACTGCTTCCTGGGAGGGCCGCATCTGACTCTAAAGAAAGACTGAACTGTCTGGCTAACCCCATTCTTTCTGGCACTGTTAACCCCCTTACCGATATATCCATATCATCACCAAAACTTGGGGAAGTTATTTTTATATCAACAGAATGCTTGCCCATGCTTTTTCTTTCATGGGCAGCTCCCATTAAAACTCCAACGTCTTTTTCTTTTATTCCCATACCCTCTATAACAAATGTATCCAAACTATTTGGAGCAGCTGTTATAAATTCATGAATATCCAATAAATTTTTACCCCTTGCCCCCCTAGATTGGGTATCGATAGAGTTAAGGCTAAGATCTAAAAATTCAATTTCTTTTGTTTTTAAAACTTCTAAAATAGAAGAAAGATTTTCTCCCATTAATCCCATTCCCCTAAGAACTATCTTTTTTAAAGAGGTGTTAAAAGCTAAGGCTTTTATAAAACCCAACATTTCAGGTTGGGTGAATCTGATATAGCTTAGGTTTAATAATTGAACAGCTGAACTTGGTAATCCAATGTAATCTATAAGAACCTTTTTTTCTCCGGAATCCAAGTCAAGGGCTGCAAGATCAACGGCTTCTGGTAAAGTTTTTACAAATGTTTCTGCTTCTTTTGCAGGCGTTAGTGTGGGCCACATTACACCGTCCATTGCCATAGCAATAGGGAGCCTTCTTTCATAGGCATCTTGAATATAACTACGGTCTCCCAAACCTAATAACATTTCTGAAAATCTTAATTCTTCTGGAAGAATCCATGTTTTTCTTGATGGAGAAGATTTAAGGTTTAAAAAAAATGCATTGTCTACAAAACTTGCTACAGTTTTTTTGCTTTTTTTTGCTGCCTTGGGAACTGCTTCTTTATCATCCTCTTCTTCCTCTGATCCTTCGACGTGGTAAAGAATTATTTTTGCAACATTCAAAGCCGTTATTGCAGAAAAGGTTGCTTTTGTTGATAGGGCACTTATCCACCCTTTTTCTTTTTCCACGACAGGAATTGGGGGGCGTTTATCCAGATCTGGCCCATGTGATAATGTTTCCCTTACAACCAGCCTTAAGGGTTTTGCTGTAGCCAATTTTGGATATTTCCTTTTTAAATCAGTCAAAATTCTTGCACTAATATCTCCTGGGATCCTCTCTTCTTTTTTTGCTCCATACATAAGTCTCATAAAGGCCGGTGTTGATAAAGTTCGTGACCCACCCAGCCTTGTGCCTGCCACATATGATCCTTTTTCATCTGGCCAATAAAGAAGGGCTGTATTTCGATTTACCGCACTAAACATGCCCCCCTTACTTCCTAAAAGACCAAAATAAGCCCGAAGATCACTCTCCTCAGCCAAAGCTTCCTCATCAGATGACATAGCCGCTGCAGCACCACCTACGCTGGACTCTTCTTGTGCTGTATCCACTATCAACATAGCCCGAGAAAAAATATGATATTCAGCAGTGGACGGTGACATTACAGGGGAAAGCCCCACAGCTCTGTCTTTTTTTGCAGAAGTTTGCGCAGCCTTGTCTAAGTTATAAATTTCTTGCCAAGTGGCATTAACAACAAAATCTGCATCAACCCCGCCTTTATTTGTATTTAGTATCCAACTACCCTCATTCTTAACCCTTAATACCTCTGTGTCTGTCATAACCCGAATATCTGAAAAATAGACAAGATGTTTCAAAGCAGACGCCATTTTTATTGGATGAATTCCATGCTCTTTGACTTCAACCCCCCCAACAAAATGGGTGCTAGGCATTTCAGCCGCGGTCATATCCCTCAACAAATCCTCGGGGGGGCCAAAGAAATCTTCTTTATGAGGTGATTTTGCATAAAACCTATCATAAACATCTTTATAGACAGATTTTATATTTCTTTCATAAGCTTCCTTTTGCTGTTCTGCGGTTAGTTCAGAGGCATCTAAACCTTTTGCAACAAGATATTGTGCTGCGGGCACCTTTGTTAGAATCGATTCTCCAAACATTTGTTTTAAAAGAAAGGCCCCCCATAGACAACTAACAGATGTTGTAGGGTCTAAAGGATATTCTCCACCCAAATGCAAACGTCCAGGGGTTAGGCTTGCCCCTGTCAAAAGATGTCGTTCTTTTTCTATTAAAATAATTTCAGCATCAGGAATAACTTGCCTTAAAACAACGGCAGATAACATGCCTGTATACCCCCCACCAATGATTGCAATTTTCACATTTTCTGGTGGATTAAATTCTATTTCAAAACTTCTTGCTCTTTTTAATCCAAGGGGTTTTTCTGACTCTTCTTTATCTGCAATCCCTCCTGAAGAGGCCGATGCATAAACAAACTTTGAATAAATAAGAAAACTGAATAAAATTAAAAATTTATATAAAAAAGCCATAACCCCTGATGTATTTAGGGATTTAACCTATTACACCAAGGGCTATTTTTCAGGTTGAAAAATTTATGATTTTCTAAATATGATTTGTTCTATTTGTGAATATCTTTGAACGTAATGTTCTTTATATTTAAAAGATACACTGTGACTCTGCTGAAAAAGACACCCAAAATTGTTACGATAATACCTTTGGCAACAATTTCTTGTGAAATATTAATGGCATTAAAATATAAGTACATAGAGAAAGCAAAACCCCAAATAATTGCCCATTCCCCATAGGGTGCCCCTGTAAAGGCAACGATCTTATCGCGCCTTGCAACAATATCACGCACAATCCCACCGGCGACACTTGTTAAAAGGGCGAAGAATGGTGCCCATAACCAAAATGGTTCAACTTTGGCAACAAGTGTTACGAACACACCAGAAACTGTAAAGGCGGCAAGCCCCATAGAATCTGTTAAAACTAGGTAAAAATTATCTTTTCTTTTCTTCAATTTATTGGGAATTAAACTATCAAAGAACCTAGAAATTTTATTTCCTGCAAAGTGGGAAATTAAGTATGCGGCTAAAACAATTCCCCCAACTGTTACGAAATAAATTGGGGCCCTTAAAATATAAACGGGGGCAATACCAAACAAGACGTCCCGGGCGATACCTCCGCCAAATGAAGGCAAGAAAGCAAACAGGAATGCTGCCAGTAAAGTTGCCCTTTGTTGGAAGGCAATCATCACACCGGACAAGGCGAATGCAATGGTTCCAATAATTTCAACAACTCTAAACCAAGGGGAATCAACCGTCTTCAAGAACATAACTGGGGCCAAATATTCTGTTACAATTGTATTGTATTCACTTGATCCAACATATTCTTTAATGGCCTGATTAAATTCTTCCACAACACTTATGGGGACAGATTTTTTAGAAAACATAAAACGAATGGGAACTTTAATATTTAAAGGAACTTCTGTTATTTCCGCCCCTTTCTGGGTTTTCCAAACCATATTTGCCCCGACTGTTTTATCGGCCAAAAAGCCTTTAACTTCGCCTTTTAATAACAGTTGCATACTTTCAAAATCGTCTTTGGTTTTTATGATCAAATCAGCATTTTCAGGATCTGCAATATACTGATTCAGCTTTGGATCCGCATAAATAAATCCATCAATCACGGCTAACTTAAACTGGTTTTCTTTAAGTTCATTAATAAATTCAGGAATGTTTGAAAAATTCAAAGCCCCTGCATTTTCCCAAAGTGTAAACATAGAATTTTCTTCGAAACGATAAGGCTCTGAGAAATGAACAAATTCAGCGCGTGGGTCTGTATAAGTGGCGCCCGCAGCAAAATCTTTTGTTCCTGCACGTAATTGATCTTGGTGATCTTTCCAGCCGGCAGGCGAATAATTGACTTCTCTACCGGTTTTTTCTGTTAACTTTCGAACAAGGGTAACGTCCAGACCAGTTAGGGTTTTCAGCCCTTCATTTTCAACTGTATATTGATACGGCGACCATTGGTACCACCCGTTTGTTAACACAGGGTTTTCTTTTTCAGCCCCTGCTATATTTGAATAAGAAAAAATAAAAAGCAGAAGTCCTAAAATATATTTAACCATAGCCATTCCCATTACTTTGTTGTTTATTTAACTGTATATTTTTATATTTCAAAATGCAATAACTATCAAATTGATCATAATTAGATGGGTGTTCTATGAAAAAATTATGAATGTTGAACCAGATTAAACATGGTTAAGATTTTTCTTTATAAGAAGCCGTCTCCTCTGCTTCCGCTTCTTCCTCCGCCTTTTTCTTGGCTGCTTCTTGCCGCTTTTTTAATTCTTCTGCTTTTTGCTTTTTTTCTTTTTTCATTTTACGCCCCAGATCAAGAATTGCTTTGGCACGGCCACTTTTTGCATAATCATATGCTGTTTTTTCATTATTATTTTCTAAATCTGGATCCGCCCCTGCCTTAATAAGGGCCAAACCTATCTTCAGATAATCTTTTTCTATTGCCGCATGTAAGGGTGTCCACCCCTTTTCATCTGGCACATTTAAAATATCTTCAAGCAAAAGTATTTTAACAGTTTTTGCGCTTTTACTTTCAACAGCAAGAAGCAAAGCTGTTTCCCCTTTATTGGTTTTTTTGTTTGTATCCGCCTTCGAACTTACAAAATAATTTGCAATTTTTGCATGGCCATTTTGGGCCGCATGGTGCAAGGGTGTCAGGCCTTCTTCATTTTGTTCGTCCAGTAAAGCTTTGGCTATCATCAAAGCCTTAACGGTTTCCGTCATCCCTTTTTCTGCAGCAATATGAATGGCTGCGTTGCCTTTTTTATTTCTAAGATTTACATCACTTCCAGCTTGAATAAGACCTTGGGCAAAAGGGCTTAGACCTTCTATTACAGAAACCAGTAAAGGCGTATTACCTTCTTTATCTTGTGTATTTAACCCTTTTTTACTTTGCACCAACAGCTGCGTTATCTGTGCATTCTGTGCTTTCACCGCTTTATGCAGGGGTGTTTTTCCATTTTCATCTTGTGTTTCTGGGTCTGCCCCTGCTTGAAAAAGCAAGACAGCAACTTTATTTTTGTTATTTTCTACAGCCAGCTGTACCGGAGTATTTTGATTTTCGTCTTTTTCCTCTAAAAGTTTTTTATTGGAAAGGAAAGCCCTAACAACTTCTTCATGTCCTTTTTCAGCCGCTTTATGTAACGCATTTTTATTTTGAATATCACTTACAAAAGGGTCTGCCCCTGCTTTCAATAAAATATCCACAACATCTCTATGGCCCTGCGCTGCAGCCATAATCAAGGGGGTTGCCCCTTTATCATTTTGGGATTCAACCATTGCCCCTGCATCTATCAACAATTGTACTGCTTTTGCATGACCATTTACGGACGCCTGATGAAGTGGGGCAAACCCATCTCTGTTAGGCAATAAAGCATCTGCTTTTGCATCAACCAAAACCTTTAACATCTCTGTGTTACCTTCAGCTGCTGCACGATTTAAAACGGTTTCCCCTTGGTCATTACGTTCATTTATATCAGCACCCTGTTTAATGTATTCTTTAACTAACTGGACGCTATCTTCGTACCCCCACAGCAAAGAACTTGTTCGCTTTACATATCCAGGCATGGCTTCAACGCTGTAATCAACAGCTAACTTGACGATAGGAATATCTCGGTAAAATTCTTTCAAAAGTTCATATGAAGCTTTTTCCTCGTTCAATCGAAGATGTTTTAACTTTTCCATATCATCGCGGGATTTTAATGCTTCTATATTATCTTTTGTTTCAGCAGTATCAAAAACCAAATATATGGAGACGGCTTCTTTCATCACCTCCCATTCTTTAATGTGTTTTGCTTTGGGATTTTTTACCATAATGGCACCTTTCCAAGCACCACTTTGGTTTTTCTCAAGGACGTCTTTTTCAAAATCTATGACTGTGAAATACTTTTCAAGATCCTTCCATCCATAACTTTTGATCATAAATCGATCCATTTTGTCAGCAACTTTGGGGTCTGTTATTTTTTTTCTTATTTTTTTTGCTTTTTCAGGATCAGACAATTCAGAAAGGTCATCATAAAGATCTTCTGGCAATCCCATATCCAACGTAGCCTGCCTAATAATATCCAAAACTGTTAAGGCATCAGGGTTCACAAGCTTTTTAACATTAGGCGCAACATAAGCCATAAGACGTGACTTAACAAATTCAGGGAAAATTTCTAGTGCCGTATCGACTGTATATAAATCCAAATCATAACTAGGGGATTTTGAATCCAATATTTGCTTTGCCATGTACATTGAGGGCGAAACAGTTTCTGTATCTTTTGCACAAGTCTGGATTGCCGACACTAAAAGTAATAGTAATGTTAGAAAATATTTTTTAGCCATAGGTCCCTTATTATTTAAGTTTTATAATAAAGGATCTGGGAAGGGATAACAATTCTTTATTAAGTGTTATGCCGTTTGGGTTCTTACTTCGCCTTCTAAAAGCTTTTTCCGAAGGTCTTTGAATTCACCTTTTGGATTCATCCATATATCAAAGAATTTTTCAGCAAATTCCATATCTTTGAAAGAGGCATAAAGCTTATCATTTATATAAAAATCAATGGATTTTTTTGGTTTAAATACGACTGTCCATGTTTGTTTTGGTTTGATTTTTTGGGGATATGCTTTCTTAAGATACCCTTCATACTTTGCCAATTTCTGTGGTGAAACATGGTGGTAATCATAAATTTTCTTTAAAGTTTCTTTTATAAGATCTTCTTGGCTAACTTCAATTTCTTGCCAGGCCCTTAAAGCCAAATAATTATCATAACTAAATCTATTATTTTTTGCCCACAAAGCCAACTGATAAACTGTAAACCAATATTTTGTAACTGACCCCTGTCCCATGGGTTCTTGTTTTCCAAAGTATTTTTTAATCACGGGGGAATTTTCTTTAAAGACCTGTGGATTTGAGCCCCACGCCACTAGACATAAAAGCCCTAAACAGGCAACTACAGTAATACTTTTTTTATTTACAGACATTTTTTCTAATATTTATTGTTTTTTTTATTTTGCAGTAAAGAAACCTTTAAGTCAATTTTCTGTGCATAGTTTGAAAAATTCAAATAGAATCATCCACTATTTAAGTAATGAATGGCCTCGGTATATTGAAATAGGTGTAATAATAATCGGGCGGCCTTACCTTGATCTGTTTTCAAAAAAGGGTCCAGATCAACAAGACGGTTTGCTAACTGCTGTGCCTCTGAAATCATTGGCAAATGATGTGCATAATCTACAAACTTAAAATCAGGAAGTCCGCTTTGACGGGTGCCCAAAACATCGCCGCTTCCTCTGATTTTTAAATCTGCTTCTGCAATTTTAAATCCATCCTCAGTATCTCGCATTACAGCCAATCGCTTTTTACCTGTTTCACTTAAGGGCGTATCGTATAATAACAAACAACTAGATTCCAATTGGCTGCGCCCTACACGCCCGCGCAACTGGTGCAACTGTGATAACCCAAAACGTTCTGCATGTTCAATAACCATGACAGTTGCATCAGGCACATCCACACCAACTTCTATGACCGTAGTTGCAACTAAGATCTGCAAATCCCCAGTTCTGAATTTCTCCATAATATCTGCTTTTTCAGCATTTTTCATACGTCCATGCAGTATCGCAATCTTATCCTTAAACACCTTCTTTAAAATCTTATAACGTGCCTCAGCATGGCCAATATCCAAATTTTCTGATTCTTCAATTAAAGGACAAACCCAATATATTTTTTCCTGTCTTTCCAACACACGTTTCAGGGCATCATGAACTTCTTGCACACGATTAAGGGGGATCACACTTGTCTTTATTGGCTTTCTGTTTGCTGGCTTTTCAGCAATATTTGATACCGATAATTCCCCATAAAGTGTTAATGCAAGTGTCCTTGGTATAGGCGTTGCGGTCATTACCAAAACATCTGCATTTTTACCTTTGTCAATTAATCGCATACGTTGATCCACACCAAAACGGTGTTGTTCATCAATGACAACAAATCCCAAGTTTTTAAATTTTATTGATTCTTCCAATAATGCATGGGTACCAACGGCAATATCAATGGCCCCACTTTCCAAGGCTTCTAAATCAGATTTTCTTTGTTCCCCATGATTTTGGCCTGTAAATAGCGCAACTTTTAAATTCATCCCAGCTGTTAGTTTTTTTATAGACTGAAATTGTTGTTGGGCAAGAATTTCAGTGGGGGCCAAAAAGGCGGCTTGATACCCAGCCTCAACCGCTGTTGCCATGGATAACAAAGCAACGATTGTTTTACCACTTCCAACATCCCCTTGCAGTAAACGTATCATGCGTTTTGATGCCGCCATGTCTTGTTTAATTGTTTTCAAGGCATCTTCTTGTCCGTTTGTTAACTGAAAAGGCAAAGACGTCCTTATTGGATCTGTATACAGATTACTTCCCTGCAAAGAACGTCCTTCGTGCTTGCGACCATGGCGTCGCAGCAATGCAAAAGTTAACTGATTGGCCAACAATTCATCAAATGCCAAACGTTTTCTTGGCGCAGATGTGGATTCAATATCTTGTTCTGTTTGCGGATCATGGGCCCGTTCAATACTTTCCCGCCAGCCCAACCATTCTTTTCCTTTTACAAATTCCTGGGGCAACCATTCTGGAAGTACGGGCATTATGCTTAAAGCTGTATGAATGGCCTTAGAAATAGTTTTTGTATGAAGCCCGGCTGTTAATCTATATAAAGGGCGCACACCCCCCCATGTTTCCACTTCCTGTGGCATCCCAATATGGTCAGGGTGCACCATTTGAATCATTAATGGTGTTCGGGTAATGGTGCCACTAATTAAGCGCAACTGCCCTTCTGGCAACATCTTTTTTAAGTAATCTCGATGGGCATGAAAAAAAACCAGATCCATTGTTCCTGAATCGTCATAAACCGTAATTTTATAAGGCTGTTTCTTTGATTTAGGGGGGAAATGGGTGCCGACGCGCATAATAAGTGTTGCTAAACTATCACTATTTGCTTGTTGGATGGCGGGATAAACGGTTCTTTTTTCAATTCTGTCAGGCAGATGCCAACATAGGTCCAATAAGGTGCGACCACATAAATTTTCCAGTAACTTAGCAGTTTTCGGGCCAATTCCTGATATATTTGTAACAGGTGAAAATACATTAAATAAAATTTCTGGACGCATAATTTGTGCCTTGGTTTTTGTATATTTTACTTTTTAAAAAAATTTTGTAAAATAAAAGTTCAGGGAAAGTATATGTATGCCACAATATAAACGACAACAACTATTACACAGATGCAAAAATCGAGGGTTCAAAGAAATTGAACTTTTGCTTGCTGAATTTGGCCGTACTTACCTTGACCGTATGAGTGACGACCAGCTTAAACTTTTTTCAAAGCTTTTAGAGTGTGAAGATCCAGATCTTTATGATTGGATGATGGGCAACAAAGAAATCCCACAAGATTATGATAACAGTGTTTGGCAGATGTTCTTGACTTTCCGGAAGTCTGGATTATTCTAATTTAAATAAGTTTAAACATAATTGTTTTTTTAAGCGAGATGAGATGAAAACAATTCTTTGTACATTTTTTGTATTATTATTGGCATATCCAAAATTTGGGTTTTCTGCCGCCAGGCACCCCGAAACAGGGGGGTTAATGGGTACAAATGGCCCAAAATCAGGCCGTTTCCTTCCAACTGAGCCAATTGATATAATCACCACATCTAAATCAGATATAATAGACCTAGAGTCTCTTTCAAGAAGATATAGATCAGCCGCCAAGAAAGAAGCTATCAAAGATCAAATTACTTCAAAAAGAAAAGAAATCTTAATATATAAATGGCTATTGAAAAATATCAAATTCTATAAAGTCAGAAAACCTAACAAAACACGTTGTGACATTGAAAGCCTTAGGGCCCCAGTCCATGCAACTTGGGTCAAAACCCTTGAAGAAGTAAACCCGCGCCTAAAAACGATCAGGGGTCCTGCAAGATTAGCCGTTATATCAACATTTGAAGAAGAAGCTGCCAAAGGATGGCTGGCTGAGATCACAGGGGATGTGGCCGTTCTTACCCTGCATGAAAGATGGGCAGATTTAATTCTTGGGGGCCTAGATAAAGATGAATTTAATTTATTATTCCAAGCTTATGTACGTAAAAAGGCCATTTTTAACCTTACCCAACCCCGACTTGATTTAATAGAAGACGCCGAAAGAATACAAACTGTTGAGGCAGACAAATATGAACCATGGAAACTTGTAGGTGCCGGCGGTCCAGGTGCACCCCCACCCCCACGAAGCCTAAATATAATACTTCAAGAACTTACAGAAAAAGGCTGGACAAAGCCAAGGGAAGCAGACTCTGATTCAGATGAAGAAAGTGATGCAGAAGAAAAAGCCTTTGTCGTGCCAGCAGATGGGCGCGCCCATGCAAAATTACGCGCCTTAAGAAGCCGGCTTGCCCGTGCCCGTGAAGCAGAAGAATTAAGAAAACCAGGAGCATCTGCCGCTGCGCTTGTAAGGCCCAGATCTGTGAGACCTAAAGATCATTATATGCCTGCTGCCCTTTCCGGCATGGGACTTGGCGATGAAAGTGATGATGATGAGGGAGAAGCATCATCTGCAGCAGCATCTGCTAAAGGAAAAGCCCCTCCCAAAGAGGTCAGGGGAAGATATTCCCGCCCAAGAGCTTCCTCTTTTGGAGAAGTGGGCTTCTTTGAAGAAGAAATATTAGAAACAAAGCATGAAGAGCATGAGGCAGCAGCAGGACACCCTGTCAGAACAACTGCACCAAAAGGAAAGCGTGCTCCAAGGCGGCGGCCACCCTCTGTCCCTTCAGGGAAAGGGGCCCTTACCCTTCCACAACTACCAGATCATGCTGCTGCAGAGGCTGAGGCTGCAGCAAAGAAAGAACTTTCGGGATCCTCTGCCGGACTATTGGGAGCAGAGCGCCTTTCAGCTGGTGTTTTATTAGACCCACGTACCTATGGCCCGCCGCGCACGCACTATTTGCCTCCACTTGGCTAGCTAGATGACGTTAACTAAATAACTGCAGAAAAATATTAAGATAAATTTAATTAACCTTCTGTCGTCTGAATTGCATCTTGGTTGCTTTTTGCAAAAGCCGTAGACAAAGCCTTTACGCCTAGGGGTGTTAGCATATTTCGATCCATATGCAATTCTTCTATTTGATTGTTAACCTTTAACAAATCTGCAAATGCCAGCGCGCTTAAGTCAGTAAGAAAGTTAGACCTTATAAAAATACGCTTAACTGTTGTATTTGCCCTTAGTGCCGCAGCCAAAGGGGCTGCAACGGCATCAGTTAACATCATGTTATCCAACATTAAGGTTTCAACATTCAAGTCAGGTAAAAAATCTGCCAGTGTTGGAATTGCAAATTCTGGTACTTGTAGCCCTGAAAAATCAAATGTTCCTATTTTAAAAGGGGGAAGCATGCCCAAAAACATACTGAATTCTGGCAAGGTCATATTGAATGAAGGAAAACTTATAGACCCAATGCTAAAAGAAGGTAAACTCATCGAAAACTTTGGAAATTCAAGATGGGGCATTGTAAAAGATAACTTAGGTAATTCTGGGATGGACGGCATTTCCATAGGCATGCCATCCACCAGAATTTCAATATTTGGGTTCATTTTCATAATTTCATAAAGTGCTGTCACCCCAATCGGGCCAATTGGACAACCCGTTAAATCCAATTTTTCTAAGCTTAAATTCAATTTTAATGCCCCCGCCAGGGCAAGCGCCCCCGGATCTGTAATACGTAAATTATTTGATAAATTAAGATCTTTTAGGGATGTATTCATTGTTAAAAAGCTGGCTACAGCAGGCATCGAAACATCCCCTATATCATTTAAGCTTAAATCCAGCATATTCATTGTTGTGTTGAAAGACATGGCACTAAAGAAGGCGGGCATTGAAACATCTGTTAAAAAGTTTTCTGGCATGTGGATATCTGTTAAGACAATATTTGCGGCGATCACCGGGGCCAGAATATTAAGCCCCAGATCCCCTACTTGAACACCGCGCAAGTCAATAATTTTTAAATCTGGATTTAATTTCAGAAACTCAGCAAACTCTACTGCAAAATCGAAACCTAAGGGAATGTCTGGAATACCAAACTTTGGCATTTGCGGGTTTAAAGAAATCCCTTCAAACATCGCCATAACCCCTGGAATTTCCAAATTCACTGCTTCAATGCCTATATTGACATTAATATTTGGCATATGAAAACCCAGGGCGATGGCCCCAATATCCGTAAAAAGATTCATACCTAAGTCTAAGTTTTGAAGGCCACTTACATTGGGCAAGTGGGGCGCAGCCACCTGAATCCCTATATCTGTAATCCCAACATTTTTAAGTTGAATTGTTTCCAAGCCTGGGGCCTGCAACATTACAGGCAGCATAAACCCAAGCCCTGGATCCCCTAACATATTATCGCTTAAACTTAATACTTTAAGATGTGTATTTAGGGCTGATGCTTTTATGGATAATACTAAACATAAAGTTGTTAAAAACTTTTTCACAATTTGGTCCCTGTTTTTTATTTATATTACGCAAAAATTTAATTTTAAGAAAGGCTTGATAAAGGCCACCTTGGTCGTGGGAAGAAATCCAACGGATCTTCTTTGCCCAACAAAAGTTTCTCCATCCCTGCCCAGGCAATCATTGCCCCATTATCTGTACATAAATTCAAAGGCGGGGCCACAAATTTTATACCTTTTTTTAGGGCTAAGTTTTCAAGCCCCGAACGAATACCCTTATTCGCGGCAACCCCCCCAGCCACAACCAAATAAGGTGATGGCTGCATTTCCAGCGCATTACTGCAACGCTTTATTATGATATCCACAACAGCTTGCTGGAAAGAAGCCGCCATATCAAATTTATCTTGATCCGTTAATTCATTTTTCTTTTCAACTTCGCGTAAAACAGCTGTTTTTAACCCTGAAAATGAAAAGTCACATCCTGGTTTTTGGCATAAGGATCTTGGGAATTTATAAGCTTTGGGGTCGCCTTTTTCAGCAGCCGTTTCAACAGCAGGTCCCCCGGGATATCCTAAGTCTAATAATTTTGCAACTTTATCAAAGGCTTCACCAGCGGCATCATCAATGGTGCCCCCTAACTCTGTATAATTCCCAACACCTTTAACAAACAGCAATTGTGTGTGCCCACCTGATGCCAATAATAATAAATAGGGAAAAGGAATATTATTTGTTAACCGTACGGTTAAGGCATGCCCTTCTAAGTGATTCACGGCAACAAAAGGTTTTTTATAAAAAGCTGCAATGGCTTTGGCGGTTACAGCCCCAACCAGAACACCCCCAATTAATCCAGGGCCACAAGTGGCCGCAATACCAGACAAGTCAGAAAATGCAATATTGGCCTTTGACATGGCTTGTCTTACAACTGTGTCAATTTGTTCCAGATGCGATCGCGCGGCAATTTCTGGAACGACACCGCCAAAATTTTTATGGGCTTCAAATTGTGAAAACACAACATTAGACAAAATTTGACGATCTTCAGATACAACTGAAGCTGCCGTTTCATCACAACTTGTTTCAATCCCTAAAATCAATTTTGGGTTATTTGATTCCATCTAAATTCCTTAAAGATCTTCTATGTAATTTCTTCCTTTTTTGGTATGGTTTCTATAGCATACTACCATAATAAACTCTATACATATAATGACACATATAACGCGAATCAAAATTGGAACACGTAAAAGCCCCTTGGCACTAAGACAAGCTGAACTTGTTAAGAATGAATTGTTACGTGCGCATCCCCATTTTTCTGAAGACACATTTGAGATTATTCCCCTCAGTACTTCAGGGGATATACACAAAGATGTTCGTCTGGCTGATATTGGGGGGAAAGGGTTGTTCACAAAAGAAATTGATGCCGCCCTTTTGGATGGCCGTGTTGATTTTGCCGTACACTCCCTTAAAGATATTGAAACAATTATTCCAAGTGGTGTAAAATTGGCTGGCGTTCTAAAGCGCGAAGATCCCCGTGACGTTCTTATCTCACGTGATAATTTAAAACTTATGGAGCTGCCTAAAGGGGCCGTTGTTGGAACAGCATCAGCCCGCAGACAAGCCCACATTATGGATTTAAGGCCGGATCTTAAGGTTGAACTGATGCGGGGGAATGTTAATACACGGCTGGAAAAAATTTCAAACGGCCAATACGATGCCACAATTCTTGCGTATGCAGGATTACTGCGCCTTGGAAACACCAAAGAAATATCAGAAATATTTGATCCAGACACAATAATCCCAGCTGTTGGACAAGGGGTTATTGCTGTTTGTGCACGTGACAATGATCAAGATTACATTGATCTAATTCGCAATATTAACCATGATGAAACTGAAAAATGCATCACGGCCGAACGTGCCATGCTGGCAGAACTTGATGGATCATGCCGCACACCCGTTGGAGGATATGCCCGAATTATTCATGACAAAATTATTTTATCTGGTTTCTTGGCAACAGACACAATGCAGAAAGCAGTCCGCACAAAAGATATGGGGACTATCCCCACAGATCTTGGTATAAAGATCGCAAAAGATTTAAAGGAAGCCCTAAATTAATGACATATTTTCTTCTAACCCGCCCTATAAAAGATAGCCAAAAAATGCAAACTGAATTGGAAAATTTGGGTATCAAAAGTATAATTGATCCGCTTTTAGAAATAAAAGGTTTGGATATTTCTGTTGATTTCAAATCCTATGAATCCATTATTATCACAAGCCCTAAAGCAATTGATTCTTTACCTGATGATCGTTCCATTCCCTTGTGGTGTGTTGGAAAATCAACAGCAGAAAAATGCCAGAAAGCAGGCTTTGAATATATTATTTACAAGCAAACAGTCGAAGAACTTATTGAAGAAATTCTTATGCAGCCCGCCGAAGAAATGGGTCATTGTTTGTACCTAAGGGGAAAAACAGTAACAACGGATTTAAAGGGCATGTTGGAAACCCTAGGATATAATATTGATGAGGCGCTATGCTATGACGCTGTCCCCAATAATACTTTCAAGGCAGATACGCTTAAAGCCTTTCAAGATAATCAAATTGGATACACAGCTTTATTTTCATTACAAAGTGCGTTTAATTTCATAGAAATTATTTGCACCCAAAAGCTTGAAGATAAATTAAAAAAAGTGGTCTGTTTTGCTTATAGTGCCGAAATTGAAGATGCATTATCTGACTTGCCTTTCTTTAAATTAGTTTGTTGTCCCCAACCCTGTATGGATAGTTTTTGGAAAGAACTTAAAAATTGTGTATCATATAATAAATAGGGGAACACATGGTTGATAAATCAAAACTTGAAAATATAAAAAACAAAGCTGAAAAAGAACTAAAAACCCCCCACAATAAGGGGATATTTGGCGGCATTAAATTCATGTTCATGCTTGTGGGTGGGCTTGTTTTTATTATGCTTTTGATTTTTCTTTTTTCCCAAGAATTAACCGGACGTAATATAAAAAGTTGGGCAACCGAGGTAACCAAAAACCCGGAACAAGACAGCAAAATCAGACAGTTATCCCAAACCATTGATCGTTTGGAAAGTAAATTAAGAAGTGTCGAAGAAACAGCTGCGGCGTCTTCTTCACAAACCATTGATCCGGATGCCATTAAAGAAACCATTAATTCTGAACTATCTATAATGGGGCAAAATTTAATTAAGACCCAACAGTTAAGCCGACATTTTGCCTTTATTGTTTACCTGTTTCAACGCATTGAAACGGCTTTTTATCAAGGGCATCCCTATAACCACTTATTTTTGGAACTTGTTGAAAACCTTCCAGAAAAAATTCAATCCCATCCCGTAATGGCAACTGTTGGTAAATATAGTACTATTGGAATTCCAACGATTTCGGAAATCAAATTAAATCTTCATGAAGTAAGAAATCAAAACCCCCAAGATATTTCATTCTTAAAGCAACCCCTATCCTATTTAAAATCACTTATTACAGTGCGTCGATCTAATAAAGATCCTGAATTACAAAAAATTATTAAGGCCCTTGATAAACAAAATTTAGCAGAAGCTGTTGAAATTATTCGTCTTTCTGGGCGTTCTTATGAACCTGCGGCGCAAGACTTATACCGTCGCGTTGATGCCATCCATAACCTTCAAGAACTAAGCCGTATAATCCAGGCCTATTTATCTGGAAAGGATTTATAGATGCGGTTAAAAATAACTTTATTTATCACAAAACTTTTATTATTAGCCGCCGCAGTATTATGGTTTTTTCAAAATCCTGGCACTGTTACTGTTGAATGGCAGGGCCTTGAAATTGAAATATCCTTAGGCATCGTCCTTCTTGGGTTCTTAGGCCTATTTTTCTTGTATGGTATTTTGGGGTGGATTTTTGGCCGCATTAATCATTTCTTAAGTTGGTTTTACGAAAGCAAAAAAACACGCAAGCGCCGTGAAGGTAGGGCCTTATTGGCTGAGGCATTTACCGCCCAAATTTTAAACTGTGAAAACAAAGCCGTTGACTTGGCACAAGAATCCCAAAAATTGCTGCCTTTATCTGGCATTCCATCTGTTATTTTATACCAAGTGGGTAAAAAATTTGGGAATGAAAAACTGGTCGATCTGGCAATAAAAACATTGAAAAAGTATGATGAATTAAGGCCTATTGTTATCAGTGAAGAATTAAATAAATTATACCTTAAAGAAAATTATGGTCCGGCTGAAAAAATTATTGAATCCATAAAAAAAGATTTCCCCAAAAGCCCCTGGGCATGGCGGCAAATTGCGCTTTATAAATACAAAGTTAAAGACTGGGCATCTGCACACGAAGCCCTGCACAAAGCAGAAAGCTTGGGGGGGATTCAAGAAGAAGAATTCAATGAAATGGCCAGCATTATTTGGTATGAACTTAGCCAAGCAGCCTCAAAAAACAAATTCAGTACTTTGGAATTACTGGAAAAATCCTTTGAAGCAAATCCAGGAAATTTTATTGCCAGTGTCGCTTATGCCAATCTTCTGGAAAAAGAAGGGGACACAAAAGCCGCATGTCAAATTTTAAAAACTTCTTGGAAAGCAAAACCCCATTGGCAGATTGCGGAAACCTATGCCCTTATACTATCAAAAGGGTCATCTGATATAGAACATTTAAAATATATTAAAGAAATTGTTGAAGTTAATAAAAATCATCCTGACGCCGTGTTAACCCTGGCAATTGGGTGCATAAAATCTAAAGTCTGGGGCGAAGCTGCAAAATATATTCAACAAATACCGGAAGGATCCCGCAAAAAAATTCTTCAAGCAGCCCTTATTAAATCAGAAAAAAATGATTTGATGGCCGCAAATCAAATTATTAAAGAAGTTTTAATTGCCGAAGGATACCCTCAGGCAGCCTCAGTTCTATAGCCCTTTACTTATCTTTTACTTTGTCTTAACATTAAGTATAAATAAAAGGTGGGACCCATGTTAAAAAATACTTTTCTATTTGTTATTATTCTTCAGGTATTCAGTCTTTCAAGTCAGTCAAACAGTGTTGTTTTATGCGCCAGTGACGTGATTGTATGTGAAAAAACTGGGCAAGATCTAAGCAGTTGCCTAAGCACAAGTGATGCCTGCAATAAAGTGCGCACTGAAAACAAGTGGGGACTCCACGAATGTAACAAGGCTTGTAACCGATTTTTCTGTCGTAAAGATAATTTACCAAACCCGTCTGCTTGCAGTATCCTTGCCAAAACTATGATTGATGGAAAAGCCCTGTGCCCTGAAGATAAAGTAAAAAAATGTCTTGAAGCAACAGAATCTTTGTCAAAAGAACAAATGGAAGATTCAAAAAAACTTGTAATAGGCATGAAGGCAGCCAAAGAAATTAAGGCTAAAAAAGAGGTTGCAGATAAATCTGGCTTAATGTCAAAATTTAAGGGATTTTTCAAGTAGGCAGTTTCTAAATTATAGTTAAGAACTCTCTTTATTTTTCACCTAGACTTTATACATGAATGCAAGGTAAAGTAAAGTTAGTGGTGTTAAAAATGGAAAATAAAATTAATCCAAATAGAATTCGAACAATTAAAGGGTTGCCTGTGCAAGACCTTAAGTGGATTGATGTAAATCTAAAGCTGGCAAAACCCACCAAACTTCTAAATAAATCCCTTTCCAGATACCTTAAGCTGATTAAGAAAAGTTAAAAATACCAACAACTTCGGTATGGGCGGCCCACATAAATTGGTCGACTGGAATAACTTTATCTAAAACATATCCCTTTTCACATAGAATGGCGGCTTCCTTGGCAAAACTTGCAGGACTGCAAGAAACATAAATCACACGTTGAACACGGGCCATTGCCACTTGTTTGGCTTGGGTCTGGGCCCCTGATCTTGGAGGATTCATAATAACTGCATCATATTTTTTAAGATCATCTGCCTGTACAGGATCGCCAAACAAGTCTTGGGTAAGGGCACGTATATTGGGATGCCCCACATTTGTTAAGGCCGCAATTGATCGCACGTCCCCTTCGAATCCCGTTACCTTGCAACCTGTTTCTGCAACTGGCAAAGTCAATGTTCCCCGTCCACAGAAAAGATCTATAACTTTATGGGCATTCTTGGGTAAATGACTGGTTACAAGATCTGCCAAGACTTGATCTGCCTTTGCACTGGCTTGCAAAAAACAATTGGCAGATATAGAAACCTTATTCCCTGCCAGCAAAACATAGGGGTCTTCACTTTGAATAACAGTTGCAGGTTGCCCCTTAATTTTCAAAGTCATACGAATTAAATGCTTTTCAGTGAATTGTGTTACCAGGTCCATTTGATTTTCTGTTAAAGGCTTTTTAAAGCCTGCCAGAATAACATCAAGTCCATTGGCAGCAGCCGTCATAAAAACATGAACAATGGCATGTTCTTCCGTAATTTTGTTTATCAAATCCCGTAAGGGGGTGAATACAGCTTCAATTTTTGGAACAACAATCAAGCATTCTTTAAAATCAATGGTTTTCCAACGGTTTTTAATGGTAAATCCCATGGTCACCTGGCCACCATTTTTCATTGCTTTAAAGTCAATACGCCGACGCTGGCGTTCGCCCACGATAATGGGGTCTTGAACATCAACACACAGCCCATTTTTTTCCAAAGCATTTTTAACCAAGTCTTTTTTAAAATTTTTATAAAAATCGTCAGAAACATGCTGTAAAGAACATCCCCCACAACTGCCGTAGTGGATGCATTTGGGATCAATGCGGTCAGAACTTTTTTGATGAATTGTTTCAGGGTTCAGCCAGTGATTGCCTTTTGAAGAATAAAATTCTCCTTCTGCTTCCTCGCCTGGTAAAACAAATGGAACTGAAACTGTCTTTCCGTCAACAGTTCCAATTCCACAGGCCTTTGCATTAAAATCGTCTATTTTAAGCTTAATTGATGTCATTACTTGCTTCTAGACGCACGCTTTCGATCATTTGGATCCAACATTGTCTTACGCAAACGTAAGTTCTTTGGTGTTACTTCCACCAATTCATCATCTGAAATATAAGAAATCATATCTTCCAAAGACATTTTACGTGGGGGGACCAAGCGAATGGCTTCGTCTGTACCGGATGCACGAACGTTTGTCAGTTGCTTTCCTTTAAGAACGTTAATTTCTAAATCATTGTCGCGGCTGTTTTCCCCAACAATCATACCTTGGTATACTTTTTCTTGTGGGCTAACAAACATCGTTCCACGGTCTTGCAAGTTAAACAAAGCATATCCAACAGCTTCCCCTTGTCCATTTGACGTCAAAACACCATTGCGACGACCGGCAATATCACCTTTATAAGCCTCGTAATCATGGAAAACACGGTTCATTACCCCGGTTCCACGTGTGTCTGTCAAGAATTCTGATTGATACCCTATTAATCCACGGGAAGGCACATGGAAAATAATACGCGTTTTCCCACCACTTGGTTTCATATCAACCATTGAACCTTTACGTAGGTTGATTTTTTCAACAACACATCCGCTGTATTCATCATCAACGTCAATAATCACTTCTTCAATTGGTTCCAATTTTTTACCATTTTCATCTTTTTTCAAAAGAACACGTGGTCTGGAAACTGATAATTCAAAACCTTCACGACGCATGGTTTCGATTAAAACACCTAACTGTAATTCACCACGGCCACCAACTTCAAAAGATTCATTATTTTCTGTTTCTTTTACAGTAATTGCAACGTTGGTTTCAGACTCTGAAAACAAACGATCCCGAATCATTCTGGATGTAACTTTGGATCCTTCTTGTCCTGCAAAAGGGGAATCATTAACACCAAGTGTAATCGCCATTGTTGGTGGATCAATCGGTGTTGAAGGGATGGGTTCTGTAACAGATGGGTCACAAATTGTATCTGCAACGGATGTTTTTTCCATACCTGCAATACAAACAATATCCCCTGCAACCACTTCATCCACAGAAACACGTTTCACACCTGAAAAGCTTTGAAGCTTTGTCAAACGCCCTGTTTCAACAATTTTTCCGTTCAAATCAATGGATTTAACGGTTGAATTTACTTTTGCCTTCCCACTATAGACACGCCCTGTAAGGATGCGGCCCAAGAAAGAATCCCGTTGCAATAAAGTTGCCAACATTGTAAATGGGGCATTTTCATCAACATCTGGTTTTGGAACATGCTTTACGATCAATTCCAACATAGGAATAAGGTTTTCATGTTTGTCTTCCATTTCCTTGACACACCAGCCATCACGTCCTGACGCATACAAAATTGGGAAATCTAATTGGGGTTCAGTTGCTTCCAAATCAACGAATAAGTCAAATACTTCATTAATAACTTCATCAATACGACCATCTGGGCGATCTGCTTTGTTAACGACAACCATTGGTCTTAGACCACGTTTCAAGGCTTTGCCCAAAACGAATTTGGTTTGTGGCATAGGGCCTTCTGATGCATCTACAAGCAAAATAACCCCATCAACCATGGATAATACACGTTCAACTTCGCCACCGAAATCGGCGTGTCCTGGTGTATCAACGATATTGATACGCATATCATTCCAGTCAATAGACGTACATTTTGCAAGAATGGTAATACCACGTTCTTTTTCTAAATCCCCATTATCCATAATGCGGGCATCAACGTTTTGGTTTTGGCGAAAGGTGCCACTTTGGCCAAGAAGTGAGTCAATTAAGGTTGTTTTACCGTGGTCAACGTGGGCAATAATTGCAATGTTACGAATATTCATTAATTTCTATTTCCTTTAAATTCATATATGGCGAATTGGTTAATGTTTTTGTGCTTAACCTGATTCGCGATACGGGCATCATAGCCTTATATAGAGTCAAGAACAACTCTCTTTTAACATATCGGTAGTGTTTCTATTATTTTCAAGTTAAGAGAATTCCACAAACCCTTTATTTGTTTAGAAATAATTTAATATTTCAAATTGAAATACAGGGCTTATTCCCGCACAGTTCGGGCGAACTAAATCAACCGGAGATACTGATGAAACTTAAATTCCTGATTTTTATACTAATTCTATTTTCTGCAACCGCAAAGTCTGCCATTCGCGAGGCAATAATACTTACTGAGAAAGCATTTGCCCGCACCGCACGTGTAGCAGCAAGAGGGATGGCAACAAAAGTGCATCATTCTTCTGAATCATGGGGGACTATTTCATGTGTTACAGAGGCAATAGAGGCTGAAAGAGAAGTGGTTTACGGAACCCGCCCTTTATTTAACGCACATGAAATGAAAGAAAAAGGATATTACCTCTCTTTGCCACAGTATTTTGGTATTTGGTATCGTGGGGTTAATAATAAAAAATTTAAGCTCACCCCCGGCATTCAAAGACTTGTAGATCCTAGACTGTCAACCGATAATCAAACAATGTTTTTAGAAGAAACAGGGATGTTTACAGAGTATCAATTGAAAAGCCCGAATGTTCATCATGCTTTTAATAACCCAGATCTTCACCGAAGTATTGATAACATAATGTCTTGGTTAACTTTCATGCAGCATTATGGCCTTCCAACCCGTTTATTGGATTGGACATCTAATATAAAAACAGCCTTATTTTTCGCTGCAAGCGGGGGCCTAGAAGGTAAAACAGGGAAATTACATGTTTTAAATGCTGTAAGACTTAACAATTATGTTCTTGATGACAAAGGTTTTGGGGTTTGCCCCCAAGATGATCTTTCAGTTTCTTTAAGGGCTGAATTATCTTTGGCCCACAATGCAGAAGATTTATTAAACCGTAAAACAATTTTTGAACATGAATCTTACATAACTCATGTAAAAAAAAGGGGGGACCCAGCTGATTTTTTGGCAGGCTTGGAAATGCCCATTGCTGTGGAAGCACGACGTTACAACCCAAGAATTGTTAGCCAAGAAGGATATTTTACTATCCATGGGGGGAAAATATTTCCCCCAAGCATGAAAACAACTTTGCCACGGCCAAAAACTTTAGAAGAATTAAATGAGGAAGCAATAAGTTCAGGCCACTCTCCGTTCCTAATTAGCTTTGATATTGATAATCAAGAAAGAATTTTACGAGAACTGGAAGTCAGTGGTATAACTGAAGACTCTTTATTGGGATCCAAAGACGACGAAACAACAAAAGAAATGGAAACTTTGGCTTTGGCCCTTAAGGAATACTGGACACTGGAAAGAAGTTTTTAATATATTGATGGAAAATAACGTCTATAAAGTAACGGTCAGGAAAGGTCTGGGTCCTGGAAACTGGCAAGATTTTTCAAAAGTTATTTTTGAAATCAGCCTTGATAACAAACGGTATAGGGGCGCATCTTTTTATGCCATTCTTGACTGGGCCCGCACACGATTTAAATCTATTCACATTATTATTTGTGACACGTTACAGCGTCACAATATTTGCTTTAATAAAAAAATTTCTGAATCAAAAGCACAATTCCTTGCAAAACAAAAAGGGGATCTATGGCTACAAGAATCGCAAATTTATTTTGATAAACTGAACCTAACCCCTGAAATAACCCGCTGGGACGATTGGTTGAACTATGATCCAGAACTTTACAATAGGTATGATTGCGACTTAAAAAACCTGTATAAAAAGGACCCCGCGATTCAAAATGAAATCAATAAAATATGTGATGCTGTTTGGGAAAGACGCAAAAAACAAGAAAATATAGATAAGGCTCTGGAAAGCTCTTTTAAAAAACAAGTTATTTTACCCTATTTTTTTGAAGAAACTGTATTAAGTGCAATTTTTCTACCTGCTATAAAAGGTGTAAGTGCTTATCCTGGATCTTTACCCAAAATTTGGAATACTTTTATTGATGGAAAAATCAATATATTGGATGGGTTTAGGGAACATACTTTTATTAACTTAGATTTAAAAAGAAAATAAAGACTGATCTGTTACTTGACAAACGTTGCAAATGCAGGCTTTCTTAACCTTCAGCAAAATGGAAAATCACATGACCTTACGAAACAGATTTCAAACAGAATTAAAGCAATCTTTGATCAATAAAGACAAAGTAAAAACCGCAACTGTTCGATTAATTATGGCTGCCCTAAAGGACCGCGACATCCAGGACAGAACAACCGGTAATGATGACGGTATTGATGATACCGCCATACTACAAATGCTTCAGTCAATGATAAAGCAACGCCGTGAAAGTATTGAAATATATACAAAAGGCGACCGTAAGGACTTGGCTGATCAAGAAGCACAAGAAATTAAAGTCATTGAAAATTTCTTACCCCAACAAATGACTAAAGATGAAATTAAAGCAGCTGCACAAGAATCCATTCAAGATATTGCGGCAGAAAGTTTACGTGATATGGGGAAGGTTATGACTCAGCTGCGTGAAAAATATGTAGGCCAAATGGACTTTTCTATTGCTTCCCAAATCGTGAAAGATTTGTTAGCTTAATATTCATGAAATATCCCCAAGCTTTTATTGAAAAACTGAAAGAAAATGCTGTTCTTTCCGAAGTTATTCAAAAGTATATTCCTTTAAAAAGGAAAGGGCATGAATACCATGCCTGTTGCCCTTTTCATAAAGAAAAAACCCCGTCTTTCACCATAAATGATGACAAAGCCTTTTATCACTGTTTTGGCTGCGGAGCCCATGGCACCGTGTTTGATTTCATCATACATATGGAAAATTTGAACTTTCCAGAATCCATTAAATATGTCGCAGAAATGCAAGGGGTTGCCCTACCAGATATTGATGAAACACCGCAAGATAAAGAAAAAGAAAAACAAGAACACCGCTTAATTACCTTGAATGAAGAAGCCTGTCGATTTTTTCAAGCAAACTTGCTTGGAGGCCAGGGTGCACATGCCCAAAAATATCTTGAAAACCGTGGATTGACAACAGAAACGATAAACACATTCCGCATCGGGTATGCTTTGGATAACTTTCAATCGATGCGAACTTACCTGCTTGAAAAAGGGTATTCTGATAGTGATTTAAAACTTGCAGGCCTTATCAGTGTTCCTGATGATGCAAATAAAAATTCCTATGATAAGTTTCGTAATCGTATTATTTTTCCAATTTTTAACCGCAAAGGCCAAGTGATTGCCTTTGGAGGGCGCATTCTAGGTCAAGGGGAACCAAAATACCTGAACTCTCCGGAGACACCTTTGTTTCATAAAGGATATATTTTATATGGCCTTAATTTTGCAATAAAAAGCCGTCAACGTGACATGCCCCCAGTTGTTGTAGAAGGCTATATGGATGTTATCATTCTATATCAAAGCGGGTATGAAAAAGTTGTTGCGCCCCTTGGGACAGCCCTTACAGAAAACCACCTTAAGCTTCTGTGGCGCCTCCATAATGAACCCATTTTATGCTTTGATGGGGATGCTGCTGGTACCAGGGCGGCCCAAAGGTCTGCTGAAAAATCCCTGCCTCATTTAAAAGCTGGTAATAGTTTAAAATTTTTAAACCTTCCCGCAGGACATGATCCTGATAGTTATGTTCAAGAATTGGGTCTGGATTCTTTTAAAAATCTTTTTAAGGAAGCAACCCCTTTATCCGAATTAATTTGGTCAATTCTTGTTGAAGAAACAAATCCAAAAACACCAGAAGCCGCCGCACTTTTACGAAAAAAAATATTTGATACCTGTACACAAATTGAAGATACAAATGTTAATGCCTATTACAAGCGTTATCTTATGCAGTCCCTAACGTTAATTGAACGTAATCTACGTTATAAATCTGAAACACCGTCTTCCCGTACAATGGTTAGTACTGCTGGCATTCAACAACGTATTTTATTGGCAACTTTTTTTATCTTTCCAGAATTGGTTGAAGAATTTGAAGAAGAATTTGGGGGGATACAATTTTCGACTAAGTTATTTGAATTTTTGCAGCAAGAAATATTAAATTACTATCATTTGAAAAAACCCCTTGAAAAAAAGAACTTACAGGACTATTTATCCGATAAGGGTCACAACAAGGTAGAAGTCATTCTAAATCTTAAAGATCTGATGATACATGCCCCATTTTTAAGAGGCACAGATATCACTACAGCCAAAGAAAACTGGCAGCACATATATAATAATTACACTGATAACAATAATGATAAACAAATAAAGAATGCTGCAAGAGAAATGCTTTCAGGTGATTTCAGTCCCGAAGCATGGGAACGTTTTAAGCATTTAAAAAAGCTTAAATAGCATTTAATAATATGTTAATATTTTATTTCGTTTTAGAAAGGTACATACATGGCAAAAGATAACTCTACAGCTATCAACCAAAATGCAAATGAAGAAGAGCAAGAGGAAAAAATTTCCCCTGAAAAGTTGAATGAAAAAATACAAGAGCTTTTAAAAGAAGGAAAAGAACGCGGATTTGTAACGCACAGTGAAATTAATAATATTGTGCCTAAAAGCAAACATTCCGTTGAAATTATTGAAAGTCTTATGGAAACACTTGTTGATGCAGGTGTGGAAATCACTGAAGATGATGATAATAATAAAGTTGTTTCCATTGATAATGCCGATGATGAAGAGGAAGAACAAGGGGCTGCAACTAAAACGCCTACTTACGAGTTAGGCCATACAGATGATCCTGTGCGCATGTACCTTCGTGAAATGGGTACGGTTGAACTTCTTTCCCGTGAAGGTGAAATCGAAATTGCAAAACGTATTGAAAAAGGAAAGGAAATGATGACCCATTCCCTTTTCCGCAGCCCCCGCACTGTTCATACGTTACTTGAATGGTATAACGCACTGAACAATGGTGACATTCTTTTACGTGATATTATTGCTTTGGAAACAAGCTATGGGGATGATAATGCCTTTGATGAAGAAGTGGCTGCATTTGATGAAGAAAGCTTAGCTGCAAAATCAGAAAATGAGGGTACTTCTGAACCTGAAAAAGAAAACGAAGTCGCAGAAGGTGAAGAAAAAGAAGGCGAAGAAGCTGCTGTAGAAGAAGATGAAGAATCCATCTCTTTAGCCGCAATGGAAGAAGCTTTGATCCCTAAAATTCAAGGTATTTTTGAATTAATCCAAAAAGATTATGACAAACTAAGCAAACTAAATCAAAAACGTCTTAAGGCGGCCTATGAAGGTAGTGATGTTAGTGCTGCTGATAAGAAAAAAATATCAGAGATTGAAGATAAAATCGTTGAACAGCTTAAAGAACTTCACTTGCATCCAAATCGCATTGAAGAACTTGTTAGCGAACTTCAAACTGTTAATAAAAGGCTTACAAAAATTGATGGTGAACTTTTGGCTCTTGCAACAAAAAGCGGGGTAAAGCGCACAGAATTTATCAAAGCCTATAAAGACAAAGAAGACAAATCAGCGTGGCTTAATGAAACGGCATCTACAAGCGGAAAATGGGAAGTTTTTGTATCAGAACATGGAAACGAAGCATCGACAATGTTTGGTGAAATCCATGAAATTGCGGAAACATTTACATTACCCATTCATGAATTTAGAAACATTGTAACGTCTGTTCAAAAAGGGTCCAGAATGGCTAATATAGCCAAAAAGGAAATGATTGAAGCAAACTTGCGTCTGGTAATTTCAATTGCCAAAAAATATACAAACCGTGGGCTTCAATTCCTTGACCTGATTCAAGAAGGTAACATCGGCCTGATGAAAGCAGTTGATAAATTTGAATACCGTCGTGGGTATAAATTTTCAACCTATGCCACATGGTGGATTCGTCAAGCCATTACCCGTTCAATTGCTGACCAAGCCCGTACAATTCGTATTCCAGTACATATGATTGAAACCATTAATAAATTGGTGCGTACAGGGCGTCAAATGTTGCATGAAATTGGTCGCGAACCAACACCGGAAGAATTGGCAGAAAAACTAAGCATGCCTTTGGAAAAGGTACGCAAGGTCATGAAAATTGCCAAAGAACCTATCAGTTTGGAAACGCCAATTGGGGACGAAGAAGACAGCCACCTTGGGGATTTTATCGAAGATAAAAATTCCATTGCACCCATTGATGCGGCTGTTCATTCCAACTTGCGTGAATCAACAACACGCATTCTTTCAACGCTTACACCACGTGAAGAACGTGTGTTGCGCATGCGTTTTGGAATTGGAATGAATACGGACCATACATTGGAAGAGGTTGGACAACAATTTTCTGTCACACGTGAACGTATTCGTCAGATCGAAGCCAAAGCCCTTCGTAAACTGAAACATCCAAGCCGTTCGAAAAAATTAAAAAGCTTTATGGATACTGGAAATAATCAACAATAAAGCTTGCGCCTGCGGGAAATTTCTGGCAAAAATGTTAGGGATTTCCCCTTTTGGGGCCCGTAGTTCAGTTGGTCAGAACACGCCGCTCATAACGGTGATGTCGTAGGTTCGAATCCTACCGGGCCCACCATCCGTATTTAGCTACGATGAGACTGGGGTCAAGTCGAAGTGTGTGAAGCGAATATCTCGCTGAAGCTCTTGAGAGCGAAAACGTACTACTACCGCCCTTTTAAGTCCCAGAGTAATTTTTTCCGACTTCTTTATCCGTTGGGAATTTCTTTTCCAGCCAGACCAGAATTGCAATAATCACAACAGCCCGCGTAATAAGCAGAACACCTGAATCAATACCTAAGACTTGATCCATAGTCAGATTATGGCCTTTTTCATAATAAAAGAACTGGTCCAAGAAGGGTTCTTTTACGTAACTATAGGTCAAAACCCCTAAAGCTGCACCAACAAGAGTGTAGTATGCATCTTTATAACCAGCGCCCAATTGCGCCAAAATGGTACCAGGACAAGCCCCGGCAAACACAAGACCGAAACCTAAAATCAACCCACCTGTTATATTGGCTTCAACCAGGATAGGTTTTAATTTAAGCCCTGAAATATACCCCATTTCTTGTAAGGCATAGATACTTAAAGACCCCACCAAAATGGCTGTTAGGAATGTTTTTAACATAAGAAAATTCTTCAATTCCAATTGACGTAATATTACCCTGGGTTCAAAGACTCTTGATTTTTCAAGCATCACCCCAAAAACAAATCCAAATATTAATCCGTATGCTGTTATTGTCATGTTACGCCCTTATTGCTTTAAATATCATGGCTAAGAATATGCCTCCAACAAACATAGAGATCGTTGCCAATATTGAACTAACGGACAGCTGGGCAATTCCAGACAACCCATGCCCACTGGTACAGCCCCCTGCAAGGCGTGCCCCAAATAAAATCAAAAAACCGCCGATTAAGGCGCTATATTTCCTATTTTCTTTGGTGCCCAAAAACCCTGGGTGTAATTTGTAAATATCAGAAAAATCTTTCCGCATATTTTTTGACATTTTTGCAGAAAACCAAGCCCCAAAAATAATACCAACCACGATACCAACCTGCCAAGTTATACCTGGCTTTACCATATACTTATGCAAATAAGGATTAACATTACGAAGCAAAGATGTTAAATGCCCAACGATGTACACATAAGATGAAGATGTTCCCAAAGCCTGATTTCCAATGATAAAGGCTGGTATTTGAAGTAGCCCAATAATTGCCCCGCAAAAATAGGGCGACCAATATGGTTTTCTAAGCATTTTTGCCTCCTTTTTTCTTGTTTTTCATATCCCGCCTTAAGGCACTTAATGGAATACTCTTTACACCAAAAGCTAAAAACAGTGCACGGGTAATGAATGCCCCGATTACAACAAATAAAATACCTTTAAAAATTAAATCCTCTGTAAGACCATCCACATGGAAGTATAAATATAAGGAAGGAATTAAACCCCATAACAATGGTATTTCTGCATAGAACCCCCCTGCAACAGCACTTATATAGTTATCTTCGCGCAAAACATCCCGCAAAGTTGCCCCCCCTGCAGCTGTAATAAACGCCAAGAATGGACCCCACAAATAAATGGGTTCTTGCCGCGTGATAACAGCAACAACAACACCGATTGCAGTGAAGCACGCAAGACCAATACCATCAAAAATCCCAAGAATTTTTTTGGCAAAATCCGGAGACATTGTCTTTTTCGTAATCATATTATAAAGCCTGATTATAATAAAACTAAGCAGTACAACAATCGCAACTGTAATTAAATATTCAGTTTTAATCATTTGGCCGTATGATTTTTGCCCCACAATCAAGTCACGTATAATGCCCCCACCCAAAGATGGAAGAAGTGCGAATATATAGGCCCCAAAAACAGATGTATTTTGACGCAGTGCAATTAACACCCCTGAAAAAGAAAAGGCAATAACCCCAATAAATTCGATGATTTTAAACCATCGGCTTTGGACAACTTTTAAAACAACTGCTGGGTGATAATATTTTGCAATGATCTTTTTATATTCATCAGTCGCCATAAATTTCCCAATTTCAGTATTAATGGCATTTAAAAGTTCAAGGCTTATGGTTTTCTGGCTGAAAAATATTCTTAATGGAACTTCTGATGGAAGCTCAATTTCCTTAACAAGATCTCCCTTTTGAAGTTCCCATATCATTGAAGCCCCCGCAAGTTTATCTGCCACAAAGGCATCAACAGTTCCCTGTGAAACACTGTCTAAACTTTCAAGATCGTTATTTGTAAAAAAAAGATATTTGTGGTTGTCTTTGTTCGCAATAAATTCATTTAAATAAGAATTGGCATACTTATAACCTTTAACAACCGCCAGTTTAATATCATTTTCTTTTAGATATGTTATAAAGACTGGAAGTGAATCGATTTTTTTGTTTTTTAATTTCTCCCTATTCATAAAGATAGAGTTTTTTTCTTGACGGTATGGTCTTGTAAAATAACCATAAAGCCCTCGCTCTGTAGAAAACGTGGCCCCCATAAAAAAGTCTAACTCCCCTGATTTTATTTTTTTAAGATTATCATCAAGGTAAGTTTCAATGAAACGTACACGCCTGTCCAATCGTTTTGATAGTGCCTTCATAAACTCAATATCCAAACCAGACAGCTGTTTAACACCTGATACTTCGCCTACTTCATATTGATAAGGTTCCCAGGCATACCAACCCCCATTAAAAAGTCTTTTTTCAGGTTGAATAGTTTTAGGCGCTTCAGCATCGACACACACTGAGAAAATTAGACAGAATAGAAATATAAAATGTTTCAAAAAACCCCCATGTTTTCTTTTATTCTTTAAGTAATTTCAACTGAAGTCAAGGATATAAAGGCCAAAAATAAATAATTGCTGGCAGTGCAATTGCCGTTACAAGAATTTCCAATGGTAAGCCCATACGCCAGTAATCTTTAAATTCATATCCCCCCGGCCCCATAATCATTGCATTATTTTGGTGTCCTATCGGGGTTAAGAAAGCACAAGATGCCCCAACTGCAACTGCCATTAAAAACGGATCTGGATTTGCCCCCAACTGAAAAGATATATTATAGGCAATTGGCGCCATAAGGACAGCAGTTGCTGCATTATTTAAAATATCAGAAACCGTCATTGTAATAATTAAAACTGCCCCCAAAAGAAGGAAAGGCGGCGTCCCCGAATCAACTTTAAAAATATTTTGAACAAGGTATGCGGCTGTCCCTGTATTCTCCAGTGCCTCACCTATAGGGATCATGGCCCCAATTAACACAATAATGGACCAATCAATTGATTCATACATTTTAGTCACAGGAACAATATTCATCAAAACCATTGCACCTGCCGCAACAACTAATGATATCTGTAATGGAAGAACGCCTAAAACAGAAATCAGAATTGAAAAAATAAACACACCAAGGGCAACAAAAGCCTGACCATATTTGTTAAATTTTAAATCTCTTTGTGCAAGGGGAAGGCACCCAAAAATATTAATAAATTCATTTAAATGGTCTTCAAGTCCATGTAATAAAAGGATATCCCCCACTTTAATTTTAAAGGCTTTCATTCGGCCCCGGTAAGGCCGCCCTTGCCTGGATACCCCTAACAAGTTAAGGCCATATTTCCCTTGTAACCTTAACCCCCCGATGGCTTTATTTTCAAGGCCCGACTGGGAAGGGACAACGACTTCAGTTAACTTTGCCCCTGGGGATGTAAATAAGTCTATTTTCTTACCTTTTGTATCAATAAGTTCTAATTTTAAAGATGTCACAAATTTATTAAGTTCAGTTTGGTCCCCTTCAAGGATTAAAATATCCCCCATTTGCAAAGGTATTCTTCTTGGAACACTTGGATATTTTCTATTTTTTCGAATAAAACCAACAACTGAAACCTCTGATTCTGCCGTCATATCATCAACTTCTTTTAAAGAAAGTCCCCTTAATTTTGATTTTTTTGGAATTTTTGCCTCTAAGATATAATTATCAACATCAAATAATTCTTCTGTTTTTTTTGCTTCTCTTTTTTCCTTAGGTATAAATCGCCAGCCGATAAAAGTAATAAATAGTACCCCCCCCAAAGCAACCAAAATTCCCACAGGGGTAAAGTCAAACATTTCAAATGCTGACCCCATTAATTCTGTTCTGTACTTTGAAATAATAATATTTGGGGGCGTCCCAATAGACGTCACAAGCCCGCCTAAAATTGACGCAAAGGATAAAGGCATCAAAACAACCCCGGGGGAACGCCCCTGTTTGATACATGTTTGAATGGCAATTGGCATTAAGAACGCCAGGGCACCCACATTATTAATAAAGCCTGACAGAAAAGCCGCAATAACACATAAAGTAAAAATGTGTAATAAACGGGATTTTGTAAATGAATTTATAACAACGGCGATCATATCCGTTGCCCCTGCCGATATTAAGGCGCGGCTGATAATTAAAACAGCAGCCACCATAAAGACTGCAGGGTGGCCAAATCCTGAAAAGGCATTATCAATGGGAATTATCTTTAAAACAACAGCACTTAATAAGATGGTTAGGGCAACAATATCATAACGAAATTTCCCCCACAAAAAACCTACGAAGGCCAACGCAATAAGGAACAGTAATAATATTTGGCTAATTTCCATTTTTCTTTTTATGCTTTGGGGTCACAATACCGGCTGAAACAACCATTTTAATACCTTCTTCAACAGTCATATCTAAAATAATAATTTCTTTGCGGGGGATAAAAAGTAAGAACCCTGATGTTGGATTTGGTGTTGTTGGAACAAAGACATTCACAACATCGTTATCTGTTCTTGTTTGAACCTCACCTTGTGTGCCGCCTGTAATAAAACAAAGGGACCAAATGCCTTTTCTTGGATATTCAATCATTCCAACATCCTTAAAGGAATTGGAATTTTGTTCTAAGACAGCTTGGGCAATTTGTTTTGTTGCGCCATAAATACCCCTTACAACAGGCATTCTGCCTAAAATATTTTCCCCAAACTTAAGAAGGTATCTGCCAAAAAACCCTTTTGCCAAAGCACCAATAAGGGTCAGCCCAAAAAATACAACAACCATCCCAACGCCTGGAATTTCAAAAGGCAGATAGTTTGATAATTGAATTTCACGCGGTAAAATATGTTTTACCTTAGTATCAATTGTGGTCACAATCCACCAAACCAAATAAACAGTTACAAGAATTGGAGTTGTCACCAAGATACCTGATATAAAATGTTTTCTAAGCTTAATCGCCAGCGAGTTTTTCTTTTTTTCCAAAATATTTTCCTTAATTTTATTCTTTAAATGTTTTTCTATGATCTTCTTCAATTTCCAGCGGATCTTGGTGCAATGTTATGTCTGCTTTTGGAAATTCTTTATGAAGCGCCGTTTCAACATCCATTGCAATTTTATGCGCTGCGGTAAGGCTTATATCGCCTTTCATTTCTATATGACACTGGATAAATTCTCCATGGCCAGAAGTCCGGGTCCTAAGTAAATGATATCCCTTTACCTTCTTATTTCCCATAATAATTTGAATGATTTTTTGACGTTCGTCTTGGGGAAGTTCCTGATCAATTAAAATAAAAAAAGCTTCTTTCATTATAATATAAGCCGTTCTCATGATATATCCCCCAACAAATAGCCCGAAAATCGGGTCAAGATAAGGAAGATCAAAATAAGACGTTAAAAACAAAGTAATCAGCACCCCGCAGTTTAAATACAGATCAGATTGATAATGAACCATGTCTGCTTGAATGGCCAAAGATTTGGTTCTTTTAATGGTATATCTTTGAATACTAACAAGGCCAATGGTTATAATGATTGCAAATATTGTCACTACCATCGCAACGTAGGGTTGCTTGACGACTTGGGGACTGGAAAATCTTTGGGATGCCTCCCATAAAATATAAAGCGAAGACCCAAAAATAAACATTGATTGGCCCATTGCTGCAATGGCCTCAACCTTACCATGCCCAAATCGGTGATCCGTATCGGCAGGTTTCATGGCATGATACACAGCAACAAGGTTTACCATTGATGCCAGCATATCTACGCAGGAATCCATTAAACTTGACAAAACACTGACGGAATCAGAAACATACCAAGCAATAAATTTGGCAAAAATAAGGATTATGGCAACTGTAACAGCCGATATCGTTGCAATTTTTTTTAAACTACGTTCGTGCACGCATGCCCTGTTTATTATTAGGTGGTTAATTCATTATTAAGGTATCAGTTCAGACCCAATTCAGCAAGCCCTTCAAAGTAAGACAGGGCTTCTGGATTTGCCAGCGCTTCTTTGTTTTTAACGGTGCGTCCTTCCACAATATTTTTCACAGCAAGTTCTGCAATTTTCCCACTTTTTGTTCTGGGAATATCAGCAACCTGAATGATCACTCCAGGCACATGGCGCGGTGTTGTATTACTGCGGATTCTATCTTTTATTTTTTGTATTATATCTTGGGTAAGATCTTCGCCTTCAATCATAACAACAAACAGAACAACACGCACATCGCCTTTAAAATTCTGTCCAATGACCAGGCCTTCATTTACTTCTTCGATTTGTTCAACTTGGCGATATATTTCTGCCGTTCCTATGCGAATGCCGCCTGGGTTTAAAATCGCATCAGAACGTCCATAAATAATAATACCGTCATGCTTTGTTAGTTCAGCAAAGTCTCCGTGGCACCAAATATTATTAAATTCTTCAAAATAGGCTGATTTGTATTTTTTATTGTCTGGATCATTCCAAAACCCAATGGGCATGGAAGGAAAGGGTTTTGTACACACAAGTTCGCCTTTTTCTTGGCGCACAGGTTTTGCCTCTTCATCATATATATCAACGGCCATTCCCAGCCCGCGGGTTTGAATTTCCCCCCGATAAACAGGGGCAATCGGATTTCCCAACGTAAAGCATGAAATAATATCTGTCCCTCCAGAAATGGATGCCAGCAATAAATCTTCTTTTATTTCCCGATATACATAATCAAAGGCTTCGGGTACCAATGGCGATCCTGTTGATGCAATTGTTCTTAACGTTGTTAATTTGTGTGTGGATTTGGGGCTAAGCCGTTTTTTATTTAATGCGTCAATAAATTTTGCGGATGTCCCAAAAAAGGTCATGCCTTCTTCATCAACAAAATCAAACAAAACACGGGAATTGGGGTATAACGGAGACCCATCATATATCAATAAAGTCGCCCCCGAGGCCAGTGCTGAAATATGCCAATTCCACATCATCCAGCCACAGGTAGAAAAATAAAAAACCTTATCCCTGGGTTTAATATCGCTATGAAGTTGGTGTTCCTTCATATGCTGAATCAATGTGCCGCCAATGCTGTGGACGATACATTTTGGAACCCCTGTGGTACCTGAAGAAAACATAATAAATAACGGATCTGCAAAATTCATCTGAACATAATCAATATCTTTTGCAGAATACCCTTTATATATTTCTTTTAACGTAATGGCTTGCTTAAGTTTTGAAATATCTGAATCCGTATCATCATATGAAAATACAATTGTTTTTTCCAAACTTGGCAAAGCTTTTTGAATTTCGGATACTTTATCCAAGCAATCATGATAACGCCCCCGGTAAAGATATTTATCAGCAACAATTAAAATTTTAGGTTCAATTTGTTGAAAGCGATCCAGTACACCGGAAATACCAAAATCAGGGGAACAAGAAGACCACACAGCCCCCAAACTTGTGGCGGCCAATGCACATATCAAAGTTTCTGGAGTGTTCGGAACATAACCGGCAACACGATCCCCCGGCTGTACCCCATATTCTTTCATGGCTTGCGCAACTTTAGAAAGACAGTCTTTTAATTCCTGCTTTGTAAAATACTTTTTAACCTTGTCTTCGCCCCAAAAAACAATGGCATTTTTGGTATCATGGTTTTCAATTAAGTTTTCTGCATAATTTAATTTTGCCCCCGGAAAGAATCGTGACTCAGTAATATGGCTGCCCTTTTTAAGAACCACATCCGAATTTTTTGATGCTGTCATGCCGCAAAAATTCCATACTGCCTGCCAAAAATTTTCTAAGTCAGAAACAGACCATTTATACAAAGTATCGTAATCAGAAATTGTTGTATCAAAGTGCTGTTGCACAAATTTTATAAAACGCGTTAAGTTGGCTTCGGACAGCCATTTTTCTGAAGGGCTCCAGGATACTTGTGTCATATTTTTTCTCCGAAAATTATAAAATAAAGTTTGATAAATCTTTGCTGGCTGCCAGATGCGCCACTGTCTTTTCAACAAAGGCCTTATCAATCTCAACGGTCTGACCAGGCTTATCACTTGCTGTAAAACTTAAATCTTCCAAGACTTTTTCAATTATTGTATGCAACCGGCGGGCCCCAATGTTTTCAACATTTGAATTTACCAAGGCCGCAACACGGGCCAATTCTTCCACCCCATCTTTTTTAAATTCAAGGGTAACCTTTTCTGTTCCCAACAAAGCCGTATATTGCTTAATCAGACTTGCCTCAGTTTCAGTCAAGATTTTAATAAAGTCTTTTTCTGTCAAAGAATCCATTTCAACACGGATGGGCAAGCGGCCTTGTAATTCAGGCAATAAATCTGATGGTTTTGATACATGAAAGGCCCCTGATGATATAAACAAAATATGGTCTGTACATACATTTCCATGTTTTGTTGTAACATTCGTCCCTTCTATCAAAGGCAATAAATCCCGTTGCACCCCTTCACGGCTTACACCCCCTTCTTGACGGCGGCTGGACTGGCCACAAATTTTATCAATTTCATCCAAGAAAACAATGCCGTTTTCTTCAACAGATTTAATGGCTTGGGTAACGATATCTTCTTCATCCAAAAGTTTATCACTTTCTTCATCATTCAAAAGCAGGCGGGCTTCGGCCACATTTAATTTTCGTTTTTTCGTATTTTTTCCAGCACCCTTTCCAAGAATATCACCCAAATTCACCATCCCCATTTGGGCACCAGGCATACCGGGAATGTCCAAAAATGGGGATTTATTGGAAGGGGCATCAGCCACTTCAACTTCAATTTCTTTATCTTCAAGTTTTGAATCTTGCAGCATTTTACGAAATTTATCGCGTGTTTCAGCACTGGCATTTTTACCGACAAGGGCATCTAAAATACGTTCTTCTGTGTTTTTGCCTGCTTGAACTGTAACTTGTTCCCGCATTACTTTGCGTGTTTGTTGTATGGATGTTTCCACCAAATCACGAATGATTTGTTCAACATCACGGCCAACATAGCCAACTTCTGTGAATTTAGTTGCCTCAATTTTAATAAAGGGGGCATTCGTTAATTTTGCAAGGCGTCTTGCAATTTCCGTTTTCCCAACCCCAGTTGGGCCAATCATAAGGATATTTTTAGGCAAGACTTCATTGCGTAAATCTTCACTCAGCTGTTGACGTCTCCAGCGATTTCTTAAGGCAATTGCAACTGCTTTTTTGGCATCATTCTGCCCAATAATAAAGCGATCCAATTCTGATACAATTTCACGTGGGGTTAAATGAGTCATGATTATCCTTCAAGTGTTTCAAACGTAATTTGATTGCTGGTATAAATACACAGATTTGCCGCAACATGCATTGATTTTAAAGCAATGTCTTTAGGGTCCATATCCATATCAATCAACGCCCGGGCGGCAGAAAGCGCATAATTCCCCCCAGACCCAATACCAATAAGACCGTCTTCAGGTTCCAGAACATCACCTGTTCCCGTTAAAATAAATGAATTATCCTTGTCGGCCACGGCCATCATGGCTTCAAGGCGCCTAAGATATTTATCTGTCCGCCAGTCTTTCGCCAATTCAACACAGGCCCTGGCCAACTGGGTTGGATATTGTTCAAGTTTGGCTTCCAAACGTTCAAACAATGTCAAAGCATCGGCCGTTGCCCCTGCAAACCCTGCAATTACACGCCCATTGGCCAATTTTCTTAACTTTTTCGCATTTGATTTTAAAACCACATGTCCCAAAGTTACTTGGCCATCGCCTGCAATAACAACTTTGTTATTTTTACGAACACACAAAATCGTTGTTCCGTGTAACTTAATTCCAGATTCTTGCATTGCTTACACCTTTGATAAAATATGCGCTCATTATGCCGAAATTTGACAATAAATCAAGTCTGCGCTGTGGCCTGGATTGGCCAATTAAAAGAAAAACAGATCTTAAAAATAAGAATTTCAGTTGCTTTTAACCTTTATATTCCCTATACATTGGGTGTATTTTTGCCATGTACTAAGTAAAAAGAATGTTTTGGTAGAACGTATCCAGAACCGATAATGCACTATATTATTTTATCTTTATTTGGCATATAATAAAATCGAAGCAACATGAACGGAGAAATACTATGAATAGACTATATCAATGTATATTAATGGCCTTGAATGCTGTTATTTTTATTGGTGCAGGAATTCCATAATTTTTATTTCATAGGTGTATAGGGATAATTAGGCTTAATACCCAGCTTCCCAAAAGCCTTATTTCTCGACTCAAATACCCAGTTTAATAACAAATCTACAAATTGGCCACTTCATAAACTCTTTATTTATCACAAAAACATATCAACACCCCTTTGCTTATTTTAAAAAAAGTTAATAAAATCAAAACATTAATTGAACAAAAATTGATTTTAACCTTTGATTTTTATATAATGAAGGTATATTAAGGGTATCGAAATTTAAGTTTTGTAATGGAGAATAATATGAATAAATTTTACAATTTAGCAGTCAAATACGTTTATGCAATGGTTGCATTTTCAATGATTACTATTACTTACCCTTAGAAGTGTAATTATATTTTATAGGGCCCAAATGGATATGAAGGCTTAATTCCAACTTTCCATAGGGCTTTGTTTCTCGATTCAAATATCCAGTTAATGACTTTTTTTGCAGTTTTAGTTTTTAAAAATTCTTTACTTACACATACAAATATTTGTATGCTGTCTCCCTCAAAATCAGGATATACATTATGAACATTTATATTCCCTAATTTGATAGTTTCTTCTGCACCTGCCATAATTCCCCACCCTTGTTCACAAAGATGGTCTATAAGTATTGACCCATGAACATCAATTATTTTTAAATTGCTTGTGTCACTTATCTGAGACCTTATATAAGCAGACCCAAATAAGGCTTTTGGTTCGTCCACTTCTTTTCTTGTTAGTAATCTATGAGTAACTAATTCTTCTATTGAAGTTGGACTTCCATATTTTAATATATATTTTTCACTTGCCCACAATTTTTGTTGAAAATTATGATAAGGTATATATTCATATTCAGAAACATCTTCCATAAAACTTGTTATAATAATTTCATTCCAATTTTTATTTTTGAATTCCAAACTATCATCTTGTCTAAACCCAAGTTTTAGCTCCGGAAAGGATTCCCTTAAAACGTCAAAATAAGGACTTAGAATGTGCATTAATATACCGTGTGTAGAAGACATAATGATACTATTATCATCAGCTCTAGGACCGCTACTAATTGCTTGGGCAGACTCTATCAAAGATTTAACATAAGACCTTAAATGCTTGCCTTCATTAGTCAGTGCAAAAGATCCTGTCCTTCTATTTCTGGTAAAAAGCGTTTTTCCAAGTTTTTTTTCTAAATTATTTATGGAAGCATTTATAGCAGCAGTTCCAAGATTAAGGTTTTTTGATACTTCGTATGTATTTCCAAATTTTTCAAGAAGTGAAAAAACAATGGCTTCGTTTATTGTTATCTTTATATCATTGAGCATAAAAAAATAATTACAAATATCCTGTAAATACACAAGAAAAAAATAAAAACAGAGGCTTTATAAAATTATTTTTGCCTTTGTTGAAATATTTTTTAACAAAAGAATTGACTTAATACATTTGTTGTACTATATATCAAAATATAATAACAAATTCTGCAAACAAAATTGCAGTAAAAGATGGAAGACTCGGTTGGTTTTGATAATTTAGAGATGAGAAACCAAGCGGTCCAACCAAGGTCATTCCATAAAGCTGGTAAGTTATTAAAGCGTACAGGGTTTAATAACACCAGGTCAAGGTTCGGGGTTCTTTGGGTGTGCCTTTCTTTATCCCAATAAAGAAAAAGCCTTCCATAACTTTTATCCAAAGATCCCCCTCCTTTTTTTAAATATTATATACACTATACATAAGTCCTTATCTGGATTTCTTCAAGATAAGATCTTGATTTACCCCCCCTGTACACAGTTGAAAAATCGATAAGAAGCAAAGGGAAACTTTGTCACAACTAGATTCATTAAAACAGGAGGATAAAATGCAACCAAACCACATAAACGACCTTAAGAATAAAGTTTCAACAATAATCACGTTGCTGGAAGAGGCCAAAACAACCGCCGACCAAATACCTAAGATAAACAGTAAATTACATACCTCACTTATTTCCATAATGACATCTGTGATTGATTTGAATTACCGTATTCATTATATGATGGAGCAAAATAAAACAGTTTAAGATAGGGTTTTGGGGCGTTCCGGATGATCCCTTTTCCTTGTCATCCCACTGCCGTCATCGCGAGCATCCAAAGGGTGCGTGGCGATCCATAACAACACAAAAAATGAACACCTCGCTTGCATTGAAATTTTTTCATTTCCCGTTAAGTGTGGGCGAAATCTGGACATATTGACGCAGGCATGCATAATAACAGCAATTGGAATAATTTAATTTGCACCCTAATAATAATAAATTGCTTAAAATATAGGCAATAAAACTTTAAAATTCCCAAAAAATTTAATAAAAAAAGCATCCATGCGCATAGCTTGAAAATAAAAAAACAGGATAAACCACTCTAAAAACAGCAAAAAATTACATCAACGTATTGAATTTACTAAACATATTAAGTTATGCATAAAACGCATACAATTTCCCTTTAATTTTGGCTGCCCCTGACTTATTAATTGTCCGACCTGTCGCGTCAAAACCATGGCGCAGGTAATAACAAATACAAAGAGAGGCTGTTAAGGGTTAAGGGCAAAAGGGCACGGATCATAACACCAACCATAACCTAGTGATAGCCTAGAAAGGCGACCTATTCTTTGCGAACTGGGCGGGTTAAAAGGGTATTGATGGCTTCATTTACTGTTTTTCCACCATATAAAATGCTGTAAACCATTTGGCAAATTGGCATATCTACTTTTAATTTTTTGGCCAATTCCATGATTGAAGCCGCTGTGTGAAACCCTTCAACAGTCATTTTTGTGCTATCAAGAATGTCGCTAATTTCAGCACCTCGGCCAATGGAACGTCCAAGTTTGTAATTTCTGGACTGGCTACTCATACATGTCAACATCAAGTCACCAATCCCTGAAAGGCCATAGAAAGTATCGGGTTTTGCCTTCTTTTTTACCCCCAAACGAGATATTTCAGCAAGCCCGCGTGTGATGATAAAAGCAATAGTATTATCCCCCATACCACGCCCTGCGGCTGTACCGGTTGCAATAGCAATAACATTTTTCAAGGCGCCCCCAATTTGGACACCTATAATATCATCACTTAAATAAAGCCTGAAATTAACGTACCCAATAGCCTCCAAAACTTTGTCACGGGCTTTTGTGTCAGCACAAGCCAAGGTGGCTGCTGCAGGTAATGTTTGGGCAACTTCTGATGCAAAGTTAGGGCCAGAAATGGCGGCAATAGTTGATTTTGGAATGATTTCTTCAATAACTTCACTCATCAACTTTGATGTTTTTTTCTCAATCCCTTTACAAGCAATGACCAGGGTGCTTTTTTTAGGATCGATGTGCAATTTAAAAACTTCTAGAACAGATCTTAAGGCTTGGGAAGGTACAGCAAGAATAATAACATCAGCTTCTTTTGCAACGGACATGTCACTTGTTGCCTTAATTGATGAATTTAGGGTAATGCCTGGCAAGTTTTTAACTTGGTGTGATGTATTGATTTGATCCACGCCATCCAAAGGGCGTCCCCAGATAGTTACATTAGATCCTGCTTTTTGGGCCACAACCGCCAAGGCTGTTCCCCATGCTCCTGCACCGATAACTAAAACTTTTGCCATTTTTTTCCTTTAGAATGCATTAATGCTTGTATTTATAGTATAGTATGAAGAATAAAAAGTTTAAACTTTTAAAATACAATTAATAGGTACCAAATAGACCTTAATGAAGCAACAAGGAATTCCACACGAATGATTTTTATATTTATAACCATATTTGTTTTACTTTGCTGTTCTGCTTTTTTTTCCGCATCTGAAACAGCATTGACAGCCATATCAAAAACCCAAATACATAATATGATCCAAAAAAAATTGCCCAAAGCAGCAATTTTAAAGCATCTAAATAGCCAGATGGGGAAAGTTATTGGGTCAATATTGCTTGGGAACAACTTGGTGAATATCCTGGCAACTTCTTTGGCAACAAGTGTTTTCATTACCTTGTTTGAAGATTCTGGGATTGGTATTGCCACGGCAGTTATGACTGTATTAATTCTTATTTTTGCAGAGGTTATGCCAAAAATGCTTGCAATCCACAATCCACAAAAAGTGGGTTTATTTGTATCTTCTTCAATGATTCATATTATAAGAATTTTGAACCCTATAACCTATATTATTCGATATTTATCTGAAAATTTCTGGAAAGTATTTGGGGTTAATATTGGGGGTAAAAATACCTGGGATTCCCCGCAAGAAGAATTGCGGGGCGCGATTGATGCCTTCAGTAATCTGCGACATGAAGGGGAAAAAAACATGTTGCATGGTGTTTTGGATTTATCTTCTATTACAGTTGGGGAAATCATGGTTCCACGTAATGATATTGAAACAATTTCAAGTGACAAAAGTTTAAAAGACATCAAAAAACAAATTTTAAAAAGCCCCTATAGTCGGCTTCCTGTGTGGGAAGGAAAGCCTGATAACATCACAGGAATTCTGCACATCAAAACTTTTATAAAAGCTTATGAAAAAAATGAAACGTTTGATTTAAAGGAAGTGTGTAGTGATCCTTGGTTCGTACCAGAATCAACCCCTTTGCCCCATCAAATGAATGCTTTTCGCAAAAAAAAGCAGCATTTATCAATTGTTATTGATGAATACGGCAGCATTCAGGGGATTATTACCCTTGAAGATATTCTAGAAGAAATTGTTGGGGAAATTACGGATGAACACGACAAACCCGTTGACGAAATCCAAAAAGAAAAAGATGGGTCATATACAATGGAAGGAACAACCAGTATTCGCCATATTAATCGACTTTTAGACTTAGATATACCCGATGATGATGTCAGTACTATTGCAGGATTAATTATAAATGAAAGCCGTGAAATTCCAAAAGAAGGTCAGGTCTTTAGGTTTTATGAAGTTGAATTTAAGATTATAAAAAAGCGTCATAATCAAATAAAATCTGTAAATTTAAAACCAATAAAATGACGCAAAGACTTATAAAAACTTTTTTAAACACGATTATCCCCCCTACTTGCCCAGGGTGCCACATACCTGTTGATCAAGATCATGATATCTGCCCTAAGTGTTGGAAAAGCCTTGAGTTTATAGTCCTTCCATTTTGTGATAATTGCGCCGAACCTTTGGATATTTCAGGTGTTTCAGAGGAAATTTATACTTGTGGTAAATGCCAGCAGACACCCCCTAGATTTTCCCAGACACGGGCTTTGTTTAAATATAATGGCCTTGCAAGGCATCTTATTTTAGGTTTAAAACATGGCAATGCCACGCACCTTGCATCAAATCTAAGCAGTAAAGCCTGCCTGCATCATTCGAATTATATCCAAGATGCCGACATTATTATTCCTGTTCCATTGCATTGGTCACGGCTTTTAAAAAGGGGGTATAACCAAGCTTCTTTACTGGCAAAATATATTGCAAGAAATTGTCAAATACCCTTGCAGACAAACATCTTGTTGCGCAACAGACGTACTGCTTCTCAGGGAAATTATGGTAAAAAAGCCCGCTTAAGAAATGTACAATCTGCATTTACCCTTTCTGACAAAGAAAAAAATTCTATTGCCAATAAAACAGTTTTATTGGTTGATGATGTCATGGCGTCTGGCGCAACCCTTAATGAATGTTCAAAAGTCCTTTTGACAGCAAATGCGAAGAAAGTTAAAGTATTGGTAATCGCAAAATCCACTTTAATTATATGAGGTACTTCTATGGCACAACCTAAAATCATTGTTTATTCAAAAGATTATTGTCCTTTTTGCATGCGGGCAAAAATGCTTTTGGAATCTCGTGAACTTGAATTTGAAGAAATTGATATTACCACAGACACAGATCTTCAGCAGGAAATGATCAAAAAAGCCAATGGTCAAAAAACGGTACCTCAAATTTTTATAGGGGATACGCATGTAGGCGGTTTTGATGACTTGAAAGAAAAGCATGATTCAGGTGAATTAGATAAAATTTTGAAAGCCTAAAATGAAAGCTTTAATAGTTTTATTCTGTGCCTTAATTCTTTTTGCTTTGGGATATTTATCTGGGGAATACCGGGGATCTTTAAGTGCTTGCAAAGGCGGTACCCCAATTATTTCAAAATTTTTAAGCAGAAAAACGGACTCTTTCTTACAAGTATACACCAAAGCAACTTGCCCTTACTGTGTTGGTGCAAAGGATCTGTTGTCAGTGCATGATATTGATTATGCAGAAATTGATATTTCAGATAATGTAGTGCTTAAGGCTGAAATGATTAAAAAATCCAAAGGCCGAAAAACTGTCCCCCAAATTTTTGTGGGCGATACACACATTGGTGGATTTGATGATTTACAAACGATTGTTGAAACATTCAAACCATGTAAAACTGATACAAACTAGGAATTTAGGACTGTAACATTATGAAAATATTAACACTACTAATTATATCACTGGCCGCTTTTATTTTGGGATATTCAGTTGCTGAATATACAGATGCCCCTGCAAGGACATATGTTATCCAATCAAATAACAGCCATTTTTCCAAAACTGATGAAGATAAAAAATTCCAAGTTTATATTAAAGATCCCCATCCTTCCATTCAGTTTGTTTCAAATGAAAAACCCTCTGAAGCTGTTAAATCAATACCTTTGAAAGCCTTTCTTGATCAAATAGATTCATTAAATTCTATTCAAAAAAAGCAGGTGGTCATAAAAATAATCTTTCAAGAAAAAAGCGGTAAGTTGAATCACATATATGTGCTTTTAACAGATCTTTTATATGATGAAGAAAAGAATGTTTTACGCCTTAATATTGAAAATATTACTAATATTAAGGGGTCTAGTGAAACAAAATCTGGGGATTCTTTGAATTTTAACAATAAACATGAAATTCAAGATATATTTATTATCATTCCTTATTAAGAGATAAGTTTTTCTATAGCCTTTTTAACTGCAGAAACTTTCAAAGATTTCATTACCTCTAGGCCATTTCGGGCTTTGTCCATAGATTCAAAAAAATCTTCTGGGGTTCTTACAAAGATGGCATTTTTACCCCAGGGCCCATATATATTCTCCGGCGAAGGGCCAAATAACCCAAGTGTCTTTGTTTCCATTGAGGCTGCTAAATGCATCAACCCTGAATCGTTTCCTATAAAAAGTTCTGATAAACTAAAATAAGCCGCAATAGTGGGTAAAGTAATTCTGCCCACAAAATCTTCTGCTTCAGGTAATTGATCAAACAAAGGTTGTAGTTCTTGCCTTTGATTGGGCGCCCCAAAAACAGCAATTTTATAGCCTGGAAAAAGGCCTTTCTTTGATGTTAAATCTGCACATAATTCTGAGAAATAATTTAAGGGCCAGCACTTTTTATCCCAATTTGCTGCAGGGGAAATGCAAATAACTTTTGAGGTTCCTATTAATTCTTTGGCTTTGGATAAATCTTCTTTACCGACCCAAATTTTATTTTCGGGGGTGGCTTTTAACCCCATCCATTCAGCAAGCTGGTGTACTTTCATCTTTTGGGTGTTCTTAGATTGCCAAATATACCTTTTTTTTGTGTATAGAAAATAACTGATTCCAGTTCCTCTGACATCAATAATAATATCCCACTTAGTTAAAAAACACCTAAACCACAAATCAATCCAGTGCATTGAAAACTTCTTTTTGGCCAAGGGGATAACCTTTTCAACTTGGGGAAAATTTTTAAATAAGGGTGCAGGGGCATTGCCAGAAACAACAGTAAATTTGGCTTTTGGGTATTTCTTTATGTTTTCATTTAAGATGCCACTTGATATTATGGCATCCCCAAGATAAGTTGATGTAATAAATAAAATTTTCATAGCCATATATTGTTTAGAAATGGTGAAGGCGTCAATGATAATTGATCTAAAAAACAGAAAAATTGTAAAAGTTGAAGGAACGGATAAATATTCATTTCTTCAAGGGCTGATTACAAATGATATTAATAAAGTTGATAAAGCCCCGATATATACGGCTTTCCTTTCTGCGCAAGGTAAATTTCTATTTGATTTTTTTATTTGTAGAATCAATGAAACCTTTTATTTGACCCCGGAAAAAAATGGAATAGAAAATTTTATTAAAAAATTGAAAATTTATAAATTGCGGTCAGATGTGCAAATTGAACTTCTTGAATCATGGTCTATGTATGCAGACCTGTTTATGGAACAGACCCCAACCAACCCGCAAGAAAATCACATAAGCTTTTTAGATCCCCGCGATAAAAGAATGGGCAGTATTATTTTAAGCCCAGAAAAGATTAATTCCACAGGAACAATGGAGGGTTATGATGTAAAACGCATCAGTTTGTGTATCCCCGATGGGTCAAGAGATATGCCAATTGATAAAGCCATTATCTTAGAAAATCGCTTGGACGAGTTACAGGCAATTGATTGGGACAAAGGGTGTTATTTAGGGCAAGAGTTAATGGCCAGAACAAAACATCGTGGTCTTATCAGAAAGACATTAATGGTTCTTGAGTTTGATGAACTTCCTGCTAAGGCCGGTGAAACCTTATTTTTAGAGGGTGTCAAGGCAGGCCGTATGCGGACATCCTGCCAAGAAAAAGGGCTTGCCTTAATGCGCATTGAAACTGCAAATAAAAGCAAAAGTGAAAACAAAGAATTGGTTTCAGATTCAGGGAAAAGGGCAAGGATTATATCGTAATTTTTTAAGCTTCTAGGGAATATCCGCACTCTTTAGTAACAAGAAAATCTGTAATCCCATAGCTTTCAAGTTTTTTACGAAGACGATAAATATGGGTTTCCAGGGTGTGGGTGGTGATGTCGGGATGGTATTGCCATATACTGGACAAAAGTTCTTCTTTTGACACAACCTGTCCTTCTTTGTTTCTTAGAAATAAAATAATTTCTATTTCCTTTTCTGTTAACGGAATCTTTTCATCCGTTTCAATGCAGACCATTTGGCGTGTTTTTGGATAAATTCTAAAAGGCCCAAGCACAACAACAACAATAACAAGGTTTTCTATTAACTCTTTTAAATCCTTCATCTTCAAAGGTTTTTCTATGACTTTAGCAAAGGATGGAATGTCAATTTGGGTTTTACCCTTTTCCACAAGCATAACCATAGGTGCCTTGGGATGCTGTTTATGAATTTCCCTAGCTTGGTTATGAAATGAATCATCTATAAGAATAATATTTGCATCAGGGTTATCTTCGTTTACACACTGATATTGCTTTGAAAAAAATTGTTCAACGGCCTTAAAGATAATATTATCTGCGATGATTTTTATTGTTTTCATGGGCTTTTTAGATTTTTTTGTCGTTTTTCAAAAAAGTCCAGGGCCTTTAATACGTCGTGGGCTCTCATCAACTGGTAATCTTCATTCAGTTTATTTGAAAGTTTATACTGGTCTCTTTTCTTTGTTTTGGCCTTAATTGCCCTGTATGCATCCCGTTCAATTTCTCGGGCTTCAGCTTCTGTTTTAATCGTTGCTTTCTTTACATGGATATCAGGAATAATACCATCTGCTTGGATAGAATGGCCTTTAGGTGTTAAGTACAGTGCTGTTGTTAGACGAACCGCTGTATACCCCGGGGACAATGGCAATACAAACTGTACTGTCCCTTTTCCAAAGCTTGGGGCCCCCAGTAAAATGGCGCGCTCATTATCATGAAGGGCGCCTGCAACAATTTCTGCTGATGAGGCTGTTCCTTCATCAATCAAAGCAACAATAGGAATATTGTCACACACATCTCCGGGTGTTGCCTTATGAACGACTGTGTCCTCTGTTTTCCGTGCTTGAACTGTGACAATGGTGCCTTTGTTTAAAAACAGATCTGAAACTTCTATTGCTTGTTCTAGAAGGCCCCCTGGATTATTTCTTAAATCAAGAATTAAACCTGACAAACCTTCCTTAGATTGTTTCTTTAAATCTTGGATTGCACTTAAAACTTGCTTTTTAACGTGTTCCCCCCAAAAGTTGGAAATGCGTATATACCCAATATTTCCTTGCAGTTCATAAATCACATCTTTAACTTGGATTTTTTCACGTTTCAATGTGACATTGATGGGATCTTCCCCTGTTCGGCCTATTTTAAGATCAACCGGTTCTTTTGCTTGCCCCCTAAGCATTTCTGCTAAATCTATCATCGAAAGGCTTTGCGTTGAAATTTTATTGATCGCAAGAATTATATCGCCGCTTTTTAAACCAGCCTTATTTGCTGGTGTACCATCAATTGTTGCTATGATTGTTGGAGCCCCATTTTTTAAGGTAAACTCTATTCCAATCCCGCCAAATTCACCTTTTATATCAGTTAAAAGTTCTTGGTAATGATCTTGGCTGATATAACCGGAATGTGGGTCTAGGGAACTCAGCATACCTTCAATTGCAGATTCAATAAGTTTTTGGTCAGAAACAGGACTAACGTACTGGCTGCGTGCATACCTAAATGCCTCACTAAACATATTCAATAAATGATATGTTTCATTTGACGCATCCTTTTCTTTGGTAGAAGGTTCATTAACAGCTACAGAATTTTGCCCTATGATCATAGTCAGCAATATTAATAATGTTTTCATCATGCATTCATCCATTTATCCGGGTTTACTGGTTTCCCATTTTTTCTAAGCTCTAGGTATAAAAATTCTGGGGTTGAGGCGCCCATTATGCCAACTGGCTCCCCTGCTAAAACAGTTTGTCCAACCGATACATTAACCTGTTGCAAGCCAGTCAAAAGCGTATGATATCCGTTATCATGGGCAATAATCAAAATTTGTTTATAGCCTCTAAAATCACCTGCATAGACAACTTGTCCATGAACGGGTGAAGAAACATGGCTGTTTTTCCGTGTACTGTATACAGCACCACTACCTTCTGCATCCATTTTATGTTTTTGTCCAAAAGTTGAAACTACCGTTCCAGAAACAGGGGATGCTTGATATTTTCCATAATTATTTAACCTACGGGAATCAAGTGTTTTTTGGCCTCTCTTGACCTTTTTAGGGCTCTCTTTTTCTTCTCTTTCCAATTTACGAATCAAGTCATGAAGGCTCATGGATTGCGAAGCAAGTCGGTTAACCCTTTTTTCAATATGGGCCCGTCGCTTTATTTCCTTGCGAATGGCAATCTTTCTTTTTTTCAAAGATTTTTCGATCTCTAAATATTTTTTATTGTAGGTCTGTAAATCTTTTAATAATTTTTCTTTATTTTTTTCAATTTGGCTTTCAACTTCAGCTAACTTTTTTACCTCAGTTTTTAGATAGGTTGCCGTTGATGATATATTATTCAAAAAACGATTAACCACCATCAGGGAATGGACCAATTTCTGAGGCGACATTTTTGGATTAAATATGGCTGTTGGCTGTGCCGCTTTCATTTTTTGTAAAATAATTATGTATTTGTCGATTTGTTTTTGGGATTTTTTCAAAGCTTCTGTTTTTTGAAACCTTGCCTCTTCTAGTTCTTTTATCTTTTTTTCTTCTTGATTGATTTTTTCTTGCTGTTGTTGGCATTGCCCAGCCATTTTTGCCAGCTGCTTTTGAAGGGCTTGCGTGTCCTGTGCCTGTGCATAATTTGGTAAAAAAATTGTAATAAGTGCAAAAAGAATTTTCATTTTTCTATTATGAGTGACTTTCCTGTCATTTCAATAGGTTTTTCAATATTCATTAGTTTTAAAATGGTGGGTGTAATATCCATTAAACTACCTGTATCTTTTAATTCATTTATGTCTTTGTTAATAAGCATAAAAGGAACAAAATTTGTTGTATGGGCTGTATGGGGCTGATCTCCATTAAGATCCTTTAATTGTTCTATATTGCCATGATCAGCTGTAATAATAAAATTTCCATTTTGACTTAAAGTGCTGTTCACCAAATCCCCTAAGCATTTATCAACCACTTCAACAGCCTTAATACTGGCTTTTAAATTACCTGTATGGCCGACCATATCTGGGTTGGCATAGTTCACCACGATCAAATCAAATTTTTGGGATTCGATCGCATCCTTCACGGCTTGTGTTAATTCTGGGGCAGACATTTCTGGTTTAAGGTCATATGTTTTAACTTTTGGGGATGGAATTAACACACGTTCTTCACCCTTAAATTTTGTTTCATACCCACCATTTAAAAAGAAAGTGACATGGGCATATTTTTCTGTTTCTGCCGCCCTTAATTGTGTTTTTCCCGCCTTTTCTAAAATTTCCCCCAAGGTATTTTTTGGGGATTCAAAAGGGAATAATGGTGTAATATAGGGAATCAATTCATTTGAATAATCTTTCATTCCCAAAGTTGCCGCCCACTTAATTTCACGTTGGCGTTGAAATCCATCAAAACCTGGCATAAAAAATGATGAAAGAATTTCCCGCACCCTATCTGCCCGAAAGTTTACAAGTAACAGGGCATCCCCATCTTTAACACCCGTATAATTTTCAGACACTCCTGGAACAATAAATTCATCATAAACATCTTGTTTATAAGATTGCTGAATATAGGCAAGGGGCTCATTAAACTTGGGGGCATCCCCCTCTATAATCGCATTATAAGATTGTTCCACACGATCCCACCTTTTGTCGCGATCCATTGCATAAAATCGGCCAGAAATTGTACTTATTTCACAGTCATCCCCAAGTTCATTCATCAAGAATTGAAGGTATTTTTCTGCACTTTTTGGCGGGGTATCCCGACCATCTGTGAACAAGTGTAAGTGTACTTTAATTCCGGCGTCAGAAAGTAATTTTACAAAAGCAATATAATGATCTTGATGGGAATGAATGCCGCCGGGGGAAAACAATCCCATCACATGGCAAACATTATTCGCGGCTTTTGTCTTATTTATAAAATTTTGCCACTGTGTTTTTTCAGGAATTTGATTTTCAGTGATGGCTTTGTTGATTAAGGGAAGGTCTTGCAAAATACAACGCCCGGCACCAATGGTCATATGACCCACTTCAGAATTTCCCATTTGACCATGTGGAAGCCCCACAGCCTTGCCAGAGGCATCCAATCTTGCCATAGGATAGGTTTTTATCCATGTATCCCAATTCGGTGTTGATGCAGCGGCAATTGCATTGGACTTAGGGTTATCACTTAAGCCCCACCCATCAAGAATACAAAGTACTGTTGTTATTTTCTGCGCCATATTTTAAGTTGCCAATTTAGATTTTGAAACATAGTATACCTTATTATGTCAAAAATTAAGATAGAATTCACTATTGAACTTCCAAAGGCCATTCAAAATTTGATGGAAAAGGATATTGTTACTTATGAATCATCTTATGGGATTGACGTAAATTATAAGAAATTTTCATTGGTTATGAAAGAAGAAAGCCAAGTTGTTGGTGTCTTAAACGCTTTTACAGCCTTTTCAGAAATTTATATCGATGATATGTGGGTCCATTCTTCTTGCAGGAAAAAGGGATATGGCCGCAAACTTATAAAAAACTTGGAAGATACATTTAAAAACCAAGGATTTAATAATATAAATTTGGTAACCAGTGCTTTTCAGGCCCCTCAATTTTATAAAAAATGTGGATTTACCTTAGAATTTACACGGGAAAATAAAGCAAATCCAACATTAACAAAACATTTTTTTGTTAAATTTTTTGAAGACCAAAATCAGCACCAAGGTATTTTAGAGAGGGAATAAATGAAAAAAGTAATTTCAACAAAAATCAATATTAATGCGCCTTTAGATAAGGTATGGAACATTTTATTGGATACACAGTCTTATGTCCAATGGAATCCATTTATGGAAATAGATGGGAATTTATCCCAACATAATAAAATAAACCTAACTATAAAGTTATCCCTTAAAAAAGTTTTTAAATTTAAGCCTACTATTACTATTGCTGAAAAAGGGCATATTGAATGGAAGGGAAAATTTTTATTTCCCGGGTTGTTAGATGCCTGCCATACCCTAAGGCTTAATGAAAATGGAAAAAATAAAACAACCTTTATTCACGAAGAAACTTTTTCGGGTCTATTAACAGGCTTCCTGGATGAAAAACTCACCAAATCTGGGTTTGGGAAAATGAATCAAGCGTTAAAAGAAAAAGCTGAAAAGTGATTAACCTTAGCTAATAACCTCGTAAAAAGATAGGCCTTGTTGCAGGCAAACGGCTTTGACAACATTCACCATTAAATAAGCGATGGTCATGGGGCCAACACCACCAGGAACTGGCGTAATGGCGCCTGCGATTTGAGAGACCTCTGTAAAATCAACGTCCCCACTTAAAAATTCTTCTTGATCACGTGAAATACCAACATCAATGATACATGCCCCTGGTTTTACCCAGTCTTTTTTGACCATTTTTGACTGGCCTGTTGCACAAATTAAGATGTCTGCTTGGCGGCAAAGTTCTGATAAATTCTTGGTGTAGCGGTGTGCCTGAATAACGGTTGCATTGTGGTTTAATAATAAAGCAGCCATTGGCTTGCCCACAAGATTTGACCGACCAATAACAACAGCCAGTTTGCCTTCCAGGTTTTTTTGCCAGCAATTGATCAAGTGCAAACAGCCTTGCGGTGTGCAAGGATAAAGCCCCTGTTCTTGATTAATAACACGAACTATGTTTTGAGGATGCAAACCATCCACATCTTTTTCTGGGGAAATCGTCCGAAGTAACTTAAGCCTGTCAATTTGATTGGGAACAGGCAACTGTAACAAAATACCATTTATTTTCTGCAGTTTATTTAATTTTTCAATTAAATCAAGAACGTCTGATTCTTTTGTGTTTTCTGGTAAATGAAACAATTCAGTATGAATGCCGATTTGGGCCGCAATACGTTGTTTGTTTTTCACGTATATTTTGCTTGGTTCACTATCCCCCACCAATATAATGGCTAGGCCTGGGGTTATATCATGCATATCTTTCAGCTTATTAATAGACTGTTTTAAGCTGGATAATTTTTTTTGTTGTTCTGTTTTTCCATTAAGAATTTTTGTCATATTACATCAAAAGACGCATAAATACACGCTCTACCATGCTTTCAACAAAATAAACAATCAGGAATAAAGCCAAGAAAGATAAATCCAATCCACCAGCCACAGGGATAAAGGAACGTAAGGGGCGCAGCATCGGATCTATCAAACGATGTAGAAAGTCATTTACCATATAAATAAACTGATTATTCATATTTAAAATGTTAAAGGCAAACAACCAACTTAGGGCTGCGTAAATGATTAACGCCCACTTAAACGTGTAAATAAGCAGCATTAAAACTTTAAATAGGGGAATTAAGATAATATCCATTTTGATCCTTATTAATCAGCAAGTGCAATGTCGGGGGCGTCAATGGCCTTCATACCCACTGTATGATACCCACAGTCTACATGGTGAACTTCTCCCGTAACACCGGAAGACAAGCCACTTAGTAAATACAATCCTGCGCCTGCAACATCATCTTGCGTTGTGTTTCTTTTTAAAGGAGAATTATATTGATTCCATTTCAATATATACCTGAAATCCCCAATGCCAGAGGCGGCTAGGGTTTTAACAGGGCCCGCAGAAATAGCATTAACGCGTATGTTTTCACCACCAAGATCAACAGCCATATAGCGAACACTGGCTTCTAAGGCGGCTTTGGCAACACCCATTACATTATAATGAGGCATAACTTTTTCTGCACCATAGTATGTTAGGGTTAAACAACTTCCGCCTTCAGTCATCAACTTGGCAGCCCTTTGGCAAACTGCTGTGAAAGAATAACAAGAAATGTCCAAACTAAGTTTGAAATTATCGCGTGTTGTATCGCAGTAACGACCACGTAATTCATCTTTATTGGAATATCCAATGGCATGAACAATAAAATCCAATTTACCCCATTTTTTTTCCAGAGTTTCAAAAACTGTATCCAGTTCTTCATCATTTGTTACATCACAGGGTAAAACAAGATCTGATCCTAGGCTTGCAGCAAGCGGGCGCACCCTTTTTTCCAGCATTTCACCTTGGTATGTAAATGCAATTTCTGCGCCATGTTCGTGGGCCAATTTTGCAATCCCCCATGCCAGAGATTTTTCATTTGCCACACCCATAATAAGGCCTTTTTTGCCAGCCATTAACTTGTGATTTTGTGTCATTATATCCTTTAAATCCTTATTTAAATTTACATAGTAATCCAAATTTAATTAAGATACTATAGCTTAGAGTTTAAAACATTGCTAATTTTATTGACCTTTTTACGACAAATAGGTATTTTTCATATGTCAAAAATAGGAATATCATGGTTCAAAAGCTAGGCGGATTTCAAGAAATAATTTTAAAACTTCAAGAATTTTGGGGCAAATATGGCTGTGCCATTGTTCAGCCGTACGATACAGAAGTTGGTGCAGGAACACTTCACCCGGCAACAACTTTGCGTGCTTTGGGCCCAAAACCTTGGAAAGCTGCTTATGTTCAGCCCTCAAGACGTCCGGGTGATGGCCGTTATGGGGAAAATCCCAATCGATTGGGACATTATTATCAATTCCAGGTCATCATTAAACCTTCTCCTCCCAATTCCCAAGAATTATACCTAGATAGTTTGCGTCATATTGGTATTGATACCAGTTCAAATGATGTGCGTTTTGTGGAAGATGATTGGGAAAATCCAACTATTGGGGCCGCTGGCCTTGGATGGGAAGTTTGGTGTAATGGGGCTGAAGTTAGTCAGTATACATATTTTCAGCAAGTTGGCGGGATTCCGTGTAAACCTGTATCTTTGGAACTAACTTATGGGTTGGAACGTCTTGCCATGGTTATTCAAGGGGTTGAAAATGTGTATGACCTAAATTGGAATGGCGTGGAAGGGGATGAAAAAATCACGTACGGTGATGTATTTAAAAAAAATGAACAACAGTTTTCTGCCTATCATTTTGAACATGCGTCAACTGAAAACCTATTTTTACAATTCAAATATGCAGAAGAAGAATGTCAAAAACTGGTTGAAGTTGGACTTCCCTTGCCGGCTTATGATCAATGCATAAAAGCAAGCCATTTATTTAATATTTTAGAGGCCCGTGGTGTCATAAGTGTGACAGAACGTGCGTCATATATCAGTCGTGTTCGTGCCCTTGCAAAGGCAACTTGTGTGAAATGGCTTGATCAAGAACTTGAGGACAATTAATGCGTGAATTTTTATTAGAAATTTTATGTGAAGAAATTCCAGCCAGAATGCAATTAAAGGCCCAAGAAGACCTTGAAAAAATTGCAACAGATTTCTTAAAGCAACATCAGCTTGACTATGATGAAATTAAAACGCATGTCACACCAAGGCGTCTTGTTTTATTTATTCCAGGGTTGCCTGTTGATCAACCAAATAGGGTTGAAGAACGTAAAGGTCCCAAAGTTGATGCCCCTAAGCAAGCAGTTGATGGATTTTTAAAATCTACAAATTTGACTTTAGATGATTGTGAAAAAAGGGATATCGGAAAAGGAACCTTTTTATTTGCTAAAATTGAGAAAATGGGCCGACCTACGGCTGAAATTCTTATAGAGCTTATTAACCATGTTATCAAATCACTTGAATGGCCCAAATCCATGAATTGGGGAACTTACGATATGCGTTGGGTGCGCCCCATTAATCATGTCTTAGCCTTGTTTGACAACAAACCTTTGGACATTGGTTTTGAAGATAAAAATATTGAATGTAATCACACAACCCGTGGACATCGATTTATGTCAAACAGCAAATTTACTGTGATTAATTTTACAGATTATCAGCTGAAACTACGCGATAATTTTGTCATCATTAGCCACCAAGAACGACAGGATATTATCTTGCAAAAAGCCAAAAAGGTTTGTGAAGATAATAATTTGGTTTTAAAAGAAGATATTGGCTTGCTTCAAGAAGTTGCAGGTCTTGTAGAATGGCCAATCGTTTTGATGGGTAAAATTGATGAAAAATTCATGAAATTACCGCCAGAAGTATTAATGACATCCATGAGATCCCATCAAAAATATTTTTCTGTTTTAAATCAAGATGGCAGCATGGCACCTTACTTTGTTCTGGTTTCCCATATCGATAGTCCTGACGGCGGTCAACAAATTATAGAAGGCAATGAACGTGTTTTACGTGCCCGTCTTTCTGACGCCCAATTTTTTTGGGAAACAGACCGTAGAAAAGGTTTAGATGACTGGAATAAAAATTTAGAATCCTATATTTTTCATGAAAAATTAGGCAGCACCCTTGATAAGGTTCATCGTATTGAAAAGCTTGTTAAAATAATAGATCCCAATTCAAAAGCTGAACGCGCGGCACAACTGTGCAAAGCTGACCTGGTCACAGAAATGGTTGGCGAATTTCCTGAACTTCAAGGTGTTATGGGATGTTATTATGCCAAAGAAATGGGTGAAGATGAAGACACTGCCTTGGCTATTAAAGAGCATTACGCCCCATCAGGTTTGCAAGATCAGACACCGTCAAAAACTTCCAGTATTACTTTAGCCTTGGCTGATAAGATTGATTCATTGGTTAGTTTTTGGTCTGTTGATATCAAGCCCACAGGATCAAAAGATCCTTATGCCTTAAGACGCAGTGCATTGGGTATTATTCGTTTAATTGATGATAATAAGCTTTCTTTGAATTTGCTGGATATGTTTGATAAAGCCTATGATTTGGTCACAACAGCCAAACATAAGAATGATAAAAAAGAAGTAATTCAAGAACTTAAAACCTTTATGGTAGAACGCCTTAAACATTATTTCAAAGCTGCCTATGACCCTCGTCATATTCAAGCTGTCCTATCAGATAATTGGAACGGATCAATCTTACAATCTGAAACTATTTTGAAAGAATTTTCAGACCTTATGAACACAGAGACAGGACAAAATTTGATAGCAGGTTATAGGCGTGCCGCCAATATCGTCACACAATCACAAAAAAAAGGTGTGGTTTGTGATGGAAAAATTGATGAATCCCTCTTGAAACAAGATGAGGAAAAAGTTTTGTTTCACGCTTTAACAGCAGCCCATCATGAAATTCACAGTATGTTAAAAAAAGAATCCCCTGATTATTCAGGGATCATGAAAGTTCTTGCAAGTCTGCGAACACCCATTGATAAATTCTTTGATGCGGTTTTAGTTCAAGATGAAGATGAAAAAGTTCGACAGAACCGTTTAAACTTGTTATCTTTGACGAAAGATCAGCTTAGTACTGTTGCTGATTTTTCGAAAATATAAAAATTTTAACGGGAGGGTTCCTATGAGGCACCGCATATTAATAGCTTTATCAGCTATGTTAATCATTACATCTTCTGGCACTATGGCCGGCGATTCTGATACAGCGTCGGCATCTGGATCATTATCAGAGGCTTTCGAATTAATGGGTATTGATGATATTGGTATTGCTATCTCAGCCAGCGATATTTTATCCCAAGAAGATGTCAGCAGTGCAAGTGACTTCTGTGTTTATTCAAACGAAGGAAGAACAGCAACATTTAAATTAACCTGGGCTGATGACACAGGAAATGGGTACATGGCAGACAGAGGTGATAACCAAGTTAACTATACCGTTGGTTATGCTGTTGGTGCCGGCCAAACCAGTGCCAGTGCCAATTTAACACGCGGAACAAGTTCCTCATCTATCGCCTTGGGATCCGTTCCAACTGATACATGTTCTGTTGGTTTAAGCGATAATATGAGTTTAGTAATAAATGTTGCAGGTGACCAATTAGTAGGAAAGCCAGCCGGCACTTATGCAGACAGCATGAAAATAACAATCAGCCAAGCATCGTAAAGGGAGCATAATTAAAATGTTAAAAGTAGTATTAGGGTTATTTTTATTTATCTTAACCCAAGATTGTCACGCAAAGGCTGTCCATAAAAAAATTGGGTATACGGTAACACCCTTGGCCATTAAACTGCAAAAACCTGGGGACTATGCTGATGTTGTTGTCAGCAATGATGATGATCGAACTTTATATATTGATCATAAATTTGTGATGCTAAAGACGCTAAGTGATGGCAGGGAAAAACGGTTTCCTGTTAATGATTATTCTTTAATCGCCTCACCAAACAAACTGATTGTTAAACCGCATTCCAAAGAAGTTGTCAGAATTTCTGTTGTAAAACCTTTATCAAAAGACACATCATATGCATTTTTGATATCCCCGGTTGAACGAAAAATGACGAATAAAGGCCATAAAGACGGCATGAAAATGGTTCTTCAATGTATCATTGAATATATGGTTCGCATCAGGACCGATTAATTAAATGAACAAGCTAAGATTTTTTGGTTTTATCTTAGCTTTTATTATGAATTCATTTGCTGTTTCGGCAGCCATTGAATATAACCAAGACTATATCCCGCCAGGTTTTAGTGATTTGGAAGATGAAGAAAACACAACAAGTGTTGATATTTATTTTCTTGGAAATGTCATTACAACATCTGTTGTATCATATGATCTTAATACCATTAAAATAAAGACCCCTGATAACATTATAAACCACCTTAAGCGCATCTTAATGCCTGAGTTCTTAATAACTCTACAACAAGATATCAAGAAAAAATTTGATCAAAATTCAAACTTAGCCTGTGGTAAAGCACAATCGAACCTTAATTGTGGGTTTTTAAAGCCAGATGTTATAGGGGTTATTTTTGATTCAACAAAACTGCGCTTGGATATATTTATTAATCCCAAATTTATTCGAAAAGAATATGTTACAAAAAAAAATATATTACCCGGATCAACATCTGGGGTTTCCTTTTTACATGATGTTAATTCTTTGTATTCTGGATCTAAGGCTAAAACATCCTATGACATTGGTATGAATACAGTTCTTGGTTATAAAGAATCTTATTTTGACATTGAATCCACTTACAATCGTATTTCTGGTGAAGATAGTATTAATAGTAGTTATAATATAGATAATGCTTTGTTTGTTATGAATAAATGGGAAAATAATTACAAAGCTGGGTGGGCCTTCAATCAATCAACTTTTATGATTGGCCAGAAAAGGTTTCTTGGATTTTCTGTATCATCCTCCCTTGATCAAATCATTGATAAAAATGATATCAATACATTGCCTATTGAAAAATTTTTGAATACCCGAAGTAAAGTTGAAATATATAAAGATGATCGTCTGATTTCTTCCAAATATTATGATGCTGGATATCAAAAACTTCGGACCAGTTCCTTTCCCAATGGGACTTATGATGTTCGGGTTCGGATTGAAGATGAAAACGGAAATATTACGGAAACAACAGAACTATATTCAAAAGATCCTATTTTACCTCCCTTTAACATGTGGCTTCCTTATTTTAATGTTGGGGTTTTTGAAAAATCTTTTGACCGCAGTAAAGATTTAATGCCTCAACAATCAGATAAATTTTTTATGCAAGGAGGTTTTTCTAGAAGAATTTTGCCGTATATGGCATATAAACAAGACTTTATGATTGGACGGGGAATATTCCTTGCAAACCCTTCTTTAAATATTTTTTATAAAAAATTAAAAACCATGGTATCTGGACTTATTTCAAGCAGGGTAGATTTTGGCGGCTATTTTTCAAGCCAGTATGAAGTAAATGATTTTATAAAACCCACCTTTACCTATACCCAGTTGAAAAGAAAAAAACAACCAAACTCAACAAATTCTAAGTTTGATATTATTCCCCGCAGTAATGAATATACTTTAAGGCTTAGTAATAGTAGTAAATTTGATAATCACAGCTTGCAAATTTCTTTTTCCAATTCACAACCTTTTGATGGGAAAAAAGATAATATGCTTAGTTTAAATCTAAACAGTTACTTTGATGTATCACAAAATTGGCGATTGGCTATGACTAATGCCTTAGATTTTAAAAAGAATGAATCTGTCTATCTTTTGACTTTTTCCTTTCATGTAATGGATAAACATACCTTTAGAAATGAAAGAAGTTATACAAAAACAAAGGGACAACAACGCCAATATGAAAATACAACTTCCTATCGATATCAACATGAAAAGTTTGAAGAAGATTACAAATATCGCTTGTCTACCGAAGTGGCATCTGGCACTGATTCCGATTCTTTGCGCCCTAAAATATCTTATGAAAATAACTATTATAAATTCAGCCCCAGTGCTGTTGTGCGAAGGGTTAACAATAAAACAAACAAAGATTATTTGGTCCAGTTTAGAACGGCTTTGGTTAATTCAGGTAGTTCCCTTGCTTTGGCTAATGTTAAAAATGCTGAAAATGGAATACTTATAGATATTACTGGGGGGGATGATTCAGATTTCCGGGTGGATGTTAATGGGCAACCCAAGGAAATTGTTGAAGGGGGGGGTGGTACCTTTATTGCAGCACCCGCCTTTAAAACCTATGAAGTTGTTTTAATCCCCAATTCAGATCGCCGGTTTAAAATATTAAATGGAAATAAAAGGGTAACAACCGTTTATCCTGGTAATATTGCCAAACTAAGTTGGGAAGTTGTTGAAATTTATTCCTTGGCTGGAAAAGTTGTTGATGAAAACAACAATCCTGTGACAGACTATGAATATGAAAACAATGGCTTCCCTACGAAAATTGGGAAAGATGGCTTTATGAGTATTGAATTATCCACAAAACAGCAGGAATTTATTTTGAAGCATGAAACAAATAAAAGCTGTAAAATTGATTTAACAACTATAAACCCAATAGAAAATGGTTTGTCTTTTAATGAAAAAATGGTTTGCAAAAAAATATAAGATTATTTGGATTTTGGTCCCCTTGTTTGCCTTGGCAGTATCACCTGATTCTTTTGCAAAAAAGGATAAGGATAAAGACGGCTATGACGGATATGACGGCTATGATGGATATAATTCCAAATGTAAGGGAAAAAAGTGTAATGCTGAAATCACTGGAATTAAAAATCTTAGAATTGACGTTTCTGCCAAAGATATTCTAAATCAAGAAAAAAAAATAGTAACGTCAAATTTTTGTGTTTACCCAGGTAAAAAAAAGATTAAGTTTAGGTTAAAATGGGATGAAGGCACTGGCAGCGGTTATCTAAAAAATTCAAATGGGCAGAAAATTAGGTACAGACTTGGCGTATCCCAGGGTGTGCATCAATCAATTATAAATCATGAATTAACCAGAGGAAGGTCCACCTCTTTTTTTCGAATACCTTCTTTAAAACCTTGTTCTAAAAGTGGGGATAACTTTACCCTTGTTCTTGAAGTTTCTGGAAATGAATTGGCCCAAAAGCCGGCCGGACGTTACGGAAGGGACAAAATAAAAATCATTTTAGAAACAGAATAGAAACATTCGGGGAAATAAATATTTTATCTATTTGAAACTTTCTGATTTTTTTAACATACTAACTAGGCTAACAAATTGTCTTTAAGACAATATAATAATAACAGGCGGCTTAACATTCTTTTTTTTACTGTGTGATTGCTGCCATTTTATACATGGAGGTATAATATGAAATCCCTAAATTTACGTAAATTATCCCTGCTGACAGTTTTGGCAGGAAGTATTCTATCTTATAACGCATATGCCGCTGCTGAAGGTGCTGGTGTAGGTGCTGAAGATGTCGTACCGTCAGTTCCTGTTACTGTTAGACTGGTAGGGACTATGGACCCAACTGTAAGTGATGTTGCGGGTGCACAGGACCCATCAAAAAAAGCTCAGGTACCTAGCTGCTGGAATTGCTGGGGGGGCTGTTCACCCGCAGTCGTGGAAACAACAAGTCGTTTTGTAACCCTAGCTGCATCTGGAGTAAATGCAGTAGCAGCACATGGAGACATGATTTTAGATTTATTCGAAGCCGTATCTGGTAAAAAAATGCCTAAAGAGCTTAGAGATGCCATTGATATGGCAGAAAAAGCTGATAACGAATTAAAAGTTGTGTTTAATGCAGAAACAGGACAATTTTATACGTGGGATGAATCACGTGGAAAAGTAGTCGAGAGATTTGTTAGTGCTGCAGAAATAAAATATAGAGAAATGAAGCACAAAGTTCACCCTGCAGGACGTTTGGTCATAAGATATTTCTTTGATCATGCAACTGAATTAGTTGCAGGAACAGAAGCCGTTGCAAGTGATCCTAGTTCACTTCTTAGACTTATACAAACAGCAGAAGGAAACCTTCTTAATATGTTTGAAAGGGATATGGATGAAAGCTCAACTCGATTACAACATGTGGCAGGCAGTCTAAAACTTGTTGATGCCGATGGTGATGGAGAAGTTGATGATCTTATTATTACACCTAGAGGTGAAGCTGGCACTATCAGTTTTGATGCCTTAATTGCTGAAGTAAAAGGGGTTGTAGATGATTTTAAAGCCCATCCTGATAATCAATATATTGACTTCACAGGTAGGCCTACTTTACAAGCCCTTAATGCTACATATGGAATTTTGACTCCAGATACCTTAGGGGAAGAAGGAACTGCAATTGGTCGATTTAAATCTCTTTTTGAAGTAGCTGGCAGAGTAGATGCAGGTGCTGGAGTTGGCGCTAGTGCAGCCGTAGCTGCTACTACAGACGATGATGAAACAGGTGCAGACGAATAAGCATAGTCACAAAAATTACGACCATAATTAACTTGGCCTGGGGGAAACCCCAGGTTTTTTTTATGAAACATCCCCTGTCAATGCATCATCCCTTCCGTCATCGCGAGTATCCATAAGATGTGTGGCGATCCATGGGGCATTTGAGGTAAATCATCGCGTATTTTGCGTCTAATACCATTAAAGATCTGGACAGGAAGAGCAATGAAGGACTTGTCAAAAGATAACAGAAATAAGGTTAAAGAGTAAAAATTACCCCAGCCAAAATTAAAGGGAAATTGCATGCGTTTTATGCATAATGCAGTATATTCAGTAATTTCAATAAGTTGATGTAACTTTTTGCTGTTTTTAGAATGATTTATGCTGTTTTTTTATTTTCAAGCTATGCGCATGGATGCTTTTTTTATTAAATTTTTTGGGAATTTTAAAGTTTTATTGCCTATATTTTAAGCAATTTATTGTTATTGAGGTGCAAGTTAGATTAGTCCAATTGCTGTCATTATGCATACCTGCGTCAATATGTCCAGATTTCTCCCGCACTTAACGGGAAATGAGGATGTTCAATGGCAAGCGAGATGTTCATTTTTTGTGTTGTTATGGATCGCCGCGCATCCTTTGGATGCTCGTGATGACGGCAGTGGATGGATAAAGCCGCAGGGTGATGATGAGGATTGAGATGTAGTGTGGATCCCCCGGCCTTTCGCGCCTAAGCCGTGGGGTGACCTTGAAGAGGAATCAAGTCCGGGATGACAACAAAGCGTCTGAAATGGGAATAAGAAATGGTAGACCCACAAAATTATAATGGGTGCTTTTAAGAAAGTTGAAGCAATTCAATAAATAAGATATATATGATAAAGAATAAACCCTATTGGGGGATAGTTTAGTGGCAAAACTCCTGTCTCTGGATCAGGCAACCAAGGTTCGAATCCTTGTCCCCCAGCCAATAACATTATGATTTATCTGAATTTTATATTTATTATCACCCTATTAACCATCAGTATTATTGATTGGCGGTCTTATCGTATCCCCAATAGTGGTGTTTTAATTCTTGCTGGATTAAGTTTGATTTTAGTATTTTTAAATAACTCCTGGTCCAAAAGTTTTGTCTCTGGCATTCTGATATTTGTCTTATTAAGTTTTTTATACGGCCTGGGGAAATTATTAAAAAAACAAGAAATAATGGGCATAGGCGATATCAAACTTTGTACCATACTGGGCTTAACCCTTTATTTGCAGGATATTCCGCAATTTTTCATATTAATGGGTGTTTTGGGCATCCTAACCAATCTTTATTTTAGAATTAAAAAGAAAACAAATGTATCACCTTTGGGCCCATCAATTTGCCTAAGCTACGTAATAACTTATTATCTGACTTTTTAAAAAATATTTTTTAATTGTTATTTGGAAAACGATTGACTAAGCTTAATTATTAATAATTAAAATACACAGGGTTATCATGAAATTATACAGCATTTACAAAGGATTAAGCCTTTTCAAAGCCCTATCTTTAAAAAGTTTTTTTAAGTTCTTTTAATTTTTTTCTTCTAAAATAGTATGAACCGCATCTTTTAGGTTCTTATGAACTTCAAAGGGAATGCACTCTTGTAAATTTTTGTCATTTAAAGTTGTCTGTCCTTTGCCTGTCAAAACAAGATGGCGATGGATCCCAAGTTTCTTAGCAGGCTGTAAATCCCTTAATGCGTCCCCCACCATATTTGTTTCTTGGGGTTTTACTTTAAAATGCTGTAATGCTTCTTCTAGCATACCAGTTCCTGGTTTACGTCGATTGGTTGCACTATCTGGGTGATCTGCACAGAAATAGATTGCATCAATTTTTGCCCCTTTATTTTCCAATTCTGCTGTCATATAATCATGTATATCTTGCAGGTCCTGGCGCGTAATTATTTTACGCCCCACAGCACTTTGGTTTGTGACAATGGCAACTTTAATACCGGCTTGATTTAATTTTTTAATGGCATCAATTGACCCGTCTATAAATTTAAATTCTGATATTTTTTTCACAAAGTCCTTGCGATCTTCGTTAACAACGCCATCCCGATCAAGCAAAACCAATTTTGTTTTTTTGCCATTTCTTATTTTCCAAATTCTATTAATAATCAATGCAAAAATAGCAATACCAATTAAAAAAATTAAAAGTCTGATCATGTTATTGATTCCTTGTATAAACGTTCTGATGCCGTTTCAATTTCTGTTTCAATTTTTGCCATAAAGGTTTTATCATCCAAGCCGGGTTCGATGGGTTTTAAAATTTCTGCCTTAATGGTTCCTGGGTATTTTATCAATGTATTACGTGGCCAGAACACCCCTGAATTTAGGGCAACGGGTATAACGGGTACATTCAAAGTGCGATACAATAAATAAACGCCTTTTTTATATTCATTCTTTGTGCCTGGTGTTGTTCTTGTTCCTTCTGGAAAGATCACAACATTTCGCCCTTCTTTAATTCTTTGTCTGGCAATTTTAAGCATACCTTTAATTCCTGATGCTTTTTTACGATCCAAGGGAATCATTCCCCCATGAATCAAATACCAGCCAAAAACTGGGATGTATAATAATTCTTTTTTTAGAACAAAAACGCTTTTGGGGAATATATAATTAAATGCCAATGTTTCCCATGTTGATTGATGTTTTGATACAATTAAATAAGGGCCCTTTGGTAGGTTTTCTTGGCCTGAAATTTCTTCTTTAATACCAATTGTAATACGAGCAAGTCCTGTAATAAGTTTACACCAATAGTACGGCATGAAATTATATTTCTTGGGCAACAGCAAGACTGGCAATGTTATAAACAGTAAAACATATGTTGAAAAATAAAACGAAATTGTGAAAAGGATTGATTGAAATAAATTCATGCTTTCCAACCTATGGATATTCTTAACGACATTAATACGTACTTGTTATATTCAGATATTAATAGATGCAGTATGTCAGTATCTTGCCACCAATCTTTTCCTTTGAACCTGTCTGAAAAAACTGCGTGGGGTATAATTTTAACTTCTGGCAAGATGAATTTAAACTCTAATAAACTGCGAGGCATATGGTAAAAGGAAGTTACAAGTCTTAAAGATTCAAACCCATTTTCACGCACCCATATTGCCGTTTCTTTGGCATTTTCCAAAGTTGATTCTGATAAATATCCCAAGGTAATATGGTCGGATAAATCAACGTCTTTGTTAATTTCTTCCAGGCTGACATCTTTGTTCACACCACTTATGAAAAGACTTTCTGACTTATCTTGTTTTAATAAATCCAGGCCTGTGTTAAGACGCCCACTTCCCCCTGTTAAAATAACAATGGCTTCAGTTTCTTTTAAATCAAGCTTATATGTGTAAACTTCATTCACAAAAACAAGAAAGCCCACTATCCATAAAAAGGCAGTGGCCAGTAAAATACTTAGTGATATTTTAAACCATGGCTGTGACATAATTGTTTTTTATAACACGTATTTCAAGGCAAGTCGAACCGAAAGACGGGCAGATAACATCATAAAAATGGTTACCAGCAAGGGAACCAGCAGGGCAACAGACCATAGGGCTGAATTTGATACAACCTCGTTCAGCAAAGTGGTGTCCAGATCTTTTGCCAAAATTTTAAGGGCAACGAAGGTTGTTGCCGCCATTAAAAATCCAACTGTTCCCCCTCGCATTCCAACGCGCAAAGCATGATATTGGAATTGCCTTGCAATATAATCATCTGTTGCCCCCACAAGATATAAAATTTCAATGACATTTCGATGAATTATAAGGCTTGTTTGGGATGTAAATGCAATGGTGCTGATAGCCGCCAAAATGATCATTGCAACAATCAAAAAACCAATTACCTGTGCCGAGTGTGCCAGATCTAAAATACCCCGCTGCCATCCAAGATGATCTTCAACCACAATACCTGACATTATTTCTTGAAGATTTTGCTTTAGTAAAGAAATATCAATGATATCTCGGTCTTTAACCTCTACCTCCAGCAGTGTTGGAAGCGGTAAATCATCTAAGGTATTGCCTTGCCCAAGCCAAGGTTCTAGGGTTGATAGAACTTCGTTTTTTGATAAGGTTCTAACTGATCCCACCCCTGGTGTGCGCAATAAAATCTGGGCCACTTGACCGCGAACTTTTGTCATTTCCCATTCCCCATCAGGGTCAAAGGCATTATAGGCGGGTATTTCAACAGATAAACGTGCTGTAAATCCTGCATCCCAACGGCTTATTAAAGAACTAACAACAAAGGCAACCGTTAAAGATATGGTCGCCAAATATACCATCAAAGCCACAATCCAAGGCACAAAGCGTCCAGACGGATCTGCATTTAAAGGAATATCTGAATATTTTTTAAATGACATCAGAACCCCCTTTATTTTTTTTGCCAGGCACAGGGATTAAAGTTGCTTTTCCATCATGCAAATAGATTTCTGGGTGATTGAATTCTTTTGGCAAGGCCCGGTTGTGCGTTGCAACAATAACAGTTGTTCCAGCCTTGTTCATTTCTTCAAATAAATACAATAGTTTTAAAGCAATTTCGTCGTCTACATTTCCTGTAGGTTCATCTGCAAGCAATACTTTTGGGCGCCCAATAACAGCACGGGCAATCGCGATTCTTTGTTGCTGTCCCCCTGACAGGGTTGTGGGATTGCGTTTTAGAACATCTTCTAATCCAACCCACTTTAATAATTCCACAGCTTGTTTTTTTGCTTTTCGATGATCAAGACCCCGAACCTTTAAAGGCAAAGCCACATTTTCAACAGCATTTAAATGGGGGATTAATCTGAAATCTTGGAAGACAACGCCTATTTTCCTTCTGACGTATGGAATATCTTGGTGAAGTAAACTAAGCCCATCACGACCAAACAATTCAATTTTACCTGCTGTTTGAGTTTGACCCAAATAAATCATCTTTAATAAAGTTGATTTACCCGCACCACTTGGCCCTGTAAGAAAGTGAAAAGACCCTTCTTTAATGCTTAAATTTAATTTGTTAAATACCTGCGGTCCGTTATCAAATAACAGCCCCATATTTTCAAATCTTATTATTTCTGCCGCTTCTTTGCGCAACATATTTGTATAATCCATCTATTGTTTATTAAGTTATATCATAATTTTTATTTATGGAAAATAAACCTTTGCTTAGAATAGCTGAATCATACACCTAATACTTGCATAGGCACCACAAAAAGCCTATAAATGAAGCTATGGAAAAACCAAAAAAACAGATATTACCCTGCCCTTTTTGCCAAAAAAAGTTTTATATTCAGCCTGAACTTCTTTTGCCAAAAGGACGTACTGTTAAGTGTACCAATTGTAAAAGTAATTGGCACCAAAATCCAATTGAACTTGATACCAAAGAAACTGATTATATTTTTGATACTGAAAAAGGAAATTGGGAAGCAGATGAAAATACTGACAATGCGCCCCAGAAAAAATTTATACGCCAACTGGTTAAAGAAGATGTAAAAATTGAAAGTCCTTTTTCAAAACTTGAAGATTCTGTTGAAGCCAATAATTACGCATACCAGGCCCCTATTAAAAAACCAAAAAGTTTGAAAAAACGTATCCTTAAATTTGTTTCAATATTTTGCATTTTATTTACAATTTTATTTATTTTTAAAAATTCTGTAACTTATTATATTCCAGCGCTTACTGATGTTTACAAGATTTTTGGCATTGAAATTAGTATTTCTTCGGCTGAAAAATTTGAAATTAGAAAAAAATCTTGGTCAAATATTGTTGAAAATGGAATCCCCAGTATTCTTATCAGGGGTGAGTTAGCCAATATGTCAGACCGGGTTTATGAAGCGCCCACCATTAAAATAACCTTAAAAGGCAAAGGGGCGTGCAAGCCTTCAAGTTTCTTTTCTAAAGTTTTTGGAAACAAGAAAACAGCCGATGAATATGGATCTTGCTTTATGGATGAATGGCACGTACGTCCAACGAATGATCGGTTATTGCCAGGCCAAATTACCCCTTTCAGTACAGCACACCCCTATGATGAAAGATTCAAAATTACCGGGGTTTATTTAGATTTCGTAAGATAATAAAGGAAAATTATGAAAGAAATTATTAATAAATTAAAAACGTCTTTATCTTCAAAAGTTTTAGTTGTTGGGGATATCATGTTGGATACTTTTTTCTATGGTGAGGCCAATCGTATTTCCCCCGAAGCCCCCATCCCTGTTCTGCATATAAAAAGCCATACGGAAACACTTGGCGGGGCTGGAAACGTTCTTTCAAATATTCGGTCCTTAATGGGCAAAGCAGATCTTATCTCAGTAATCGGCAAAGACCTGTCTGGGGATAAAGTATTGAAATTTCTGGAAAATATTGGATGTTATAAAGGTCTTGTAATTGAAAGTGATGAAATACCAACCATTCAAAAAAATAGATTTGTCGCAAAAGATCAACAATTATTAAGGGCTGACTTTGAAGAATTAAAACCTTTTTCCAAATTGATTGAGGATAAGATTATTTCAAATGCAGTTGCCGCAATGGAATCTTGTGAAGTCTTAATTCTGTCTGATTATAATAAAGGGGTGCTTTCCGATAAAGTTGTTAAAACTTTGATAGAAGAGGCCAATAAAAGAAAAATCACAACCATTATTGATCCTAAAGGCCATGATTATTCCATTTATAAAGGGGCCACAATTGTAACCCCAAATAAAAAAGAATTACATGAGGCAACACGTTTACCAACGGAAACAGATGAAGAAGTTATTGAAGCCGCAAAATATTTAATTAAGAAATGTGGCATTAAAAATGTGGTTGCAACACGCAGTGAAAAAGGAATTACCTTGGTCGAAACCAATGGAAATGTATACCATGCACATGCAAAAGTAAAAGAAGTCTATGATGTATCCGGTGCTGGCGATACAGTGGTTGCAACCTTGGGTGTATGTCTTGCCAATCAAGCATCTTTTTCTGAAGCCGTCACCCTTGCAAACCTTGCAGGAAATATAGTTGTTGGAAAAATTGGAACAGCAACCGTTTCAGTGAATGAACTTGAATCAACATTAGAATCTGAAGAAAATTCAAAAACCCAAACCCGCAAATGGGTATCCCGTGAAGAAGCAAAAACAATTGTCCACAATTGGCAACAAGATAAATATAAAGTTGGATTTGCCAATGGATGTTTTGATTTATTACACCCTGGCCATATTTCATTGATTGCAAAGGCTAAATCAGCCTGTGATTTATTAATTATGGCTTTGAACACAGATGCATCTGTTCAACGTCTAAAAGGGCCTTCAAGACCCATTAAAGATGAAAATGCCCGTGCAACTGTTATGGCTGCCTTAAATGACGTTGACCTGGTCGTTTTATTTGATGAAGAAACCCCCTTGGAACTTATCAAATTGTTAAAGCCTGATGTTTTATTTAAAGGGGCTGACTATACAATTGACCAAGTTGTTGGGGCTGATATCGTTCAAAAAAATGGGGGGGAAGTTATCTTGATTCCCTTAGAACCAGATCAAAGTACATCTAACCTTGTTGAAAGAATGAAAAAATAACATAAGGAAAATTTGTGCCCACATTCAAATTTGAAAAAATAGTTCGCGATAAAACTCTTGATAGAATTCAATCAGGTGGGGGAAATGCTGTTAAAGAGTATTTAACAACAGAAGATCTTATTCAAGCCCTTAAAGACAAGTTAATCGAAGAATCTAATGAGGTCGATGGTGCTATGCAACCCATTGATTTAACAGAAGAATTAGCTGATGTTATCGAAGTCGTTCATGGCATATCCAAGGCTGCACAAATTCCATTTAGTGAAATTGAAAAATCCCGTTTGGCAAAGAAAGAAGAACGTGGCGGATTTGAAGAAGGCCTTTATATAGAGAGTGCAACTTTTGATGAAGGACATAGACTAACCCAATACTGTCGCGCCCAACCAGAAAAATATCCTGAAATAAAATAATTAAATATACCCAACCACATTTAAAATAATGGCAATTAAGATTACCAGTGGCAAAGAAAGCAATGGTAAGAATAGGCTTATTTTCCAAGATTTTGTGGTTTGCCTTAAGGCCAGAATTTCTGTGTAATCTGTTGTGATCCCCCCCATCAAAAAGACAAAGGAATTTCCGGGTGCTTTGGCCCGCACCAAAAAATCTGCAGCAATTGGGGATGCCCCTTCAGAACAAATTTCCAAAAGTATTGTTATGATTAAAGTCAGACCCAAACCTTCAATAGAAGGGCCAAATAATGTTTCAAAGGTTTGAATGGGGATGATTGCACGCACCATGGCTGCAATAACAACTCCCAGGAAAATCCACCGTAAAATCATTTTTGATTCATCAAAATTTTCTTTGAAGGACGCCCACAATTTTGGAAAAGTAAAAGGTCGTGTTTGTGCAAATTTCTTAAATTCTGGCATAAAATCTTTTTTTAGGGTTATTTCAGACTTATTGGGATTACTGGGTAAAACCCCTTTTTCTACAAGAATTTCAAAGACATAGCCAACAATCAATGAAACTATAAGTGTTAATATAGTAAAAACAAGTGTCCATTTAATACCAATCATTGTCACCAAGATCATCAATAGGGAAAAAGAATTCCAAGGTGTCGCAATAAGGAAAGCCATTACCTGCCCGATTGTTGCCCCTTGTTTGTACAATTTCATCCCTATTAATAAAATACCGTGACTACACATATCCATTAAAGTTCCTGCGGCAACTGCGCGCCAAATCCGACCTATTTTATTTCTATCTGTCCCAAGTGCGGATAATACAAGGTTACTGGGAACAAGGTGCAGAAGTGAAATTGAGAACATTGCAACCAGCAATCCCACCCATATTTTTTCCATAATCACCCACACTTGATAAGAAAACTCCTTCAAGAATGGAAGATTAATTCCTATGGCCTCTATAGCAAGGGCCATAAAAATAATAAAAACTGTCGTATTGAATATTATATTTGTACTAACTTTACTCATTTATTTTCTTTTTTTTTATATTAATGTATCATACAATTAAAATACAATAAAAATCATGGGGTTAAACATGGAACAAACACATTTAGTCACATTCTTTGTACACTTCCCAATTGCCCTTATTCTTGTTAGCACAACATTATATGCAATTGCAGCGGTATTAAGATCACAGTCCTGGACAAAAGAACTTTTTATTACCTCTAAATGGTGCCTGTATATTGCGGCCTTGGTATCCGGCCTTGCAATTCTATCTGGCTGGAATATTGACCAGTCTATGCTTAATAATGAAAATTATAAAACCATTACTGAAAATCACAAATTTTGGGGCCTGTTAACTGGTATTGCAATTATTTCTTATGGGATTGTCAGCATCGTTATGCGCAGGGTCTGGGGTAAAAAACACATAGCAGTGACACTGGTTAGCCTTGTTATACTTGGGTGTTTGGTAATTGTAACAGGTAAATTCGGCCTTGATAAAACGCAATACTTATTATCAAATGGAAACATGGAAGAAGTTTCTGAATCAGAAGAAGCTGAAGAATACGCCCCAATCCACACTGAAGATTTTGTAAATATCCAAGAAGAAGTTGATTCAGAAGGAACCTCTGATGACCATGAAGATGAATCAGATAGCAATTAAAGATACTTTTTAAGGTATTTTCCGGTATAGCTTTTTGATTCTTTACAGATGTCTTTTGGGGTACCAACAGCCACAATATTTCCGCCCTTTTGCCCCCCTTCAGGACCAATATCAATAATCCAGTCTGCTGTTTTAATAACTTCCAAATTATGTTCAATAACAATAACGGTATTGCCTTGATCTGCTAGATGATGAAGAACTTCTAATAACTTGCGGATGTCTTCAAAGTGTAAGCCTGTTGTTGGTTCATCCAAGATATAAAGGGTTTTTCCTGTGGCCCGTTTTGATAGTTCTTTGGATAGCTTAATACGTTGGGCCTCCCCCCCAGAAAGGGTTGTGGCTTGCTGGCCAATTTTCATATAGCCCAAACCAACCTTGTCTAAGGTCGCCAATTTATCACGGATCAATGCCACATTTTCAAAGAATTCGATACCTTCTGTAACAGTCATATCCAAGATATCTGAAATGGATTTTCCTTTGAATTTTATTTCCAGAGTTTCACGGTTATAACGCTTGCCTTTACATTGATCACACGTTACAAAAACATCCGGTAAAAAGTGCATTTCAATTCGAATAACGCCGTCCCCTTGGCAAGATTCACAACGCCCGCCTTTAACATTAAAAGAAAATCGACCGGGGGAATATCCCCGGGCTTTGGCTTCGGGTAATTTGGCAAACCATTCCCGAATGGGGGAAAAAATTCCAGTGTATGTTGCAGGGTTTGATCTGGGTGTGCGGCCAATGGGGGACTGGTCAATATCAATAACTTTATCAATAAACTCAATACCTGTAATTTCTTTGTGTTCGCCTGGAATAATGCGGGATCTGTTTAAATTTCGGGCCAGGGCCTTATAAAGTGTTTCATTGATTAATGATGACTTTCCACCGCCAGAAACCCCTGTCACGCAAACGAATTTACCCAATGGAAAATCGACGCTAACGTTTTTTAGGTTATTTGCTTTTGCCCCAACCAAAGTAATGGATTTTCCTTTGTGCCCTTCGCGGTATTCTTTTGGCACAGGAATACCTTTTTTACCGCTTAAGTACTGACCTGTAATACTGTTTTTATTATTTTCAATTTCTTTTGGTGTGCCACAAGCAATAACAGTTCCACCGTGTGTTCCAGCCCCAGGGCCCATATCAATAACATAGTCTGCTTCACGAATGGCGTCTTCGTCATGCTCAACAACCACAACCGAGTTTCCCAGACCTTTAAGACGTTTTAATGTGGCCAATAATTGATCATTATCACGCTGATGCAGACCAATGGATGGTTCATCCAACACATATAAAACCCCTGTTAAACCCGACCCAATTTGGGATGCCAGGCGAATACGCTGACTTTCGCCCCCCGACAAAGTACCTGCCATCCGGGATAATGTTAAATAACCAAGACCAACACTTTTAAGAAACTGAAGCCGTTCAGTAATTTCTTTTAAGATGCGTTCTGCAATTTTTTGATCTTTTTCTGACAAGTGTTTTGGAAGGCTTTGAAACCATTCAACAGAATCTTCAATTGAAAAAATTGTTACTTGCCCTATGTTTAATTTATTAATTTTTATGCATAAGGCCTCTTCTTTCAGGCGGTTTCCATGACATTCATTACAGGTCAAAGTATTTTGATATTTTGATAATTCATCCCGAACTTTATCACTTTCTGTTTCTTTCCAGCGACGTTTTAAATTTGGAATAACCCCTTCAAATGGTTTGGCCGTTCTGTGTGAACGATCATGATCCCCATATCGAATGGCAATTGATTCTTTCCCAGATCCATACAAAAGAACATCTTGAGTTTTTTTGGGCAGTTTATTAAAAGGCGTGGTTGTTTTATGCCCATAATGTTCCAAGACACATTCTAACGCCCGATAATAATAATCAGCAAAAGGCCCAGACCATGGATCAATAACACCTTCGCGAAGACTTAAATTTGGATCAGGCACAATCAAAGATTCATCAAAAATCATTTGCACCCCAAGGCCATCACAAGCCGAACAAGCACCAAATGGACTGTTGAATGAAAAAAGCCGTGGTTCAATTTCTTCGATGGTAAAACCCGATTCAGGACACGAAAATTTTTCTGAAAAAACAAAGACTTGTGCATCCTTTGCATTTTCTGTTTCAACCAATCCGTCTGCCAATTTTAAGGCAATTTCAAGGGAATCCGCCAGTCGCTGTTGGACACCTTCTTTCACAACAATACGATCCACCACAACGGAAATGGAATGTTTCTTTTGTTTATCTAAAATTGGGGCTTCGTCAATTTCATAAAATTTCCCATCAACCTTAAGACGCTGAAATCCCTTTTTCTGGAAATCCATAATTTCTTTACGGTATTCCCCTTTGCGACCACGCACCACTGGGGCCATTAAATAAAGACGGGTGCCTTCCGCCATCTCCATAATACGGTCCACCATTTCAGTAATCGTCTGACTTTTAATAGGCAAACCCGTTGCTGGGGAATGCGGCACCCCAATACGGGCGTACAGCAAACGTAAATAATCATATATTTCTGTTATCGTCCCAACGGTTGAACGGGGGTTTTTTGATGTTGTTTTTTGTTCAATGGATATGGCCGGGGATAACCCTTCGATGGAATCAACATCTGGCTTTTGCATTAACTGCAAAAACTGCCTAGCATAGGCTGAAAGGCTTTCCACATAACGCCTTTGACCTTCAGCATAGATGGTATCAAACGCCAAAGATGATTTTCCAGACCCACTTAATCCGGTAATGACAACTAATTTATCACGGGGAATATCAACTGAAATATTCTTAAGATTATGTTCCCTTGCACCACGAACAGAAATATATTTTGACGTCATATTTTTTCCTTAATTGCCTTCACAGAGTAGCAAGTTTACCCGTAAAAGCAAGTCGGAAATGTTATGATATTTTTCCTTCAAATACAATCTGATCCAGGGGTTTGCGATCGCTTTGGATTTCAATTTCTTGCAAATCTTTTGACATAGTTTCAATATCACCATGCTTGCCTATGGCAATCACAACAATTGGCTTAACATCTTTTTCATCCAAACCCGCGGCTTTAAGGGCTTTGTCAGGATCAAATCCTGCCATTGCATGACAACGGTATCCCAATTTTTCTGCCTGTAAGGTTAATGACATAAAGGCAGATCCTAAATCAAATTCTGCCCAATCATTTGGGGTATCATTGCGTTCAAAATTTTTACGGGCAAAGCCCAAAACAAGCATAGGGGCAGTACTTGCCCACATTTGATTAAATTCAACCATAACATCTGTGTATTTTTCTAGGTCATCTTCTTTAATAGCATAGGTAAAAACCCAAGGCTGTTCGTTATAGGAAGATGGGGCCCAACGTGCGGCCTCAAATATCGTATCGATATCTTCTTGTGGAATTGGATCTTTTTTAAAAACACGTGGTGACCAACGGTCAATAAACATCTGATCCAACTTTTTTAGATTTGTGGTGCGCATATTTTTTCCTTTGTTTGTTTTAGTGTTAGCAATATCATTTTTAAAAGTCTAGGAAGGTTTTTTTAGTTTCCCTAAATATTTTTTCTTTAAAATATTATTACCTATAAATTTTCACTAATTAATCAATAAAATACTGGTATATCAGTTAGTTATTTCTTTTTGATTTTTTTTGATATTTTTGGCATTAACCCCGTCAATCAACTGATTAAACAAGTTATGCCAATTTAATTTAGCCTCAAGCCGCATAAAGGCAGATCCCAATCCAACGGCAGCGCGGTCCAAAAAGACAAAAGATCTGGGCGGGGTAATCCCCCCAATGGTCCTTAATTTCTTGTGAATTTCAATTGCAATTTCTTTTCCTTTTGCACTACTAAGCTCTTCATTAATAAGACGTTTTCTATCATCCATTAAAGGTTCATACAGGTAAGATGCCCAAAGATTAAGGGTTTCTATGATATCTTTATTTAAATTTTTAAAACCCCACTTTTCATAAGAATCAACCATTAGGTCATGATCGTTATCTTGCAGGGCTTTATAAAGATTTATGACCCCTTCAATAAGTTGCGGTTCAAAAATACGCACACATCCAAAATCATAAATATTAATCGATCCATCTTGGTTTGCAGAATAATTTCCAAGATGCGGATCCCCGTGTAATACGCCAAATTGGTAAAAAGGTTTGTACCAAGAATTAAAAAGATTTTCAGCAATTTTATTTCTAAATTCTTGTGATTTTTCAAGGACTTGTGTTAGTTTTTTTCCGTCATTAAATTCCATTGTTAATAGACGATTTGTCGATAAATCTTGATAAACTTTTGGGATTTTAACTTGGGAATTTCTCTGCAGGATTTTTGAAAATATTTTTATATTACGGGCTTCGTTTTCATAGTCCAACTCCTCCCGCAGGCGGTCAGAAATTTCTGCAAAAACTTCCTCTGTCTTTAAAGCGCCTTGATATCTTTGATAAATACTTAAGATAAATTTTAGTTGGGACAGATCTGCCTCTACCACCGAAGACATATCAGGATACTGAAGTTTGCATGCCAACTTATTTCCATTAAGATCTGTTGCCTTATGAACTTGTCCTAAAGACGCAGCTGCAAAAGGTTCTTTATCAAAGGTTTGAAAATGGGCCTGCCAGTCTTCCCCCAACTCTGTCCGCATGCGACGCCGCACAAACAACCACCCCATAGGGGGCGCATTTGATTGAAGTTCAGCCATTTCTTCGACATATTCTTTGGGCATCATGTCTGGTATTGTCGACATGATCTGGGCAATTTTCATAATCGGACCTTTAAGCCCCCCCAGGGCTTTGGTTATATCTGCTGAAAACTTTTCATCTTCAACTTCCATGCCAAAAATTTGGGGGCCTAAATACCGTGTCGCAAGCCCGCCAAGTTTTGTTGAAACTTGGGCGTATCGCTTTATTCGGCTGGTAAGTCGGTTATCTTCACTCATTCACTTAGGGTTTCCAGCTGATCAATTAAACCACTTATGACTGACAAGCCTTGGGCCCAGAAACTTGGATCTGTTGCATCCAGATTAAATGGCTTTAAAAGTTCCTTGTGGCGCAATGTTCCCCCGGCTTTCAACATTGTTATATATTTTTCAGAAAACCCTTCTGGCTTGTCTTCATAGGCTTTGTACAAAGAATTTACTAAGCAATCCCCAAAGGCATAGGAATACACATAAAAAGGGGTGTGGAAAAAGTGTGAAACATATGACCAATAAACAGAATACTCGGGCGTTATTTCAATGGAGGATCCAAAACTTTCTTTCTGTGTTTCTAACCAAATATCACCTATTTGATCACTGGCTAACTCTCCATTTTTACGGGCATCATGCAACTTTGTTTCAAACGTACAAAATGCAACCTGGCGCACAACCGTATTCAGCATGTCTTCAACTTTTGATGCTATAATAGATTTTCTTTGTTTGTCGGTTTTTGCTGTTCTTAAAAGAGATTTGAACGTTAACATTTCACCAAAAACAGAGGCTGTTTCTGCCAATGTCAAAGGTGTGTCCGCCATTAATTGACCTTGTTCTTTTGATAAGTACTGATGAATTCCATGACCCAGTTCATGCGCCAAAGTCATCACATCCCGTACTTTACCATGATAGTTTAATAAAATAAGTGGATGCTTTGAAGGCACCATAGGATGGGAAAATGCCCCACTATCTTTTCCAGGTTGTAATGCGGCGTCAATCCAGTTATTTTCAAAAAATAATTCTGCAATTTCAGACAGTTGTGGATGAAATTCACCATATGCTTTTAAGACAATTTCCCGGGCTTCATCCCAAGAAATTTTACGATCATCTGCATCTGGCAAAGGGGCATTTCGGTCCCAATACGGGATTGATTTTTTACCCATCCATTTTGCCTTCAAGGCATAATATCGATGGCTTAAGTTGGCATACTGGTCTTGAACACTTTTAAGCAAGGCATCAACAACCTCGTCTTCTACCTGGTTATCAATGTTTCTTGATGAAATCGGGGATTTATATTTTCGCCAATTGTCTTCTATGGCCTTGTCTTTCACAATCGTATTCATAATCAAGGAAAGCGTCGAAATATTTTCTTTTAAGCCTACGGCAAAAGTTTTGGCCGCGGCCTCCCTTTTCTTAGGATCTTTATCACTTAGGCAGTTCAAGATATCGCTGATTGGCAACTTTTGTCTATCAAGGTCAAAGCGGATCCGGGAAAAAAGTTCATTATACAAGCGCACCCAATTGCTGCGACTGGACAGGCTTTTTTCGTTCAATAGCTTTTCAATATCTTTTGATAATTGATGGTCTTTATAAGCCCGAACTTGATCCAACCATGGTTTGTAATGTTTTAAACCATCAGATTCTTTGTACATTTTTATTAAAGAATCCTCTGATAAATCATTTATTTCCAAAGTAAAGAAAACTAAGCCACTGGATATATCTGTGATTTTTTCTTGGACCTGTTGCAAGAAATTTGCGCGCTTTTCATCTGACATGTCTTCGGTAAAATACACATAGGCATAACAGATAACTTTACTTAATATTTCTTCAATTTCTTCATATTTTTCAATAAGTTGTGAAAGATCTTTTGCCCCAAGGTCTTTTATTTTATTTTCATATTTTTGGGTGAATTTTTTGGCTTCTGCCTTTCCCCATTGAATATCTTTTTCAATATTTGAATCTTTTGGGTTTTTATAAAAGGCGTCTAAATTCCAAGTTGGAAGAGATTTCATTGTATCCCCTTTTTGTGTGTTTATGATATGATATTTATATGAAACACCTTACATTAATGGCTGCCGCATTACAACAAGCAAAGCTTGCCGAACAACAAGGGGAAGTCCCAGTTGGGGCCGTTCTTGTTGATAATTCAGACCATGTTATTGCCCAAGGCCATAATTTAACCATTCAAAAAAATGATCCAACTGCCCATGCAGAAATAATTGTTATTCGCCAAGCTTGTGAAAAACTTAAGACAGAACGTCTTGATGGCCTAACATTATATGTAACCCTTGAACCATGTCCTATGTGTGCCACAGCGATTTCCTTTGCCAGGCTTAAAAATGTCTATTATGGGGCTTATGATCCTAAAGGGGGCGGAATCGATCATGGTCCCTTTATTTACGATCAAGAAACATGCCATCATAAACCTGCTATTTTTGGGGGAATTATGGAAAAAGAATGTGGAAAAATTCTGGAAGAATTCTTTAAAGAAAAAAGAAATTAACTTTCTATCAAAGTATAGATGACAATCGTCGTAATAAATAATCCAAATAGATAAAGGCCAAAAACAAACCCTGGCTTTGTGACAAGGGCTGTTGATTTTATAACAGCCTGTTTATGCATTTTGTAAAGCACCACACACGGCAAAAGAATGGCCAGAACAGCCAATGCCAAAGCGGCAAATTCCAATGCAAATATAAAGGCCTGCGGAACATAAAGGGCGATAATTAAAGAAGGGACGAATGTCATCATACTTAAAGTAATTCGGTGCTTTCCAAATGTTTTTCCAAATACCTCTCCATAAAAATCAAACAAAGAAATACCCACACCCAAAAAGGAAGTACTTATGGCAAAAAAGGTGAAAAATTCCGTTAAAAATTCAAAGGCTACACTTGATGATTGTGACCCCAATATACTTACAAAGGTTCCCAATACATTTTCAGATTCTTTTATTGTTTCAAAACTGTTCTGCCCTGTTAATGGAATAATCCCCAATGCGATAGCCTGCCAACATAAATAAACAACTAAAGGTATGGCACTTCCTATGATAAAAATTTTGTAAATTTTTGAACGATCTTGCCCGACATATTTCATAATACTTGGGATACTTCCGTGTACCCCTAACGTTGTGAAAAGAACAGGAACAATCGACAAGTGACTTATACTAAACACTTCTTTTCTGGATAAATAATCCATTGAAATTTCTGAAGATAACGACCCCATAATAATAAAAAACCCAACAATCATGGCTATGAATAACAAACGATTTATGTAATCTGCCGATTTCATCGAAATGGTAATCCAACCCCCAAACAAAATAACAAAAAGAATCGTTAGGGTATGGATATCAAGTTTTTTATCAAAAAATTCGTAAAGGATTGATGACCCACCAGAAGCATACGCTGCCAGTAAAGATATAAACAATAACATCAAGGAAAGACTTCCCAGGGTTCCCCCCAGCTTATTTAAATATTTTTGTGACAATCCATAAATGGTTAAAGTTTCTTTATTAGCAAGGTTTAATTCAACCGTTAACAAAGCAGATGAAAGCATCCCAATCCACAGAAGGACCAAATATAAACTGGTCCATAAAAACCCTGCGCTGCTGGATGTTAAAGGCATCGCCAACATTCCCGCCCCAATGGTGGTGCCGGCAACGATGAAAATTGGGCCAAATATGTTTGTCGATGTTTTATTCATAAATCTTGCTTTTTAGATTGGCATTATGCCTCTACAAGAAACATGTTTCAATGGATAAATAAAATAAGTTAAGAAGTTTTCGCCATATCAAATAACAAAAATTCAGTTTTTTCAATAGATTCCAGACCTAATTTATGGGGTTCATCTACCCCTATACCATCACCAGATATCAAAACTGTATTATCAATACTGATTTCCCCTTCAACGATTTGAAGCCACACGGCACGCCCTTCTTTGACATCAAATTCTAACTTTTTCCCATCAGTCAAAACACAAGTATGAATATTTACATCCTGATTAATGGACAAAGCATCCCCCCCACCATTTTCAGAAACAATTAACTTTAATTTATTATGCTTTGATTTTTCTGTAATTTTTTTCTGCTCGTAACTTGGATCAATATCTTTCTTTTTTGGCAAAAACCATATTTGCAAAAGTTGGGTGCCGTTTTTCTTTGATGAATTTTCTTCACTGTGTTGAATGCCTTTTCCAGCAGTCATCCTTTGAATTTCACCTGGAACAATTATTCCTTCATTTCCAGTGCTGTCTTTATGCTTTAATTCGCCAGCTGTGACATACGTCACAATTTCCATATTGTCATGAGAATGGGTGCCAAATCCAGAATCTGGGGCAATATAATCTTCATTAATAACTCTAAGACTGTGAAAATTTTTCCACTTTGAATCCTGATAATGATCGAAAGAAAACGTATGATAACTTCGTAGCCAGTCTGTGTTTGTGTATCCTCTTTCACAAGAATATTTTAATACTTTCATAGGCCTATCCTTGTTTTTATTTAAGTATAGATTATATTCCCCCAACAATAAATATTTCATTTTTTTAACCAGAGAGTTGTCAACTAATTAAAGACAGCGTATAAATTAGGAACTATAATTTTTACCTATTAAATTAAAAATAGGGGATTTTAATCAAGTTTTAGGAAAAGTGTAAACGAGAAGCGCAGCGTACTTGACGTATGTGAGCATTGAAGTTAAGATTTGACGCTAAAATTGTTTAAAAGGCACATTTTATAAGAAGCACCCGTAGCTCAGGTGGATAGAGCACAGGATTCCTAATCCTGGTGTCAGAGGTTCGAGTCCTCTCGGGTGCGCCATCTTTTCTGGAAACTATTTATAAATAAAATTGAATTTGTCTGAATGGCTGGGGTGGCAGGATTCGAACCTGCGCATGCCGGTACCAAAAACCGGTGCCTTACCGCTTGGCTACACCCCAATTAAAAACTTATGTGCTAACGCTTTGCAGATTACTGATTCTTACCTCAAAAGGCAAGAACTTTTTCTTAGTAATCACAGTTAGATTTAATTGCTTAATAGACCAAAGTCAAGGTTCTGAACATAAGATCTATTTTAATCTTTTTGCTGCAATCATTCCCTGCTGTACCAAATCATCCACTTTATCTGAAAATTCAAATGATAAATCAAAGTCCTGGGGCTTGCCAATTTCTTCTTTAGACGCAGGCATAATAATTGAATTTAAATAGGTTTCATCCGCCCTGTACTCCTTTGCCAGATAGTCAATCATGTTTTCATTAAGCTTTAAGCGATATGATTTTGTTAAGGTATGTACCAAGCTGTAAGCAAGAACTTTCATATCTTGAATTAAGGCACTTGATTGCGTTGCCAACCAACCAACCTTACGTCGTAATGTCCAATGATAGTGCATAGGACTTAGGTTAATCCCACTTGATGCTTCAATCGCATGTTGAATTTTAGGTTGTGCCAGAAGTAAATGTTCATTCAAAATGGAAAAGATATCACTGGCAATCCGTTTTAAATAGTTTTCATCAAATTCAAGACCTTCTTCAGCTGTTAAGAAATAAAGCTTCCGACCATGCTTTTTAATATAAATATCTTGAATAACATCATGAATTTCCTGAATTACTAACTCTTTTTCTGAAGGCGTTAATGAAATTTCTTTTTCAGAAATTTGAATGGCTTTTCTTTTATATTGCCGTTTTGTAAATACCCAATTAACTTCATTCAATGATTCTGACATTATTTTTGTTTGGAACAATTCACGGGTTAATTTTTTGATTCTTTGATTATGTTTTTGGGCAGCTTGATATAACTCGCGAACTTGCAAAGTAAGTTTCAGCAAATCCCTTAATTGATCATAATTTTGTTTATTAGGATTATTTTTTACCAGCGCAATTTTTTGCTGAATGACATCAAGGATTTGATCTAGGTTTTCATGAACTAACTCTACCACTTTAGGCATAGGTAAAGTTTCAATGTGAACAACTCCGCCATCTGGATGATCTAATAAAAGATCTAAAATAGCCCTTAATCTGTTGTTACGCATAATAATTTCAGCCTGGCGTTTTACCCTTATTTTTTCATGCTTTTGTCCCTTGCTGAACAATTCTTTTTTGAAGGTAAAATTTGGTTCAAGATATTGAATGGTACGATCATTTAACATTTCCAAAACAAATTTAAAAGCTTCGACTGCATCATCCAATGTCATAAAATTATAATCATTATCTTCACTTGCATTTAAAATTCTTTCAACAAAGCCTTCAGATCTTGGAACACCTTTGCTTATAGGGGTTACACGTCCATTAAAACGTTCTTCAAGCTGGGCTGCAGCGGTCACAGAAATGCTTCGTAAATTGTGGACTGCTTGGCGCAAGTCTTCTGCAACTTCGTGATATACTTCTTCCATTTGGTGTGGAAATCCATATTTTCTGTAAGTTTCAATTTTCATTGCTGCTTCTTTTAAAGCAATGCTTTCAGTTAAATTATAAACCGACAATCCTATGGCTTCTTCTGTTGCATCAGGGTCTTGCAATACCAAAGTTGAAAGATAAACCTTTCTATCTTTTGACCCCATAAATTCCAAAGTTTTATTTTGGGCCGCATGTATCAAATCCAAAGTTTTTTGGGTGATTTCAAAGAATTCATTTTGAATATTGCGAATGCTTTCGTCCCGTTTGTATCTTGAAAAATACCTTAAAAAGAACCCTGCAATAACGGTTAAAATAATTCCAGCAGATACCCATACACTGAAATATAAAGGGGCGGCACGATCAAAATAAAAATGATAAAAAGCCCTGAAAGATATATGTACCAAGGGGCCCAAAATTAATAGAACGGTTACTACCTTAAGGACAATAGATCTTTTTTTAATGTTTTCCCCAAGCTGGCGGGTAAATTCTTCGCCTTTGCTTTCAAGGACCCCAAGACCAATATCTGAATCTTCCCCTGTTTTAATTCTGTCTTTCAAAATCGCAATGCTTTCCCCTAGAAACGGGATTAAATTTGTTCCTGCAAAGATTGACGCAATTAAAATTAACACAGTGGCAATGGCTAGCCCTACGGATGCCTCTGCCTTACCAAAGACAACCAATAAAGCAATTGACATTAATGGCACCGAATAAGCGGCGGTTTTTAAAAGTTTGAAGTTCCCGTTTTTAACCCCATAATCCCATGCAAAATAAGCTGTCCCAAAAGTTGTGAAACCCATGATGGCAATGTATCCCCATTCAGATAAGTTTGGGACCACAAAAACTTCGGATGTAACATGAGAAATGGCCGATAGTATCGAAGCACCTGCAAAGAAAACAACCATCATTTCAACAGGGGCCTGCTTTACTTTACGTGATAAAACATTATAAAGTGCCCATGAAACCGCCCCAATGAAAGCCATTGAATACCCTTTAAGATAGATGGGATCAATATTAAGAAGATCGGCACCCTCTTCCCAAATAATAATTGTTAAAACAGACGCCAAACCCAAGCAACTAGCCAACAAAATACGCCCTGAAAATTTTTCCCTAAGAATAACCGGAGAAATCAGAACAGCCATAATAGGCCATAAGTAAAAGATAAGATCAACTTGTGCCGGTGGCGCCAATTTGAAAGATGAGATATACCCATAGTTCGTAAAATATATCCCGAATATTCCCATTGCCCAGACAAGGGGGGGTTGCTTTAACCTAGCCCACCTATTTTTATACGCAATAAATAGCAGGGACGTTACTGCACTGATTCCAAAAATAATGGCAATCATTTCAAACGAAGGAATGCGCTTTAGCTTAACTGTTAGCAAGGCATTTGCAGACCATAAAAATATGGCAAGAATTCCGAAAAGAGTGGCTGTTTGTTGCTTAGAAGAGTTCATACTTAATTATCCTTTGGCGCATTATAACATGTCTGTTAAATTCAATCAAATAAGCCCTTTCCAAGTTTCAAAGCAGATAAAGCTTTTGATGTATAATCCCCCTTTGAATCATGAAGAATCATTCCACTTAAAAGCCTTGATGGGGTTTTTACACTTTTTCTGGCGATCACAATCATTCTTTTGGAATCGATCCCTGGTTTTGGCCATAAAGGATAAATGGTTATTTCGCCGCACTTGTTCGTTAAACAAGAAATCACGTGATCAAGATCACTTGTTGGATAGATAAGGTGAATATACCCCCTGGGTTTAAGCATTTTTAAGCAATATTCAATCCAATTTTCAATTGAAAAATTTCTTTTTATTCTGGCAGAAATTCGGCTTTCATCCTTAATTGTTCCTTTTTCTTTAAAATAAGGGGGATTTGTTAAAACCAAATCATAACTGTTAGGTTCAATGGATTCAGGTTTATTAAAAATATCTGATTGATGAACTGTTATTTGTTTTTGAAATCCATTTTCTTTTATATTTTTATCTGCCAAATCCATCATTTCTTGATGAAGTTCAATGCCATCAATTTTCACATTTTGATTTCGAAATGCGTAACATAAACTGGCTGTCCCAACACCACAGCCCACATCAAGAATCTTTCCCTTTATCGAACTTGGTATTGATGCTGCTAAAAGAACTGAATCAGAACCTGCCCTAAAGCCTTTTTGCGGCTGAAAAATTTTTAATTTTCCATCCAAAAAATCATCTTGGGTCAGTTTTGTGTTCATTTTGATCTTTCCTTCTTGTATAGTGGGCAAATTACAAAATAGTGCTTTTATTATATATGAATTACCATGACAGCAAAACTAAAACAGAATACAATTTTTAATAACATTCACCAGGATTATCAAACTGATTTAAAGTCGTTAGATTCTTTAATTCTAAGCCGACTGGAAAGCCCTGTCCCCCTTATAAAACAAGTATCATCCCATCTTATTCAAGCAGGCGGAAAAAGGCTTCGTCCGATTCTTACCTTTATTGCTGCAAAAATGCTTGGATATAATAAAGGGGAACGTCACATTCACATGGGGGCCTGTATTGAATTCATACACACCGCCACCTTGCTTCATGATGACGTTGTGGATAACAGCACAAAACGGCGCGGCCTGGAATCTGCAAATGATGTGTGGGGCAATAAAACAAGCATACTTGTTGGTGATTTTTTGTTCAGCAAAGCTTTTGAACTGATGGTTCCAGAAGATCCAAGAATTATTAAAATATTATCAAATGCTGCCAGTGTTATTGCATCCGGTGAAGTTTTACAACTTAGTAAAGAAAAAGATCTAACAACAACAACAGAAGATTATTTTTCAATTATTAAATCAAAAACAGCCGCTTTGTTTTCAGCTGCGTGCGCAGTTGGAGGGTTAATTTCAAACGCCCAAGAAGAAGAAATTAAAGTACTTTCTGACTTTGGGGATAATTTGGGCATTTTATTCCAAATAACAGATGATTTGTTGGATTTTGGGATTGAAACATCCATACCTGGAAAAAATATAGGTGATGATATAAAAGATGGCAGAATCACCCTACCAATTATTTATCTTATGCAACAAAATCCAGAATCTAAAAACCTTATTCAATCCTGTTTTGATCCCAATGTTAATTTTGAAAAAGCCTTAAAAGAAATTCAAAATTCTTTGATTGAACACAAAATCCCAGAAAAAATTATGGACCTTACAAAACACATCACAACAACCTGCAAAGACTTGTTGTCCATGCTTCCAGAAGGAAATGAAAAAGAGTATTTACGGGGCATAATTGACTACGTCAACAATCGCACTGAATATTAAATTTTCCCTTGTAATCAGAGCCTTTCACAGGCATTATGTTATAAATTTTAGAGTTTATGAATAGGAGCCAAAAATGAAAAACATTATAACGACATTTATTTTGGGAATGTCCCTTGTAACAGCAGGGTATTCTTTGGCAGACCAAGCCAACCCAATTGCCATTAAATACAAAGGGAAAGACGGTAAAGATGTTGTCTATTATCGTAGTGACGTTTTAGAGGCAAAGCGCAACTTTCCAATTGAAGAAATTCGCAAAGCACCAGATGATGCTGTTTATGACAAAGTTCGTGACCAAATTTTGATTGACTTGCTTTTGGCTGAAGAAATCGAAGATGCAAATCTGAAAGATGACGAAGAAGTTAAAGAAGCAATGGAAGAATTGGTTAAGCAAGCTGCAAAAGTTGCAGAACAAAAAATTTGGTTCAAACGAAAAATCGATGAATTAATTAAAGAAGAAGATCTGTTGAAAAAATACAAAAAACTTCAACAAAACCTTAAAAACAAAAAAATGTATAACATTGCTGTTATCGTTGTTGATGATAAAACCAAGGCTGATGAAGTTCTAAAACAAGCTCTGGCTGGAACGGATTTCGGGGATCTGGCCAAGAAATATTCAACGGAACCAACAACGCGTGAACGTGGTGGGGAACTTGGTTTCTTACATGAACTTGAAATTCAACAAGCGCTTGGTAAAGATGTTGCAAAACGTTTGAAAGTTCTTAAAGATGGTGTTTGCAGCAATAAGGCCATTGAAAAAGGCGGAAAGCAGTTCATCTTGAAACGTATTGGCAGCAGAAAAGCTGAAGCCCCTAAGTTTGAAGAGGTTCTTCCGCAACTTAGAGCTATGTCTCAACAAGAAGTTATGGCTAAAATGATCGATGGTATCAAAAAGAAAAAAGAAAAAAATATCGAAGTTCGTGATTTTGCTGGGAAAAAAGATGTAGCCTTGAAATCCCCATCAAGAATTCCTGCAGCTGCTGGAGCATAAAAAATTATGCCCTTGAAAAAACCCGGATATACTCCGGGTTTTTTTATAACTAAATTCCATAAATAACAGAGGATAAAATGAAAAAATCATTAATAACTTTAGAAGAAATTAAGCTTGTTGGCATAACAGCCCGTACAAATAATTCTGATGAAATGGATCTTGAAAAAGGGAAGATCGGCCCAACCTTGGAAACCTATTTCAGCAATAACCTTGCTGATAAAATCCAAAACCGTAAAAGTCCGGGCAAAACTTTTTGTATTTATACGGAATATGAAAGTGATGAAACAGGTGAATATACTTATTTTGTTGGGGAAGAAGTTACTTCTTTTGAAGGGATTGATGACGCATCCTTTGAAACGTTAACCATTCCGATGCAACCCTATGTAAAGTTTAATGTAGGACCCGGACAAATGCCCCAAGCCTGTATTGAAGCGTGGCAAAAAATATGGAAGATGGGTAAATCAGACTTTGGGTCAGCGCGAAACTATATTGCTGATTTTGAAATTTATGATGAACGTTCTGCAGATCCAGAAAACTGTGTGTTTGATATCTACATTGGGGTAAAGTAACGCCATTAAGAAATTCTTGTAATACCAATTGAATCTGAATCCTGGCATTAAGAATCAGGGTCGCACTTGTTTCTAAATTACTTACCTATTTTAATTTTCCACTTGATCAGTCTTGCTCTGTGAAATTCACCTAGCCACAGTATGAAATTCAGAAATATTCCTGAATGGAAAAGTGGGTTTTGTCATCTTGACAAAACCTAATAAGTATAAGAAAAGGTAAGTATTCAAGATAATTATAGGATGTTAAAGATGAAAAAATTATATATGTTAATGTTTGCCTTGTTAGTATCAAGCAAAGGGTTTTGTGCCGCAGACGAGGAAAGGCCTGGGGCCGCTGCAGCTTCTGCCAAACCTATTGAAGATATAAGAACCTATATGATGTATGATTATCCAGAAGAAAAATTCCTCCTGTACCGGCTCCTATACAAAAAGAAGGAATAGAGGAAATATATGACACATATGCAGCTAAGCTTCCTGTAGTTCTTTATACATCTTACCCGACTACTGGAGTTATATCGGATACTTTACAAAGCATGTTGAGAGATCTTAAGCCAGGTCAAGAAATACTTATTAGAGGTATATATTATCCTTCTACCATAGACTCTATTTCTGAGTGTGGTGTTGTTTTATCTCTTAGGCTCCGTGAAATGCATGCTGCTGTCTTTAGAGGAAAATAGGTTTTCTGACAACTTATTAACATCATGCAATCCCTGGCTTTGGCTGGGGATTTTTTTATTAAATCAATGTTTTTCCAACTTACAGATCATGTAGAACAACCCCTATAGATTCGATTGTTTCACAAATATCCTGCACATTTAAGGCATGGCTGAACCCCTCACCTACGCCTTAGTTTGACAAATTTTCTAGGACGAAGACTGATTAAATATGAGATAACGATAAAATTGGAATGGGTTTAAATACTTTTAAAATAGTCACAATACTCTGAAACCGGGCAAATTTCGCACAAAGGTTTGCGGGCTTTGCAGATATAGCGCCCATGAAGAATTAGCCAATGATGGGCATGTTGTAAGTAAGGTTTTGGAACGGCCTTTTCCAATTTTAATTCAACCTCTAAGGGGTTCTTTCCAGGGGCCAACCCTGTGCGATTTGATACCCTAAATATGTGCGTATCCACTGCAATGGTGGGATGTCCGAAGGCCACATTCATAACAACATTTGCCGTCTTGCGCCCAACCCCTGCAAGGGATTCCAGGTCTTCTCGGCTTTCAGGAATTTGACTGTTAAAATTGCTGATTAATCGCTGGCTTAATTTAATGACATTGGCCGCCTTTGTTTTATAAAGACCAATTGTTTTGATGTAATCCCGAAGGGGGGCCTCCCCCAGATCCAGCATTTTTTGGGGTGTATCAACACTTTCAAACAACGCCTTTGTTGCTTTGTTAACCCCCACATCTGTTGCTTGGGCAGACAAAACAACGGCCACCAATAAAGTATAAGGGTTTGTATATTGTAATTCTGTTTCAGGTTCAGGACATTTTTCTGCCAAAGTTGCAAAAAAGTGTTCCCGATCCTGAACTTTCATCAATCTTTACCTTTAAAGAATTTTTTGACCTTTTCCAGAAAATCGTGGGAATCTGGCTGATGCTTTTTATCAGAAGTCCCTGAATCAAATTCTTGCAATATTTCCTTTTGTTTCTTTGTCAAATTCTTTGGAATTTCAACAGAAACTGAAACATACATATCGCCGCGGAACGTTCTGCGCAGGACACTCATCCCCTTGGCGCGCAAACGAAACTGGCTTTCTGGCTGGGTTCCGGCTGGAATCTTTAATTCAACCCGTTCCCCACTGATGGTTGGAATTTCAATTTCCCCACCCAATACGGCTGTCGTCATTGAAATAGGAACTTGGCAAATAATATTATCCCCATTGCGTTCAAATAAATCATGGGGTTTGATATGCACAAAGACATATAAATCGCCTGCTGGGCCACCCCGTAACCCTGCGTGCCCTTGGTTTGATACGCGGATTCTTGTACCGTCTTCAATCCCTGCTGGGATATTAACTTCCAAGTCTTTTGTTTCAACTGTGCGCCCTTGGCCACTACATCTTTTACAAGGGTTTTTCACAGTTTTTCCTGTGCCCTGACATCCATGGCATGTACGTTCAACCATAAAGAAGCCTTGTTGGGCCCGAACACGCCCAGCCCCGTGACAAATATTACATGTTTCTGGATCTTCACCTTTTTCACCGCCGGATCCTTTACATTCACCACAAGCCCCTTGCTTTTGAATGCGAATTTTTTTCGTCACCCCTTTAAAGGCATCTTCCAATGTAATCCGTTCATCCGCGCGAAGATCATCGCCTCTGGTTGATGTTGGTTGACTTCGTTGCTGGCGGGAAAATCCAAAATCACCGAATACACTATCAAAAATATCTGAAAAATCACCAGAAAAACCAAATCCTTCTTGGCCATGTCCTTGACCGCCAGGACCGCCTTGTTGGAAAGCAGCATGCCCATATTGATCATAAGCCGCACGCTTTTGGGCATCTTTTAAAACCTCGTAAGCCAAGTTTATTTCTTTTAATTTTTCTTCGGCTTGTTTATCGTCTGGATTTCGATCTGGGTGAAACTTCATCGCCTGTTTGCGATAAGCTTTTTTGATTTCATCATCAGAGGCTGTTTTACTTACACCCAAAATTTCATATAAATCACGTTCAGTCATTTTCTTCCCTTAAAGATAAGGTCGCTGTCAACTTGTGTTAACAACGACCTATTTGTGGATTAAAAGGCAAAATTATTTTTTGTCTTCGGTTCCATCTTTTTTGTCGTCTTCTTTTACTTCTTTGAAGTCAGCGTCAACAACATCATCTTCTTTTTTAGCGTCAGAACCAGCGTCACCGCCTTCTTTGGCTTGTTGCTCTTGGGCTTCTTTATACAAAGCTTCGCCCAATTTCATCGCTGCTTGCGTTAAGTTTTGCGTGCGTTGTTCGATGTCATCCACCTTATCACTTTCCTTAACTTCTTTCAAAGCAGCAATGGCTTCTTCAATACCTTTTTTATCTTCGGCACTGATTTTATCACCATGTTCTTTTAGCTGCTTTTCTGTGCTGTGAATCATTGCATCAGCCTGGTTTTGGGCATCAACCAACTTGCGACGTTCTTTATCTTTTTCCGCATTGGCTTCGGCGTCTTTTACCATTTTTTCAACTTCATCATCATTTAAGCCACTTGATGCCTGGATTTGAATTTTTTGTTCTTTGTTTGTTGCTTTATCTTTTGCAGAAACATGAACAATTCCGTTCGCATCAATATCAAATGTTACTTCGATTTGTGGCACACCACGTGGGGCTGTTGGAATTTCTTCCAGATTAAACTGACCCAACATTTTGTTATCTGCCGCCATTTCACGTTCCCCTTGGAAAACACGAATGGTCACAGCACTTTGGTTATCTTCAGCTGTTGAAAAAACTTGGCTTTTCTTTGTTGGAACCGTTGTATTGCGTTCAATCAATTTTGTAAACACCCCACCCATGGTTTCAATTCCCAATGAAAGTGGCGTCACATCAAGCAATAGAACATCTTTGACATCCCCTTGCAAAACGCCCCCTTGAATGGCTGCGCCCATAGCAACAACTTCATCAGGATTTACACCTTCGTGTGGATCTTTTCCAAAGAAAGCTTTTACTTTTTCTTTTACTTTTGGCATACGAATCATACCACCAACCATGATGACTTCAGTAATTTCAGAAGCTGCAATACCCGCATCTTTCAAAGCTTTTTTACAAGGTTCAATAGTACGATCAACAAGGTCTTCAACCAAAGTTTCAAACTTTGACCTGGATAACTTGATATTCAAGTGCTTTGGCCCCGTGGCATCGGCTGTGATAAATGGCAAGTTAATATCCGTTTGTGTACTGCTGGATAATTCAATTTTTGCTTTTTCAGCTGCTTCTTTCAAACGTTGTAAGGCCATCGCATCTTTACGAAGATCAACACCATTATCTTTGTTAAATTCATCGGCAAGGTAGTCAATAATACGTTGGTCAAAGTCTTCCCCACCAAGGAACGTATCCCCATTTGTGGATTTAACTTCGAAAACACCATCACCAATTTCAAGAATAGAAACGTCAAATGTTCCGCCCCCAAGGTCATAAACAGCGACCATGCCGCTTTTTGTTTTGTCCAAACCATAAGATAGGGCTGCAGCAGTCGGTTCGTTAATAATACGAAGAACTTCAAGGCCTGCAATTTTACCAGCATCTTTTGTTGCTTGGCGTTGGGCATCATTGAAATAAGCCGGCACTGTAATAACGGCCTTTTCAACTTTTTCACCCAAATGCTTTTCAGCTGTTTCTTTCATTTTTTGAAGGATAAAAGCACTAATTTGGCTTGGGCTGTATTTTTCACCATGTGATTCAACCCAGGCATCGCCATTTTTGCCTTCAACAATATTGTAAGGCACAAGATCTATGTCTTTTTTTGTTAAGGGATCATCAAAACGACGTCCAATTAAACGCTTAATTGCAAACAATGTATTTTCTGGGTTCGTAATTGCCTGACGTTTTGCAGACTGACCAACAAGACGTTCACCGTCTTTTGTAATACCAACCATTGAAGGGGTTGTGCGTGCACCTTCGGTATTTTCAATAACACGTGCTGTGGATCCGTCCATCACGGCCACGCAAGAATTTGTTGTCCCTAAATCAATTCCGATAATTTTGCTCATTATTTTCACCTTCAGTTTTTTGATATAGTAGAATTTCTTTATTTATAATATATACATTTTTTAGCACTCTTCAAGAGGGAGTGCCAATTTTTTTGGGAAAATCATAAATAAATCCGTATTTACAGTGGGTTAACACGACTTCTTCTTTGAAACACCAACCAAGGCTGGGCGCAAAAGACGGTCATTAATCACATATCCTGCCTGCATAACCTGAACCACTGTTCCTGGTTCTTTAGAATCATCTTCAATCTCCATCATGGCTTGATGAAAATTGTGATCGAATTTTTCACCCATAGGGTCAATTTTCTTAATATTATTTTTTTCAAAGGCTTTCAATAATTCAGACTGTGTCATGGAAACCCCTTGATAAATGGTATTCAAAAGATCATTTTCTTTACAGTCTTCTTCCTTAACGGATTGCAACGCCAAAGACATATTATCCAAGACAGTCAATAGATCCCGGGCAAAACCTGAAATCGCATATTTTGCTGTATCTTCTTTTTCTCGGGCCAAGCGTTTGCGTTCATTTTCAAGATCCGCCATGGCACGCAAGGCTTTGTCTTTTAAACCATCCCGTTCTTGTTTGACAAGATCCAGTTCAGAGATTGTTTCTTCCACAACCTCTTCCATTTTTTCATCAACTTTATCTGTTTTTTGCTCTGATTGTTTTTCTGGCTGTTTTTTTGAATTTTTCTTAGTCATCGTTTTTATCTCCTAGTATACGACTGATCATTTTTGCCGTGTAATCCACCATCGGGATAATGCGTCCATAATTAATTCTTGTTGGGCCAATAACGCCCATTGCACCTATAACATCTCCGTGACTATTTTCAAAGGGAGAAAGTACTAAAGAACACCCACTTGCTTGGAATAATTCATTCTCTGCCCCAATGAATATTTGCACGCCATCCCCTTCGATTGACGCCTCCAAAAGACTCAGCATATTTTCTTTTGTCTCTAAAATGGAAAAAATTTTCTTGATATTATCCAGTTGTTCCATGTGTTCAACTGTTTCCAATAATTTAGACTGGCCATGAACAATCAGTGACGCATCATTCCCCTGCCCCGACCAACTGGCCAAACCCTGATTGATTAAATTAACGGCTTCGCCATCTAACTCGTCCCGTAATTTTTGCAATTCTGTTTTGGATTTACGCACAGCCTCTTGCATCGTTAAGCCCACCATATTGTGGTTCATAAAATTACTTACTTGCGTCAATAAAGAAGCAGGAATACCTTGCGGAACATCAATCGCCCTATTTTCCACACGCCCATCCATCGTTACCAAAACGACAATGGCTTTGCCGGATTCCAGTGGCACAAATTCAATATGCTTTAAACGAACTTCTTGTTTTGGGGCAATCACCAAACCAGCACAAGACGATAAACCCGAAAGTAAATTGGTGGCTTCATCCAGAACAGTATCAAAATTTACACCTTTTTCCTGGCATAAAACTTCAACTTTTAAACGATCTTCTTTTGATATGGCGCCGGATTCTAAAATTCCGTGAACAAAATATCTTAAGCCTTGTTCTGTTGGTAAACGTCCAGATGATGTATGGGGTGATTGTAAATATCCCATATTTTCAAGTTGGGACATAATATTGCGAATTGTGGCAGAAGAAACCTTCATTCCCAACTTGGTTGCAAGCGTCTTTGACCCAATGGGTTCGCCTGTTTCAACGTAGGCATCCACAATGTGTCTAAAAATTTCTAAAGCTCTTTGATTTAGGTTTGTCATAACAACTGGGTTTTCAAATTCTTTACTTTAATGTATAGATTTTATTATATAACATATTCAATTAATGATGGCACTAGGCATCAACGGGGATGCCTACATAAATGGTAGGCAGCCAGCGTAATAACGACGTGCCAGCGTTAAGTCAATTTGTTATAATTTAATAATCTAAAAATAAAACGTCAATCATTAGGAATATAGTATGAGACCATCTGGCCGCAAAGTAAATGAATTAAGAAAAGTCGAATTAATTCCCCATTTCAGCAAACATGCTGAAGGATCTTGTCTTATCAAGATGGGTGAAACACATGTTCTTTGCACAGCCTCGGTCGAAGAAAAAGTTCCGCCTTTTTTGAAAGGAAAAGGCAAAGGATGGGTTACAGCTGAATACGGTATGCTACCAAGATCAACCCATACGCGTATTGACCGCGAAGCAGCCCGCGGCAAGCAATCCGGAAGAACACAGGAAATTCAAAGACTTATCGGAAGATCTTTAAGGTCTATAGTTGATTTAAAAGCCCTAGGGGAACGCCAAGTAAAAATCGATTGTGATGTTATTCAAGCCGATGGGGGAACAAGAACAGCATCAATCACAGGCAGTTATGTCGCTTTGTATTTTGCTTTAAGTGGTTTGGTTGATAAAAAATTAATTCAAAATATACCATTAATTGATTCCGTAGCCGCAGTTTCTTGTGGTATATATAAAACCAATCCAGTTTTAGATTTGGATTATGACGAAGATAGTGATGCCGAAGCAGATGCAAACTTCGTCCTAACAGGGAAGGGCAAAATAATTGAAATACAGGCAACAGCCGAAGAAAGCCCGTTTGATGAAGACAAGTATACTGAAATGTTTAAGCTTGCCCGCGAAGGCATAGCCAAACTTTCTCAGTTACAATTGGGAACAATAATGGGGCGCTAAATGGCCGTAAAACTTGAAAAGCTGGTACTTGCAACCCGCAACCAGCATAAACTGGAAGAACTTCAATCTTACCTAGAACCTTATAATATTGAAGTTATCCAGCCAGATAAATCGATGCCTGACGTTAAAGAAACAGGCGAATCTTTTGAAGATAATGCTTTGTTAAAAGCATGCGCCATTGCAAAAGCAACTGGCATGCCTTCTTTGGCAGATGATTCAGGTTTGTGTGTATGGGGAATTGGCGGACGTCCTGGCGTCTACAGTGCAAGGTGGGCCGGCCCCCAGCAAGATTATGAACATGCCTTTAAAAAAATTGAATCCGAACTTAAACATACTGGCTCCCATATGGATCGACGGGCCAGCTTTATTTGCAGTCTTGCCCTGTGCTTTCCAGATGATCGCATCCCTTTGACCTTTGAGGGACGCATTGATGGTACCATCCTTAATCCAGGCAGAGGGCCCATGAAATTTGGATATGATCCAATTTTCTTACCCACAGGTTCAAAGAAAACCTTTGCAGAAATGACCCCTGCTGAAAAACAAAAAATCAGCCACCGCACACAGGCCTTAAAGCATTTCATTGCCGCCGTTCATGGATAGTTAATCTTCCTTATATGCCAATATATCCCCAGGTTGACAATCCAAGGCCTTGCAAATGGCTTCCAATGTGCTGAACCGAATGGCCTTTGCCCGCCCGGTTTTTAATATGGATAAATTCTGTTCAGTGATGCCCACTTTTTTGGCAAGATCAATTGATCGCATTTTTCGCTTTGCCATCATGACATCCAAGTTCACGATAATGTTCATATTCTTTTCCCTAATAATTACCATAATATCTAAAGAGCTAAGTTAACGATTACACCAGGAATCAGAGTCGGTGCTTATATACTTACTAAGTGAGACTCGCAATGACGCAGTGTAAGTGTTAAATCAGGCCTTTAAACTGTTAGATCTTGGTCTTGCTTAAGCTTAGATGCCTCTTTCATCACCCACCCAATAACAATGATCATAATTGCCAGCATAATTGCTGAAAAATCATGATTCGAAGCTGTAATTTTTATCATACGTTGACCCACTGGCTCCTTCATCGTAGCCACAAATGAAAATAACAGTTCTTGAGGATACCCAACCAAAACAGATAGAATAAAAAACTTGCCAATATTGCCAAATTTTTTGGCACTTTCTACTGAAAAGTAATTCCCTTTCTCATAACATTCAAAAAGTTTTGCCGCGAATATAAGTGCAATTGAATAAAGTATTTCAGAAGGCATTGCCGATAGTGCAACCAAAAATTTATGCCCAGTTGTAAAACTTAAGTATTTATCCACATCAAACGGAAGGGTATTATGATGGTTATTTTTATCAAACCCCACCATAAAACTTAAATTTTTCATAACTTTTCCATTTGCAAAAATAAAAAAGGGCAAGGCTACATTTATGATAGACCAGCTATATAAACCATACTTTAGGAACTGACTTAATTTTTGTATATTTTTCATTTAACATTCTCCTATAAACAATAACTATTTATTGTTATATAACATTTTATTATTGTTTTTCAATAATTTTTTCTTGATTTTTTCATTTTTTTTACTTATATACATATTCACACTTTATTTATTGAGGAAAGGATATGAGATGAAACCCTTAAAAATAATTCTATTAACCCTTATTTTATTAACTAACTTTAAACCTATTTATGCTGCGACAGGGTCTTCTGAACCTACGTTACGTGGACCCGGGCTTTTAGCTTATTTGGACCCAAGTGAAACTTTTCAACAGCGCCGGGTGCTGGCCAGATATCCTGATATTTTAAGGAAAGAAGGCCTAACTGATTTAATTCCCGACCCTGAAGAACTTGAAAAAGAACGTATCAATGAAAGGTCCTATGTTGGATATGCATTGGAAGGGGCCACATGGGCTGCATCAGGTGTCTGGCATGAATGTACTGCTTGTTGTTCTAGGACAAGGCACTATAGAACACTGGGTGAAGCAGATCGAAGTCACCATAGTTTTATCGAACGTAGGTCTCTTCTAGAAAAAGAATTAATTGAAACCATGTCTGTAAAAAGACGTGATGCAATGCACAAAGCACTTTTAGAGCCTATATTCCAAGGGGGAATGACGATAAGTATGCTTCTTGCTGCAAAACCCTTTCTAGAGGGAAATGAATTTGCTGGAGGAATTGCCTCACTGTGGATGTTTGGAACTGGTCTTGAATATGGGAAAAAATTATTAAGTGCTTTATACCAAATTCATGTATCTCCTTTTGCAGATGATCTTTATGAGCCCATGAAAAAGTGGTCGGCCATAAAACGTTATTTTCCCCCTAAATTTCAAGAGTTTGTTGAACGGAAGTTTGGCATAGGATTAAGAAATCCTTTTAACCTTGGACCTGTTGTTGATTTTATGCGCACTGTTGTTAATATACCGGTCCGAGGGGTAGACGTAAAACCGTTATCTTATGCTGCAAATCCTAAACTTATTATTTTACGCGAACGGCTAAATGCCTATCCTAGTGCAGTCATAGAACCCTTAATGATTTCCATGCTACATCATGCCTATCGCAGTAGAGGTGAAGAATTACCAGATGTTCTAAATACACGTCCTGTTTTATATTTTAAGGGGCCTCCGGGTACAGGAAAGACGACAGTGGCAAAATTTATTGCAGATGCCTTAGGGGTTCCCTTTGTACGCGTTCAATTTTCTGGCCCTTTTGAGGGCATTATAGGATCTGATTCTGACCCTGGACGTTTATTAAATGCCTTGACCCGCGTGGGTAATGAAGCAGCCAATGCAGTTGTTCTATTGGATGAAGCAGGGGCTTTATTAAAAAAAGATGAAGGATCTGACATGGGGGATTTTCTGCAATTATTTGACCCAGGAACTGATGAAGTTCGCATGCCCTATTTAGGGGAACCTGTAAAGTTTGGCCGTTTTCTGATTATTGCCACCGGGAATAATGAAATAGCAAATGAAGCATTAAAAAATAGGATTACCGAAGTGGATTTTGCAAAAATTGATGCGGATCATAAAGTTGTCACAACGTTATCTGCTTTAGACAAAGTTTTTGAAGGCTCAGAAGGACTTCGGCGGCGGCGTGGGGCAGCGGCAGCCTCGGTATCAAGTGCACGAGCAGTTACAGGCGGTATAGAAATAATTTATGAACGCTCTCCAGCCTTACCTTTATTATCTGGAATCTATCAAGAAAGCCGAAGTGAAATAGAAGGTATATTAAGAGGTGTAGAGGATCCTGGAATGCGGACAGCTCAACAAGAAATTGCCCGATTAATGTTGGGAAAAGCAGCTGTTAAACTTGGGTTAATTGAGGGACTAACATCAGGTAGATCTGTAGACCCTATTTAAAAAATAATGGTGAATTATTTCCCCTTATTTGCAAGTCTGATCTTTTCTGTCTTGATATAAACGTGTAACCTTGCCTCAAAATAAGTGGGGTAAGGTATGACTGTGGTGGCAGCAGAAAATCGTTTTCGTCAGCAATCTTTGCTGGCCATTTTAATCTCTAAGAATATTATTTCTGAAGATCAAGCAAAAATTGTTGAACTTGAAAGCAGAAAGCAAAATATTGATATTCAAGAATCTTTGAAAAAATTGGGGTTTTGTGCCGAAGGATTAATTCAAGATATCTTGTCTGAACAATCTGCAGCCCAGCAAATTAATTTAAATGATATTATTATTGATACCCGGCTTTTGAAAAATTTTCCTAAAAAAACAGCCCAGAAACATAAAATTATCCCTATTTCCTTGGAAGATGACACCTTAATTGCCGCATGTGTGGATCCTTCAAATATCTTAGCCCTAGATCAAATACGAATTGCTTTTCCAAAAGTGAAACACATTCAATGTAAAATAGCCAAAGAAACAGAGTTATCCCAAGCAATTTGGAATTATTATGATCACGATTTTGACCTGACACAAATCCTTCAGGAAATTAATGAATCCCCCTTTAAACCTGAAGATTTAAGTTATGACAATCCGGTTGTTCGGCTGGTTGATATATTATTATTTGATGCAATAAAAATGAAATCTTCTGACATTCATTTTGAACCTGAAGATCTTTATATACGTATTCGTTACCGCATAGACGGGGTTTTAAATCAAAAATTAACTTTGCATAAAAATTTTTGGCCTTCGCTGTTGGTACGTCTTAAATTAATGGCAAGTTTAGACATTGCAGAATCAAGAAAACCCCAAAGCGGAAGATTTTCAAAATATTTTTGCGACCGTGAAATTGATTTAAGGACATCTTGTCACCCCACCATTCATGGGGAAAATATTGTTATACGTATCTTAGACAAGCAAACATCACTGGTTTCTTTAGAAGAACTGGGGTTTATCCCAAGCCAAATTGAAACCTTAAAGAAAATCACACAAAAACCTGGGGGTATCAATATTATCACAGGCCCCACAGGATCTGGTAAAACAACAACTTTGTACGCGCTATTGAATTTTATAAGTTCTTTAGAGGTTAATATAATGACATTGGAACAGCCTGTTGAATATAAGCTTCCCTTAATTCGACAAACAGAAATCCCAGAGAATTCTTATATAAGTTATGCTGATGCAATCCGATCTATCTTACGGCAGGATCCTGATATTATTTATATTGGCGAAATTCGTGATGAAGAATCTGCACAAATGGCCATTCGTGCGGCCATGACAGGACATCAGGTTTACACAACATTGCATACCAATACTGCGTGGGGCGCCATTCAAAGATTGATGGATCTTGGCGTATCTAAGTCTGAGCTGGAAGATAATATCAGAAGTGTTATCGCCCAAAGATTGGTTCGTAAACTTTGTTCAAGCTGTAAGCTAAAGAAAAATAGTGTCTATCATGCTGTTGGGTGTTCTAAATGCTATGGAACAGGGTTTCAAGGACGTCTTCCTTTAACCGAAACCGTTTTATTTACACACAACGATAAATTGGATAAAAAATGTAAATTAACTTATAATGAAGAAAATATTTTACAGAAAAAACAATTGGTTAATACCTTTTTCGAAAATTCAGAAATTTTACTGAAAAAAGGGTTAACAACCGTAAATGAGGTTCAAAAAGTTATTGGAAGTATTTTGTAATGTCATTGATACGATATAAGGCCATAAAATCAGATGGAAAGGTATATGGGGGGTTAACGAATCTTAAAACCATTGCAGAAATACGATCTTATGTTAAAGACGAAGGGGGTAAGTTAATTTCTTGGAAAGAAGAGAAACCCAAAAAATTTAAATATAATCTTAAGCTGCAAGATTCCATTAATATGTTCACCCATTTGGCAACAATGGCCAAATTAAAAATCCCCTTAATTGAAAGTATTCACATGCTTGATCACAAGGCAAATAGTAAAGTATTAATAGAATTTTCAAAGTCTTTGTCATTCTGTATTAACCGTGGTTCTTCATTTTCAGAGGTATTAATAAATAATTTTAAGAATGTCGACCCAATTATAATTTCAACACTATCGGCTGCAGAAAAAAGTGGATCATTTGAAAAAGCTTTTACCAATTTAATCAATTATTATACCTGGAGAAAATCTTATAAAATAAAAATACAAAATGCAATTCGATACCCCTTGCTGTGTTTTTTAGTTGTTTTATCCACCCTAATATTTTTAATGACCTTCCTGGTTCCAAAAATGAAACCCCTTATTCTGGAAAACAGTGGATATAATTTAAATTTTTCCACAAAAAGTATTTTTTATCTGCATGATATTTTTTCTGGGGGAGATACACAGACTTATTATATTTTTTTAACGTTTACAATATTTTCTTTTATAATATTACCCTATATATTAAAAAAAATACTGAAATTACAGTATGATATTTTTTACAAAATTCCCTTTATCAAAAATATTTTTATCCTGATTTTTCAAGAAAATTTCTTAAAAATTTTACATTTACAATTGAAAGCGAATAAAAATCTTCAAGATGCTTTGTTAGACGCCAAAGAAACTTTGCCCAAGGGATATCCAAAAAAACAGGTGATGAAAATACTGGATGGGTTGGATAAAGGTTATCCATTAAGTCATATTTTTCAAAAAATTAAGTTTGATCCAGTTGTTAGTCAGTTAATTTATCTTGGAGAAGCGGCAGGATCATATGAAAAAGCTTTTGAAGATGCGTCTACTGTTTTAGCTGAAAAAACGTCATTATTCTTTGAAAGGATTACAACCTACCTACAGCCCCTATTAATATTATTCATAAGCTTTATCTTGATCTGGATGGTATATGCGTTATTCTATCCTTTGTATGAAAATATAATAAGTATGAATATATGAAACAGGGTTTTATTTTTACAATTACAGATATGGGCTGTTTTATTACCTTCATTAAGGGGGGGTGTATTGTAACAGAAGGTTTTTTCAAAAACCCTGATGCCATTAATGACTCTGATATACGAAGCTTGCTTATTAAATATTATAAATCACCTGTGATTGTTTATTTAGATACCCTGAACCAAACTTTTTTTGAAGAAGAAATACCCCCAACCAATATCATCAACAAAAATCGTATTATCAACCAGTTAAAACAAGAACATAAAACCCAAACAAATTCTGTCCTTTGTTACAAAAAAACAAAAGAAATTTACCAGTTTTCAACAGCACAACTTAGTAATGATAATGCTTTGTGGTTTAATTACATAAATCACTTGGAAAACCCTTTAGATTCTGTCAGATCTTTGGCCATAGAAACACGTCATTTTCTTAGAAATGTAAAAGAAACCAGTCCGATTTTAATCATAACCCATTTCCATGAAAATATTGGACTGCGGCAATCTGTCTTTATTTCTAAACAATTTTCATTATCCCGGTTGATTACAATTAAATCTAAAGATATTAAAACAGCTGTTGCACATGAGACGAAAAACCTTATTGATTACCTAAAACGCGAAGAACCTGGAATATCAGATAACGACATTAACATTATAAGTATGGGGGATCACCAATACTTTAAAGCCTTGGATCCCAGAATTCATTCCCACCTTGATGCAATAAATATCGCGCAACTGTCCGGTGTTAAAAAAAGAGAGGGTACTTATTCTTTTTTATCCTATTTTGTGCAAATTTTATGTTCCAAACGGCCTGAATCTGCTTTTAAATTTGATATTAGCAAGAAAAAAGAACAAGAAGAATTTTTATATATCCTATTGAATGCTTTGACATTTAGCATTATGGGCTTCGCCCTTATTTACTTATTGGGATCTGTTTCTTCGTTTAGTAACTTTGCAAATAATATTCCCCATCTAAAGCAAGAAATTCAAAATTTAGAAATAAAAAATTCAGAATTTACAAAAGGTTATAAATCATCCTTTTCTGAAAGTTATCAAAACACTATTGAAAAAATCCAAGCAGAAATTAATAAACAAACTGAAGAAATTAAAAATCCTTTAAAACAAATAAATATACTGAAAAAATATATGCCCAATCATTGGCACATTCAGAAAATTGAATGGGGGGTGCAAAGCCCAAAATATCTGGAACATTCTTTATTAGATAAAGTGTTGAGACATAGAAATCAGCCTTATTTTATAATGGACATCTATTTAAAATTTAAAGGCCCTTATTACCAGGCAAACGATATGTTTTCAGCTTTGCTACAAACCCCGGAACTGCAACAGTTTGAATTACAGTTTAAAGAAAAAAATAAGGGGCTATATGTTTTGCGAATCATTGAAAGGGAACAGGCATGAAACGTAGATTACAATTAAATCTGCTAAAACTTTTTGCAACCTTTGTTTTCTTTGGATCCATAGTATTAATTACCAAAAAAAATTACCTTCCAATCAGTACAGTGGCAACAGAACTAAAAGAAAAAAAAGATGGGATTGTCGAAGACATTAAGAAAAACAGAGAAATTCAGAAATTTCAAGAGGTTACATTACCAAGTTTTCGAGAAATTAAAAAATTAGGCCTTTTTATGGAGCCTACACGCGCAGCATTCAAACACCAACTACGTCATATTTTAGATGATTACAATATATCTGCCTCTGTTCGATTTTATGATATTTTCTATGATAAAATTTTTCCTGGATTTGATATCACCTTTTTCCCCATCAATATAAATTTTTCCGTTTATGATGAAGATTCAGTCTATAAATTAATTCATGATATAAACCATCAAATATCTTATCTGATAAGCCCTATTCAGTTAAATATTGAAAAAATTAAAGACAAATATATCGTTGATTACAAGGTATTTTGGATTAAGGGTTTACCTTATGGTGAACTAAGTAACTTATCCTCTGTCGAATCCCCTTGGCATTTTTCTGAATCTTAGAGTTTTTATATGCTAAGGCTTGCCGATAAAGATGCAGCGCAGACTTATAGTGCCCAAGTTTATCATTTTTAATAGCCTGATTATACAAACTAACAGAATTTAGCTTTTTTGCTTTTTTTATTGGGGGGTACACTTCAACAATTGCCTGTTTTTTTTGATTAATAATTTTTGGAGTTTCTTCAATTTTTTCTTCTAAAATAGAAGAATTCGCTGTAGTTAAAGGAAAAGATTCTTTTTTATAATCCATTGATTTATCAGCATAATTTCCTGAAGGCGCCAAATAATACCATAAACTTGAAACAAAAATTGTTGTAAGAAAAATGTGCCCCATAGGGACCAGACCTTTTAAAAAATTATAGGGCAAAGGTATAAAATTAATAAAGCCCGCATCTTCTTTTGGGTTAGGGGTATTTTTCCCACATTTTTTGGCTAGAGCGTTGGTATTTTGGTGTTTTCTTTGCGATAGCATGATTCCCCTCCATAGGCTGATGCCAAAATATTTCTGGGCACCCAGATAACTTGATCATCAAAGTAATTTTCTTCTTTATTTGATTTCAAACGGCTTATAAATTTTCCCGTTCCATCTGCATTTATTTCTTCGTCTTTGCCATGCAAGCCTGCTGTTTTTTTCTTAATATTTTCAGGGCTTCCAACATATGCCCCATATCCATTTTTTCCATGGCTTACGATAACAACTGCAATAAAATCAATAATATCTTTATTTTTATTCTCTATTTTTATTGGCACCCCATTTTCCTCTACGGACAACAGCCTACTTGTAGGGCTTTGTGTGCAAAAATCCATCCGCCTTAATACTGCTTCAGGTCTTTTAGGAAAAGGTCGCATTGCGTAGGTAAAATAATTGCCATAATCATCTTTTGCCATTGCTTCAGATATCCCAAGGGTACGATAAGGAATAAGGCCAATTGTTAGATTTGATTCTTCACCAAATTTATCAAAATGGGCTTTGGGATCCCCAGCATTTGGTAGGCGCTTATTTAATAAGGCAAATTGGGCCAATACTTTTAACAAAGTTTCTTGTTTTTCTTTTGTTACTTTTGCCTTATGGGAATCACTGAAATGATGAAAAACCGAAGTTGATAAAGTTGCAACGATTCCCATTATGACCAAAGCGATTGAAACCTCTATTAAAGAAAAACCTTTATTATTTCTTATACTTTGAAATAAGCAATACATGCTGCACTTTCGATTTTTATATTTAGATGGCCATCCTTTATACAATCTTCATAAGCCACATCTGCACCTGGTAGAATGCGCACATCCCCTGATAAAGGATCCAGGGTGTCCAACTGTTTTAATAAAAGCATGGCTTGCTTTGGGGTTAAAATGGCCCCGTCCCCATTGGATGTATTTTTTTCACCTAAAACAAACCATAGTCCCTGCATAGGCCTTGGTCCCGTAGGGTCTTGGGCCACTGTAATGCCCCCACCCAATTTTGCCTTGGGAACCCCCTGTCCAAAACTTGCTGAACCGATATCTGGAACACCCCCTGGGCTTGACATAAGGCCTGCTGCTGATAGATGTTGCCAAAAATTAACAGCTTCTGAACTGCGTCCGCCTAAGCCTTCCCCTTCAATGCGGCCATTGCCATTACCATCCGTTAAATCTGATCGAATTGTCTGGCTTGCTTGATCATAGTCACCCGGCAAAGCCCCATATTGATCTTTAAATACATTTACAGCCATTCGATACTGATTAATGTTTTTGATAACTGTTTTTAAATAGGCACTTTCGATTAAGGCATACCCCTTAATTGTCCCAGCAACCAAAATTCCCATAACAATTAAGGCAACGGAAATTTCCATTAAGCTAAACCCTTTTTGATCCTTTACCCATTTCTTCATAGCGGCCTTGGATCCCTTGTGAATTCTTTATAAACCCGCCTGTCCGCACCTGATATAGGGTGATTTTTAATAATCGTGGCTTTAATAAAAATAACCAGTTCCGTCACTGTTTGTGCGTCTCGCTTTGCCCTTGTTAAAAAGCTAAAGAAACGGGATCGCGTTCCAGGAACACCTGCGTCTACGCTTTCTGAGCCTTCCACCATAAGCCCGCCCAGTATTGCAACTTGCCCAGATTTAAGTTTCATCACAGAATCAATTTCACGCACTGCAACAACAGGAACTTCTGAATCAATTTGGTTGCTACCTGGGCTTAAAGAGTTATTAATAATCGCAATTGATGGATCTGATTTTGATCCGATCACACGGGAAATCGTGGGGCGTAAATTAATAATAATATCTTCATTATCTTGATCAATTGCTGGCTGTACAGCCATAACAAAACCAATGGGAATACTTTGTATTGTGCTTCTTGAGGCCACGATAATACCACTATTGTTATTCGTATTTGTCGTATTATTTAAATAATGCCGGTCATATTCAACACTAAAAAATATATGATTTTCTGCAACTTTTAATAAGGCTGTTTGGTTGTTCATAACTGTTAGCCTGGGGCTTGAAAGGGTGCGGGTTGTGCCAAAAGATTCCATTAAGTTCAATATGGAGGAAAAGTCTTTTCCATCAATTCCAATTGTTGCAATATTGCTGGTTACAGGGTTACTTATAATGGTTGGGGTTACCCTGGAAATCGCACCAAACCTTGCATTTGCGGCAAAATCACCCTTGGTAACTGATGACCAATCGATTCCACTTTTAAATTCTTCTTTTAAGGTAACTTCAACAACTTTTGCTTCTATTAAGATTTGACTATTTGTATTGCGGCGCAATCGATTAATAAACTTACCAACTTCTTTATGTTGTTTTTGTGTGGCAAACACACTTATCAATCCAGATTGTTTGTTAAGTGTAAAATAAGGCCTTCTGTATACTTTTTTATTATTTTTTTCTGCCTTCGTTGGGTCTTCAGGACCTGTTTCTTCCACTACTTGAACTTGCTCTGTCTCCACATGGTTACTTGAATGCAAAATACTTTCTAGATTTAATTTAATTTCTTCCCAGAAATCATTTTCCCCTAAAGTATCCAGTTTTGTGCTGGATCCATTATTGGATGTCAGACCCTTATTTTGTTCTTTTGATAATAATTGTGTGTTCGTTGATACATTCATCTGACTTTTTCTTGAAACAGATAAGAATTGAATATCATAAGTTTCTAAGTAAGCCGTGTCTTTTTCTACCTTTAGCAGACCATTTTCGTATGTATACCTTAAATTCAAAATTTCACATAAATTTTCAATTGCTTGGTATAAAGGCTGGCCTTTTGTTTTATAAATTAAGCTGCCTCTTACATTTTTAGAGATTAAGATATTTATATCTGCCTGGTCGGCTATTTTTTGGAATACCTTGGGAATACTGATGTCTTTGGTTATATTTAAAGAGACAATCTGTTGTAATTCTTCTGGCAACTCATCCTCTTCCTCTATTACAGGCGGGATCTCAGGCTCTATCATATCCTGTTCTGACGGATCTACTAAAGTCTTATAATCTTGTTGGGTTTTATTCATAGACGGGTCATGCTGTGTAAAATTTGTACACTGCACAAGAAATAAAATGGTGGCTAAGAAACCTGCTGTTTTAATTTTACTATTCATTATCCCACATACATAAATACGCAAAAAAACTTAATTTGCAATCAATGGTTGAAAAATAAAGGGAAATGAAATGGCTTGAAAAATGTTCTATAAAATTGCATCTTATATGGTATGAAAATATCACCTTATTTCAAAAGTGCTTGGACAAGATTTTTATATGTTGTTGTCCCTATCATAATAATTTGGCTTTTAATCTGGATTGTTTAATGCATACACATGATCACTCTAAAAATATAATTGTTCAAAGTCTTAGTATTCACTATGGTCCAACAATTGCCCTTAATACCATACAGGGGGAAATTGAACCTGGTAGTTTAACTGCTGTAGTTGGCCCGAATGGAGGTGGTAAAAGTACCTTTGTAAAGACTTTGGCGGGCATACTTAAACCTTCATCTGGTAAAATTGTTCACCAATGCCGAGATACATGTGATAGTGCGTACCTTCCCCAATACACAGCCGTTGATCATGATTTCCCCGTTACCGTGCAAGAAGTCATCAGTATGGGCCTGTGGCACAAGACAGGGGCCTTTAAAGGGTTTTCCCAAAAAGATAAAGATCTTATACATCAAGCCATATCCCAAGTGGGTCTGGAAGGTATGGAAAACCGCCTTATTAAAACCCTTTCTGGGGGTCAGTTCCAGCGCATGCTTTTTGCCAGAATTATCCTGGAAGATTCCTCTTTAATTATTTTAGATGAACCTTTTACAGCAATTGATGTTCATACGTCTGAGGCGCTAATTAAACTTATCAAAGCTTGGCATACCCAAGGAAAAACCATTTTGCTGGTTCTGCATGACTTGCAAATGGCAAAAAAACACTTTGAAAATACAATTATACTGGCCAGGGAATGTATTGCTTGGGGCAAAACAAAAGAATTTTTAACAGATGATAATATTTCCCTATCTTATCAAAATTTATTGCGAGGTGCGGAATGATTTGGGATTGGTTAATTTCTCCTTTTGAATATCAGTTTATGCGCAATGCTTTGTTAAGTTGTGTGGCTTTAGGAATCGGCGCAGGTCCTGTAGGTGTTTTATTAGTCCTTAGACGTATGAGTTTAATGGGGGATGCCCTTTCCCATGCTGTCTTGCCAGGTGCTGCCCTTGGGTACATTGTTGCGGGCCTTTCTTTGCCTGCCCTAAGTTTTGGGGGTTTCATCGCAGGGTTAATTGTTGCTTTATTGGCTGGAATTGTTTCCCGCCTTACCCATTTAAAGGAAGATGCCAGTTTTGCTGGGTTCTTTTTGATATCCCTTGCCCTAGGGGTGTTAATCATTTCATTACGCAACAGTTCCATTGATTTAATGAATATCTTGTTTGGATCTGCACTGGCTGTTGATTATCCATCGTTGGTTTTAATTGCCTTTATCACAACTTTTACTTTGATAACCCTTGCTGTTATTTACCGGCCTTTAATTGTTGAATGTTTTGATCCAAACTTTTTTCGCCTGATTCATGGACATGGATCCTTGTATCATATTCTTTTTCTTGTCTTGGTTGTTATGAACTTAGTTGCTGGATTTCAATCCATGGGAACTTTATTATCCTTAGGAATCATGATGTTACCCGCAACCTCTGCCCGATTCTGGGCCGCCCACATATGGCCAATGTTTATTATTTCTGTCTTTATTGCTGTGATATCTGGGTATTTTGGACTTCTTGTTTCATATCATCTTAACTTTCCCAGTGGGCCTTGTATTGTCTTGACGGCTGGGGCTATCTACGTTATATCTTTTCTGTTCGGATCGAATGGCAGTTTTTTAACTCACCTAAAAACAAGGTAATTAAATGAAAAAAATTTTTGCGATTTTACTTTCTATTATTATTATCCCTTATTATGGATATGCAAAATGCGGGTGCAATAAAAAATCTTTGAACGTTATCGCAAGTTTCAGTATTCTTGGCGATATTGTTAAGAATATCGGTAAAGACAAGGTGACTGTTAAATCGATCGTAGGGCCAAATGGGGATGCCCATGTTTACGAACCCCGCCCAGATGATATTAAGCTGATTAGCGAGTCTGATATCGTCTTTATCAATGGCATGGGTTTCGAAGGATGGTTAAACCGTCTTATTAAATCTTCTGGGTTTAAAGGACCTATTATTACATCCACAACTAATATCCATCCAAGCCTTGTTTTTGAAGAAAAATTAATTGAAGACCCCCATGCATGGCACAGCATCAGTAACATAAAAATTTATATCTATAATATAACAAAAGCTTTGCAAGATTTAGATCCTGAAAATGCAGATTATTATGAAAGTAACGCCCAGTCTTATATTAAAAGATTAAATGATTTAGATGCAAAAATTCGCGAAGAAGTGGATAAAGTTCCTCCACCAAAACGCAAAGTTATTACAGCCCATGATGCGTTTGGATATTTTGGAAACACTTATGGCATTCAATTTCTGGCCCCAATTGGGACAAGTACATGCTGTGAAGCCAAAGTTAAAGATATCATAAGCCTTATAAAGCAAATCAAAGAATATGGTGTTAAAACTATCTTTGTTGAAAACATCACAAACCCGCGCGTTATTCAGCAAATTTCCAGAGAAACTGGGGCAAAAATTGGGAATGAATTGTATTCAGACGCCTTATCTGAATCCGATGGACCTGCTGCATCTTATATTGATATGATGGAATATAACTTTAGCTTATTAATTGAATCTATGAATGAAATTTCATAGAAGGCCCTTGTTACAGCCTGATATTTTGGTATTATTAAGCCATGACACATATAACTGGCTGGCTTTTATTTCACGGAATTATTTTTTCAATTCTTGCATTTGACCTAGGGGTTCTAAATAAGAAAGCCCGCGTTATCCCATTTAAAGAAGCCATAAGCTGGGTGGGTATCTGGTTTACCCTTGCCATGATTTTTAATGGCTATATCTATTTCACCCAGGGTATTCAAAAATCCACGGAATTTCTGACAATTTATGTTATTGAGGCATCTCTTAGTATTGATAATATTTTCGTATTTTTGATGTTTTTTAAACAATTTCATGTGCCAGAAAAACTGCGGCATCGCGTTTTGTTTTGGGGAATTATTGGGGCCATTATTTTGCGCGGTCTGTTTATTATTGCCGGCGTAGAGTTAATTAAAAACTTTGAATGGTTGAATTACTTATTTGGTCTGGTTTTAATGTATGGAAGCTATCGTATGTTGGTTTCAAAGCCCAACGATTCAGTACCAAGCAAATGGCTTAAAACCGTTAAAAAATACATTCCAATCACAAAAGACTTCCACAAGGAACACTTTTTCATAAAAAAGAATAAAGTGTGGATGGCAACACCCTTATTTTTATGCTTAATTGCCATTGAATTTTCAGATGTAATTTTTGCTTTTGACTCCATCCCGGCTGCTTTGGCTATCAGCCAAGATAAATTTATTGTTTACACAGCAAATATATTTTCCATATTGGGATTAAGGTCTTTATATTTTGCTGTTGCCCACTTTGTATCAGCATTTGTTTACTTAAAATATTCTTTAAGTGCCATTTTGCTTTTTGTTGGGACCAAAATCATGGTTTCCCCATTTTATGAAATTCCAGGCTTTATTTCCCTAACTATCATCATTACAATTGCAGCTTTAGGCTTTTTAAAAAAAGATAAATAGCAAAATCTTCAACTATCTTTTAACGACAAAACAGTTAGATCCAGCCTTTTTAATCTTATCACACGTAGATTGTGCTTCAGATTTATGGGCGAAGTTACCTACATAGACACGATGATATGTCTTGCCTTTGACAGATGCCTTTACAAAATCAGCATTTAAATCCTTAATCAAAGACCCATGTTTTTTCTTTAGGCGTTGCCATTGTGATTCAGCAGCAGACTGTGAATCCATAGAAGCCGCCTGAACACTGTATTTACCATGTTTTTGGGCTTTATGTGGCATAACTTTTTCTGGTTTATTATCCACCACATCATCATCTGAATAGTGATGAATATTTACAACATCCGATTCTATATTATATGTTGCAGCATCATTGGCACGTTCCAGTGTTATCGTTTCTTTTGATTCTTTAGACGAAAGTTCAGATGGACTTTGAAACCTTGTTTCAGCCATAGGTTTTTCTGCTTCGGGCTGTAATTTTTCATTTGATTTTTTTGTTTTATCACTGGAAATCAATTCATATATCATCTTATCTTTATGGGGGGGTTGATATCCACCAGGATTTTCTGGACGGGTTTTAATAGGGCTTTGGTCTGCTGTAATATAAGGAATTTCTTCCCCATCCATATCATCAGAAGGCAACAATGAATGCCATAATACTGTTAAAATTATGACAGCCACAATGGCAATAATAATAATTAAAATAGGTTTTGAAGACCACCAGGGTTCGTTGTTTTCAGGATCTGGAAGTTTCTGTTTATGCTGCCATATTGGGTTGGTCATGTTCCTAAGTCCTTTAAAATCTTATAATATGCCAAGAGAATAAGCATACGTTCATTTGTTTTTTTTATATCTTTTGGATCTATTATTCTTAACACAGATCCTTTAATTTTATGTAATCGCCACCAATCATAAAAATTTTGAATAAAAATTTCTGTGTTTTGGGAATTGTTTTTTAAAATAATATGGCGAAATTCCCACTGTATTATATCTTTTATAATGGCAAGATCCTGTGAATTGGTCAAGTCAGGAGTTTCTTCAAAACAATATATAAATGCTTGTCCAAAGATTTTTTTATAATAATTTAGCAGGCTTTCATAAAGATTTTCAAACTGGGAATGCCAAAAGCCTTCGAAAAATTCTTGATCAATAACTGTATAAGACCTTTCTAGAATATTAATTAATTGAGAATTCCAGAATTGATTTGTAAACGTAATATTCCAAAAACCATCAATATTTTGAATATTCTTGATATTTGGGTTTTTATCAAGTTGTTCCAAATCATTATAATTTGGAAAATAAAAACTTAAATCCCCACTGTAATTGGCTGAAGTCCTTAAAATTTCAATTGAAGATCCGATTAATTTTTGTAAGTATAAAAATGCATTCATTCTGGTATCATTGACTTAACAACCATTATATCTTAATTAGATAGTAAGAACTATGGCAAAGAAAAATGATACAGACAACAGATTTTAAAATTTCGGAAAGCGCCGCAAAGCGGATTGGATGCCTTATTGCCCAAGAAAAGGGGGATAAAAAGTATTTACGTGTGGCCATTATTAGTGGGGGTTGCTCTGGGATGCAATATACCTTTAACTTGGATCATAAACTAAATCCAGAAGACATGATCATCGAAAAAAACGGGATAAAAGTGATTGTTGATGATGTTTCGTTAGAAATTTTGAAGGGATCTGAGTTAGATTATATTGAAGAAATGATCGGATCTTATTTTTCTATTAAAAACCCGAATGCGGCCTCATCTTGTGGCTGTGGAAGTTCTTTTTCCGTATGATTATTGCAACATGGAACATAAATTCAATACGATCCAGGATGGAGCATTTGTTAGAATGGCTTCAGTCCTTTAGCCCTGACGTTGTTTTATTGCAAGAATTAAAATGCCAAAATGAACAATTCCCGGCTGAACCCATTGAAGACTTGGGATATAATATCGCCGTCCATGGGCAAAAAAGTTATAACGGCGTTGCCATCCTTTCTAAGCATCCAATAGAAGATGTTATTTGTGAACTACCCGGTGAAGACGAAAATGCCCCTGCAAGATATATTGAAGCTGTTACAAACCAAATACGCGTTGCATCCGTTTATTGTCCAAATGGACAAGATCTAGGAACTGAAAAATTTGCATACAAGATGAACTTTTTTGACCGTTTGTATGAACACATGGAAAATCTTTTAAAATATGAAGAAAAAGTCGTTATTGGAGGGGATTATAATATTGCACCCACAGATGATGATGTTTATGACAAAGTTAAATTTCGCAATAGATTACTATCCAGTCCCCAAGAACGTCAGAAATACAGGGCCTTAATAAACCTTGGATATACTGATATTGTGCGTACGATGAACCCTGCAGACAAAGTTGATAATGCCACTTTATATTCATGGTGGGACTATCGCCAAGGGTCCTGGAGCCAAAATAATGGCCTACGTATTGATCACTTGCTTTTATCCCCGCAAGCAGTAGATGTAGCAGATATCTGTGGTATTGATCGTGATCCACGTGGGAAAACAAAGCCTTCTGACCACACCCCAGTTTGGTGTCAGTTAAAATAAACTAAGACCTTGCAAATTCAATATCAATTTTGTTTTTTTGAAATTCATCCAGGATTTTTCTAAATAGATTTGCTTTTACAATATCCATTTTGGGCGGTGTTGTCACAATATTCGCACCAATCGAAATACCGTGCCCGTCAAAACGTTCAATACCCAAGACATCCATGTCTTCGACTATAAGTTTGCTTAGATCTTTATCTTTTGAAATATCTTTTCCTATTTTTTTCAGCAAATTCAAAGCATTATCAATATTTTCCAAATCTTTTACTTTAATATGAAAACTGATCGGGGCAATTTTCCAAGCAATATTTGCAATATTACCAACACTGCCGTAAGACATAATATGGTGAACGCCGTCAAAGTCTTTAAGTGTCATACTATCCAACGTCATCTTTTTAACGATCCCTGTCACACTGTTAACACTAACAAGGTCACCAATTGCAATGCGGTCTTCCAGAATTAAAATAGATCCCTTAACAATATCCTGCACAACATTTTGGGCAACAAACATAAGGACGGCAATAATACCTGCAAACGTATAAAAAACAAGTTTCCCATCCAACCCAAAAAGAATAAGGGCAATAATTAATGCCGGAATCCAAATTAACGTTGGCATTATAGATTTTAGAATGGCCAGAAATGAATAAAGTCTGTTGTTTTTTCTTTGTTTTTTGTCTGCTGCAGGACGAGCATCAATAATACTGCTTATAACCCGCTTAATAACATGACTTAGGGTATATGCAAAAAAGATAAGTATGCTTGCAGTAACAAGTCGTGTCCCTACAAAAGAAAGAAATGCGCCTATCTTTTCAAAATAAACATCCCAATGCCAAATGTATGCAGTGGCTGTTAATATTAAAAACCCATAAACACCATAGAACGCATATTTACAACCAGTATGCACATCAAGCTTTTTCAAGATGTGTTGGGGGACCAGTTTATCAACCGTTTCAGACGATAAATATCCAGCAACGACATCAACAATAGGAAGTGATAACACCATAAAAAAACCAATATTAAAAGTTAGAAGGCCTTGATTGAAGACATCTGGAACCGATCCCATTTCACTACCCAACCATGTAAAATAGTTTGCAGAAATTGTCAGATAAGCAATGTAAAACCAATACCCCTTAAATTTTTGAACAATTCCTATAATCCCATTTTCAAATTTCTTTTCTTTTTTAGTTTTATAATTTAAGAATTGCTGCAGACTTACCAAGAATAATATAAAATTTGTAACATAAAAATAATGAAGGCCTTTGATAAACAATTGCAATAAGTCAGACTTTAAGTCAAAAAAGGATCCCGATACCTGACCCCCAAAACCTGCCATAGTTGGAAAAACCAAAGCCAAGGAAATCATTGTAAATAAAACGGCCACTTCAAGTAACAATAAATAAGAAACCCACATCGTAATGAAAGGAGAAGCCACTTCTTTAAGTTTTTTCCAAAACATATTTCCTTTCAAGCCCATGTCCAGCTTGTAACTTATAATACTGACTCGATAAACAGGAATTCCCGTAGCAAGAACCCACGAAATACCAACCGTTGCTGTTTCCAGCAAGGGGACAGAAGATAAAAATAATTTAGCCAGCACCCAACACGTAAGGAAAAATAAGATCCACGGAATGATATAGTAAGAAACCTTGTCCCCAGTCGAGGCCCCCTTAATTGTTGTTCCCTCAAAAAATAATATCCGGACTAATTTACGTCCATTTAAGAAAACAAAAATGGCAAAACTGAAAATACCCAATATAATTGCAATGTGAATCGGGGCCATTTCAATGGTGCCTACCTCAGGGTTATTTTTGGGAATAAATTGATTCACCCATCTGAATGAATTGGCAATTGATTCATTTAAATTATTTGAAAACTTGCTTAGATTTTGACTTACTTCTTGTGCTGAATCATCTTTTAATGCACTTGTCGGGTCAATAAAAGCCTGAGAACTAACAGCCCATAGCCCGAATACACTTGCTAACATAATGGATATTTTTTTCATAGCGGTCCCTTAAATTATTTAATCTACTTTAGCGTTATTTTTAAATTTAGAAAAGAAAATTAAATAGACCTTATTTTAGACGCTGAACAATTTCTTTTACAGGGTTTTTCATGTACTTAGGCGGTGTAATATTAAATAAACTTAGAATAGTTGGAGCCATATAAGCCAATTCAATCTTTTTACGGCTTTTTTCAGGGACAAGATTTTTTCTGTAAAAAATGGCCATGCCTTCTGGAATATGATAGGCCGTGCCTTGATCCCTTTTTTCAACAGATATTCCTAGGCGGGTAAAAGTAAGTTCTTCTTTCTTCTTGCCAATCCCCCTAAAAAAGATCCCTTGTTTTATAAGACTTGCACTTGTTTGCAAGTTTATGTTCAGTGTCAGACCCGATTTTTTAAAAGTAAAAATGGCCTTTCCTTGTTCGGTTTTAAGCGCTTCAACTGCTTTCTTAAAAGCTATAAGATCACTAGATTTCTTAAAACCAAATGAATAATCAGGACTCATGGCTAAATTATTTTTTATCGGCCCCCCATAATCAAGGGCTTTGAAAAATTTCTTCAGGTCGGTTATATGTAATTCCCCAAGAAATTCCCCCCGATCAATTGGCCCTTGGCCCATACTGGAGGCAATAATTAAGGTTGTTCCATCTTGGTCAGCATAATTTTTTAATTTGGTTAACTGGTTTTCAGTTATTTTCATGGCTTTTATTACAGCTTGCGATTTAAAAGCATCATCTTCACCCTTCAAGGTATAATCAAAATCTTTTGGAAATAAATATTTCCAATAACGATGCATCATACCGGCCGCATGATTTGTAAAAAAAGTTGCATATTGGGGTTTGCGCTGCTTAAGTAATTTATAAAAAAAGTCAAAAGCAACTGGGGATTGAAATATTGAACGAATGACTTTGAAATTTTTATTCAGCTTTTCATTAACCAGCTGTTGTACCAATGCAAATAAGGTAGCAATACGCACACCTTTAAAAATCATTGAAATAAGGTCTTGAAGGTGTTGGGGTGATGCTTTAATTGCTTTTGCCTCTACACCCCCATCTTGTTTTGTTTGTTCCAGATTAAATCTTTGAAATGCTTCAACTGACTTAGGATGCGTTTGTGGTGTCTGGGCAAAAGTATCAGGCACATAAAAAACATAAGCCCCTTTTTTAGGAACAGGCCAAGATTGAAGGCTTCCAAACACACCAACGGGTAACTTGTGGTCAGATAAAAATTCCCACGTGGGTTTATAAGGCGTTTTTATTTCTTGGTTAATAAAGCGGATATCATGGTCATCGTTATACACGCCACGGTGCAAACTGGGCCATGTTGTCCATGGGTGTAATTCTCCAGAATCTTTTGTTAAAGTCGTATATTGTAAAGAATGATTAAGGATATTTGCAATGGTAGATTTCGGGTATCTTTTAGCAAAGTCATCAATGACACGCCAGGGAACTTCGTTCAATTCATATAATATAACGCGCATGATTCTCCTAGTAATTTGCGTATAAAGTAGAATTTATTAATCAACTGTGCAACAAAAAACTACTCAGAAAGTTTTCGAGTTGCCCCAATACGACCAACAAAACTGGATGGTTTGCTTTTAATTTTATATTGACTTGGTAGATTTGTCGTATGAATTCCAATGTTATAGCTTGCTTCTGCCCGAATGCGCCATACAGGATCCACAATAAATTCAATACCTAGACCAGGTTGAAACCCATAAGTATGAAAATTATGGTCAGCACCGGCATTAAAAGTCATGCGTTGATAAGTAAGTGCCAATCGTAGATATGGCATGATGGCTGCATCATGAATAGGGCGCCCAATACGGGTAGCGATATCAAAATTAAACCCATGTGTAAGCTTTCCACCATTTTTCGTAATTTTACCGCCATTATAGCCAATACCACCTTCAAAACCAAAATAAGCACGTTGCCATGCACGGCCAATACCCGCAATCGCCCCAACATTATATGTTGTGCCTGTAATTTTATAACGCGTATCGGGAGTAGTATTCTTATCATCAACGGTCATACCTGTGTTTCCAAGATCACCTATGATACCAAGATAAGTTCCCGTAAATGTTTGCAATTTTGCCATTGAAGTCAGTGACAAGCAAGAAAGGCCCGCCACAAAAAGTATATTATATTTATTTATCATAAAAAAACCTCCACACAGATATTAAAACTTTATCATATTTTTGTATTTAGACAAGAGATATAGCTATTTTTCAGCAGATTCTTTTTTTGCTGCAAGAATGCTTAAGGGAATCAATGCCATATAGATAAATCCAATAAAAGTTAGGGTAAACCAAGTAAACATTACAAGACCAGCAAGCGTACTTAGTGAAAATAAAAATAGGGGAAGCACATATTTCTTTAGCACATTCCCTCCCTTAAAAGAAAAGGTGGGGATTTTACTTACAGCAAGAAAACCAATGGCTAACATCAATATAGCAGAAAAAACAGACGATAGATGATTTGGGGCTATTTGAAAATCAATAATCATGGGCAACAAAACAAGCATCGCAGTTACTGGAGCAGAAGTTCCCATAAAAAACTTTGAAGATAAAGGCTTACTTTCTTCAGGGGCATCTATCAACGTATTAAACCTTGCCAAACGCAAAGCCATACACATGACATAAAATAGGCAAACAGCCCATCCAATGCGGCCCAGTTGATCAAGGCCATATAAATACAAGACAACAGCAGGGGATACGCCAAAGTTACAAAAATCTGCTAAAGAATCAAGTTCTGCACCAAATTTTGAAGGGGAACCCAGAATACGGGCAACCCTTCCATCCATTCCATCTAAAAGACCTGCAAAGAAAATTGATAAAACAGCAATTTCCCAACGACCTTTTAATGAAAATTGAATGGCGCTAAGGCCAATACAGACCGCAGCCAAAGTAATAAGATTGGGAATAAACCTTGCAAAAGAAAGGCTTTTAATCCCGTGTTGTTGTAAAGTTTTTTTCTTTTTATCTAACTTCGCCACTGCGCCCACTTTCTTTTGATTTAAGGTCGGCAAGAATTGTTTCACCCGCAATGGTTGTTTGTCCTTCAATCACCATGGGATGCACACCCTTTGGTAGAAAAACATCAACACGACTTCCAAAACGTATCAAACCAAATCTTTGTCCCGCTTTTAAAGTTTGCCCTTCAGAAATATCACAACGGATACGCCTTGCAACCAAGCCAGCAATTTGGATAAAGCCAATTTTTGTTTTACTTGAATGTTCTATCATAAAGCACTGGCGTTCGTTATGAATACTTGCTTTATCAAGGGACGCATTAAAAAACTTACCTTTATGATAATGAATTTTCTTTATTGTACCATTAACAGGAATACGATTCACATGAACATTGAAAACATTCATGAAGATGCTTATGCGTGTCAATTTAGACTTTCCCAGACCCAATTCTTCAGGGGGAATAACTTCAGTTATTGGAAGAACAAGACCATCTGCAGGTGAAATAACTAAATCTGAACCCGTAGGGGTAACACGGTCTGGATTCCTAAAAAAGTAAAAGCACCAGGCAGTTAAGATAGATCCCACAATACCAATCGAAATATGGATATGCCATAGTATTATTGTAACAATTGCAAAAACAATGCCAAAAACAATACCTTCTGGATGAATGGGGGGGATAATTTTTTTAAGCACGTTTATTTCCTTTTTATTTTAATAGTAGACAAAACCGTATAATCTTATTATTTTGTAATCTGCATACTAACCTGAATAGGATAAATAATGACACAAGTCAAGTCTGTTGCAGTATATTGCAGCGCTTCAGCGAACATAGATGAACACTTTTTTGAAAAAGGAAAAGTTGTTGCCAAAGATATTGCCCAACGCGGCATGCGCCTTGTTTATGGCGGTGGACACGTTGGATTAATGGGTGTTGTTGCTGATGAAGTAATGGCAAATGGCGGTGATGTTTTAGGGGTCACCACAAAGCATTTAGACCAATATGAAGTTGGTCACACTGGTGTAACAGAGCTTAAAATTGCAGATGACATGCACGCCCGTAAAAACATGATGTTTGAAGAAGCAGATGGTTTTATAATTATGCCAGGTGGTTTTGGGACTTTGGAAGAATTATTTGAAGTTATCACTTGGAAGCAAATTGGCCTTCATGATAAACCCATTGTGGTTGTCAACGTTGATGGTTTTTGGGATCCTTTGAAAGATTTGATGGATACAATCATAAAAAAGAAATTTGCATCAGCAACAGATGATGCCATTGTTTGTTTTGTTGATAAAGTTGAAGATGCAGTATCTACATTGGTAGATGCCCCCCGAGTATCGATCAATCCATCAAAAAAGTGGGTCAGAGAATAACTCAATTTTCCAACATCGGGCTTGACATATGTCGGCCGCATTGCTAAATGTAATCTAGCTTAGAAATTAAGGATTTAAAATGAAAGTTGCAAGCTCATTAAAAACATTGAAGAAAAGAGACAAAAACTGCCAAATTGTTCGCAGAAATGGTCGTGTGTATGTAATTAATAAAAAGAACCCACGGTTCAAAGCACGCCAAGGGTAATCCCCTTATTCCTTTTCTTAAGTTTAAGAGATATTTAAAAAGACTTACTAAAAATTAGTAAGTCTTTTTCTTTTGAACTCAAATACAGTTTTATCCACAGGAACATTGACCCGGATGTTTGAAAGGGACACTTGGATATGATTTCCTTGAAAATCATCCAAAGTCCATCCTTTTAAAGAAAGTGTTTTAGCATCAAATGCCAATCTTATAACAGATCCGTCCGGCAGTTCCATTTCAACATTCACGGCATCCTTATTCTTATATACATGGCGCACAGCACCAAAATCAATAAACCTAAGATTATTTTTCAGCAGTAACATTGCAGGGGTTTGATCAATTTCCATGAAAGTGGGTTGATCAATATTTTCATCGTAATATATTAAATTTTTCCCATCTGCATAGATAGTATAAGGGGCATCATTGTATATAAACCTAAGTTTACCTGGCTTTTCAACGTACAGTTTTCCTTTTTCAACACCTTTATCATTTGTAATTTGAACAAAGTCAGATTGCCAAGATTGGGTTGTATTTATCTTAGTCTCTATTTCTTCAATAGAATCAGCAATGCTGGGGGCGCATAAAAATGTTAGATATATTAATAAAATACGCATAAATCTTTTATTCCTGAGATTTCATTAGAATTTCCCGCTTACCTACATGGTTGGCTGAGCTTACAACCCCTTCTTTTTCCATGCGATCCATAATTCTGGCAGCACGGTTATACCCAATTTGTAAACACCTTTGGATATAGCTTGTAGAAGCTTTGCGTTCCTTAAGAATTAATGCCAAAGCTTGATCATAAAGGGCATCTCCGGAATCACCTTGATCTCCGCCTCCTAATAAAGCGCCAAATTCATTGTTTTCTTCGGAAATGACTGAGGTTTCATATTCGGGCTCACCCTGTGATTTCAAAAAGTGGACCACCCTTTCAACTTCATCATCTGCAACAAAGGGGCCATGAACACGTGTGATACGACCACCTGGGGCCATATACAGCATATCCCCTTGTCCAAGAAGCTGTTCAGCACCTTGTTCACCCAAAATTGTACGGCTGTCTATTTTAGAAGTCACACTAAAACTAACGCGTGTTGGGAAGTTTGCCTTAATTGTTCCTGTAATCACATCAACTGAGGGCCTTTGTGTTGCCATAATAAGATGAATACCTGCTGCACGCGCCATTTGTGCCAGACGTTGGACCGTAGACTCAATATCTTTTCCAGCCACCAGCATAAGGTCTGCCATTTCATCAACAATAATCACAATGTACGGCATGCGTTCTAAAGGTAACTCTTGATCTTCATAAATGGGCTGACCCGTTTCTGTGTCAAACCCTGTTTGAACATTACGCGTTATTTTTTGACCCTTTTCTTTGGCTTCCATAATTTTTTTGTTATAGCCATCAATATTGCGAACACCTAACTTAGACATGGATTGATAACGACTTTCCATTTCACGCACAGCCCATTTCAATGCCATTACAGCTTTATGTGGATCTGTTACAACAGGGGTCAATAAATGCGGAATGCCGTCATAAACGGAAAGTTCCAACATTTTTGGGTCCACCATAATGAACTTACATTCATCTGGTGTCAGGTGGTAAATTAGGGATAAAACCATGGTATTGATTGATACAGATTTACCTGAACCTGTTGTTCCTGCAACAAGTAAATGAGGCATTTTTGCGATATCTGCAATAACGGGTTCCCCTCCAATATCCATCCCCAAAGCAATCGGCAACTTGCACGAAGTTTGCACGTAAGACCCATCTTCAAGCATGGGGCGCATATAAACGGTTTGCCGTTTTGCATTAGGAAGTTCAATTCCAATTGCATTGTATCCCGGAATTACAGAAATACGTGCTGAAACGGCACTCATAGACCGGGCAATATCATCTGATAAACTGATTACACGTGAAGATTTTGTCCCTGGCGCAGGCTTGAATTCATACAAAGTAACCACAGGGCCTGGCTTTATGCTGGTAATTTCGCCCTTCACACCAAAATCATCCAGGGTAGATTTCAGCATTTCACCGCTTTCTTTTAAGGCCTGGCTTTGGCCAGCAATCTTTTCATTAAAAGGAATTCCTTCTTGTAATAAGTGTGTGGAAGGAAAAGTGTAATTTCCAATTTTTTGACCATAATCTGCCCGGGTTATCTTATGCACTATTTCTTTTTTCTTTGCAGGCTTTTTTATGGGAAGTTCCATGGTTTCCTTTGGCATATCATTCATAAAACCCGCTTCTTGGACTGTGGCAAGGGCTGTGAAAAAAGAATCTGTTTTATCCTTTTTCTGCAGCATCTTCGCCATTCCTTTCATAGGATAAACAATGGCAGATTTAATAAATTTTCCTGTAGTTGTCCATACTTTTAGGGGAATGCCCCACGCGAAAAGTATAGAACTTAAACCCAAAAGAAAGAATATTATTACAATCGAAAAATCAGGAATACTAAAATATTTGGTAAAAAAAAGACTGTTTTGGTACAAAACTTTTCCGATAATACCTTCCGGGGTAATGGCCACCCAATTATCAAAGGGAAGGCTGAAAGGGGCAATGCCTGTACTCAAGAAAAAACAACTTAGTAAAAAAAAGGTAAATCGTGTTTTGTAAAATGTTATGTGATGTCGAATTAGGATATGCAGGCCCCAAATCAAAAAGGTGGGAATAATTAAATAACTGGCAACCCCGCCCCATTGAATTAAAATATCCGCAATATAGGCACCAACGTGCCCCATTTTATTACTTACCACACCATTATTAATTGAATTAAAAGACGGATCGGACGGGTTATAGGTAATTAGGATAAGGGCCGTAAGGGATGATATACCAATAAAAGCAACACCCAAAAGCTCTAGCACCCTCTTTTTAATAAAAAGGGTGAATCCAGAAGCAATAATATGATTTGAACTTAGTTTCATAAATCCTTAGGTACTTAACTATCCTTTGACATCTATATAATACATTTTTTATCTATAGAATGCAAAAAATAGGTTAAACAAGAAATAATATTTCTCAGATCATATTTATAGAAAATCATTAGATATAAAATTCAAAACAATCAGCCAGACTTCTTTTTTACTATCAATTCATGATGTATTTCTTCTGGTGTCATAACAGGAAAAGTTGTTGGATTAAATTCATACCCTTGTTCATTAACCCACTTCACATTTTCTTTTCTGTAATATCTTTTTTCCACCAAATTTTTGTATTCCATTACAAAGTTATCTGTAAGCATGTAAAAGGGTTTTGGGTAAGTAGATGAGCGTTTTGTTCCCGCCCCCTCAAATTGCCAAGCATTTTCTTCTGCAACCAGTAATTTACGCAAGTCTTCTACATTCCATATGCAGGCCTGCAAAGAAGTTCTATATTTTGCATCTTTATGACGAATAATAACACCGTCAATTCCTTGAGCTGGTTTTTTTTCTGGATCCATGGATAGGGCAGCAGAATCTGGAGAAATTTCTACATATGCACCATTTGTATGTTCAAGTAAGGTTAATAGTTCCAGAAGCCTTGGCTCATTAACCTTTTTATGCAAGTAATAGTCATCTAAAACAATCATGACATATTTTGTTTTCACATTTTCCAATGCTTTTAACATGTTTCGGGACCACGTTGTATCTTGTCCAATTTTTAATGACTGAACTCTTGGATGATTGAAATCCAATTCATTTGTAAGTAACATTAAAGGGATATATGCTTTTTCATTAAGCAGAGAAGGCCAATATTTAAACAAAAAGTCATAATGAAGGCCCCACAATTCTGAATATCCATCAAAACTAGATGTTAGAATTGTAATTTCCTTGAATAATTTTGGATCCTGTTTTACAGAGTATGAAGAAACATTCTTGAATAATTTTTTATGCTGACCCTTGCTTAGAAAGTACCCTCCTGCAACAGCACATAAAATTATAAATATTAGAATCTTTACTTTTTTATTTGTTAATTTAATCATTTTTTCCTCTATTATAATTATTTTTTAGTTCTTTTTCTATTGGGCCTTTTATGAATAAACTTAAAAATTTAAACCCTAACTGTATACAGTAAGAGAGCATTTTACGAACTATATTTTTTTTGTATATAGAAATCTCTAAACTGTACTTTAAAAAAAAGTATTTTAATTGAAGAAAGAAGATTCCCTTACAAATTTTTTTTGTTGCAGAAAATTGATTGAGGATAACCTGATTAAACATAGTTTTATACTCTCCAGAAAAAGTATTGTTTTTATGATACTCATAAAATTCTATGTGGCGTATTTCTTTTTCCACATCACTTAGTCTTGTGTATATTCCATCTGTGTGGAGTCTATAAACTGACATTATTTCGTTTAAATACTTTATCTTTCCTTTTTCTCCATAGAAAAAGGTTCTAATAGTATCCCCTCTATAATAAGGTGTGGCCCACTTAGAATATTCTATATCTTTCATAAAGTCGTTTTTGTATATAAGAGAAGATGTATGCATATAAGGAACATTTCCTCCCAATAGTAACTCTTTAAAATCATTAGTTTGGAATTTATATGGCGTTTTATCTATTGCCGAGTCGTAGATTTTTCCAACAATTTTTTCATTCTTCATCAAGTGAGTATTGTGACCGCATACGTAAAATTCTGGATTTTTTTCTAAGAAATCTATTTGCTTTTGCAATTTTTTTTCATCTATCCAATAATCATCCCCATCTAGAACTGTAAAATATTTGCCTTTAGATGCAGCTTTAAGGTTAATAAAATCAAGGGCATTGCCTTTGTTTTTAGATGTTATATGTAATTTGATTGTTTCTGGATACTTGGCTTCATACTTCCTAAGTATGTTAACAGTCTTGTCAGTAGAACCATCATTACCAACAAGAATTTCCATATCAAAGTTAGTTTTTTGAACTAAGATTGATTCTATGGCTTGCTCAATATATTTTTCAACATTGTAAGCAAGTAAAAGTACACTAATTTTTGGCATTTTCGGACTAAACTATGTAAGATTTCAACAAAAAAATCTCTTTAAACAAAGAAATCTCTACCAATAATACATATTTTTAATGTTTATACAAGACGGAATTAAAAAGCATTATTTAGGAAAATTATTTTAGTATTGACAGAAAAATTTATTACCTTAATGTTGTTAACATTATATTTTAAACCCACAAAGAATAGTAATTTAATGACAAGGTATCCCTTTGCAAATTTTATCGCCTGGTTTTCCAGTATTTGTTTTTTATCACTTATTATATTAACTTCCATAGGATTTTTTACTAACTTTGATATTACGGATGAGGCATACCATTATTATCACCACATTTTTGGATTAAAGTTATCCTCAAGCATGGTTGGCATGCAAGTTATAACCCACCCTCTGGGCTATCTTTTTGACCACACATTTATAGGGTATAGATTTTTAACTTTAGTTTCTTTAATTTTATTTACATTTTATATGTCTTTTTCTGTGAAAAAATTTCTTTTTTCTTCAGAAAAATGGGTAATTTCTAAAACCTTATTTTATTTTTCAACTGCTGGTATTTTCTCCATGGCATTTTTTGTTTGGATGCCTTCTATGGATTATAATTTTGTATCTATGATCTGTGGGATGGGTTGGTCAAGCTCTGTATTACTAAACCTCTCAGCACATCAAAAAAAAACTAGAGGTAAATATGCAGCTATAGTATTAACAAGCTTTTTCGTATTTTGGGCAATAATGACTAAAGCAGCTTATGGGATTCCCTTATTATTTTTTAGTTTGTTTTACTTTGTTGTAAGATATTTCATGTTTAGCGTCAAAAACATAAAAGATATTCTATTTTTCTTCTTTTCATTATTATTGTTTCTTACAGCAGCCTACTTCTACGCTCCAGAGTTTTTTAACAGATTTTTTAGCCTATCTTCATTTGTAAGCAGCTCTCAAAGCCATGTATCTACAGTTCTTGTTATGCATTTTTCGCTTTTGTATGATTTTTTAAAAACCTATTTTTTAAATATATTTTATATAATACTTCTTGTTTATATGATCCCTTCATTTATTGTTGGAAAATTATTTCCTTCTCATCTAGTTAGAGTAAATGATTACCTTAAGGCCATCCTTATCTTATTTTTATGTTTGCTAGCGCTTCATCAAGTATCTTTTTTTGATATAAAATCTCAAGCCTTTTTTAATAGACATTTCTTGCTAATCATATACTCGGCACTATTAGTTTCTTCAATGTTGTACTTATATAAACTCAGCACACATACCAACTATAAGAATATAATTTTTTCTGTATTGACGCTGTCTATCGGCCTATTACACTTTGCTGGAACATATGGCTGGGCCGTTATGACTTCAGCACTTGCACTTGGGGTTACAGGAATAATTTTCTTAACAGTATTTTACTGTAAAACCAAAGAATTTTCGCAACATAAACTATTTTTAATAACTCTTATAGCTTGCTCAACTATCGCCATTGGAAATGCTATTTTTCATGAACAAATATTAAACTACAGAAGAAATTCTGATTTTTCAAAACAAACTACTTATTCTAAATACAGCCATTACCTTAAAGGAATAAAAATAGAAAAAGATTTTGCAAACGTTATTGATCAACTTTATATAACGCTTAATAAATTAGAATTTGATAAATCTCAGGACAAAATCCTTCCTTTTGCAAATATTCCCGGCATAATAACTTCCCTAGGAATTCTTTCTTATGGTGAAACTTGGATACATACACATGTAGATAATTTTTATGAAAGAATGTGCTGTTACGTCAATTTTGAACCAATCGGAAAACTTCGACATGTTTATGTACTTTCAATAACAAAAGACTTTGACCTGAAAAAATACCCATGTCTTACTGATAAATTAAGATCTAATGGAGAAATAAAAAAATTCAAAATAGGTAAAATGAAACACCATTACATAGATAATCCTGCTTATTATGACTTATATCTAATGGGACCTTATGTACAAAAAAAAGAACCTGGGGTTATAAAATGAAAATAGATATTAAGAGAAGCTTTTTATACAAGATTTTACAAAAAATGAAGTCAAGGTTTCAAAAATTTGCAACACCTTCAGAACTACTGAATTATAAAAATAATGCTCCCGCAAGTTTAGGTGACTCACAATTTTTTTCTTCTTATACAGAGAATTTAGAAAGAAAATTAAATAGAACATTAGAAATTTTAGATAAAACAAACCCTAATATATTAAAAAAACTGGATAAAGAAAATGTCAGAATTTTTTATGAGGCAGTGCATGGTCTACCTTTAAACCTAGATAATCCCAAAACATTTAATGAAAAAATACAGTGGTATAAAATTAATTATAGAAATTCTCTTTTAACAAAATGTGCTGATAAATATAAAGTTCGGGAATATATAAAGGAAAAGGGCTTATCAAAATATTTAAATGACCTTCTTGGTGTATACACGAATGTGGAAGACCTTAAAAAGGACATAAAAAAATTACCAAATAAATTTGTTATCAAATGCAACCATTGGTGTGGGGATGTTATAGTTGTAAAAGATAAAAATACTATTAATTGGGACCATATAGAAAAATCCTTTAAACTGTTAAAAGAAAACTATTATTGGGTAAAATATCAAAAACCCGTCGAATATAATAATATCTTAATGGTAAATACGGGTGAATGGGCATATAAAGACATAGAACCTGTTGTTGTTGTAGAGAATTATTTAGAAGATAGTAACCAAGAACTATTAGATTACAAGGTATTTTGTTTTAATGGAAAGCCTAAGTTTATTCAAATTGATAAAGACAGATTTACCAATCACACCCGGTGTTATTACGATTTAAATTGGGTTAAACAAGATTTTTCAACACGCTATCCAGTTTTTCAAGGTGATATTAAAAAACCTGATAACTTAGAGAAAATTATTAAGGTATCTGAAAAATTATCTTCTGATTTTCCTTTTGTGCGTGTAGATTTGTATAATATAAATGATAAACGCATCATTTTTGGAGAGCTTACATTTTACCATGGTGGTGGTTCTGAAACTTTTCATCCTTCTGTCTGGGATAAAAAGCTAGGAGATTTTTGGAAAATATAATTTTAATGAAAAAATCTTACATAATTATAATAAGCCTTATTAAACAACTTTATAAATCGGCGCTAAGTGCATAAATAATGCTGGGGTAATATAATAGATGAAAACAAAAGAAAAATTACAAATTACAAATTACAAATTACAAATTATGGCTCAATGAAGCACTTTTCGGTTATAAGCAAATAAAACCCTATCTTGAAAAGTTAGAATCTAACAATAAATTATTAGAAATAGGAAGTGGCAGCGGGATTTTACAATCTTTAATATTAAAAAAACATCCTCAACTTAATCCAGAAGGCGTAGAGCCCTATAAAAATGAATTTCACAGCCTGAAAGAATATTCTATATTAAATAAAAATACAGTCATTCATGAGTGTGGATATGAAGATCTTAATCTGAAAGAAGATAGTTATAGCTTTATTTTTTCTATAAATGTAGTGGAACATCTTACTGACTGGCGGCATTTTTTATTATTTGTAAAAAAAACCTTAAAGAAAAATGGCAGTTGTCTAATTCTATGCCCAAATTATAAATTCCCATATGAAAGTCACTTTGGCATTCCTGTAATTATTAATAAAAAAATAACTTATTTTTTATATAAAAACAGAATTCAGGAAAAAGAAATCCGTGAAAATTGTGTCGGGTTATGGAAAAGTTTAAATTTTATTAAATATCATCAAGTAGAAAGGGAAATAAAAAAACTTGGATTAAAGGTGACAACAGATAATAATATTATTATTGAGATGCTTAATAGATTAAAAGAAGACAAAGAATTTTATATTAGGCACAAAAGCCTGTATTATATAGCCATTTTTTTTATGAAGCTAAAAATTTTTACCCTTTTAAAACTTAAATTTTTTCAAAAGTACTCTCCTTATATGAAATTAGAAATTAAAAAAAACTAAATTATCAGAAACCATATTTTAGGAATTATTTATAATTTAAGATAAAATTCTTTTATATTTTCAATAATAAAGTTAATTTCATTTTCTTTAATGCCATAATAAAGTGGCATTCTTAAAAGCCTAAAAGGAATATCGTCAGAGTTAATAACTTTGCTACCTACCTTACCATATTTTTTACCTGCTTTTGATGAGTGAAGAGGAATATAGTGGGGTGCTGCCAACACCCCTTTACCAAACAAAAAAGATTTTAAATTTATACAGGTTTTGGGGTCTTTTGTAAGTATATAAAACAAATGACCATTGGCGTTTTCCCCTGCTGGAATTTTTGATAGAGAAATTAATTCCTTTATTTCCAGCTCTTTCAATCCCTCATAATAAATTCGCCATGAATGTGATCTGTTTTCTGTTACCTGATCCACATGCTGTAATTGATCCCATAAGAAAGCAGCTTGTAATTCGCTCATTAAATAAGAGCTTCCTTTATCTACCCATGAATATTTATCCACTCTACCTTTAAAAAACTGCTGTCTATTTGTGCCTTTATCCCTCAGAATTTCTGCTTTATCCAAAAACTGGGCATCATTAACACATAGCATCCCTCCCTCTCCACATTGAATATTTTTTGTATCATGAAAACTGAATGCACTTAGGTGCCCTCTTGCGCCAACTGGTTGACCTTTATGTTTAGCCCCGATACATTGCGCAGCATCCTCTAAAACTATTAAATTATGTTTAGATGCTATCTCAAGAATTTTATCCATATTGCAAGAAATACCAGCATAATGTACTGGCATAATTGCTTTTGTTTTGGGTGTAATGGCTTTTTCAATTAAACTCTCATCCATATTTAAGGTGTCTGGATTGATATCTATAAAGACAGGGATACCTCCATGAAGGACTATTGCTGTTGCTGTTGATGTAAAGTAAAAGATGGAAGGATAACTTCATCCCCTGGCTGAATGCCTATCAACATTAATCCCATTTCCAAAGCTGCGGTGCAAGAGGGTGTTGGAATAGCTAAAGAACTTCCTAAATTTGATTGAAACCATTCAGCACATTTTTTATAAAAACTGTTTTCTTGATTGCCAGATAAATTTTTTGATTTTATTGCATTTTGAACAGATTTTATTTCTGTACCTAAGATAAGGGGGATATTAAAGGGTATTTGGTTAGGCATTGTCATTTTTTAGTCGCTATGAAAATTGCATGATCATATGGTAATTTATTTAAATTATCGTGGTAAAATTCATATTCACCTTGGAAATAATTTTTATATAGTTTCTTATATTCTCCTACAGACCTAACAAATTGCCCCCTATCAGCCTCAACAAATTTTTTAGAAAGAAAGCTTTGATTTTCTACAAAAGTTGGGTCAATTGAAACTAATCTCCCCCCCTTTTTTAAAGCTTTTTCAGCCAAATTATAAAGTTTTTTGACTTCATCATCGTGTAGGTGATGAATAATTCCCAAAGCAAGTATAATATCACATTTATTATCTATATCATCCGGCAGGTTCATTTCTGAAATTTTCATACAAATGAATTTGGCATCTCTACTTTTATATTTTTCCCGGGCTTTATCTAGGTAGTTTTCATTTAAATCATATCCATTGTATTTTACCTTAGGTAAAAATTCTAATATGTTGGCTGTCCCGCAACCAATGTCTAATATTACATCACCAGGCCTAGCATTCACATACTTCAAAAGCTTTTCTTTACCTTTTTTTGAGGAAAAAATCCACTGTACAATATTATAAACAAAAGGAACGGCTAATATTATTTCTTTTAATTTTTGCATTTTATTTCCCCTTATAAACTATGAATATGCCAGTTATGATAAATAATGTTCCAATAATTTTATACAAAGTAATATTTTCATGAAAGAAAACACTGGATAGGATAAGAACCAAAACAAATGCTACACTCATAAAAGGGTATGCATAGCTTAGATCAAATTTGCTGATGGCCATAATCCAGAATAAAGAAGCAACCAAACCACAAAAATATGTTGCGATTATGTATGGGTCTACTAAAAGTGTGAATATATAAAAGTGTACTTTTTCCTTAAAGGTATCTGGGATATTACATCCATGAATATTCATACGCCATTTCGCAATGATTTGACCTAAAACTGTAAAGAAAATACAACCTAGGATATAAAGGTGGTTCATTAAATTTCCTTGCATTATAACTAAAATTTAGTGTAAATAATATATAGTTTATGGAAAAAAGCAAATAAAATGACACAACTATCCATTGTTACAACACTATATAAATCAGAGCCCTATGTGCAGGAATTTTACGATCGCACAATAAAGACTTTGAAAAAAATCGAAGTTTCTGACTACGAATTTGTTTTCGTGGATGATGGATCCCCTGATAATAGTTTGAAAATTGCTGTTGATCTACATAAAAAGAATTCAAAAGTTAATGTTATTCAACTTTCAAGAAACTTTGGGCACCATAAAGCCATCATGACAGGATTATCATATGCAAAAGGGGATTTAGTTTTTCTAATTGATAGTGACCTGGAAGAAGAACCCGAACTTTTAGAAAAATTCTGGACTGAGTTTCATAGAAAAGAAAATGCAGATACAGATGTTCTTTACGGTGTTCAAAAAACCCGCAAGGGCGGTTGGTTTGAACGTTGGTCTGGTGCCTTGTTTTATAAATTTTTTAATTGGCTGTCGGGAACTAATATTCCAAAAAACACTTTAATTGCAAAACTTATGAAAAAAGAATTCAAAGAAGCATTAGTTTCACACAAAGATAAGGCCGTTTTTTTGGGAGGGTTAGTGGCCAATACAGGATTCGTACAAAAACACATTTTATGCCATAAATCTAGCAAGTCCCTAACAACATATAGCTTTCGTATTAAGCTTCTTCAATCTATGAATTCCATTATTTCTTTTAGTTCAAAGCCCCTTAGATACATTTTTTATTCTGGATTTTTAGTTTTTTTGTTTTCAATTTTATGGTCATTAGAAATTATTTTAAAAAAAATATTTTTCAAAATACCAATAGCTGGCTGGTCAAGCATAATGATTGCTATTTTATCACTTGGAGGGCTTACCTTATCTAGTCTTGGGTTAATAGGAATTTATATTTCTAAAATATTTGATGAAGTGAAAGAAAGACCCTATACAGTCATTAAGTTTATATGGGACAAGGAGTAATTGAGTTTGATAAAGTGGAAAAAATTAGGGCATATTTTTTGTGCGAATAGTCACTTTGATTTCATGATTAGCTATGCACGCATACCCATTATTGACCATGTTGAAAACAGTTTATTTCACATTTATTTTGCAGCAAGAGACCATACAAACCGTGAAAGAATTTTCAAACTACTATTCAATATTCAAACTTTAGAAGTGAAGAAAATTTTTAAAAATCCTCTTCTTGATTTTGGTGAAAATTTAGGAGCTTTTGATGACAATGGCGTAACTCCTTGTTCTTTAATAAACCATAACAAAGTAAAATATTTATATTATGCAGGGTGGAATATACATGCAAAAATACCTTTCACTTGTGCAATAGGTTTAGCAAAAAGTCTTGATGGTGGAAAAACTTATTCAAAAATGTTTAAAGGAGCTGTAATAGATCGTGACAAAGATGATCATCAATTTGTTGCTGTGAATGATGTATTTTTTGATAAGGATTACAATCTATTTAAAACCTGGTATCTATCGTGCATAAAATGGGTAGAAAGAGAAGGTGAGCAGCCACTTCACTTTTATCACATAAAGTACGCTGAATCAAAAGATGGTGTAAATTGGAAAAAATCAACTTCTCCATCAATTACATTCAAAAACAAACATGAATATGCTATTTCCACACCAAGAGTGATAAAAGACGGGCCCAATGATTATAAAATGTGGTATTCCTTTCGCGGACAACAAGGGATTGATACTTATCGTATTGGATATGCAGAATCAAAAGATGGTATAAACTGGACACGCAAAGACGAATTAATGAAACACTTTGATGTATCTGATTCTGGCTGGGACAGTGAAATGATTTGTTATCCTTGTGTTTTTGACCATGATGGAAAACGCTATATGCTGTACAATGGTAACGGATATGGTCGCACAGGATTTGGTTTGGCCGTGTTGGAGCAAGGTTAATGCAAAAAATTATTTTAATTGGGAACGAAATTTTTGCAGATATCCTTTATGGATACCTAAAATATGACTCCAGATATAAAGTTGTGGCCTTTTCAGTAGACAGCGATTATATAAAAGAAGAAGAAAAATTTAACCTTCCTGTTATTGATTTAAATAAATTAAAAGATCTTTACCCTGCTTCAGAGCATAATGTTGTGATGGCGGTTGGGTATAAAAAAATCAATCAAGTCAGATCTGACCTATTCGATCGGGCAAAAAAGATGGGCTATGAAATTCAAACTTATATACATCCGCAGTCCTTCATTTTTAATGATGATATGATTGGAGAAGGAAGCGTAATTTTATCTGGTACAACGATCGAACCGTATGTGAAAATTGGTGAGAATTCAGTTATCTGGGCAAATTGTGTTGTTGGTCATCATAGCCAAATTGAAAATCATTGCTGGGTTGCTTCCGGAACAGTTTTGGCAGGGCAAACAAAGATTGGAAATAATTGTTTTCTTGGTGTCAATGCAACGGTTTCAAATCAAGTAACTTTGGGAGAATTTAACATCATTGGAAGCAATTGCGCCGTTCATAAAAACACCCAAAACAATGAAGTATATTTATCCCACCAGGGTGAAAAACATCGTTTTTCAGCAACTGATTATGACCAATTTTTTTTGAAATAAAGGAATTTAAATGCTCCCTAAATTAAAAACTATTTTGCAAGAAATTTTTAACCTAACAGATAATGAATTTTCTGAAACTTTAACAAAAGATGAAATCTCAAGCTGGGATTCTTTAAAGCATATGCAACTTATAACAACTCTTGAAAAAGAATTTCTCATTGACCTAACCGTTCATGAAATTGTTTCCATGCAGTCCATTTCTGACATTCTTTCTACCCTAGAAAACAAAGGGGTTAAAGTTAATGAATAAGATAGCAATTGTTACAGGGGGGGCAAGCGGCCTTGGGTTAGAGATTGCAAAATCATTTTCTAAGCAAGGTATCAAAACTTTAATATTTGATATCAATGACGCAGCCTTTAAAGATATTGGCTCTGAATTTGATTGTTATAAAGTTGATGTTACTGATGAAAGCCAAATTCAAAAAACAATAGACAATATTGTTTCTAAATATGAAACTATAGATATTTTAGTTAACTCTGCTGGCGTCATCTATAGTGCGCCGCTGATAAATATTTTCAACCCTGAAGCAATGCAACATTCATATAAAAATTTTAAAAAAATTATGTCTGTTAACCTAGACAGTAGTTTCCTAATGACCAAAGCCGTTGCAGAAAAAATGATTCTTAAAAGAACAAAGGGAAATATTATTAACATAAGCTCTATTAGTGCCCAGGGAAATGCGGGACAAACTGCTTATGCAGCATCTAAAGCCGGTGTGGAAGCAATAACAAAAGTTTGGGCAAAAGAATTGGGGTCGCTGGGCATTCGTGTTAATGCAATTGCACCTGGTTTTATTGATACCCCATCAACGTCAACGGCCTTGAACGAAAAACTTATTCAGGACATAAAAGCAAGAACACCACTCAACACCTTAGGTTCTACAAATAATATCTCAAAAGCAGCTGTGTACCTTTTAGAAAATGATTTTGTTAATGGTGAAGTACTAAAAGTGGACGGGGGGCTTGTTCTGTAAAATGAAGTTAGTTTTTGTTGGCAACAGACGGTTTGTTCTTGAAGAAATAATTTCACAATCTATTGATATTTCTGCAGTATTTGTAATTAAGGGGACACATCTAGAAAAAGATATATCCAAACTTGGAATTTCCTATAAAATTATTTCATCAAAATCTCAACTTCTCTCAGAAATTGAAGGATTAGAATTTGATGTCCTTGTTTCAAACGGGTGTCCTTATATTCTTCCAATCAGTAAAATGCCAAAAAAAACATATATTAATATACATCCTTCATACCTTCCTGATCTTAAAGGTGTTGATCCAGCCATTGGGGCAATACTTCGTCAAAGAGATGGTGGGGCAACCTGTCATGTAATGAATGATCAAATTGACGAAGGGGATATTATTTCACAAGTAAAAATTCCATATACAAAAGATTTGGATATTTCTTTGATGTATCAACTTTGCTTTATTGCAGAAAAAGAGGTTTTTTTGAAAGCCCTAGAAAGAAAATTCAAACCAGAAAAAAAACAAGTTTTCAAAAAAGAATTAATATATTACTCAAGAAAATATGAAGATAGGGTTCTTAACTTAAAAACAAATTTAGAAGCTATAAAAAATCAAATAAAGGCATTTAGTAATAAATCACAAGGATGTGAATTAAAATTAAATGATAATATATATCTAATACATCAATTAGAGGTATTAAAAAATCCATACCTTTTAGCTTATGCAGAAAAATTTGATGAATACGTAGTCATATTCAATTTTGAAGACTGTATTGTATTCAAAAAAAATAATGATATCATATTGCTCAGAAGTTTAACTAATAGCCTTAAAGAAATATCAATAGAAAGATCCTTGGTATAATCATGAGTTATCACTACAATCTTGGAACCTTTTTTAAGGAAGTTGTTCATAAATATTCTGATAATCCAGCTATTAGGTATAGTAATAGAATCCATACTTACAAAGATTTAGATGAAAAGTCTGATCAAATAGCTTCTTTCTTGCTACATAGCGGTTTATCCCAAGGGGATGTAATTGCCATCGCCTCCACTAAAGTATTTGAAGATTATGCATTAATGGTGGCTTGTCTGAAATGTGGAATAGTTTATACAAATATTGATATTGATAATCCAACTGAAAGAATTGAACATATTTTTGAAACTTGTGTACCAAAAATTGTTTTTTGTTCAAAAGACATTAGTGAAATTAATAACTTAAGCAAAAAAATAAATATAAAATATTTGGTATATTCAGATATACCTTCAAATAAAAAAATTCCAAAATTTTCAAATATTGATGGTCAGAGCGTTTCCTATATAATGTTCACTTCTGGGTCTACTGGAATTCCTAAAGGGGCAGCAATTACCCATCAAAGTATTATTCATTTCATTGCTTGGGCTACTGAACGATTTAAGGTGGTAGAAAAAGACAATTTTGCAAATATAAGTCCTATGTATTTCGATAATTCCGTTTTTGATTTTTTTACAGCATTATTTAGTGGTGCTAGTCTAACTCCTATTAATAAAGACCTTTTGTCCAAACCTCTAGATCTTATTAAATATATTGACGAACTTAAGTGTACAATATGGTTTTCAGTTCCTTCTATGTTGATCTATATGTTGATTATGAAAGTTTTGACAAAAAATAACCTTCAAAACATTAGAACATTCGTATTCGGAGGAGAGGGGTTTCCAAAAACAGAATTAAAAAAGCTTTATGATTTATATAAGGGTAAGGCAGAGTTTATTAATGTTTATGGTCCAACTGAGTGCACCTGCATATGTTCAAGCTACACTATAACTGAAAAAGATTTTGATGATCTTAATGAATTACCTTGTCTTGGTCCTATAAATCAAAATTTTTCATATGTTATCCTTGATCAAGAAAAGACCTCTAAAAAAGGTGAATTGTGCCTTATAGGGCCTAATGTTGGAAATGGATACTATAATGATCCAAAAAAGACAGAACAAACTTTTGTAACTTATACTGATAAAAATCATTACAAAAAAGCAATGTATAAAACCGGTGACCTTGTAAAAGAAGAAAATGGGTTTCTTTATTTTTTAGGGCGAATCGACAACCAAATAAAGCATATGGGTTACAGAATTGAATTAGAGGAAATTGAAATGTCTTTAAATAGTTTGCCCTACATAAAACAGGCAGCTGTTATTTACAATAAAGTCTCTGATGTATATGGAAAAATTGTTGCATTTATTATCGCTGAAAGAACAGTATTAGATATTTTAGAAGTTAAAGCTGGTTTAAAGAAAAAACTACCTAATTACATGATGCCAGGAGAATATAAAGTTCTAAACAATTTCCCGAAAAATAGTAATGGAAAAATAGATAAAAAGAAACTAAAATCCCAACTTATAAAGCCTAACTAAGAGTTGATAATAGTTCTCCCTTTCATATACCTTTTTGTATCTTTTCCCAACATAAAAAACATGTCAAGGATTGTAACCCCATGACAGAAATCACCATGAATTTGGGGATATTCTGAATAATTATCATAATTTGCCCATAAAACAGAAATTTCCCTATCTTCAAACATTTTAACATCCATATAGTTTGTAGCAAGAGGGCCTGTTAAATAATCAGTCGCATTATATTTTTGCGCCAGTTTTAATAAACGCTCTGTTGAAGAAAAAGAATCCAGCTCTTCAATAGAATAAGAATCTGTAGACCATGAAAAAGTCGTTTGAATATCTAAATACTTACAAATTTCTTCTAAAAATAATCGATTAATTTCTGACAAAAATTTCAAAGATGATGCTTTTTCATAAAGTTTTTTAAGCCAGCCTTCTATCTCTTGAAACTTTGGCGATTTATGGTAATTTTGATGGATCATACTCCAATGTTTTTCAGCCCACAAAGGATCACTAACTTCTACTTCACTAATTCTTAGGTTTGCATATTTTCCACTAACATTAACTGGAATAGTTAACCATTTAAGACCCTGAGGCGTTTTGATTTTGTTTCTATTCCTCCAATCACGTCTTGTATACTGAACATTGTCCAATAACACAACATGATCACAAGCATCAATAATGTCAAAGTACCCTTTCCAAGGTATATAATTTGACTGTGTAACTGCAATTAATGTCATAATTTTCTTGTCTTTCCCTTTCAAAGAGATTAATTTTAGAGGATTAATTTAATAGGTAAAGAAAAAAATGAAACTTATTATCACTGGTGGTTCTGGATTCATAGGGTCAGCACTAATTCGTAAAGTTCTAAAAACGACGCACCACGAAGTTCTTAATATTGATAAACTTACATATGCAGCAAACCCCAGATCATTGAAAGAGGTTGAAAAAAACCCAAGGTATAGTTTTTTACAAGCAGATATTTGCGATATTGCGGCCATTCAAAAAGCTTTTAATGACTTTAAACCAGATGCCATTTTTCACCTAGCAGCAGAATCGCATGTAGACCGCTCTATATCAGGATCTAATGAGTTTATTAATACAAATATTAACGGGACACATACTTTGCTTTCTGTTGCTCAGCAATATTGGAAAAAAGCAGACGCCTTCTCTAATTTTCGGTTCATTCATGTTTCGACAGATGAGGTATATGGATCTTTAAAAGAAAATGATCCTAAATTTTCAGAAACCACGGCTTATGCACCTAACTCACCGTACTCAGCCAGTAAAGCAAGTAGTGATCATTTGGCTCGCTCCTGGTTTAAAACCTATGGATTGCCTACTATTATTACTCATTGTTCAAATAATTATGGGCCCTGGCAAAACACAGAAAAATTAATTCCTTTGATGGTTTCCTGTGCAATTCAAAATAAGGCTTTGCCTGTGTACGGAAAAGGTGAAAACATCAGAGACTGGATATATGTTGAAGATCACGTTAGGGGGCTTTTATTAACCCTAAAAAAAGGTATTCCGGGGAAAGTTTATAACATGGGGGGGGATAGTGAAATTAAAAATATTAACCTTGTCAAAAGTATCTGTAAAATTCTAGATAAAATACACCCACGAAAAGATAATAAATCTTACACAGAACAAATAAAATATGTAGAAGACCGATTAGGGCATGATTATCGTTATGCCATAGATAATACACATATTAATAAAGAACTTGATTGGCATCCAGTAAAGATCTTTGAAGAAGGATTATTAGAAACAATTACTTGGTATTTGGAGGGTTAGATGAAAGGGATTGTTTTAGCAGGGGGAACTGGTTCACGACTTTATCCAGTAACGAAAACAATAAATAAACATTTATTGCCGGTATATGATAAGCCTATGATTTTTTACCCTTTATCCATATTGATGTTGGCAGAGATTAAAGAGATTCTTATAATCACAACGCCTCAGGCAGTTGATGCTTTTAGAAAAGTTTTAGGAACTGGAGAACAGTGGGGGTTATCCATAGAATATGCAACTCAGACAGAACCAAAAGGGCTTGCAGAAGCTTTTATAATAGGTGAGAAATTCATAGGAAATGATACGGTAGCTCTTATACTTGGAGACAATATTTTATATAAAGACGGGTTGAAAAGCATGCTATTAGAATCAAAAAATAATGTAAATGGTGCAACCGTTTTTGCCTACCATGTATCAAACCCAAAAAATTTCGGGGTAGTAGAAATTGACAGTTATGACAACCCAATTTCTATAGAGGAGAAGCCAGAAAATCCCAGATCTAATTATGCTGTTGTTGGCCTATATTTTTATGACAACAAAGTCATTGAATATGCAAAAAAAATAAAACCATCCAAACGAAACGAGTTAGAAATAACAGATATAAATAAAGAGTACTTAAAACAGGGAAAACTTTCGGTGAAAAAATTGGGTAGGGGTGCAGCTTGGCTTGATGCAGGAACACCTGAAGCACTATTTGAAGCAACACAATTTATTCACATAATTGAAAAAAGACAAGGCCTTAAAATAGCAGATTTAGATGAAATAAAGTCAAATATAGATTTAGAAAGTCTTAAATAGTTTCGGATCCTGTTTTACAGGCTTCACCACTTTATAAAAGATATTTAGAAGTTTTATTTGATTTTTTTCTACTGATAGATACCCCCTCCAACGGCACATAAAATTATAAATATTAAAATCTTTACTTTTTTATTTGTTAATTTAATCATTTTTCCTCATTTCAATTTTTTACTTAGATGCAATTGATTTCCTTATGTCACTCTTGGGAAAGAAATTCGCTTGCGCTATTAATATAGCCTAATTTTTAAAACGTACCTAATAAGGGAAATAGTTATAGATTTTTTTTTCATTTTTCCTGAAAGTAATAAGAAAATTTTATTAGTAGCGTTTTGCATTCCCCCCCAAAAGCTTAAATCCTCAGAAACATCTTTTGAAGAAGGCATTCTTTGTATTTCAATGCCAAACCATCTTGTTTTGATATTTATTTTTCTTGGTTGGGTTCTTATTTTCTTAACATTATCAGTATCAACTAAGTCTTTTTTATTTAAACTTAATATTTGATTTTTTATATCAGTTTCACCAGAAAATTCAAAAACATCACTTAATATTTTTTGAAGTGTATATTTTGATATCAGCAATTCATAAGCATTATCTATAATTTTTTTGCATTCTTTAGGGTTTTCTATGTATTTCCTAGCAATTTTTTCTACATCTTCTTGGCCATTAAAACAGACAAAATGTTGATTTTCTATAAATCCTACCTCTTCAAGGGGCTTTTTTATACCAATATGGGTTAACAAAAGGCATTTACATGCCATGGATTCAAATACCCTGTAAGGAAGACCATTGTCTTTTGCTTGATGGTGCATGATATTTACAGCGATTTTTGATTTATTATAAAGGCTTATAAGCTCTGAGTTTGAATGGGTAGACCTGTATTGATAGACCTTTAAAAGATTTGAATAGGTTTGGGCCATAGCATTTATCCAAAGATGGACAGGACTACCAAATATTTTCAAGTTAAATTTACTTAAAGCAGATAAAGTTAAAATTCTGTTTTGTGAAGATATTTGATCATCTACAATGGCTTGGGTGGTTTCAGATTCTTTAAGTTCTGCCCTTAATTCCGGATCAAGGGGAATGTTCTTAGATTTAATTTCTTTAAGGATATATGCTGAGAAATTATTAATATATTTTTCTTTATGAGATTCAAATGCATCGGTAAAAACCTCAAAAACATCAGAATATTTCTGAATTTTTGATATCAACTGATTAAATCGACTTGTATCAAACAGGGTTCCTGCAAAAAATATATCATTTTCTTTTTTAACGTTCAGAGGAAGAAACTTGAAATGATCAACACCAAAACACGTACTTGTTAGGTTTTTTATAATAGGATAGGTTTTTTTAAAAAAATTAACATGTTCATTATTACCATAGATAACAACGTATTCCCCTTTATTACGAAACAATTTTAAGCCTGCTGGTAACCTTTCATATGAATCAAAAAACCACGTGATAATCTTACAAGTTTTAGGAATAGAGTCCATGACATCCTTTGAAAGCCCTGCCCTATTGACTGTAAAAACAATATCGGGGTCAAAATTCTTTATGTTTTTTTTTATTTTCAACAAATTTAGGTACGATTTTGGTTCTGCACTATTAGGTTGTAAGTAATCATTTGCCTTGATGGCCATAAAAGAAACATCAATGCTGTTTAAATATGTAATTAAGCTTTCCCTAAATGGATCCCATCCATTATCTTGATATGAATCTGAAATAAAAAGAATTTTTTTCATAAATTTTGGCTTTCAGTAATGCCTTTACAAGTTTTTGTACTTTTAAAAATTATGGCTCGACAACCAAGCACTTTATTTTACAAAAATAATGTATACATTTTCTCTATTTTTGGTAAATTTAACTGGATACACAATCCAAACAACACACTACATATTTTTAAAATGAAAAACAACTATTATATACATCCAAAAGCTTTATGCGAGACCAAAAATATCGGCGAAAACACAAGGATATGGGCGTTTACGCATTTACTACCCGGTTCAAAAATTGGCGCAAACTGTAATATTTGTGATTTTGTATTTATTGAAGATGGTGTTGTCATAGGAAACAACGTTACAGTAAAATCCGGGGTGCACTTATGGAGTGGTCTTCAAGTTGAAGATGATGTTTTTATTGGGCCAAACGCAACCTTTACAAATGATATTTTTCCAAGATCAAAGGTATATCATGAAAAACCAATGGCAACTTTGATCAAAAAGGGCGCATCGATTGGGGCAAATGCAACGATTTTACCGGGTATCACCATTGGTGAAAATGCGATGATAGGGGCAGGTACTGTTGTTGTTTCAGATGTCCCCAAAGGTTGCACTGTTGTTGGGAATCCTGGAAAAATAATAAAGCAACAAAAAGAAAAATTGGATTGATTTCAAGGGTACAATCAATTAGATTGGTGATTATTTCATGTTAGATTAAGGATATTTAATGATTAAAGTTGGTGTTATTGGTTACGGGTATTGGGGCCCCAATATTGTACGTAATTTTTCCCAAGCAGAAAAAAGTACGGTTACAACCGTCTGCGATATAAATCCAAAAAATTTAGAAAAAGTTCAAAAACAGTATCCAGAAATTAAAACAACCAAAGATTATAAAGATATTATCAATTCATCTGAAATTGATGCTGTTGCAATTATTACACCCGTTTCTTCCCATTTCAAATTGGCTTATGATGCATTGAACAGTGGAAAACATATATTCATTGAAAAACCTTTTACTGCCTCTTCAGATGAGGCAAAACAGCTTATAGATTTAGCTGCTAAGAAAAAATTGACCATAATGGTTGATCATACTTTTCTATTTAATGGGGCAGTTAAAAAGATTAAATCTTTAGTTGATGAAGGGGCATTAGGCGATATTCTGTATTATGATTCCACACGCATCAACCTTGGCTTGTTTCAACATGACGTAAATGTTATTTGGGACTTAGCCCCCCATGATTTTTCAATTATGAATCATTTAATAAAGTCTAAACCTATTTCAGTTTCTGCTGTTGGAAAAGCACTATATAACAAAAAACAAGAAGAAGTGGCTTATGTGAATATAGAGTTTGATAATGGCTCAATCGCGCATTTAAATTTTAACTGGCTATCCCCTATTAAAGTTCGAAAAACCCTTATTGGTGGAAAGAAAAAAATGTTGGTATGGGATGATATTGAGGCAGTAGAAAAAATAAAAATTTATGATCATGGTGTTGATGTAACAACCCAAGAAGGCATCTATAATACTTTGGTGCAATACAGAACTGGGGATATATATGCCCCAAAAATTGATAATACTGAGGCCCTAAAAGAAGAAATATCCTATTTTAATGACTGTGTTGAAAAAGGCAAAACACCCATTAATGATGGTGTGGCTGGATTGCAAGTTGTGGAAATTCTAGAAAAAACATCTGTATCCATTAAAAATAGTAAAACAGAATTTTTTAATTAAAGGTTTGTGAAATGTCTTTTGAAAAGCAAGTAAAATTTTTAGACTTAGCAGTGCAATATCGCTCCATTGAAAAAGAAGTCAAAGCTTCTTTACACGAGGTTCTGGAATCAGGTGCTTACTGTGAGGGCCCAAAAGTACAAGATTTTGAAAAAGGTTTTGCAAAACTTCATGATGCACCTTACTGCAGTGCCGTTAATTCTGGCACAGCTGCCTTGCATGTCGTAATGCTTGCTTTAGATATTGGGCCAGGTGACGAAGTTATTATGCCTGCCAATACATTTTTTGCAACGCCAGAAGCCGTTAGTTTATGTAACGCCACACCTGTTTTTGTTGACTGCGAAGACCAATTTTATAATATTGACCCTGATAAAATTGAATCTGCAATAACAAGCAAAACAAAGGCCGTTATTGCTGTTCACTTATATGGGCAACCGGCGCAATTGGATAAAATAAAGGCCATTACAGATAAACATAATTTACATTTAATTGAAGATAGTGCACAAGCCCACTTAGCAACTTATCAAGACAAAAAAATTGGAACATTTGGCACGGCAGGATGTTTTAGCTTTTACCCAGGTAAGAATTTAGGGGCTTATGGTGAAGGTGGGGCTGTTCTTGTAAAAGATGAAAGTCTTTATCAAAAAATACAGGCCTTAAAAAGCCACGGGTCTTCTGAAAAATATTATCATGATTATGTAGGACACAATTACAGAATGGATGGCTTTCAAGGTGCTGTTTTGGGAATAAAGCAAAAACATATAGAAAGCTGGACAAAACTTAGGCAAGAAAAAGCCCAAAAGTATGACAACCTACTGAAAGATATCCCCCAAGTTATTACGCCTAAAAGAAATGCAGATTCATCACATTCTTATCATCTATATATTATACAAGTTCCAGATCAGAAAAAGTTTATGAAAGCCCTAAATGACAAAGGTATTCAAACAGGTTTACATTATCCTGTCCCCTGCCATTTACAAAAAGCTTATACGTCTTTGGGATATAAAGAGGGAGATTTCCCAATTTCAGAAAAACTTTCCAAACACATTGTTTCTTTGCCTATGTATCCAGAATTAAAAGATGAAGATATTTCTTACGTCTGTGACCACATAAAAACTTTCTTTGAAAAAGAATAGATAATGAAGGAAGTTCAACAGAACAAAAACCTGCCTTTGGTTTCCGTTTCTGTGATGTGTTACAACCAAAAACATTTCTTAAAACCTTGTTTTGATGCCTTATTGGCACAGACCTATAAAAACATCCAGATCGTTGTTGGAGATGATGCGTCATCTGATGGGTCACAAGAATTATTAAAAATTTATAAAAAAAAATATCCAAAAATATTCAAACTTGTTCTTAATAAAAAGAATTTAGGTATTACAGAAAATTCCCAATCTGTCTTGGAAAATTGTGATGGAGAATACATTGCAATTACTGCTGCAGATGATTTATTTATGCCTAAGAAAATTGAAAAACAAGTTAATTTTATGGAAAAAAATACCGAAGCAACAATGTGTTATCATAATGTTGAGGTCTTTGATTCTAAAACAAATCAAAAATTATTTTTATTTAATGACAAAGAAAAAGGTCTTTATCCCTATCAGGGTCACATTACAAAACAACTTTTTGAACGTCGTTGTTTTATAGGTGCCACTTCCGTCATGGTAAAAAAATCAGCTGTTATTAAAGATGGATTTGATAGCAGGATAAAGTATGAATCTGATTATCAACTGTTTATTGATGCTTCAGCCAAAGGGGAAACACTTTATATTAATGAGGTTTTAGCAAGATATCGACGTCATGAGGGTAATAATACAACCAAAACTAAGTTCTATTATGATGATGGCCTTATCACTTATGACATTATGGAAGAGAAATACCCCGAGTTTAAAAAGTCTATTAACAAAGGGCGGGCATATTATTACTTAATAATCATATTTAAATCGCTTCAATCCCTACAAACATGCGATCTTTTAAAATATACGGGGGAAATTCTAAGTCTTTTAATTTTCAAACCTTATACAATTCCTTTTTTATCAAAAACAATTTACAAGTCAATTAAGAAAAAATTTACAACTTGTTCAGTATAAAAATGGCGGAGGGCGGTTATACAACCTTACGTTTTTTCAAATAGCTTTCAATACTTTCTGATACGTTTCTAAGCTTATTCGTATAAAAATGATCTGCCCCCGATATAAGATCTAAATCAATTTCAATACCACGTTGGTCTGATAATCTTTTGGCAAGATCTTGTACAGACTTATGATCAACGACATCATCAGAATCCCCTTGTATCATTATGCCTGATACAGGGCATGGCGCCAGAAAATTAAAGTCATACATATTTGCTGGGGGGGAAACAGAAATAAACCCCTGAAGTTCTGGACGGCGCATCAATAACTGCATACCAATCCAAGCACCAAAAGAAAATCCTGCAATCCAAAAATCAGTTGAATTTGGATTTTGTGTTTGCAACCAATCCAGAATAGAAGCCGCATCAGATAGTTCACCTTCCCCATTATCAAAGGAACCTTCAGATTTACCAACACCTCTGAAATTGAAACGCATGACGCTAAATCCAAGATTTCGAAAAGTTTGGTAAGCAACATAAGTTACTTTGTTATTCATTGTTCCGCCGTGAAGGGGGTGGGGGTGTAAAATTAATGCAACCGGTGCATCTTCGATTTTACTTTTTTGGTAACGTCCTTCTAGACGCCCTTCTGGGCCGGGAATAATTACTTCTGCCATTCTTTCCTACTAATCCTATATGGTTTGTACATACCGTACTTATTGCTATGCATAACTAATCTTGACTTGTATAGTCGGAATTGTTATATATTAGTTAAGTTCGTTAAGCGGATTATATAAGGATTTTCTAAGGAACACAAGCATCATGAAACTAGGTACAAAAGGAAGATATGCCGTAATGGCTGTTGTAGACTTGGCAAAGCATGGGTCTGACAAGCCAATTTCTTTGTCTGAAATTTCAGAACGCCAAGAAATTTCTTTAAGTTACCTAGAACAATTGTTTGCAAAATTACGTCGCGGAACCATCATCCATAGTTGTCGGGGCGCTGCTGGCGGTTATACCCTAGCCCGAGAAAGCAGTAAAATTACAATTGCTGAAATTGTAAGTGCTGCAGAAGAACCCTTGCGCCTTACACGCTGTAGCAAGGGAAATACAAATGGCTGTATGGGAAACAACTCAAGATGTTTAACCCACCACTTATGGGAAGATTTAAGCGATCATATATATGATTTTTTACAGGCAATTACTTTGCAAGATGTTTTAGATCGCAATATGAAAAAAACAGTTTTCCCATTTTTATTAGAAAAGCCAAAAAAAGAACAAGAACGTATTAATGAATAAGTTTAATTGTACATATCTAGATTATAATGCCACAGCACCCACCTTACCTGCTGTAATTGATTGTATGCGTGAATTGATGCTTGAACCATCAAATGCCTCGTCTATGCACCGATATGGACAATATGCAAAGAAATTAATGACCCGCAGTCGCCAATCCCTGGCATCTTATATTAATTGCCCCCCTGAATATATTATATTCACAAGTGGTGGCACTGAATCTAATAATATGGTTTTAAAAGGATATGACTGGGATCAGGTAATCATATCCTCAATTGAACATGATTCTGTCTATAAAAGCCATGAAGCCCCAACCCTTATCCCTGTAGATAAAAATGGCATTCTAGATCTAAAATCCCTAAAGTCCGAACTTGAAAAGGCAAAGGGGAAAATTCTTGTATCTGTTATTTATGCCAACAATGAAACTGGGGTCCTTCAACCTATTCAAGAAATTGCAGATATCGTTCATCACTATGATGGATTGCTTCATATTGATGCGGCCCAAGCTGTGGGGAAAATCCCTTTTTCATTTAAAGAAACAAAGGCTGATATGGCGACTTTGTGTTTTCATAAAATCGGTGGGCCTTCCGGCATAGGCGCCCTTGTTGTAAAAGAAACAGTTCCAATAAAAACCTTATTAAATGGTGGGGGACAAGAAAGAAATCGCCGGTCTGGGACTGAAAATATTCCTGCCATCATGGGTATTGAAGAAACATTGAATTCAACCTGTTTTGGAACCATGCATAAATTACAAAAAATGCATCAGAACTTAGAAGATTTTATGGTCAGTTTTCTAAAAGATTATAAAGAACTGCCCTATATATTTTCAAAAGATGTTCAGCGTTTACCGAATATTACAACTGTGGCTTTACCCGGTCTGGAAAATGTAACCCAAGTCATTAACTTGGATCTTTCTGGTTTTGCGGTAAGCATGGGATCGGCCTGTTCTTCAGGTCGGGTAAAAAAAGTATCCAGGCCTTTGAAAAGTATTTGCCAAGATGATATTTTGGCACAGTCAAGTATTCGGGTAAGCACAGGTTGGAATACAAAAGAAGATGATTTGGAAAAATTTTTCAAATCATGGAAAAATTTATATCTTATGAATAAAGAAAAGGTGAAAAATGGTACAGCAGCTTAATACAGACAAACCAATCTATTTAGATTATCAATCAACAACCCCCTGCGATCCAAGGGTTGTAGAAAAAATGATGCCCTATTTCACTGAAGTATATGGAAATCCCCATTCCAGAAACCATAAATTTGGATGGGATTCTGAAGAAGCCGTAGAAAAAAGCCGTGCACAAGTGGCAAATATCATAGGGGCTTCAGCCAAAGAAATTGTTTTTACAAGTGGGGCAACTGAATCCAATAACCTGGCCATTAAAGGAACCCTGGATTTTTATGGGGAAACTAAAGATCATATTATTACGTGTACAACTGAACACAAATGTGTCTTGGATACCTGCCGCATATTGGAACAAAAAGGGTTTAAAGTTACCTATTTACCTGTTCAAAAAAATGGGCTAATTGACTTAAATAAATTGGAAGAAGCCATCACGGATAGAACTCTTCTTGTCTCTATCATGGCTGTTCATAATGAAATAGGTGTTATTCAACCCTTAAAAGAAATTGGGGCACTTTGCCGCAAACGCGGTGTATTCTTTCATACAGATGCTGCCCAAGCTGTTGGGAAAATTCCATTAAATGTAGATGAAATGAATATTGATTTGATGAGTATTTCTGGACATAAATTATATGGTCCAAAAGGTGTTGGTGCTTTGTATATTCGTCGCAAACCACGTGTACGTGTCCTGGCCCAAATTAATGGAGGCGGCCAAGAACGTGGCATGCGTTCAGGGACTTTATCCCCTGCTTTATGCATTGGAATTGGATCTGCCTGTGAAATTGCACAACAAGAAATGGATCTGGAAAATCAAAGACTTACGGATTTTAAAACCCATTTTTATAATAAGATTATGGAAGCCCTTCCCCAGGTTTATTTAAATGGAGATTTACAACAGCGCATTCCAGGAAATTTGAATTTAAGTTTTGCGCATGTTGAAGGCGAAGGCCTAATGATGGGTATTAAAGAATTGGCTGTTTCTTCAGGTTCTGCTTGTACATCAGCATCCCTTGAACCTTCCTATGTTCTAAAAGCTTTGGGTGTTGGTGAAGATCTGGCACATACATCCTTAAGAATTGGTTTTGGGCGCTTTACAACAAAGGAAGAGATTGATTTTGCAGCAGATAAAATCATTAAAGCTGTGAATAAACTAAGGGAAATGAGTCCCCTATGGGAAATGGCACAAGCCGGCATTGATATTAATTCAATTCAATGGGCAGGACATTAAATAAAGAAAGAGGAAAAAATGGCATATAGTAATAAAGTAATTGATCATTATGAAAACCCAAGAAATGTAGGGGCATTTGATGATAAAGAGAAAAATATCGGCACTGGTTTAGTTGGCGCCCCTGCGTGCGGAGACGTCATGAGATTACAAATAAAAGTAAGTGATGATGGGCGCATTGAAGATGCCAAGTTTAAAACTTTTGGGTGTGGATCTGCAATTGCCTCTAGTTCTTTAACAACTGAAATGTTAAAAGGCATGACATTGGACGAAGCCCAAGAAATTAAAAACACATCAATTGTTGAAGAATTGGCTTTGCCCCCTGTTAAAATCCATTGCTCTGTTTTGGCTGAAGATGCCATCAAGGCTGCAGTAAAAGACTATAAGGAAAAGAATGGCTAAGACCCCTTTAACCATTACAGAGGCTGCGGCCACACAAATTAAAGTCCTTTTAAACAAGCGTGGTAAACCATCCATGGGGATTCGCATTGGGATCCGCACACGTGGCTGTTCAGGACATTCTTATACCCTAGAATACGCAGATGATCTACAACCGATGGATGAAGTGGTGGAACAAAATGGTGTTAAAGTTATCATTGATCCAAAAGCAATATTGTTCGTTTTAGGAACAGAAATGGATTTTGTTGAAGAGGACCTAGAATCTGGATTTAAGTTTCAAAACCCCAATGAAAAAGGACGCTGCGGATGCGGTGAATCTTTCCATGTATAAATGTTGGAATTGCGAAGCCGATTTACAAGATTTAATTATTTGTGAAAATTGCAAAACTGTACAACCTCTTTCACCTACTAATGTTTTTAAAGATTTGGGCCTAAGACCAGAATTTGACATTGATTTGAACCTTCTTTCAGAATGTTATTTGGAACGCCAACGTCTGATACATCCAGATAAATTTATTTCCAAAACAGCTGAAGAAAAGTTATATGCACAACAACATTCTTCACATATAAATCAGTGTTATCAAATACTTAATGACAACATAAGTCGTGCAGAAGCCGTCATAAAATATAATAATCAGTCCCCTGACACTGGTGATAATACAATACAGGATCCCGTTTTGTTACATGAAAGTATGGAACATCGTGAAAAACTGATGATGATGGAATCAAAAAACCAAGTAACAGATTTTAAAAAAGAAATTTTGGATTTAAACCATATTATTGAAAAAAATATAAAAGTAGCATTAGATATTGATAAAGACTTTAACCAAGCCAAAAGGCTTGTTCTGCGCCTAAAATATTTAAAAAAATTACTGCTTGAAATTAACCAAAAAGAATTAGAATTTTCATGAGCCTTTTACAAATTCACGAACCAGGAAAAACCCCACAACCCCATAAAAAACAAGCTGTTGCAGTTGGTATTGATCTTGGAACCACAAATTCCGTTGTTGGATTAGCCGATGAAAAGACTGTAACCATTTTTGAAATTGAGGGGTCTAAACTTGTGCCTTCAATTTTTGGTATTGATAAAGACAAAGTTATGGTTGGAAACTCGGCACTATCTTTAAAAGAAAATCAGCCTGATAAAGTGGTAACTTCCATTAAACGGTTAATGAGTCTTAGTGCAAAAGATATTCCCCATTTCAGTCATGAAATTGAAAATAAAGACCAAGATGAAATGGCTTTAATTAAGCTTGAAAATAAAATTATGAACCCAGTACAGATTTCATCAGAAATTTTGAAATATTTAAAAAATAGGGTATTTTCACAAAATAATATACAGATAGATCAATGTGTTATAACCGTTCCTGCTTATTTCCCAGAATCTGCCCGTGTTGCAACAAAAGATGCTGCAAAGCTGGCAGGGTTGGATGTTTTACGTCTTATAAGTGAACCGACAGCCGCAGCCCTTGCCTATAAACTTGATGAAAAAAAAGAAGGGCTTTATCTTGTTTACGACCTGGGAGGGGGCACCTTTGATATTACAGTTCTGAAGATGTCAAAAGGTGTGTTTCAAGTTATCTCAACAGGCGGAGATACCAATATTGGTGGGGATGACATAGATTTTGAAATCGCAAATTATTTTTGTAAAACATATAATGACTTACCTTATTCTGAAAAAAAGAAATTATTATCCTTGTGCAAAGAAGCCAAAGAATTTTTATCCCAAAATCCAAATAATTTATGGAAAAAAGAGAAATATAAGCTGTCTTACGAAGACTTAGAAAAAATAAGCCAAAAAATTGTCAGTACAACCATTGGCATCATTAAAAACACTCTTGCTGATGCAAAAATTACTGAAAAATCAGATATTAATGAAATTATACTTGTAGGGGGTTCCACCCGTCTTCCCAGTATAAAAGATGCTCTAAAATCCTATTTTTCCAAAGAACCTCTTTGCTCTATCAACCCTGATGAAGTTGTTGCAATGGGCGCTGCCATTCAAGCACGGGCTTTAACACATGGAAGCGATAAGTTACTTTTGGATGTGACACCCCTTTCATTGGGACTTGAAACCATGGGAGGAATGATAGAAAAAATCATCCCAAGAAATACAGCCATACCCTGTTCAATTGCCCAAGAATTCACAACCTACCAAGAAGGTCAAAATGCCCTATCTGTTCATGTTTTGCAGGGGGAACGTGAAATGGTTGATCAGTGCCAATCCCTTGGGAAATTTACCCTTAGGGACATCCCCCCGATGCCAGCTGGAATGGCCAGAATCCTTGTAACATTTACTTTGGATGCCGACGGTCTTTTGTCAGTAACCGCACAAGAAAAAACAACAAAAATTCAGCAATCCATTCATATTAAGCCTTCCTATGGATTATCCCATGAACAGCTGGCAACCATGCTAAAAGAATCCTACGAACATGCAGAAGAAGATGTAAAACAACGCCTACTGACAGAATGTGTTATTGAAGCAAAACAATTACTAAACGTCCTGACAACAGCTTTACAGAATGATCGTGACTTATTGTCTGATAAAGAATTTAAAGAAATTAATGATTCAAAAACACAACTTACAAAGCTTATAAGTCAGGCTTCTTTGAAAGATAGAGATACCATTGTTCAATCAACAAAAGACCTTGAAAAATTAACCCAAGATTTTGCGGAAAGACGTATTAATAAGGCTGTAAATAAGGCCTTAAAAGGATCAGAAATTTAACCGCCTTAAGAAAATTGGTTTTTTAAATTAGCGCCACAAACCCCATTTTGATGACGGTATTGGCCTTGGGTTTTCTGTAATACAGGCTGGTCTAACTTCATAAATCCAAGGGACCCTATCGGCATACCAGAAGTTAAAACAATTTTCATATTACTTGCATTATAAATTTCCAAAGTAATTGTTCGGGATTCATCATACAGGCTGTCGATTGTTAAAGCCGTCATATGAATCATCAACCCCAACCTTGCCAATGTGCTGCGTCCATCAAGAACACCAACTATATCTCGGGGGGTCTTAATAGATTCAAGTGTTGCCCCAAGAACGAATTCTCCAGGCATCAATGTATAAGGCTGATCTTTTATACTAATTTCTGTATATTCAATTTCTTGCTGCAACATTGGGTTTACTATTTGGTCTTTATATTTTATGAGTCCTGTATTTAAGTGAACTCTAACCGCGTTTGGCCTAATATTGTGATTTTCAACTTTAGGCGTGAATGATAAAGATTTATCATTCAGCATTTCTAAGATCTTAACATCTGACAAAAGCATAGCTTGCTTCCTTTCTTTTTATTATAAATTCTTTAAATCAATCCATAAAGGCATTGATCAGTTTTTTAGAGTAAGAGTTTTTAGCCCCATTCGTTTGAAGTTGTTTTTTAGTAATGACCTCAACAAGTTTGCCCTTTTGTAATATGCCAATTTTATCACAAAGGAAAGAGACAACAGCCAAGTCATGACTGACCATAACATAGGTTAAATTTCTTTTCTTTTGAAGGTCTTTCAATAAATTTAACACATCCACTTGAACCGTCACATCCAAGGCTGATGTTGGTTCATCCAATAATAAAATTTCTGGCCCAGTAATAAGTGCCCGTGCCAAAGCCACACGTTGTCTCTGTCCACCAGATAACTGGCTTGGAAACCTAAACTGCATCTTAGGATCCAATTCAACATCTTGTAATGCCTTGTTTATTAAATCATTATTAATTTTTGTTTTTGAAAGTTTTAAAGGTTCAATCAATAAATCCCGAATTGTAAATTTTGGGTGCAAAGATGTATAAGGATCTTGAAATACAAACTGAAATTTCTCTTGAATTTCTGCTGTTCCTTTTGAAATGGGGACCATTCCAGCCAAAGCATTTAAAATTGTGGTTTTTCCTGAACCTGACTCTCCAACCAGACCAAAAGAAACCCCTTTTTCAATTTCTAAAGAAACGTTATCCACAGCCATAAAAAGTTTCTCTTTATCTTTAAAATTAATTGTTAAGTTTTCAATGTTAATAATGGCTGACATTATTGTTCCCTTGAGAAAGTTGGTAGTTTATCAAAATCTTTATCAATTCTGGGAATACTGTTCATCAAGGCTTGGACATATGGATGCTTTGACTGGCCAATTTCATTGGCCTTTGAATATTCCATAACTTCACCTTTATAAAGAACCAAAACATCATCACAATATTTTTTAACAAGCGGTAGGTCATGACTTATTAGAATTAGTTTCATACCGTATTGTTCTATTTTTTCTTCCAAAAGATGTAGGATTTCATGCTTTATACACGCATCCAAAGCAGAGGTTGGTTCGTCTGCAATTAATAACTTTGGCTGCATTGCAATCATCATCGCAATCATAATTCTTTGTCCCATGCCCCCGGATATTTCATGGGGGTATAAATCCAAAACACGGTTTGGATTATCCACGCGAACTTCTTCTAAAGCATGTAAAATTCTGTCTTTAATATTATCGATATTTTTATTTATAAAGACTTCTTGGATCTGTTCCCTGATTGTCATGACAGGGTTTAAAGATGCCCTAGGATCTTGAGAAACCATTGATATTTTTTGATTTTTAATAAGTTGTTTTTGTTTTCCTACCTGCAAAAGGTTGTGGTTATCAAGACAAAGCTTATCTGCTGTTACTTCGCCTGTTGCAGGGATAAGGCCCAAAATAGACTTCATCAGCATGGATTTACCAGAACCAGATTCCCCAACAACACCCAGTTTTTTACATGTCATAGATAAATTAATATCTTTTAGGATATGGTTTTTTTCCCAAACCCCCGAAAACCATAAATTTAAATTTTTTATTTCTATAAAATTTGTCATATTTAATTGTTTGGATCTAACGTATCACGCAATCCATCCCCTATTAAATTTACAGCTAAACACAGTAAGAAAATTGCCAAGCCAGGAATTGTTGAAACCCACCAATGGCTAATTAAATAATCTTGTCCATTTGCAATCATATCGCCCCATTCAGGTGTGGGTGGACGAACACCTAACCCTATAAAACCTAAACCAGCAGCCATTAAGATAACCCCTGCCATATCATGGGTTACACGTACAATAATTGATGGTATACACATAGGCAGTATTAATTTTCGGACAATATAAAAAGTTGATGCGCCTTGCAGTTTCGCTGATTTAACAAAATCTTTATCACGAATTAAAGATGCCTCTGATCTTGCAACACGTGCGTAGGCCGTCCAAAAAGTTAAGGCAATGGCCAGTGCCGCATTATCCAACCCTGGCCCTAAAGCTGCGGCAAAAGCCAAGGCCAAAATCAGCTTTGGCAAAGCCAGAAAAATATCTGTAAAACGCATTAACAATGTATCAACTTTACCACCCAAATACCCAGAAAAAGCACCAATAAAAGCGCCGATTGGGGCGGTTGTAAATGATACAATAAAAACGATCAGCAAAGATGTTCTTGCCCCGTACAAAAGCCGGCTGAAAATATCACGACCCAATTCATCTGTGCCTAACCAATGCTGTAAAGAAAGACTTTGCAAACGATTTTCTAGATTAACTTCTATTGGAGAATACGTTGTAAGATAGGGAGCAAAAAGCGCGATAAAAACAACAAATAATAAAAATAATAAACCACCAAAAGAAAGTGGGTTGGATGAAAACTTAAGCCACAATCGGTAATAATTCCCAAGTCTTGCTTGTTGGATTGTCTTGGGGGTTGATGATAATAACCATTCTTTATTCATCCACACCCCCCCTTGTCTTAGCCCTTGGGTCAATAAACTGGCTGACCGCATCAATTATCGTATTAATGGCAATAAATATAATACCCACAAGTAAGGTCGCCCCCAAAACAGCATTCATATCAACATTAAGAAGCGAGTTTACAAGATAGTTCCCCAGCCCTGGCCAAGCAAAAATTGTTTCTGTCAAAACTGACCCTTCTAACATTGATCCATAGCTTAAACCAATAACCGAAAGTAACGGAACACGGATATTTTTAAACATGTGTTTCCATACAATTTTGCGTTCCGAAAGACCTTTTAATTGGGCTGTCATGACATAAGGTTTGCTGGATTCTTCCAACATAAAAGACCGCGTCATACGGGCGATATAGGCAAGGTTGTAATAGGCCAAAATTCCAGCTGGCATAATCAAATGGTGAAAAGCATTGGAAAAAGTGGCAAAATCCCCCTGGATCAAAGAATCTATCAATATCAAACCAGTAATTTCATTAACCCCTTGATAGGCTATACTTAGTCGCCCTGGACCAGGAAGAACCCCCAACTTAAGATAGAAAATAAGAAGGAAAACTAAACCCAACCAAAATACAGGAATGGAATACCCAAATAAAGAAAGAATGCGAACCATTTTATCCTGCCATTTCCCTTGTCGAATGGCGGCTGTTACACCCAAAGGAACTCCAATCCCAACGCCTATCATCAAGGATATTGTTGCCAGTTCTATTGTGGCAGGGAATACCCTTAACAAATCATCCAAGACTGGCTTTGATGTTAAAAATGAAATACCAAGATTCCCTTGAAAAAGATTTTTAAGGTATATAAAAAACTGTTCGTAAAGGGGAAGATGAAGGCCCAATTCTTGTCTTACTTTTTCATATACTTCGGGGGAAGAAACATCGCCAATAATGGCAAGAACTGGATCTATGGGAACTTTTCTGGCAATAAAAAAAGTGACAAAAGCAAGACCAAGCAAGGTTATGGAACTGTGAGCCACAACCTTTAAAATTTGTATTGTAGATTTTTTAGTCCTTATAAGCATTATGATAATAAGCCAGATTCACTGCAGAAGAAAAGATAACCCCTTTTACATTTTTTTGATAAACATAAGTTTTTAGATTCTGGAAAAGATTTATCAGGGGAGATCTATAAAGTTCCTTCTGTAATTTGTGGTACATTTTTTCACGTTTTATTGGATCTTGTTCCATCATAGCTTTTTCCGTCAATTTTGTTAATTCGGGTATATACCATGCAGAACGCCAAGCAACTGTTTTTGATTTGGATTGATCAGAATTATCGGCATTCTTTGCAAAAGTCATTGCGTTTGCATGCGGATCAAAAAAATCTGGAGACCAAGCACTGTAAGCCATATCAAAATTGCGTTCGCGAATGCGGGTTAAAGTTTGTTTTTGATCCCCCATATCGATATGTAGACGAATATTTATTTTTGCCAAATCTGCCTGAAGTGCCTGGGCAAAATCTTTATTACTTGTAACAAGATTTATATCAAAGCCAGCCTGTAGCCCTGACTCTTTCATAAGATTTTTGGCTTTTTCAATATCAATTTTATAAACCAAATCTTCTAAAGCATAGGGAAACCCTTTTGGCAAAAAACTTTGTTGAACAATTACATCCCCTTTAAATAAAGTTTTCACAACAGTATCATAATCAATTGCATAACGGATTGCCTGTTGAATTTCAGGAATTTTTAGATATTTATTTTTTTGATTTAAGGAAAGATATCTTGTTACCATAACCGGAACTTGGATTAATTCAACATTTTTTATTTGTTCTGCTTGTTCAGATTTAAGCCCACAAATAATATCCAGATCCTTTTTTTCCACCATAATTCGTCCTGTTGACGAATCATTTATATGGCGAATTAACACTTTTTTAAGCTTTGGGGGGGTTTTCCAATGATCTTTATTTGCTTCAAGTGTCAAAGATTCAGATGCTTTCCATGATTTTAAAGAAAAAGGTCCTGAACCAGCATAATTTGTTTTAAGCCATTTATTTCCATAATCATTATTTTCAGTATGTTGTTGAACGATCTTACTATCTACAACAACCCCTACTGGTGCTGTCAAACAATTCAAAACCAGCGTTGGGGCATAGGCCTGGTCCATTTTAAATTTTACAGTATAATCATCCACTGCATAAATTTTACTATCGACATTTTCTGAAGTCATTCCAAATTGGGCAATAATTTCAGAAGGCTGTTTCATCAACTTAACTGCTCGCTGCAGAGAATAAATAACATCATGGGCAGTTAGTTCATTGCCTGAATGAAATTTGATACCTTGTCTTATTTTAAAAGTAATTTCTTTGCCATCGCCTGATACAGACCATGATTCTGCAACAAATGGTATAATATTTTCAGGCTTATTATCATCCCTAACAACCAAAGTATCATATGTATTTAAGGTATATTCTGTACTAGATACTTCATATACTTCTGCTGGATCCAAAGAAAGAAGGTCATCCATTTCACGGCCAACAACAAGTGTATCTTTTGGAGTACTTTGTTCCCCACAATGGGTCAGAAAGCAAGCCAGTAGGGCAAATAATAACTTGTTCATTTTATTCCTTCTCTTTTAATGTCGGATCAATTGCAATAAATATTTGGTGTCCATCCCGATATAGTTTTAATAAAATTGGTTTTTCAGGATTTTCTTTTAATGTTTTAGTTAACTCTGTATCCAATTCTTTCATTTCTGTCACAGCCTTACCATTTACCTCCATAACGACGTCCCCATCCATTATGGTGAATTTTGCACCCAAACCAGCTTCTTTTACATCAGCAATTAATACACCCACAATTTTTGGATCTGTTACTTCAAATCGTTGACGGAATTGTGGTGTTAAGTTTGTAAAGGCAAATTCCAATTTATCGTTATAAACTGTATCTTCCCGTTGAATTTTAAGTTTGCGTACCTCTTTAAAATCTTCGTGGCTTTTGTATTCTTGGACCGTTGTTTTAAGGTCTTTTTCTTTTCCATCACGAATGATCTTAATAATAATTTCTTTACCAATTTTAATATTGGAAACAACGCGTGGCAGGTCATTAAAGCCTTTAATATCTTTGCCATCCACTTTCAAAATGATATCCCCAATCAACAGGCCAGCATCCATTGCAGGGCCACCAATGGTTACCCCTGTGACAATGGCACCTTCCGCCTTATCTAAGTTGTAATATTTTGCAATTTCTTTACTGATACTTTGAATTTGTACCCCAATCCAGGAACGACGTACTTTGCCATGTTCAATGATATTGTCTGTTACACGCTTTGCGATTTTAGAGGGTACCGCAAACCCCATTGATTCAGCTTTACCTAAAGGTGTTAAAATCGTTGATGTATTAATGCCAATAACTTCACCCTTAACATTTGTCAAAGGCCCCCCAGAATTTCCTGGGTTAATCGCGGCTTCTGTTTGAACAAATCCTTCCACATGCACGTTCTTTTTACTGACACGAATTTTTGGTGTGGCCAGGTCACGTGCAACATAGGATACAACCCCTGTCGTCAAGGTGCCCCCAAAACCATGTGGGTTACCAAGGGCCATCACCCATTCCCCCAAACGTAATTTGGTAGAGTCCCCCCACTTTAAGGGAATAATATTTTTATCCGTTTCAATTTTAAGAACAGCTGTATCTGTACTTGGATCTTTCCCCACAATTTCGGCTTCTATAATTGTTTCATCAGATAACACGACTTTCACTTGAATCGCATCTTCAATATTGTGAGCATTGGTAACAATGTAATAAGTATTGCCTTCCTTTTTAATAACAAAACCAGATCCAAAAGACCCCACCCGACGCGGCGAGTTAATCAAAGCCGTTCCAAAAATATCTTTTTTGGAATCAAAAAACAGGTTTTCTGTACGGTCTGCCATGGCACCTTCATCTGGTAATAAACTGACTGTTGCAATGTTCACAACAGAATCATTAATTTTGGAAGCAATATCGGAAAACCCCGCTTCGTAAAAATTGTTGGGGGTAATGTTACTGACCGCATAAAATGAATACGTTCCAAATCCGCCTAAAATTAAAGCGGTTAAAAATAAAATGACGCGACTTCTCATTAATTTACCCATATGTTTTATTTACTGTTTTTAAATGTATTTAAAAAATCCCCAGAATCTGGTGATAGAATATAACTTGTATTCTCTGATTTTAAAGATTTTTCATAAGCTTGTAATGATCGATAGAAATCAAAAAATGCTTTGTCTTTAGAGTAAGCATCTGCATATATTTTTGCGGATTTCCCTTCCCCTTCCCCACGCAAGATTTTTGATTCTTTCTCTGCATTAGCCAAAATTACTGCTTTTTCACGATTCGCATTGGCACGAATTTCTTCGCCTTTTTGACGTCCAAGTGCACGTTTTTTCTTGGCAATACGTTCGCGTTCTGATTCCATTCTTTTGAAAACGGCTTGGCTGTTTTGTTCAGGTAAATCAACACGTCGTATACGCACATCTATAATTTCTATCCCCATACTTTCAACAGACTTAGATACATCTTTTTGTACCTTTTCCATAATTTCATGACGTTGTTCTGAAAGCATTGTTTCAAAAGTTGTCTGTCCCAGTATTCCGCGTAATGATGATGTAATCATCGCACTTAAACGAATCTTGGCCTGCATTTCATTTGTCAGTCTTTGATAAAATTTCAAAGGATCACGTATAACATAACGTGTGTAAGCATCCACAACCAAACGGCCTTTGTCACTTGAGATAATTTGTTCTGGAGGGCTTGTATGCGCCAAAATACGTTTATCATAAATTTGCAATGTTTCAATAAAAGGTATTTTAAGATGCAAGCCTGGATCTTTAACCGTGCGCTTTGCTTTACCAAACTGCAAAACCAACCCTTGTGTTGTTGGGGTTATTGTATAAAACGTTTCTGAAACTAAAAACAACCCCAAAAGCCCGACAATAATAAGTCCAGTTAATGTCTTATTCATTTTTACCCCCATTTTTTAAAGCAGGTAAGGGCATATGGGGAAGAATTCCCTGATTCTTACTACTCATGACAACTTTGTTTGCGTTTTCCAAAATGCGCTCCATCGTTTCATTATAAAGTCTTTTCTTTGTGACTTGTGGTTGCTTTTGATATTCTTTTAAAACCGCCAAAAAGCGACTTGCAGAACCTTCAGAATGGGCTATGACAGCCTCTTTATACCCTTTGGCTTCTGCCACAATTTTTGCAGCTTCCCCACGGGCTTTTGGTAAAACATCGTTTGCATAGGCTTCGGCCTGGTTTATATAACGTTCTCGGTCAGAATCTGCCCGCAAAGCTTCATAAAATGCCTCAACAACTTGTTCTGGCGGGTCAACATTTTTTAAATTTACTTCTGTGATATAAACCCCTGCACCATATTCATCCAGCAATTCTTGAAGTTTCTTTTTCACAATTGTTTCTATTTCCACACGTCCTTCGGAAAATGTCGTATCAATTGGCATTTGACCAACCGTATCGCGCATAACACTTTCAGACGCTTGCTTAATAGTTGTTTGGGTATCCCTTATATGAAACAAAAAGGCGATTGGGTCTTTAATACGCCATTGTACAACGAAACTTAAATCCACAATATTGCGATCCCCAGTAAGCATCATACTTTCTTCTTTGGACCCAAAACCAATATTAATTTGGTTTGTCACAGTGATTTTTGGTTTTAAAACTTTATCCACAGGATAAGGCAAATGATAATGCCATCCAGCCTCAGTCGTTTCTATCCATTTACCAAAGCGCAAGACAATTCCTTGTTCATCAGGGTTGATCTGATAAAACCCACTTAATAGCCACCCGCCTATTAAAAAGACACCTAAAATCATGCCCATTGACCGCATATCATTTGGATCTTTGTTAAAGAATGAATTTAAATTGAACTCAGGTTTTTTGGGTGAAGCTTTTCTTGAGGGCTTTTGTACTTGATCTTCTTCAGATTCATCCCCCCAAGGTCCTGAATTTTTGAAAATATCTGTAATTTTCATGGGAAACCTTTCATTTTGTTGATACTTTAAGTTATAAGGTATTTTAAAGCAACCAAACTTTTGAATTTTATGATAGAAAAAAATCTTATCCAAACTTTAATAGATATTATCGACCCAACATGTCAAAAAGATATTGTGACAGCAGGGTTAATTAAAAAGCTAACCTTGGAAAATGGAATTGCCCACTATGTCTTAGAAATTCAATCTCAGCATAAAGAAATTGCTGCCTCGCTTGAAACACAAATTAATGCAAAACTTAATCAGCATCCAGATGTAAAAGATGTAAAAGGGGTGACTACCCTTCAATCAAAACCAAAAACCAAAACAAATGAAAAAGTCGTTTTACCCTCGATAAAAAAACTTATTGCCGTGGCATCAGGAAAGGGGGGGGTTGGTAAATCAACCGTAGCCGTTAACATTGCTTGTACCCTGGCCCAAAAAGGATTCAAAGTTGGTATTATTGATTTAGATATTTATGGTCCTTCATTGCACCTTTTATTGGATATTAATACCAAACCTTCCCTAAAGGATAATAAAATTGTCCCCATAGAAAAATACGATATGCAGTGTATTTCCATGGGTTTTATGATGGATAAAGATATCCCTGTTATTTGGCGTGGACCCATGGTTCAATCGGCCGTTAAACAGTTATTTCAAGATGTCTTGTGGCCAGATCTTGATTTTTTGATTGCAGATCTTCCCCCTGGGACTGGTGATGTACAACTGACACTTGCCCAATCTATTCCATTAACGGGGGCCGTTATTGTAACGACTCCTCAAGATTTGGCATTTGCAGACGCCATGAAAGGCCTTGAGATGTTCAAAAAAATGAATGTTCCAATCCTTGGACTTATAGAGAATATGAGTCATTTTGAATGCCCTAATTGCCATAAAACCCATGACATATTCGGCAAAACCTCCTATCTAAAGTCCCAGGTAAGTGTTATGGGAAAGATACCACTAGAGATTGGTATCAATGAATCACAAAAGGCAGGATTCCCTGCTGTTCTACAAAACTCCCATATCAAAAATATTTTTAATAACATTTGTGATTACTTAATATAATATTAATTAAGTAAAGGATATAAGAAGAGATGATGAGAAAATTTTTATACATCACTGCATTGTTAGTGATATCCAATGACTCAATTTCAGCAGCTGGCGAAGTTCCTGTTACAGAATCCCGCGGCTTTTTTGGGCGTATTGCCAGTTGTTGTTGTGGCGCTAACCCCGATGCCTTGGCGGCTGCCTCTTGGCCAACAAGACGTGCAAACGATGCGCCTGCACACACCCCAGAACCTAAACCATTTAACAGATCAAGGGGAGCCAGAGGCCTTCCCTCAGCTGGAACAGAAGAAAACTCCCCCGAAAGTACGGTTGCCGGTTCTGCTTCTTCAAAATTGACAGAAGGGGCATCCCCTGAAAGAATACCTGCCAGTTCTATAAGGAACATTCTTTTGACGGTTCCAGGAACACCAACTCACAGAACACAACCGCAAGCTGTTGCCGGAACATGGACACCAACTCACAGAACACAACCGCAAGCTGTTGCCGGAACATGGACACCTGAATCTGTCGTTCCAAGAGTCGGCGATAGACGTCCAGAAACTCTTCGGGCAGCACAAGCAGCTTGTGGACAAGAACATAGGCGTCGTATTCAGGAAGCTTCTATGCAAGTCCTTCCTCCTGAGGTGCTTGCAGCCCTTGATGGCGTGCCCCATCAATCTATGCTAGAAGGACAAACACCCGCATTTTCAGATGATGAAAACAGTGATGCCGGCGATGATCACAGAAGGCAAGTTTGGGGGGAACCTGAAGAAGAAGTAAGTCCAGGTGCAACTACTGTTGTGGGTCTTGCATCTCCTAAGTCTGGGGGTATAAGACCAGAAATTCTTTGGAAAGCTTGGGAGAAATCTGAAGAAGAAGTAAGGCCTGCCGAACCTGCTGGCAAGAGTCGTGAATATCCAGCACAAGCAACCATTACCCAATTAGCTGATGCTGCGGCTGGGCTACATGGTCCTGCGGCTGAACTACCTGGTTCTGCAGGTGATAATAGCCAAGACGAGGACCCCCTTGCCTTACCTGTTGGACAAAATTCTATTTCAACAGGGAGTTCTTTTTTCTCCGATGCCTCTGTAGAAACTACTGCTATCCCAGAATTTGTTGGTCCATCAACAGGGCCGGGGGCTGCAGTTTCCACTGAAGATTCTATCCATAGCATAGAATAATTTGGGTTTAACAGTCACTTCAGTCCATAAATATAAGTCAGTTAAAGGGCTTGTTGCACGACAAGATTTTTAAGGCGAGCCAAAGAGTTAATAGCGTGGAAAACGGACGCCTACACTTTGCAGGCGACAAGCGCAATAACGATGGGGAAAAGGTTAAATCGATTGGCGTAAGTCGTCCAAAAAGCGCGGCTATGCAACAAGCCCATTAGGGTTCGTATACTTTCACCAAGGAAGCATGCAACTCTTTATCTTCTATCAAATCAATATGGGTCAAAACTGGGAATTTTCTATACTTGAAACTTTAATAGATAGTTTTTATATACTATTTATTGAGAATAATACGTATAAAGATGAGACATAAACTATGAAAAAACTACTTATTACAAGCCTAAGCCTTGTGTCCTTAATAGCTTCCAATAATGGATTTTGTGCTGGATCTGATCCTACAGATGACCGCACACCTGCACCCACCCGTGTTTCCCCCAGTTCTTCTAATGCTGGCCTTCATGCTCTTGCCGCTGCTGCAGCTGCAGCTCCACAGCCTTTAGGCGTAACAAGTTCATCTAGTTCTTCATCATCTTCAGTTGCTGTTGCCGCTCGTGATCAACGAAGAAGATCTGGCCTTCATGCTCTTGCCGCTGCTGCAGCTGCAGCTCCACAGCCTTTAGGCGTAACAAGTTCATCTAGTTCTTCATCATCTTCAGCTGCTGTTGCCCAGGATCACAGCAGAAGATCTGATCGTTACCTGCGCCATCCAATAGTAGTGGTTCCAACTTTAAAGCCCTTTGGCAGCAGACCCCCCGTCCATCCTACTATGGGTCAAGATCCTTCCGCTGCTGCCGCAGCTTCTGCTGTTAGTAATCAACTCAGAAGATATGGCCGTAGTGCTCTTGATAATACCGCGGATCCAGCTCTTTTATGCGCAGACCTAAGTTTGTCCGAAGCAGCTTCTGCTGTTAGTAATCAGCTCAGAATACCTGGCCGTAGTGCTCTTTCTACTGTTGCTGTTGCAGGTTTAGGAGGAAGAAGTTTGTCTAGCTCTGCTGCATCTGCTATGGGTCAAGATACACACAGAGATTTTTCCGCTGCTGCCGCTGGCAATCAACACAGAGGATTACCTAAACATGGTGCCGTTTCTAGAGCCGCAAAAAGACCTAGAAGCGATGGTGAAGAGGGTTCAATTTCCGCAGATGCATATTTAAACAGCGAATCAGATGCTGATTCAGAGTACAAGCCAGGCTCAGGTAATTCTTCATTCCCCAAGACCGCAAAAAGACCTAGAAGAGGTTCTGCCGCTGTTGCAAGTTCAGGGGAAACAAGTTCCTCCAGTTCTAGTTCTGCTGCATCTGCCGCTGCTGCAGGGTCAAGTGCATCTGATGATGACGCTAGCCATCCTCCTGTCTTTACTTTTAAACAGGAAGGGAACGTAACAAAGCTGTTTTATGGGAAAGAACGTTTGGTGAGCATTTATAGCCTCAGTAGAAATTTTGTATCAAAATCATTCCGGTCGCTCCTTAATCGTCTTTCAGAAGATGGTAGACCAAAAAAGGAACAAGAAGAAATTGTAAAAATGTTTATGGAACGGTTTGAAAATGTAGATTTGCGTATAGTTTTTTTCAAAATTTTTGGAAGACCTGAAACACCTCTCGTAACAGTCCTTCCTTTTATGGAAGCTGTTCGTCGTGGGGATGCAGACTTAGAATCGGTTCTGACAGAAGCACCAGCAAGTCCTTTTGGTAGACTTTCAACTAGTATTGATGCAATTAAAAAGGATCCCCGTCAAATGTTTGCAATTGCTTGTCAAGCTAGGGCTTGGAAAGATGCCATGAGTGAAAAGGACTATCGTGAACAAATAGAAGCGCCCTTTAAAAGAATTTTTGGTCAATCTCCTGATGAAATAATAGACACCAAAGAGGAATCCATTGTTAGTAGTCCAGCTGATGTTTTGGCTGTTTGGAAAGCTCAACAAGTCAGTGCTGAGACAACATTAAGGGGATTTTCATCATATTTGGATTTTTTTCACAAAGTAATTGCTGCTAGATCTGCTGCGGGTCAAGCTGGAGCCGCCGCTGCAAGTTCAGGGGGAACAAGTTCCTCCAGTTCTAGTTCTGCTGCATCTGCCGCTGCTGCAGGGTCAAGTCCATCTGATGATGACGCTAGCCATCCTCGTGTCCTTACTCTTCAAAAGGACAGGGGGGTAACAAAGCTGTTTTATGGGGAAGAACGTTTGGTGATGTTTTTTGGCCACAATAGAAATGATGTATCAAAATCATTCCGGTCGCTCCTTAATTGTCTTTCAGATAATTGTAGACCAAAAAAGGAACGAGAAGAAATTATAAAAATGTTTATGGAACAGTTTGTAAATGTAGATTTGCGTATAGTTTTTTCCAAACCTTTTGGAGGACGTGAAACACCTCTCGTAACAGTCCTTCCTTTTATGGAAGCTGTTCGTCGTGGGGATGCAGGCTTAAAATCGGCTCTGACAGAAGAATCAGAAAGTCTTTTTTATGATCTTTTAAGTAGTATTGATGCAATTAAAAAGGATCCCCGTCAAATGTTTGCAATTGCTTGTCAAGCTAGGGCTCGGAAAGATGCCATGAGTAAAAAGGAGTATCGTGTGCAAATAGAAGCGCCCTTTAAAAGAATTTTTGGTCAATCTCCTGATGAAATAATAGACACCAAAGAGGAATCCATTGTTAGTAGTCCAGCTGATGTTTTGGCTATTTTTAACGCTCGACAAAACAGTGTTGAGACAAAATTACATGTATTTAAATTGCGTCTAGAAATTTTTAAAAAAGTAATTGCTGATAGACCTGCTGCGGGTCAAGCTGGAGCCGCCGCGGCAAGTTCAGGGGAAACAAGTTCTTCTTCCTCTTCATCTTCAGCTGGTCCTGTGGCTGCTGCTGCCGCAAGTTCGGGTCCATAAGCTATAAGAGGCTTACCAATGGACTGAGGGATTTGAATTGAAAACTAAGCAAGATTGGTTGATGGTTAATAATTTTTAAACCAATCTTGCTATCGTTTTTTTAAGGATGATTTAGCGGCAGCCAAACTTAAGAGACTTACTGGATACTCTATCTGAATAACATAACAGGGACATGACAGGATTTAATCAACTTAGATGTCGTGCTTCCTAACAACAGTGTGCGCACACGTGAATGCGCGTAGGCACCGGTTAAAAGCAGATCCATTGATTTTTCTGCCACGTAATCGGCAATAACCTTATCAACCTGGCCGTCATCTTCATGATGACTTACAACCTTGTATCCGGCTTTTTGTAATTTTTTAATGGCAGGGCCAGATGCGTCAGGTAAATCTTGTCCAACCGTTAAAATATGACACTCAAGCCCCTGCAACAGCTTTGATAAACAAGCAAAATCAACAGCCTTGTTTGCATTATCCTTACCATCATAGGCAATAAGAAATTTATGAATGGGCTTCAGATATCTGGAAACAAGAAATAAAGGTTTGTGAATACTGCGCGCCACTTTCTCTAGGTTCGACCCTAAAAATTCAGATTCAAGATTGGCTTGTTCCCCCCGTTTTCCGATAAAAATAATATCGGCGTCTTTTTCAAAATCTTTAATGGTTTCAGGTAGACTGCCACGACGATGGATCGGGTTGATTTTTTCTACGTTCAATTTTTTTAATTTTTTTTCAGCATGGGCAAGAATAAGGTGCCCTTTTTGTTGATCCAACTTGGCACGTTGTTGATCGACTTTTACAAGTTCTTCCATAAGATCCTTGCGCGCACCAAGGCCAATTGCCCCAGTATGATCATCATGCGGTGCTTGGTAATCAGAAGGGTGATGTAAAACATGAAGTAAATCTATTCCAACATTCAGGCGATTTGCGGCCCATGCGGCATGTGACACAACATTATCAGCATAAGCAGAACCATCTATGCATACAAGTAATTTTTTCATTTTATATCCCCTTAATGCTTTGGCATCAAATCAATCGTATCTGATTTGTCATGAATGGCCAATTTATCAACAATCGTTACACTGGCTTTGTTCATACCAATAATTTTAACCGCAGTTCCTTCACGACGGAATTTAAGAACAACTTTATCCAAGGCCCCAACTGCTGATAAATCCCAAAAATGTGCCTGACTGACATTAATGGTAACTTTTTTAACAACCTCTTTAAAGTCAAAAGCTTCTGTAAATATGTCTGATGACGCAAAGAAAACCTGACCATAAACATCATAAGTTCTGTGCTGTTTATTTTCCGACAATGTGGATTGAATTTTCATAAGCTGCGAAACCTTGCGGGCAAAGAATAGGGCACTCATCAACACACCAACAAAAACACCCAGCGCCAGATTGTGCGTCAGAACAACAACGGATACGGTTGCAAGCATAACAAGACTGTCACTTTTTGGATGGGTTCTAAGGTCTTTAACTGATGACCAACTAAATGTTCCAATCGAAACCATAATCATCACAGATACCAGAGCCGCCATTGGAATCTGACTAACCCAATCCCCCAACACCAATACAAGAAACAGTAAAAATAAGCCGGCGAATAATGTTGATAGGCGCCCGCGGCCCCCTGATTTAATATTAATAACCGATTGACCGATCATGGCACACCCCGCCATACCGCCGAATAATCCTGCAACAATATTGGCAATTCCTTGGCCTTTACATTCACGGTTTTTATCGCTTGAGGTATCCGTTAAGTCATCAATAATGGTTGCTGTCATCAAAGATTCAAGCAAACCAATTGCAGTCAGTGTCAAAGCATAGGGAAAGATGATCATTAATGTTTCAAAATTAAAGGGTATGTTCGGCAATAAAAACATTGGCAGTGTATCTGGGAATTCACCCATATCACCGACTGTTCTTAAGTCCAAGCCCAACATCATACTAAGGATGGTCAGGGTAATAATACAAATAAGCGGGGACGGAACAGCCTTTGTAAAACGTGGAAGAATATAAATAATCGCCAGCCCTAAAGCCACCATGCCATACATAATGATACCGGCATCTTTGAATTCAGGTAATTGTGCCATAAAGATTAAAATAGCCAGCGCGTTAACAAACCCCGTCACAACTGATTTAGAAACAAATCGCATCAGGCTGCCTAATTTAAACACCCCTGCAATAATTTGCAAAATTCCTGTCAAAATGGTCGTGGCCAATAAATATTCAAGGCCATGTTCTTTCACAAGGATAACCATGGCAAGGGCCATCGCCCCTGTCGCAGCAGAAATCATACCCGGACGGCCGCCAATAAAGGCAATAACAACAGCAATACAGAATGAAGCATAAAGGCCAACCTTGGGATCAACCCCCGCAATAAGCGAGAAAGCAATCGCTTCGGGAATTAAGGCAAGGGCCACAACCGTTCCTGCAAGCAAGTCGTTGCGAATATTACCAAGCCAGTTATTTTTTATATGTTTCAAAGCTGATGCCAGCATTTTTATGCTCCGTAAGTTTTTCGTTGTTTCAGAGTTTATTTAAAAAGAGATGTGTTTCAATACTTAAGACCTGGACCTTAAATAAATTATCTGCATTCATTGAAAAATAAGCATTATCAATGAACAAATCAAGGAATTTACGGGCTTTTATTGGTCACTTTACACAAAGGTCTCTGCAATTCTTTTTATCAACCAGTCAACTTGTTGCTCTGTGATAACAAGGGGCGGGGTTAAACGAATTGATTGTTTATGGGTATCTTTTGATAGGATACCCTTTTTTAATAACAACTTACATACATCTGATCCCGTACCAAAGTCAGGGTGGATATCAATTGCGGTCATTAAACCTTTCCCACGAATTTCTGTTATGTATTTTGAATTTAGGTTTTTTAAACCTTCGCGTAATTGATTTCCTCGGGCAATTGAATTGTCTAACATGCCTTCGTTTTCCAGAACCTCAAGCGCGGAGAAGCCAACAGTACAGCCCAATGGATTTCCTCCATATGTGCTGCCGTGATCCCCAGGTTCAAATGAATCCATAATATCTGTGCGGCCCATAACAGCTGAGACTGGCATGAAACCACCTGACAATGCCTTACCAATCATCAACAAATCCGGTTTGGCATTTTCATATTCATATGCAAACATTTTTCCTGTGCGCCCCAACCCAGTTTGAATTTCATCTAACATTAATAAAATATTGTGATTGGTACAAATATTTCTGATATCCGAAAGGTACCCTTCTGGAGGCACATAAACTCCGGCCTCACCCTGAATGGGTTCAACCAAAAATCCAATCGTATTTTTTGTAATGGCCTTTTCCAGTGCCTTGGCATCCCCAAAAGGAATTTCCTTAAATCCAGGCGTTAGGGGACCAAAATGTTTTTTATATCCAGGGTTGGATGAAAAACTGATAACCGTTGTGGTGCGCCCGTGAAAATTGTTTGCAGCAACAATAATTTCCCCCTCATCATCTGGCGCACCCTTATGACAATAGGCCCATTTGCGGGCCAACTTAATGGCTGTTTCAACGGCTTCGGCCCCAGAATTCATCATGATGCCTTTGTCCAGTCCTGATAAGTCACACAATTTTTTAAGAAGCGGCGCCATTAAGGTTGTATGCACAGCCCTGGATGTTAACGTCAATTTTTTAGCTTGGTCCGTAAGGGCTTTGATAATTTTTGGATGACAATGCCCTTGATTCACGGCGGAATACGACGCGATACAATCCAGATATTTATTACCTTCCACATCCCATACCCAGCACCCTTCACCACGTTCAATTGTCACAGGTAAAGGTTCATAATTGGCAGCAGCATATTTGTTATCTAAATCAATAAAGTCTTTGTTTTTCATTTGGTTAACTTTCGCCCGAATAAAAATGTGATTAAATCAACTGCCAATTTTGCAGTCTTGTTTTCATGATCCAGCGCAGGATTCACTTCATATATATCCAACGATCCAACGCATCCTATCTGATGCAAAGCTTCAAATAATTGCCGGGCATCACGATAAGTTAACCCACCCGGTTCTGGTGTTCCTGTGCCAGGGACCAATATATCATCCATGGCATCTACGTCGAAACTAACATGAATATGGGTATTATCTTTTTTCAAAGGATCAATAAATTTCTTTATTGCTTTTGCCATACCTTGTTGATCAATGTACCCCATATCACAAACTTTAAGGCGGCTTTCCGTTAATCGGGTTTTTTCATTTTTATCGACAGAACGAATACCAACTTGGGTAATATCATATTGATTTAATAAGGGGGTTTTATCGCCCAGATCTGTCAGATCACTTGGCCCCTCACCCGTTAAAACAGCAACCGGCATACCATGCAAATTTCCTGAAAGCGAGGAAGTTGCCGTGTTGTAATCGGCATGGGCATCAATCCAAACAACATGTAAATCTTTATCCACCATTTGACAATAATGATAGGCCCCTGCAATTGACCCAATGGCTAAGGAATGATCACCGCCCAATATAATTGGAAAAGCATCTTTGCTTAAAGATTCATGAACTTTTTTCTTAAGGGCCTGACACCATTCGGATACTTCTGATAAATGACGGTAACCATTTTTAACCGGCTGCCAATCTGTGAAAGGCCCCGAAACATCGCCCAGATCTTTGACAGATAAACCCAGTGTTTCTAAGGAATTTTTTATCCCTGCAACCCGCAATCCATTGGGCCCCATACGACACCCTAATTTACTTGCCCCAAAATCTGATGGCACCCCTATTAAATGGATTTTTTTCATTATTGCTCCCTTATTTAATATATTTTAAGGGGAAATGGAAAGATATTCAAGAAAGCGTTAAACAACCTTATAAATATAAACAGAACTTGACTTAGACCATGTCATGGAAAGTGTAAGATTATCGACAAGTTTTAATTTTCGACTTTTTTTGAATTTTTTTAAGGTGGCGATTTTTGTACCCTTATTCAAATTCTCTATTTTTTCTTGTAGGGCGCGCATCATTTTGGGGGTATAGCATGTGCTGCACATGTATACCAAAGTTGCATCTGAAAAATCTGCGTTTAATATATCTTCCTTTAAAAACCCCAAAGATCTTTGGGGATCAATTAAACCCTTTTCAGCAAGCCTTTTTTTGGCCTTAAGTGCTTGAAGATGACGTTGTACTGATAACTCAATACCAACTGATTTTTTGATGGGGCTCGTTATGTAAAACTGTAAGGGAACTTTCCCATTTCCACTTCCCAAGTCATAGAAAACATCTTGATCCGAAACTTTGAAATATTTAACAAGCTGATGGACGGCTGGTGGTAAAATTTCACCATAAGTTGGGGCACCCCCTGCCTTGGCTACAGCCTCACGATCCCTTGTTGTTGATTTAAATGCATTTAAACCTTTATAAATTTCATCAATTAATTTATTGGCAGCGACGTTATATGTATGTTTTTGCTGATTTGCAGAAGTGGTTGTTACTAAAACCAACAAAGATAAAACGACAATGAATCGCATGATTTAATTTTTCCCTAGCAAAACCATTAACTCACGCCATTCACGCGGACTCATATTCGAATTTTCTTGCTGAACATTTTCCCCATCCAACAAACGCCTAACAACGTCTAGGCCAGATTTTGATAAACTTGCTCCATTCATACGATAATCTTCGAAAGCTTCTGCTGCAATCGGAACCCATTTTTTTACCAAATCCAGGATAGCATCTGCATAAACCCTAATTTCATATTGGGCATGCGGATCCGCCCTCAAAGACAAGAAGTGAAATAAATTGTGAAGATCCACTTTCCAATACCACTGCGTATAAAAACTGACGGGTAAATTAATTCTTGCTAATTCACGGGTAAGGCCTTTTTTATTTTCACTAAAACTCTCCCCCAATTCATTTTCATTAAGCATTTCTTCATATGAGGCATAGGCTTCTTCGGGTAATCGTTTCAAAAGATCTAGCGCCCGGGCAGCTTCTTCCCCTTCAAGAACACCTGCGCGCCCTTGTTTGTTGATATCTGACTGACCCGCCAAATTTTCAGGCGCAGGTACATAAAATTCTTTATCTAAAATAGAGTACCGTGCAGAATATTCATTCACGTTAGCTGTTCGGTGACGAATCCATTGGCGGGCCACAAACATCGGCAGTTTTACGTGCAGTTTAATTTCACACATTTCAAAAGGGGTACTGTGACGGTGACGCATCAAGTAACGTATTAACCCTTTGTCTTGACTGATTTTTTTTGTTCCTTTCCCATAAGAAACACGGGCTGCCTGAACAATAGATGCATCATCGCCCATATAATCAATGACACGAACAAATCCATGATCCAAGACAGGTTGAATCTTATAAAGCTCTTCCTCAAGCGCGGGAACTGTCGCCCTTTGTGTTTGATAACTTTCAGACTTAAGGTCTTTAATTTCCTGCTGGTGATTTATTTTTTCTTTTGGTTGTTCAGACATTAATTTTCTCTGGGTTTATAATTTAATATATATAGATCTTAGTTTTTTTTGAATAATATTTCCACCGTTTTTTGGAAAGCTATTGAATTATATTTTAATAAATACTATGGTTTGCCTATGATTGACATATTAATTAATAAATTTCATGAACTTGGAAAAATTTGCGGTCCTTATCAATACCTATTGAATCTTGCAATTATCCTTGCTTATAGTTTTGTACTTTTCTTTATTGGTAAAACTTTGGTTTCCCCAAGCCTAAAGAAAATTTTGTCCAACCGATCCAATAAATGGATTGCGGGCTTGCGTAAAACCCCCATTCAAAGGGTTATCCCCCATTTAGTATTGGCGGCAATTAACTTGGTTATTTTAAAGCATTGGGTTGAAGGCACAAAACTTCAGTTTATTTATGTTTTCTTTAAAGCCTATCTAACCATAGGTATTACATATCTATTTTATTGTTTTTTGGGTGCGACAGAAAGATTTCTTGGATCTTTAGAGGCCACAAAAAAAGCCCCTGTTCGTGGGTATTTCCAGCTTGCTTCTTTGTTTGTCTTCATCATTGGGATAATCCTGGCGATTTGCCAAATCATGCATATCTCCCCTGTGACTTTTCTTGGAGGAATTGGTGCAGCAACAGCCGTTATTTTGCTGATTTTCCGCGATACACTTTTATCTTTCGTTTCTGGTATTCAAATTTCAGTTAATAATCTAATTCAAAAAGGGGACTGGATTCAGTTAGACAGCCACAAAATCAATGGTGTTGTCGAAGAATTAAGCCTAAATGTTGTGACTGTTAAAAACTTTGATGAAACCATTACAACTTTGCCAACTTATAAACTTTTGGAGCAAGGCTTTATTAACTGGCGGAATGTTTTTTCTGCTGAGGCCCGCCGTATGGTGAAAAACTTTTATATTGATCAATATTCCATTCGCGATTTAACCAAAGAAGAAATTAATGAATTAAAAAACGATCCAAAAATCGCCCCCATGTTTAATATGAAAAAAAGTTTTACAGATGTGAATTCCCAGTTATTTCGCCGATATATGCAGTGGTATGTGGATAATCATCCTGAAATCCGATCCGATAAAACCATGCTTGTTTGTTATCAAAATCCAGATGTTTATGGGATGCCTTTGCAGATTTATATTTATTCCAAAACCACTTCCTGGGTTGATTTTGAAGATATCCAATCTGAAATTATGGAACATCTTGTCACAATGATTCCCAAATTTCACCTGCGTATTAACCAAAGGAAATAAATTAAAAATTAAAGTTGTGGATGCTTAACCACTTTGAGACAATTTCTTTATCTTTTTCATTAGGAAAAAATATCTGTCCAATTTTATTGGGGGTATTCAACAATAATTGTATTGAATGATTATGCGCATAAAAAACAGGGTCCAGGTATTTCATTTCAGTTGGCTCTGACAATGTAAAATTCAAGGGTTTTTTATTTCCTAAAATATCTGTTTCAGAAAAATTTCCCCCCCATTCATCGTACGTTCCCATATTTGCTTTATAAATATCCTTAAAATCTTTTTCATCAAAATATTTTGATACAATACCTTTTTCCCCTGTTGCGGTTACTGCTAAGAAAGTACTTTGCAGTTCACTTTTTATTTTTTGATGGTCTTCTATATTAAAAACTTTCAGCCCATGGTTTTTTGCCTGTTCTATTTTTATTTTATCTATTTCTATGACAATTATGTCTTTTGTATATTTTGATAGTGCCTTAACAATTCCTTGTCCTACTTTGCCGTATCCAATAACCATAAATGCCTTATTTTCTAAATGAAGTAATTGGCTTTTAATAGCACGCAAAAAACCGTCTCCTGTACCATACAAATTTTCAATTTCTTTTAATTGTGTTTTATCAATATCTATATAGTTAAATTTCTTGTGTTTAATATTTTCTAAATTTGAAGATTTTGTTAGTTCAATAAAACCAAATTTTGGATTAATACTATGAATTAAAGAAGCCCCACAATCCAATACTATATCATACTGATATTTCTGTATTTCTTCTGGTTTAATATAAACATTTTGTCGTGCGTAATAATCAATTACCTGGCTGTCGGTATTTAGGTCTTTCGTTGCTGTTACTTTTAGATTTGCACCAGAAACTAACAAAGGTTCCAATTTGCAAATCGTTGCTTTGGTTAGGTGTAAGTTACTTAAAATACTTAAGCCTTTAAAAGGCTTTGTTTTATTATATTCATCCCACTGTTTTTTAAGAAAATATGTGCTTTTTTTTGGAAAATATTTCCAGCTGTCTTTTCCGAAGTTCATCTAAAATCTCCACTTTAAGTCAAGATAAAGATAGAAGATTTTAATATAAATAATGTCCGCGTTATTAACGGTCAATAATCTTGGGAATAGTACTTTTCGATAAGTTCTGTTTTATATTTGCACCCAAGTTTTATTTTGGCTCTTTCAATATACGTTTCAACAGTTCTGGGGGATAAGTTAATTAAGGATGCTATTTGTTTAACAGTATACCCCCGCGCCCAAAAATTTAACGTTCTTATTTCTTGGGGACTTAATTTGTTTGGATCTTTTTTTGCGTGTTTTAGTAAGTCACGATGTTTTATCGATAAAAATTTAGGGGCCCTGTCCATTAAATGGTTAATAGTAGTTGATTCAAAAAAATCATAGAATTTTATGATTCGTTCTTTTTCATTTAAATATTTTTCATTAATCTTAAGATTTTTTTCATCAGCGCCAAAATTTAAAATATCTACATAAGTCTTTTTTTTCCTAATGTAACAAAGCCCATGGTTTTGATTGAAATAACTTTTTGCAGGATTAATTACTTTCCAGAAATCTTCATCATTTTTATCCCAATAGTCCCAAAGTCTAAACTCTGGATGTCTATTTAGAACTTTATTAAATTCTCCAAGCTTATAGAATTCATGCTTTTTGTAAAATTGAAACCAAGTTGGAATCGTAGAAAGGTATATTTTTGTCCCATCAAGATAAAATCTACGTACACTAAATGCATTGATATTAAGCATGTCAAAAAAAGGTTGGCCTTTTTCTTTCATTTCTTGGGATATATTCAGATATTCTTCCATACCATTTATTTAGGATGTTTTTTTAAAATTTTCCAGTTTTTCTTATTTTTAAAGTAAGCTGTATCTTTTTAATGTAGATAAGAAATATTTACAACAAAATTTAAAGTATATCTTAGAAATTATTATTTCGATTTCTTTTATTTTACATTTTCTAATTTTCGTTGCACACAGTCAAACTAGATGTCTTATGATTTGATATACTAGTCTGCACTTTATTTGGTTTTAAAGACTTATGCGGCAAAGTTTTATTCTTAATTTTTCCCCTTTAAATTTTGATTAAAAAGGCCTATATTAGCAGTGATGGGTAACCATCTATGACGATAAACGAATAACGTAATAAGCGTTACGGACCCGGGGGCGGTACCCGGCGCCTCCACCATTTATGAAAATGTTTAAATTAATAATATCATATTAATTTAGATGTTTAGGAGGTCTGTTGCACGATGAAATTTTTGTGCGGGATTTTTAGGAAAAGCGCAGTTTGTGAAGCGCAGCGTACTTAGACGTACGTGAGCATTGCAAACAAGATTTTCTGCGAAGCCAATAAATTAATTGGCGTAAATCGGCCAAAAAGTGCATCTTGCAATGACCTTATATATGGGGGCGAACCAGGATCGACGTGCGTAGTAAAGGTTGTTTCTTCGTTCGGTATTGTACCACCGTTATCGGGCTGTATTATAATTGCAAAACGCAATAATACTCGTCGTGGTGCTAACCAAAATAGGTTAGTTGCCAAAAGCGTCCGTCGCGCAAGCAACGGAAGCCGTCGGGTTTCAAACGCTGCTTAGTAAATCAAGCAGTAGCGGTCTGAGGGGCACCGGGCAACAGAAGCCCCTCGCTAATTTCAAAGTGAAAGAGGTTGTTTTGGACTATTTGAATTATGATAAAATGATGGATCGCGCCATGTTAAATGTTGCGCGTGAAACCATAGAACAAATCAGTAAGCATGGATTAAAATCTAATCACCATTTCTTTATTACTTTTGTAACAAATCATCCTGGCGTTAAGGTTCCTGACTATTTAAAAGAACAATACCCAGAAGAAATCACCATTGTTATTCAACACCAATATGAAAATTTATTAGTATCAAAGGATGCTTTCAGTATTGATTTATTTTTTGAAGACCAAGAAGAAACTGTAAAAGTTCCTTTTTCATCCTTAATAAGTATTGAAGATCCATCTGTAAACTGGGGCTTGGACTTTAATCCAGATACAGATTTTTCCAAAGTTGATGTCCCTTCAAGTGATGTGGACGATACCCCACAGCTAGAAAAAGAAGAAAGAGGAACTGTGATTTCCCTCGATAGTTTTAGAAAAAAAGATAAGTAATCGTTTTGACAGTTCAAACTGAAACCATTTCTGAAAAATCAACGAAACATTTGTTAATTCGTCTATGGCGTCAATATATTCGCCCCTATAAAGGCCATTTATTTTTATCTTTATTGTGCATGGGACTTGGTGCGGCCTCAACTGCAGGGCTTGCAAAGCAGATGGAACCAATTATTGATGATGTCTTTAAATCTGAAAATATCGAAGCCTTAAGATACGTATCATTTATTGTCTTTGGACTTTTTATGGTCAAAGGATTTTCAGCATACGGTGAATCTATTTTCATGAATTTTATTGGGCAACGGATCATTGCAAACCTTCAACAAGATTTATTCCGGTGCCTTTTAAAGTCTGACTTATCCTTCTTTCATCATACATCAACGGGTACTTTAATTTCACGTTGTACCAATGATGTGAACTTAATGCGTAATGTTGTTTCAAATACCATTACAAGCTTTGGTAAAGACCTGTTTACTGTCTTTTGCTTAATGCTTGTCATGTTCTATCAAGACTGGTTTTTATCTTGTATTGCCTTTTTTGTATTCCCAATTGCCATTCTTCCCATTGTTAAAATTGGAAAACGTATGCGTAAAGTATCTACTTCTACGCAAAAGGAAACGGGTTCATTTATGACATTATTAAATGAAATTTTTCAAGGGGCACGGTTAGTAAAAGCCTACGGAATGGAAAAGTATGAAAACAACCGGGCCAAAAAAGTAATTGAAGAAATCTTTCGTTTAAATATTAAATCCAATCGTATTAAATCCATGTCTTCACCCATTATGGAAACTTTGGGCGGAATGGCCATTGTGGTTGTAATTTCCTACGGGGGATTACAGGTTATAAATGGTAATAATTCTGCTGGGGCATTCTTTTCTTTTATCTCTGCTTTATTATTGGCTTATGAACCCATGAAAAATTTGGCAAAGTTAAATGCAAATCTTCAAGAAGGGCTTGCGGCAACCACCCGTGTTTTTAGTGTTATTGATGCAAAACCCAATATTACCGACCATAAAGATGCAAAAGAAATTCAACTAAAACAAGGGGATATTGAATTTAATAAGGTTAATTTTTCTTATACCTCTGACAAGAAAATCCTTAAAGATATTGATTTTAAGATTCCTGCAGGTAAAACCATTGCTTTGGTTGGCCCAAGCGGTTCTGGAAAATCCACTTTATTAAACTTAATCCCACGTTTTTATGAAGCGCAAAATGGTAAGATCCTTTTTGATAATCAAGAAATTAAAGAGATTACAATTAATTCTTTGCGTCAAAAAATTGCACTTGTTAGTCAAGAAATTATGTTGTTTGATGATACGATTATGGGAAATATACTATACGGCAATCCCAAGGCATCAAAAGAAGATATCTTTAGGGCTGCAAAGGCAGCCGCAGCCCATGATTTTATTCTAAAACTTCCTGAAGGGTATGAAACACGTATTGGGGAAAGTGGTATTCGCCTTTCCGGAGGCCAACGTCAGCGTATTTCTATTGCACGTGCCATGTTAAAAAATGCACCCATTCTTTTGTTGGATGAGGCAACTTCATCCCTAGATACAGAATCAGAGCGCCAAGTTCAAAAAGCGTTAGAAAAATTAATGGTGGGACGCACCTGTATTGTTATTGCGCATCGTTTATCAACTGTAAAAGATGCAGATAAAATTTATGTTCTGGATCAAGGAGAGATAGCAGAACAAGGGACCCATACTGATTTATTAAAGAAAAAGGGAATTTATTCACAACTTTGTAAATGGCAACTTATTGATGATAAAGAAAATTTTAAAAAGTAACACAGGTATTTCTTTTGTTGCCTATATTGCTGCATCATATATCCGTTTTGTTTGGCTGACTTCCCGTTGGAAATATGTTAACTACGAAAGCCCAGAATCCCTTATAAACCAAAACAAACCCTTTATTGTTGCTTTTTTTCATGGGCGTCTTTTGATGCTTCCTTTTTGTTGGCATATCATTCAAAAAAAACACGATAAGCCCTTCTATATGTTAATTTCTGCCCACAAAGATGGGCGACTTATTAGCAAAACAGTTGAATTTTTAGGAATCAAAAATATTGCGGGTTCAACCAATAGGGGGGGTAAAGAAGCCCTAGTGAAGATTATAAAATTTATAAAAAAAGGGGAAGTTATTGGGTTCACACCAGATGGCCCCCGTGGCCCAGGTGAAAGTGTAAGTGATGGAACGATCCGAACAGCCCAAATGGCAGGCGTACCGATTTTGCCTGTGACTTTTTCCACTTCACGGCATAAAATATTAAATACCTGGGACAGGTTTTTTATTGCTCTTCCATTTGGCAAGGGAACCTTTTCGTGGGGGAACCCCATTGATGTTTCTGATAGAAAAATTCCTTTAGAACAACATAAAAAAAATTTACAAGATGCCCTGAAAAAATTAAACAAAAATACTGATAAATTAAACCGTGGGGAATTATGATACGGTTTTTGTACTATGTTTTGATGTTTCTTTTATACCCTGTTCTTTACATTTGGATTCGCTTGCGCGTTTTTTTAAAAAAAGAAAATCCAGACCGGGTGCATGAACGTTTTGGGCACACAAGGCTTTCAAGACCCATAGGGCCAATATTTTGGTTTCATGGGGCCAGCAATGGGGAATGTCTAAGCTTTATATCTTTGCTTAAATATCTACAAGGGAAATATCCTGATGTCCATTTTCTTGTAACTTCAGGCACTTTGACTTCTTCAAAATTATTAGAAAAACTGCTTCCAACCCGTGCATTTCACCAGTTTTTGCCCCTTGATAACCCTGTATGTGTTCAGCGTTTTTTAAACTATTGGAACCCATCTGCTGTTTTTATGACAGAATCCGACCTCTGGCCTAATCTTATTTTTGAAACATCAAAAAGGGAGATCCCAATTACCCTTTTAAATGGGCGGCTTTCAGAAAAAAGCTTAAGGCATTGGAACCTGTTACCTGGTTTTATCAATAACCTTCTTAACAAATTTAATATTATATTTTCTGCATCGGAAAAACATCAAAAAAACTTTGAAAGTTTAGGGCTTAAAAATGTTATCCATGCAGGAAATTTAAAATTTTCTGGGCGGCCATTGATGGTTAATGAATCCCATTTAAAATTATTAATATCACAAATTAATAATCGCCCTACATGGGTTGCAGCATGTACGCATCCTGGGGAAGAAGAAATTTTAATTAACGTTCACAATGAATTAAAACAGCACATTCCAGATATCTTAACAATTATTGTTCCAAGACATCCCAATAGGGCTAAAGGACTGGAAAATCTTTGGAATAAAAGTGGTTTAAAATACGGCTGTCGATCTTTAGAGGATAAAATAACGAATAAGATAGAGCTTTACGTATTTGACACAACTGGTGAGTTAGGCTTGGTTTATAGCCTTTCAGACATTGCTTTTATTGGGGGGTCTCTTGTTCCCAATATAGGGGGACACAATCCAATTGAAGGGGCACAACTGGATTCCTGTATTTTAACAGGTCCCTACATTTCCGGTAATATTAGTATTTTTGATTTATTTTCAGAAAAAGAAGCCTGTTTTATTGTTCAAAGTTCTCAAGAATTATCTAAAACATTATTACAATTGTTTGCAAATGACAGTTTAAGAAAGAAATATGTTGATAATGCCAAGGAATTAACGTTAAATCAGCGCAATGTTCTTGAAGTTATTATTAAAAAATTAGAACAAAGTGGAGTTATTCATGCTAAAAACACCCAGATTTTGGTTCAAGAAAGATAGTGTTCTTGCACTGGTTCTTTCCCCAATATCTAAACTATATGAATTTTCGGGTCATCTGATTCAAAAAAAAGCAAAACCTGTTTCTGTTAAAACCCCATTAATTTGTATTGGAAATGCCACCCTCGGAGGTGGAGGAAAAACACCAACAGCAATTGCCGTTGGGAAGATTTTAGATGAATTAAATTTAAAGTATGGTTTTCTTACACGTGGGTACAAAGGGGAAACAAAAGGGCCTTTTCGCGTAAACGCACTTTATCACACAGCAAAGCAAATGGGTGATGAATCCTTAATTCTTGGAAAAACAGCAATAACATATGTTGCCAAAGACAGGGTTAAAGGGGCACAAAAAATGGATAGGCTTGGTCTTAATGCTGTTGTTTTAGACGATGGTTACCAGAACCCTAAATTGAAAAAAGATATCTCCCTTCTTGTTGTAAATGGTATGATTGGCTTTGGAAATGAAGCCGTTTTTCCTTCAGGACCGTTACGAGAACCAATAGAAGATGCGGTAAAAAAAGCAGATGCTGTTATCATTATTGGTGATGTATCTGAACAAATTTCCAGTTTTATAAAAACAGTCACTGTCCCTGTTTTCTTTGCAACTGTTCAATCTTTTTTTCCAAAAGAAATTGATAAAACAACTAAGCTTTTGGCATTTTGTGGCCTTGCCTTTCCAAAAAAGTTTTTTAATTCTTTAGAAGATCAGAGTTTTAATATTTTGAAAAAAATTCCTTTCTCTGACCACCATTTATATACGGAACGGGATATTTCTGATTTACGTGAAAAAGCACGTTCTTTGGGGGCAAAGCTGATTACAACTGAAAAAGATTATGTTCGCCTTTCCAAGACTCAAAAAAAATATGTTACTTATGTTCCTATTGAACTATGTTGGAAAGATAAGAAAGAAGTTAAAGCCTTTTTAAATAAAAAAATAAAGCTATGTCAGGAAAAAATATCATAAACAAATGGATTATAGGGTTTTTTGGGTTTATTCCTGTCCTTATTTTATATGGGATAGCAAAACTTCTTCCTATTGATTGGTCTTCTTGTTTTTTCGGGTATGTTGCAAAAAAAATTGGGCCCAAATTAAAAGTATCCAAACGGGGTTTTGATAATATCAAAAGTGCTTTTCCTGATAAAAAAGATCCTGAAATTAATTTACTGGTTGAACAAACGTGGGAAAACCTTGGACGCATTGCTGGCGAATTTCCACACGTACAGAAAATCGCAAATGACCCAAACCGTCTTGAAGTTGTTAATTTAGAATATATGCGTGCAGCAAAAGATTCAGATAGCCCTTACTTAATGCTTGCAGGTCACCTTGGAAACTGGGAAATTCCCCATTATGTTGTGCTTAGAGAAGGCATTGAGATCGGTTTGATTTCCAGACCCCCTAATAATATATGGACAAAAAAATTCTTTGAATTTGTTCGTGGACATGAAAAAGTTCCGATTTTTTACAAAAGCGTTGAAGGGTCACGACAAATTATTAAGTTTTTGTCAAAAGGCGGTAAGCTGGGTGTTCTTTTTGATCAACGACTTTCTGATGGGACCCCCCTTCCCCTTTTTGGTCGCCCTGCCCTAACAGCCACTGGGCCCGCAAAATTGGCCAAGCGCTTTAATGGAAAAATCATTCCAGTTCAAGTTGAACGGGTTGAAAACAAAAGTAAATTTAAGGTTACCTTTTATCCCCCATTGGATATGAATAAAACACCTGAGGACCTTATGGTTTCCATGAACAAGTATTTAGAAACCTGGATCCGTGAAAACCCATCACAATGGCTTTGGTTTCACAAGCGTTGGAAGTTGTAAGACTTTCAGGTATAATTAATTAAATTTTTATTATTAAAAAAGGGATTGTTATGAAACAATTACTACATTTTACTACATTACTTATTTTTTCCGTCTTTATTTTTTCCTGTTCTTCTTCTGTTTCAGAAGAACCCTTGTTTGATACAAAAGGAAATCTTATTAACAAAGATTTAGAAAAGCTTTTAAAAACAACAGGACAAAGCCATGATGGCACATTGGATTCTATTGTCTCTGCAACCCAAGACAAAGAAACAGGCTGGCTTAGATTGGGGGAACGGTGGGATAAACAAAAAGAGCGTTTTACCCCTGAGCAACGTCAAGAAATTGTGAACCTTTCAAAGAAATTAGGGTACTTAGAAGAAAAAATTCCATCCAAAAAAGAATATGATCGTGCCCTTGTTTTAGGCGCTGCCAGTGTTCGTATTAAGTCAAGAATTAACCATCTAATCGATTTATGGAAGCGTGGAATTCGTTTTGATAAGGTTGTTATGTTAGGCAGTACACGTACCCTTGATACTCCGGAATCTGATGCTTTATTAAAGCCTACTGTTCTTGAAAAGGGCTATGAAGCAAATGAAAAAGGATTGATGGAATATATTTATAATCATGAAGTTAGCATTCCTGAAGATATGAAATCTGTGCCTATTATTTGGGTTAAGGCTGAAGGAAAATGTGGAAAACGTGCCAATACAGACGATACAATAGAAGAGTGGTTAATACAGGATACAGACCTTTCAAAGGATATGGCTGTTTTATCAATATCAAATCAACCCCATGCTTCTTATCAAGGGGCTATTATAAACACTTATCTTGTTAACCATAAAAAAGGGTTTAATTTGATATTGGACATTGTTGGTGAAAAAAGTTCTTTAGTGGATAAAATACTCCCTGAAGATCAAGAAGTATCTATCTTATTAGATGCGGCTGCTAGGCACTTATATTCTTTGAAAAAATTGTATATGGCCCAAAATATTTCTGGATAAACTTATTCATAAGTGGGCTTATAAGTCTGGGGATAAAAAACAGTGCCTATTTATCCCCAACTTGTTGTTTGTTTTATATGCTTTTTACCAACATGGGATAATTAAACTATCATTTTTGTTGATTGTTGGGATAACTCTCTTTTTTTAGGGTGACTAAGGGTTTTATTCTTTATTAATTGTTGATAACTTACATAATAACGGTCGGATAACTTTTATCCACATTACTAACAGTACCTATAATAAATATAAAGTAATATGAATATATTAATTAATAAAAGTAAAGGTCTTCCTAGACCCCTCTGGTTTATGCGTCAAGCAGGAAGGTACCTTCCTGAATATAGATCACTACGCTTACAATCCGGTGGTTTTTTGGAAATGTGCCTAAACCCAGACATTGCAAGTGAAATAACACTTCAACCTTTAAAAAGGTTTCCAGAGATAGATGCAGCCATTTTATTTGCAGATATTTTAATCGTTCCTTATGGTTTGGGAGTTCCTCTTGATTTTATCGAAAAGGTGGGCCCTGTTTTACCCCCAGTAGATTTAAATACCCCACCATTGTACGAAAAAAACGACTTTAGTGAAAAAATAAGCCCAATTTTAAAGACAATAAAAAAAGTTAAAGCCCAATTAAAGGACAAAACTCTTATCGGTTTTGCGGGCGCCCCATGGACTGTTGCAACATATATGCTTCAGGGTCAGGGCGGCAAAGAGATGGCTGCAGCAAAAGCACTTGCCTATAGCAATATCAAGGGAATGGATCGATTAATAAAAACACTTACAGAATCCACAAGCCAGTACTTAATTGATCAAATAGAGGCAGGTGTTGATATGATCCAGATTTTTGAATCATGGGCCGGTATCTTACCAGAACCTTTTTTTGAAAGGTGGTGTGTTGCCCCTACTTTGGAAATTATGAAAGCAGTAAGAAAAAAACACCCAGATACGACGATTTTTGTTTTCCCACGGGGGGCAAGTGCTTATTATGGTAAATATTTTCAACAAGATATAGTCCCCGATGGAATTAGCATAGATACGCAAGTAGATATTCAGCAAGTGCTTAAAGCTATCCCCAAAGAAACTGTTGTGCAGGGTGGAATGGATCCGCAATTATTAAGGGCAGGCGGTGATTCCATGCGACAAGAAGCAAAACGCATTTTAGAAGAAACAAAAAACCGTAAATATATTTTCAATTTAGGACATGGAATGACACCAGATATACCAGTGGAGCATGTTCAAGATCTTATTGATTTTGTAAAAGGATGGAGTCCATGAAAAAAACAGCAGTTGTTTTATTCAACCTGGGGGGTCCAGATGGTTTAAAGGCTATTGAACCTTTTTTATTTAATTTATTTAAGGACCCAGCCATCATTGATTTACCAAACCCATTAAGGTGGTTGGTTGCCAAGTTAATTTCCAAAAAAAGACTTAAAGAGGCAACGGAAATTTACCAGAATCTGGGGGGGAAGTCCCCAATATTAGAACAAACAGAACTGCAAATAAAGGCATTGGAAAAAGAATTAAATTCAGAAAAAACAAATGATTATAAGGTTTTTATAGCCATGAGGTATTGGAACCCACGGGCCAAAAAAACCATACAGAATGTGAAAAAATATAACCCGGATAATGTGGTCTTGCTGCCTTTGTACCCACAGTACTCAACAACCACATCAGCTTCTTCTTTAAAAGAATGGCAGGAACATTTAGGAAACCTTTACCCCATAAAGGCCATATGTTGTTACCCTCAAATTGAGGGCTTTACCAAACCAATTGCTGAAGAAACTGTCCGGGCTATTGAAAAAGCAAAAAAATATGGAACCCCACGGGTTTTATTTACTGCCCATGGTTTACCAAAGAAAATAATAGAAAAAGGGGATCCTTATAAATTCCAGGTGGATAAAACAATAAAAGCGATAAAGGAACATATAGGTACAGATCATGATTATGAATCTGTTTCTTGTTACCAAAGCCGCGTTGGCCCGTTGGAGTGGATTAAGCCTTATACGGATGAAGAGATAAAAAAAGCCGGCCAAGGTCGTATACCGCTTGTTGTTGTTCCAATTGCCTTTGTTTCAGAGCATTCTGAAACGCTAGTAGAGCTTGATATAGAATACAAAGAGTTAGCAGAAAAATCCGGTGTTCCTTTTTACGCAAGGGTTTCAACGGTACAAGACAATCCTTTATTTATAAAGGGGTTGAAGCGTTTGGTCGAAGACGAAGTAAGGCCTTGTGAGGGGTGCTCGGAAAACAATAAGTGTTGCTTTAAAAACACACTTGAACAAACTAAACTTTTTTCTACCTTGACCAAAAGATAAATACGGCTTAAGTTTTTAATATCATAAACTAAACTCATAATTAATGGCTACTTTCCTACAAAACGCATATTTATGGATTAAAGCATTCCACATCATATCTGTCATCAGCTGGATGGCCGCAATGTTGTATTTGCCCAGGTTATATGTATACCATTGTGAGGCAACAGTAGGCTCTGAATTATCTGAAAAATTAAAGATTATGGAATATAGGTTGTTAAAATACATTATGACTCCTGCCATGCTGGCAACATATTTAACAGGTTTGGGGTTGCTTTTTACACCAGGTTTGATTATATGGAGTGAAGGATGGGTTCATGCCAAACTTTTTCTTGTTTTGTTATTAACGGCAACCCACGGATTATTTGCAAAATATCGAATAGACTTCCAAAACGATCAAAACAAAAACACCCAAAAATTTTATAGAATATTAAACGAAGTACCAACAGTTTTAATGATAGGCATTGTCATACTCGTAATAACCAAGCCATTTTAATTTTTCAAAGACAAAGGATACAAGAATGAATTTACAAGAGCTTAAGACCATGGCCCCAGCGGCCTTGCTGAAAAAAGCAGAAGAGCTTAAAATAGAAAATGCAAGCACCTTAAGAAAACAAGATCAAATTTTTGGTATTTTAAAAAAGCTGGTTGATAACTCGGTTGAGATATATGGAGAGGGGGTTGTAGAGGTTTTACAAGATGGTTTTGCTTTTTTAAGATCCCCCCAATCAAACTATCTTCCTGGTCCAGATGATATATACGTTTCCCCAAGCCAAGTTCGTAAATTTGCCCTAAGAACAGGTGATGTTGTTGAGGGTCAAATTCGTGCTCCACGTGAAGGAGAACGTTATTTTGCCTTGTTGAAGGTAAACAAAATAAACTTTGATACCCCAGAAAAAGTTAAGCATCGCATTAACTTTGATAACCTTACGCCGTTATTCCCCCAAGAACAGTTAAAACTTGAATGCCCTGATGGAAAAGCTAAAGATAATACTTTACGTGTCATAGACTTGGTTGCGCCCTTAGGAAAAGGACAGAGGGGGCTCATTGTTGCGCCACCTCGTACGGGTAAAACAGTTATGTTGCAAAACCTTGCAGATGCGATTATTCGCAATAACCCAGAGGTTTATCTTATTGTTTTGCTTATTGATGAACGCCCAGAGGAAGTCACAGATATGGCGCGTTCCGTAAAGGGGGAAGTTATAAGTTCAACCTTTGATGAGCCAGCAAACCGTCATATTCAAGTTGCGGAAATGGTTATTGAAAAAGCAAAAAGGTTGACTGAACAAAAACGCGATGTTGTTATCCTTTTGGATTCAATTACACGTCTTGCCCGTGCTTATAATACTGTTATTCCTTCATCAGGAAAAGTTCTTACTGGTGGGGTTGATGCCCATGCCTTGCAGAGGCCAAAAAGATTTTTTGGGGCAGCACGTAACGTTGAAGAGGGTGGTTCTTTGACCATTCTTGCGACAGCCCTTGTTGATACAGGTTCCAGAATGGATGAGGTTATATTTGAAGAATTTAAAGGGACTGGTAATTCTGAAATCATACTAGACCGTCGCTTAGCCGACAAACGTGTCTTCCCGGCAATTGATATTACCCGTTCAGGAACACGTAAAGAAGAAATCCTTGTAGGAAAAGAAATTCTTCAAAAGATGTGGGTATTAAGACGTATCTTGAACCCAATGGGTATTATTGAGGCTATGGAATTTCTTAATTCAAAGATGCAAGAAACAAAAACAAATGACGACTTTTTCCATATGATGAACACATAAAATTAGATACAAGTGATGTAAACTTGTGACATTTTTTAAAGTCAGTTGTTGTTTGTGGTGAGAAAATCACGTTAAATCAAAGAGTTATAAATTAAATAATCTAAATATTAGGGGTAGGTTGTTTTTGGAAAGAAAAAATTTGACTTTAAATGACTTTAACGTTTCACGTGAAACGCAAAATGAACTTGAAGAATATGTTCGCAAGCTTTTAGACTATAATAAGATCCACAATCTTATAGGATCAAAAGAGGTGGATAAGGTGTGGGACAGACATATAATAGATAGTTTACAGCTTACTACTCTTCTTCCACTGAATAAGAATATAGTTGATGTGGGCACAGGCGCAGGATTACCAGGCATGGTTTTGTCTATACTTGGTTTTGATGTGACTCTAATAGAGTCCAATACAAAAAAAGTAACCTTCCTTAAAAGTGTTTCACGTGAAACAGAAAAAATAATTCATGACCGTTGTGAGAATGTAAAAAAGAAATTTGATGTAATTACTGCCAGGGCTGTAACAAATTTAAAAGATTTAATAGCATTAACACTTCACCTTTCCAAAAAAAACAGTGTGTTTATTTTCCCAAAAGGAAAAAACTGGAAAAAAGAATTGCTTGAGGCTGAAAAAAAATATAAGTTTGATGTAGAAATAAAAAACAGTTTAACATCTTTCGAATCAAGAATTCTTATATTAAAAAATATTCAATGCAGAAAATAATATCTATAGCAAATCAAAAAGGTGGGGTTGGAAAAACAACAACAACTGTAAATCTGGCAACGGCGCTTGCGGCAATTAATAAAAAAGTCTTGATCATAGATTCAGACCCCCAAGGAAATGCCAGTACAGGCCTTGGTTTTCCAAATAAAAATCGTGAAAATAATTTATATGATCTTTTGATTGGGAATTCATCTGCAAAAGACTGTGTCAAAGCAACAAAGATACCAAACTTAAGTATCCTTGTATCAACCCCAGATCTTGCAGCTGCAGAAATGGACCTGGTAAACTTACCTGACAGAAACTTTCGTCTTAAAAACAGCTTAAAAAATATAGAGGGATTTGATTATGTGATTATTGACTGTCCCCCAACCTTGGGCGTCTTAACAATCAATGCCATGACTGCAAGTAACAGTCTTTTAATTCCAATGCAATGTGAATTTTATGCTCTTGAAGGTCTAAGTCAGCTAATGAAGACTTTTAATTTGGTCAAAACAAACTTAAATAGAGACATCGAAATTCAAGGTATTGTTATGACAATGTATGACAAGAGAAACTCTTTAAGTATGTTAGTTGAAAAAGATGTTCGACAATATTTTAAAGAAAAAGTTTATACAACACGCATTCCAAGGAACGTAAGAATTTCAGAAGCCCCGTCCCACGGGCTTCCTGTCATGTTGTATGATGTGAATTGTAAAGGATCACAAGCGTACTTAATGCTTGCAAAAGAATTTATCAATCAAGAAAGAAGTAGAAATGTCTAAAAGAAAAGCTTTGGGATATGGCCTTTCCGGTTTAATCGGAGAAGAAAAAATTACTGAAAAATCAATAGGTAATGAAAAAAATCAACAGGAAATATATGTTACAGACATAGTTCCAAGCCCTTATCAGCCAAGGAAGACATTTCAAGAAGATGAGATTAATGAATTATCTGAATCCATAAAGAAAAGTGGTGTATTACAACCAATTCTTGTTCGCCCTACAAACAATGGGCGTTATGAATTAATAGCAGGGGAGCGTCGTTGGCGTGCTTCGAAAAAAATTGGTCTAAATAAAATCCCAGCAATTATAAAAGAGTTACAAGACCAAGAAGTAATGGTTATTGCTTTAATTGAAAATATTCAAAGAGAAGACCTATCTTCAATCGAAGAAGCAGAAGCATTACAGAAATTAATTGAAAAAACAGGTAAAACTAAAGAAGAGCTTGCAAAAGTGATCTCAAAAAGCAGAAGTTATGTATCAAACTGTCTGCGTTTATTAACACTTCCGCAAAATGTAAAGGAATTACTGCGATCTGGAAAATTAAGTTCTGGTCATGCCAGGGCCCTTGTCGGCTTAGAACAAGCTTTTGAGGCAGCAAAACTTGCAATCGATAAAAATATGAGTGTTCGCCAATTGGAAAATCTTGTACGTAATATGAAAAAAACACCAATCCAAGATGGTGAAAATAGAAAAAAAGCTGTATCAGATATTAATTCAGATTATGAAGGTGAAGTTCAAGCCATTGAAAATTCATTATCTAGTGCATTAGGAATGCAAGTAAATTTAACTTTATCAGGCAAAAATAACGTACTATCTGTTCAATTTAAGGAAATGTCTGACTTAGATATTTTAATGGAAAAACTTACAAAATAAGTTTGTTAACAAATTACAAAAAAATAGAATTTTCAATTTTCTTAATTTCATTATATTGCAGGAAATGATTGTAATCAGCGGCTTGTAGTAGATTTGTAGAAAAAAATTAATTTTATAAAATGTGGATATAATTGTGGATAAAAAAGATTTTAAAAAGCGTGAAATTGTTCTGGATACAGAAACAACAGGGCTTGATCCAATAAATGGGCACCGATTAACTGAAATAGGGTGTATTGAATTAATCAATCATATGCCTACAGGAAAAAGATACCAGCAATATATAAATCCAGAACGGGATGTCCCGATTCAAGCACAAGAAATAACAGGATTAACACAAGAATTTTTAAAGGATTATCCTGTTTTTTCTAAAGTAGCCAATGATTTTATTGAATTCATAGGTGAAGACCCTTTGGTAATACATAATGCCAAGTTTGATCTTAAGTTTCTTAACTACGAACTTCAGAAACTTAATTTACCGGTTTTAAGTAACAAACCAATTATTGATACTTTACAAATTGCCAGAGAAAAATTCCCAGGATCCCCTGCTTCTTTAGATGCATTATGCAAAAGATTTAAAATTGATAATACGGATCGTACACTGCACGGCGCGCTGATAGACTGTGACTTGCTTGCAAAAGTATATCTTGAGTTATGCGGAGGTGCCCAAGCTGCTTTAATCGATATATCCTTCAAGAAAGAAAAGACAGACGTTGCTGAGCTTAATTATAAAGACAAAAAATTAAAAGAGCCTAGAAAATTTGAAATATCTGAAAAAGAAATTCAAGAACATCAAGAGTTTATACAAAAATATATAAAAAACTAACTTAGTCTAAGGGATGCTTTTTTATTAAGTACATCAGCAAAAACAAGGCTGGTAGTGCTGCAATACTTGCAAAGATAAAAAAGTTTACCCATCCAAAGTGATCAGCCAGCCAGCCTGATGATGTTTGAACAAAAACACGCGTAACAGCCATTAATGAAGAAAATAACGCATACTGGGTACCGGAAAAAGAGATATTACAAAGTCTAGAAAGATAGGCAACAAAGGCACTTGTCATAATACCGCTTGATATATTTTCTGAAATAACCGTCATATAAAGCACAGGAATAGAATGACCTTTGATGGCAAGTAGGATAAAAAAGCCATTGGAAATAATGTGGAGAAATCCAGCCAAAAGCATAGTTTTCATTATACCAATTCTGAACCCAATTGATCCCCCAACTAAACCACCAACAACAACCATCCATATACCGAATGTCTTTGTTGCCGTTCCAACTTCTGTGCCAGTAAAGCCAAGCTCGCGATAAAATACAGTGGCCATTTGACCAATAATGTTGTCCCCAAAACGATAAAAAACAATAAAGGTTAATATAAGAAGCCAGCCTGGGCGTTTAATGAAATCAAGAAAAGGATCAATAATAGAATGTTTAATCCAATTTAGGCCATTTTTTTCACTCAAATCTACACGCTTTGAGGAAACAGGCTCTTTACATATTAACGTAGTCAGAATCCCAACAGACATAAAACAAGCCATAATTAGATAAACAATTTCCCAAGAAAAAAGATCTGATAATCCAAGGGCAACACCCCCAGCAATGATCATCCCCATTCGATATCCAAATACTTCGACACCCCCACCTGCTGTAAACTCTTCTTTTTTCAGCGCTTCGATACGATATGCATCAATAACAATATCTTGGGAAGCAGACCAAAAACTTACCATTAATGCAAATATGGCTGTCATTTTCAGATCATTTGCAGGATCGCTGTGCCCCATTAAAATGATACTGCCGGCAAGCATCAATTGAATAAATAAAAGCCAACCACGTCGCCTACCAAGTCTTCCGAATAAGGGGAGGGTTGTTCTATCTAAAATAGGCGCCCACAAGGGCTTAAAAGTGTATGGTGCCCCAACTAAGGCAAAAAGGCCGATGCTTTTTTTATCAATCCCGACAGAGGATAACCACCAAGATAAAGTGGATAGTGTAAGTAATAAAGGAAGTCCACTAGAAAAACCAAATAGAAAAATGGTAATTAAACGGGGCTTAAAATACATTTTTATGGCATCAGTCATTATCAATCCTTTTTTATATAATTAAAGACTAAACAAATTAATAAAAAAAATCTATTTTTTAAACAAATTTGTTTTTGTCCCTTTATAAATAATTTTGCAATTTGGGCATAATTTCTTAAATTCATTTAGGTCTTTTTTATGAACCAATAAATGAACGGGGACGTCTGTTGGTACATCATTCCAATTTATGAACCACCCTGTTCCATACCTTGTTTTTGATCCAAACCATAAATCCTTACTATCACTGTTAATAATGGGAAGGCGTTTGTCATAATAAAATAAAGCAGATGAAACAAGTTCAAAACGTTTGAATAAATAAAGATTTGAATTTTCTGAATTATTTTTCAAACGTTCAATAGTTTTTCTTTCTGTAATATCAGGTTCAACAGATTTTACATAAATAGACCCACCCAATAGAACAAGAGCAGAAATAATGGATCCAATTTTTACTATAGTTTCTGATTTTCTATGATGTTGTATATAGTTGCCTATTAATAGCGCTGCTGGTGGCATTCCAAGAATCATGTAATAATTGGCCTTTGCGCGGGATAAAGTGAAAAAAGTTAAAAGGACCAAAAACCAGATCCATAAAAATACATTCAAGTCTTTGTTTTTATTGACTTTATTTCCTTTTAATAACCAAGGGATAATAAATGTCCAAGGTAAAAAATAAGCAGGCAGGCGAATTAAATAGTAATAAAAAGGGCCGGTATAATAATCTCTGGGAATACGCATATCCAAAAACCTTAAAACATGCTCATTAATAAAATAGAACCAGGAAAATTCATGCAAACGAAAACTTGCAACAATATGCCAGGGTGTAGATACAGATAAAAATAATAAAATTCCAGGCATATCAAATACACTTGGGACCCACTTAAGGTTTCTATACTTATAGGTTAAAAAGATCAGAAAAATCAAACCAATAAGAACAATTGAAAGAAACCCTTTTGTTAGTAAGGCAAGGGCCGCAAAGCCATAACCAAGACGTAACCAATTTTTATTTTTTTCCAGATCCCAAAGAAAAATGCATAAAACAGAAAAAGTAAAAAAGGCCGTAAGAAGAACATCAAAAAACACCATTCTGGAAAAGATGATATATCCAAGGCTGGACCCAAGAATAGTGGCTGATAAAAACCCCAATTTATTTAATCGAATTCGATTTGAAAAAAGGTAAATTGAAATACAGGTAAGTAACCCAAATGTTGCTGGAATTAATCGGGCAACAAGAACAGATTTACCAAAAAAAGAATAAAGACAGGCAATAAGCCAGTAAAGCATGGGAGGTTTTTCAATATAAGGAACACCATTTAAAAAAGGTATAACAAAATCATTACGTTCTAACATCTCCCAGGCGATTTGCGCATATAGACCTTCATTATTATTCAATAGACCATAGGATGTCAGGCCGAAATAAAAATTCCATAACAGTAAAATCGATAAAAAAATTGTGTTTTTAGATAGCTGCATTTTGTATAAAAATTTCCAACTTTTTATAAGCAATATTAATAAGCTTTAATTTCTCTTCTGCTTTTTTTGACCCTGCATTCATATCTGGGTGATATTCCTTTGCTTTTAATTTATATGCTTTTTTTAAATCTTGGATAGATATTGGGTAATCCACATCCATAACTTTTATAGATTCTTGAATTTCCTCTGGAAGACCTGCCGTTTTTTGTTTGGAACGAAGACCTTGATAACCAGGAACAAAATCTAAAGGGTCATGGAACTGTTCAGCCGAATGTTTTTTTAAACGACTTATTGGCCACATTGGACGACGCCAATATGTATCAGCAATAATTTCACGTTCAATTTCATCAGCTGTAAGGCCTTTTAAATAATCCCATTTTTTATTGTAATCGATAATATGATTGTCGCAAAACCAAAGATAATCATATATATTACCCCTAGATTTAGGTGCACGATTAGGGGCATTACAAGAACACCCTTCCCAATCACATATTTTTTTAGATGCCTTGGGTTTGTTTTCTTGTGAAAAATAATTTTTAAAATAGTGTCGTTTTGCCATATTCTATAAGTATATTATTCTTTAATATAAGTGAAGGTTAAAAAATGGGACCGATTGAAAAACAAATAAAAGAAAAGCTGACTAAAGCATTAAATCTAGAAGAATTGAAGATTACCAATGAATCAGAAAAGCACGCCCATCATAAAGGAAGCCCAGGCGGTGAAGAAAGCCATTTTCATATATATGTAAAATGTTTGCGGTTTAATGGGTTATCAACTATGCAAAAGCATAAGTTGATTTATAAAATTTTAGAGGATGAAATTCCTAAAATTCATGCCTTGTCATTAAATTTGAAAAATACAAAATAAAAATAAATAAAACATAGGGTATTGAAATAATCACACAAAGATCACAAATTATTTCAGTGTTCTACATTGTGCTTGACAAAAAATGCGCAACGTGTGATCACGTAACAATATATGTTTAACTAATAATAAGGATAATAAATGTCTAAAACTAGTGGTAGTACAGGCCAAATGGTTGAGTTTACGGGTTTTCGTAAAGTCTTTTGGCCAGTTCAAAGCTTTGAGGTAAAGAAAGTTTTACCAATGGCTTTCATGATGTTCTGTGTATTGTTTAACTACACAATTCTTCGTGATGCAAAAGATGGTCTGGTTGTAACAGCACCAGGTTCAGGGGCTGAAACAATCAGTTTCTTGAAATTATACGGAACCCTTCCTTTTGCCATCGTCTTGATGACAGTCTATTCAAAATTGGCAACTGTCTTTTCTAAGCCAAAACTATTTTACACAATGATGGGTGTGTTCATCACGTTCTTTACTGTATTTGGTTTTGTATTGTTCCCAATGAAAGAAGCAATTCACGCTTCTCCTGAAACATTGGCTGCTTGGACAGAGGCTATGCCACGCTTGAAATGGTTCTTGCCGTTGATTGCAAACTGGACGTACTCCTTATTCTATATTTTCTCAGAACTTTGGGGAACAGTTGGTTTGTCCGTTCTTTTCTGGCAATTTGCGAACGACATTACAAAAGTAACTGAAGCAAAGCGTTTCTATCCATTGTTTGGTTTGATTGGTAACGTTGGTCTACTTGGATCAGGGTACATGTTGTATGCTGTGACAAATGCTTACGAACATCTACCAGCAGCAGAACGTTGGGAAATCAGTTTAAAATGGATCATTATGGCTCTTCTTGTTTGTTTTGGTGTTATCATGGTTATCTATCGTTGGATTCGTGCCAATGTTATGACTGATCCACGTTTGTATGATCCAGGTCAGAGTGCTGGGACAAAAAAGAAAAAGAAAGCAAAACTTGGTTTCATGGAAAGCTTGAAAGTTGTTTTCTCTTCTAAATATCTTGCTTACCTTGCTGTATTGGTTTTGGCATACGGAATCACAATTAACTTGGTTGAAGTAACGTGGAAATCACAAATGAAACTTCAGTTCCCAACTGCAGCTGAATATGTGAAAATCATGGGAATCTTCTCCATGACGACAGGGGCAGCAACAATCGTTTTGATGATTGTTGGGGCAAACATCCTACGTCGTTTTGGTTGGTTTACAGGGGCGATCATTACACCAGCAATCATGTTGATTACAGGATCTGCTTTCTTTGGATTCATCGTGTTCCGTGATTCTGCAGCCGGTATATTGGCAGCCTTGAACATGACACCAGTCTTTATGGCGGTGATCATTGGTTGGTCCCAAAATGTTATGACAAAAGGGGCGAAATACTCTCTATTCGACCCAACAAAAGAAATGGCTTATATTCCATTACCTGATGATCTAAGAACACAAGGTAAGGCAGCTGTTGATGGTGTTGGTGGGCGTCTAGGTAAATCTGGTGGTGGTATTATCCAGCAAGTTCTATTGATAGGAATTGCCGGTGCAACCCAGATTTCAATTGCACCCTACATTGCAGTTATCTTAATTATCGCCGTGTTGGCTTGGTTATTCTCAGTTGTTGGACTGAACAAAGAATTCCAAAAGATTTCACACGAAGAAGATGCTGTGAAAAAATAACATTACGTTATTCGCAGACAAGAAAGCGGCCCAGAAATGGGTCGCTTTTTTTTATTGCACGATGTGATTTTTTGGCGATTTTCACTATTTCGTCGCTCCGTTTAAAGTCCCCTAATTTGCTGATAAAACGATAGACTAGGCCTCTCTTTATTTCCATTATCTCGCACCCTGCGGGAACTCGCGATGATGGAATTGTAAAAGTTCACAAGAAAGGGCATCGTTTGCCATTGACACTGTTTCCTGGATTCTATAGTTAAACCATGGAATGATAATGGAGGAGGGTCGGATAATGACTAACAGAGAGAGGATTTATTAGTTTTGTCATCGAATTAGGGACTTTACAGGGACAATGATGTTGAGGGTATTTGTGTATCGTTTAGAAAATGCTCCTCAAAACCTAGAATAGGATGTTTCTTATCTAGGAGATCCTAATTTTTCTCTTTAAATTTTTGAACTATCTTAGGATCAGAGAAAACCTGATCATACGTATAACCAAAGGTTGGGATTTTGTTTTGACAGCAAAATTCCAATTCTTTTTCAACGCCATATGATTTTTCCCATCCGTCCAGCATTAAAACAATCATGGCTTTTGCTTTTCCAAGATAAGTAAAGTCATAAGGCAATATTAAAGTCTGGCATTCTTCAAGTGTCCAATCATTTACAGTTTCCAGCATGGCGTGGTTATGTACAACAGGCGAAAAAACATGGACGCCATTTTTGATAAAATGAGATGTTACCTGACAGCACTTTTTGAATCGGCCCTGTTTTTGCTGGTCTGTTCCATTATAAGGGTTGGCCAAATAATAAAGATCTTTCATTATTTATGTTTCCTTAAGTTAAATATTAAGGCCATTAATCCCAGTGTCATTAAAAAATATGCGGGTATCATCAGATTTTGGGTAATGTCATATAAATAGGTCATCAAAATAGGGGCAGTCCCACCAAGCAAGGCAGTTCCTAAGTTAAAGCTGAAGGAAATTCCAGTATAACGTACTTTAGTGGGAAAAAGTTTTTGTAAGTAGGCATGTTGGCTACCGGATACTGCAGAAAAAATTAAGGCAAACATGGCTTGGGCAATTAAAATTAATCGCAAATCTTTTGACTGAAGACCCATAAAAATAATGGGTGCCAGAAATATAACACTTAAGCACATTATTTTAATGAATGTGTGGGGCTTCATTTTATCAAATAAATGCCCCATGATTGGTGTGAAAATAATATAAACAGCCAATGAGAATGAATTCAGTAACATGGCGTGACTTATTTCCATACCAATAAATCTTGATAAATAAACATTCATAAATCCGACAAGTAAGTAAGCAATCGCTCCATCCAATGCCCCAATACTAAACCCTGATCTAAACTGTGGAAAATAATCCTTAAGTATTTTAAGCAAGGGAATAGAAGGTTTTTTTTCGGATTTGATTTTCAAAAATTCTGGGGATTCTTCTAACTTTCTTCTTAAATAAAATCCTAATAAGCTGATTAATGCCCCAATAAAAAAGGGAATTCTGAATCCATATTCAGGAAAATAGTCTGTGGAAACCAAGGCACCTAAAAGCATTGCAAAGATGGCCCCAACACCACCGGCAACAGCCAGCAAAGACCCGACAAAGCCAGGATGGTTTTCTTGAACGTGTTCAAGGGCAAAAATGGCTGCGCCATTGAATTCCCCACCAGTACTTAGCCCCTGAAGTAATCTAGATACCACAATTACAATAGGTGCCAAAATGCCTATGATTTCATAGGTGGGCAGTAAAGCGGTTATTAAAGTTGGGATTCCCATTAATAAAATAGAAAGGCTTAAAGCTTGGCGTCGTCCGTATGTATCGCCAATGTATCCAAACAATAATCCCCCTAAAGGGCGCATTATAAAACCTGCAGCAAAAGCCCCAAAGGCAGCAAGCAAGGACAGCATTTCATTTTCAGCAGGAAAGAAATGGGCGGCAATCGCACTGGCAAAAATACCATATAGTGTGAAATCATAGAATTCCAGAGAGGTTCCAAGAAAACTGATAAAGATAATTTTTTTAAAAGATTTTAGTGACTTAAACATAATAACAACTCCAACAAATTAAAAATAAACAAATTAAGGTAATAAGAAAGGTAAGCGGCCTATCGCCACCAATAAAAGAAAACTGGAGTTGTTTTAAATTTGTTATTCATATTTTATTTATAAAACCTATCAATTCAAAAATCAAGCATGTACTTTATTTCATCATAAAAACCAGCTATACTTTGATTAATTAACAATAGGGGCATGTATGGCTGTAAATGATACACAACGATATGGATTTAAGAAATTCTTGCCAGCTGTGGCAATTCAATTTTGTTTAGCGTTTTCCTTTATTATACTACAAGACTTAAAAGTGTCCATTGCCCTTCAGCATGGCGGCCAAAAGCTTTTAGAAACAGTTAGAATATGGTCGGGAATTCCAGCATCTATGATTCTTGTTTGCCTTTATATTGGGGTATCCAATCGGTATGAACGCCACAAACATTTTGGGATTTTTATTCTTCCTATTCTTTTCTATTTTGTAATGTATGGGTTTTATTTTTATACACATCCTGAATCATTGCATATCAACACAGAACGTATGATTACCCTTCAAAGTACATATCCAGGGTTCAGTAAATTGATTTTAATGTATGGATATTGGTCAACATCCTTGTTTTATATCCTCTCTGATATTTGGGCAGGTTTTATTGTTGGGGTTTTATTCTGGCAATATATGAATGATACAACAACGGTTCGGCAAGCAAAATTATTTTATCCAGCCCTTGGTCTTTCAGTTTCTTTTGGGATGTTTATAAGTAAGGTTGTGACTTTAGCCATCCAACAGTCGATAACACATCAATCAAATATAATACAATTGCTTGTTGGTTTTGTTGCATTAGGCGGCATACTGGCTGTTGGGATACACTACTTAATTTGTAAAAACGTTATTTCAAAAGATAAAACACCCGCCAGTATTCAAAATGTAAAATTGAATATGACTACTTTTAAAAGCTTCGGCCATATTTTTACATCGAAATATATTGGGTTAATTGCGTTAAGTGTTTTTTCATTTGGGGCAATTCTAAAATTAATTATCATTTTACATGAAACATATTCTTTTAAAATGCAGCAATTGGGAAAAATGACACCAGAAACTTATGTTACTTTACTGAATAAAATTACAGTAATATCAACAAGTTTTGGATTTTTATTTAGTGTTGGTGCCATGGTATTAAGTATTTATCTTCTTAATAGGCATGGCTGGTTCAAAGCAGCCCTTGTTACCCCAATCTTAACCATATTTGTTGCTATTTTCTTAATGTATGTCAGCTATGATGAATCATTAAGCAAAGAATTTTCACCCGTTTCATACGGAATCGTATTTGTATTGATGATGATGGTAAAGCAAGTGAAATTCTTCTTCTTTAAACCCATCAAAGAAATGGCTTATATTCCTTTAAAGCAAGAAATAAAAGTAAAAGGTAAAGCCTTTGTTGATTTATTTATAGAACGATTTGCTTTTGTTTTCGGGACAATGGTTTTTGCGGTTTCAAGTATGTTTTCCCCAGTGTCTTATGATATTGAATCAATAATTTTTAAAGTTTCTTTGCTTATTATTATTTTAAGTTTATTATATCTTATAGCAATCTGGGCCTTGGCCCCAAAATTTGAAGCTGCGGAAATTCAAGAAAAATAATCAATTGATAGCAAATTGACTTAATGCTGGTGCATCGTTATTGTGCTTTTCGCCTATTAGTTATAGGCATCCATGCAGAAGGCCTAGCACAACATAAATTGAATCTTCTGTAGTTAGTTAATCAAAAGGAATGAAATGGCAAAGCTGTACTTTTATTATTCTGCTATGAATGCAGGTAAAACCACAACCTTACTACAATCTGAATATAACTATAGGGAACGGGGTATGAAAGCATTACTTTTTACCCCCCTTATTGACGATAGATATGAATCTGGAACCATTACATCACGAATTGGATTAAAGGCTAAGGCCAAGTCTTTTGATAAGACATTTAATTTTTATAAACATGTGGAAGATCAATTAAAAACACAAGAAAACTTGAAATGTATTTTGGTAGATGAAGCCCAGTTTTTATCAAAAGAACAAGTTTTTCAACTAAGTGATGTGGCGGATTTTTTAAAACTTCCAGTATTAACGTATGGTTTACGATCTGACTTTCTTGGAGAACCTTTTGAAGGCAGTAAATACCTGTTAACCGTTGCAGAAGAATTAAATGAAATTAAAACCATTTGTCATTGTGGACGAAAGGCAACTATGAATGCCCGAGTTGACCAAGAGGGACAAATCCTTCGCCATGGTGAACAGGTGGAAATTGGGGGTAATGAAAAATATATTTCCCTGTGCCATCGTCACTTTAAACAAGGAATAACGGAAACAAGAAAAAATTAAAATATGAAGAATTTTGGAACAGCTGCCTACACACAACAAGCAAAAATAAATGTTGTAAAATATCTTATTCCGCATTTATGGCCAAAAAATAACTGGGCTTTGCGGTTTCGCCTGATTTTATCCATTTTATGCGTATTGGCAGGAAAAGTGATTGCGGTTTGGGTGCCCTTCTTTTACAAAAAAGCCGTTGATGTTTTTGATTCTGCAGATACACAAGTTATTGTTGTACCTGTATTTTTTCTTGTGGCCTATGGATTTTCCCGTGGGCTTTCGACAGGCCTTATTGAATTAAAAGAAGCCATATTTTCAAAAGTGGAACAGCGGGCTGTACGAAGTGTGGCCTTGACCGTTTTTAAGCACCTTCATAGTTTAAGCATGCGCTTTCATATGGATCGCCAAACAGGAAGTGTTACAAGATCTTTGGAACGTGGAACAAAAGCCATTGAAACCTTTTTCCGATTTTCTACTTTTAATATTATTCCTACATTTATTGAGATTTTCTTAGTTTTAGGGACAGTTTTCTATTTCTATAGCTGGTATTTCACAATTTTAATTGGTGCCGGTCTTTTTACCTATATTTATTTTACTTTAAAAATAACGCACTGGCGGGCACAATTTGTTCGAAAAATGAATGAAGAAGACAATACAAGTAATAATAAAGCCATTGAAAGTTTAATTAATTTTGAAACGGTTAAGTATTTTGGAAACGAAGATCATGAATATGAACGCTATGACGCGGCCCAAAAATCATATGAAGAAGCAGCCGTTCGCAATAAATTTGGATTGGCTTTATTAAATTCAGGGCAAGCAATCATCATTTCAATCACATTGGTTGCTGCTTTGCTGGCATGTGGTTATCAGGTGTATGATGGAAAAATGACTTTAGGGGATTTAGTCCTAATTAATACTTATTTAATTCAATTATTTGCCCCTCTTTTTATGTTTGGATTTGCCTATCGTGAAGTTAAAAGATCTTTGGTTGAAATGGAGCATATGTTTGGACTGTTGAATGAACCGATAGATATTCAAGATAAGGAAAATGCAAAAGATATAGAAATAAAAAAAGGAAAAATAGTATTTAAGGATGTTGTGTTTTCCTATAACCCGGAAAGGGAGATTTTGCATGGCATAAGTTTTGAAGTGCCAGCAGGTAAAAAAGTTGCAATCGTAGGATCAAGTGGATCCGGTAAATCAACCATTTCAAGATTGTTATATCGCTTTTATGATGTAGGTGATGGGACTGTAAAAATTGATGATACAGATATACGTGATGTGACCCAAAAAAGCATACGTAAATCAATTGCAGTTGTCCCCCAAGATATGGTTTTGTTCAATGAAAGTATATTTTATAATATCCAGTATGGACGCCCAGATGCATCGGACGAGGATGTCTATAAAGCAGCAAAGTATGCCCATTTAACAGAATTTATTGAATCCCTACCATTAAAATTTAATACAGTTGTTGGGGAACGTGGTCTTAAACTTTCTGGGGGAGAAAAACAGCGTGTTGCTATTGCCCGGGCTTTATTGAAAAAACCAAAAATATTTTTATTTGATGAAGCCACTTCATCTTTAGACACAAAGACAGAAAAAGAAATCCAAGAAAACTTGAACCAAGTTTCACAAAATCATACGACCTTGGTTATTGCCCATCGGCTTTCTACCATTATAGATGCAGATCAAATCATTGTATTGGAAAAAGGTCATATTGTGGAAAGGGGTACCCACAAAGTTCTTCTTAAAAAGAAGGGGCCTTATTACAATATGTGGAAAAGGCAAGGTGATAATGAAGAAAGTATCTAGAGGATAATTTTAATTCTTATCCCCATTTAAAATTTTAATATAGCCCCGGCGCGTACTAATAAAGTTTTTGGTTTTCTGGAGATGGATTTTTTGGCATTTTGATTATCAAAACCCATACTATATTCAACTTCAGACCTGACCAAAAACCAATTTTCAACAAATGCATCTACCCCAACACTAGGAACAGCCATCCAGGAAGTGAATCTGTCATCAGGAAGTGCTTTTTTATGACTGTACACATCACGGCGAATACCTAATTTTAAATAGGGTAAAAAGTTATCTTGAATCACATGCCCAATACGTACACCAGCAGAAAGCCCAAAGAATTTAGTAAGACGTTTTCCATCTTTTTTTTTGGCAAATTGGTCTGAATCAATACTTGCCTCAATACCATAATAGATATCATTACTTACAATACCATTGCCCCCAAAAAAATTAAAATAAGGGGTTTTAGACCGGTAAGTTTGATTATCAATTTTAACTTTTGTATAACTGTAGGCAAGACCAATTCCTGTATACCCCCCGTTAAAAGTTCTTTCAGCAAAGCTTTTTGTAGAAGCTATAAGAAGCACAGCAATGTATATGTATTTATGCATTTTAAAAATTTTCTATTGCATCAGGATCGTTAGATTTCACTGATAGTTAATTATGTTATAATATATTACCATAAAATCAGATTTAAAAAAGAGGACATTGTGGCAAACCCATATGATATATTAGGGATCACCCAAACTGCAACACAGGAAGATATTAAACTTGCCTATCGTCAAATGGCAAAAAAATATCATCCAGATCTTAATCATCAAGATCCAGAAACAATACAAATTTTTCAAAGGGTTAATATTGCATATGAACTACTTTCTGATGAACAATTACGTCAAAAATATGATGATGGATTAATAGATGCATTCGGCAAAGAAATTCAAAAAAAATATAAGTACCAGGATCAAGAAAATTCTTCTTTTGATGCCAAGGCTTTTTTTGAGGCAATAAGAAGAGAACTTGCAAAACGAAAAGCAGAAAAAAACAAGGCCCCGGAGGTCCCTAAAGACCATAACTTTACTTTAAAATTAACGTTTTTTGAGGCAGCAAAAGGGTGTCAAAAATCGTTGAATATTAACGGTATTAAAGAAACATTTTCCATCATGCCGGGCGTAATAAATAATCAAGTTCTGTCTTTTGATATGCAAGAAACAGAAAATAAAGGTATTGAAAAAGTAAATATTAAAATATTAGTAGCAGATCACGAAGTTTTCTCAAGGGAAGGAAATAATATTATCTTAAATTTTCCCATTACAATAAAAGAAGCCATATCAGGCGGGGTTTTGGATATTCCAACGATTTATGATGTCTTTCCCATTCGTATAAGCCCAAATATGAAATCAGGAAGTTTATTAAAGCTAAAAGGGAAGGGGATCCTAGATACAAAAACACACCAAACTGGGGACCAGTTGACCTATATTCATATTGCCTTACCAGAACAAATTAGCCCTGAATTTAAAACGGCAATAGAGGCATTGGAAGATCAATACCCATATAATCCAAGAAAAAGTATTTTTAAGAAAAAATGAAATAAAAAATTTTACTTGAAAAATTATTTGTGGCTGAATATTATGCAGCTAGTTGATTGTCAAAAGGAGGCTTAAAAATGAATAACCAAAATGACAAAAACAAACTTAATAACTACAAACCATCGGATAGAGAACCGTTTATGAACCCTAAACAGTTGGAATATTTTAAATATAAAATTTTGCAATGGAAAGGTGACATTATAGATGGTTGTTCAGAAACGCTTAATCATTTAAGAGATGGGAATAGTGTTAAGGAAGCAGATCTAAATGATCAAGCCACGAATGAAACAGATCGTTCACTTGAACTAAGAACGCGTGACAGAGAGCGCAAACTATTATCTAAGCTAGATGATGCTTTGGAACGTATTAATAGTGGGACATATGGCTATTGTGAAGAAACTGGGGAACCTATTTCCCTTAAAAGACTTGAAGCACGTCCAATAGCCACATTAAGCATCGAAGCACAAGAACGCCATGAGAAAGATGAGCGTACACACCGTGACGATGATGTAAGGTCATAATATTTTCAACAATTAAGAAAACTATAAGGGGTTTTAACTTGAAGAAAAAGGTAAAACCCTTTATTTTTTAATATGTGAACAAAAAAACTATTCATATAATTATTGGTGCAACGGCTTCGGGAAAATCAAGCTATGCATTAGACTATGCCGATAAATATTCTGCAGAAATCATTAATGCAGATAGCATGCAAATCTATAAAGAGTTCCCCATTTTATCTGCCCAGCCTACAAAAGAAGATCAATCCAAGGTGCCCCATCACTTGTATGGGTTTATTGATGTTCAGCATGAATTCAATGTTAATAAGTGGTTGGAGATAGCATCAGAAAAAATAAAGGATTGTTGGGATAGGCAAGTGATCCCAGTTCTTGTGGGAGGTACAGGGTTTTACATTCAAGCAATATTGGAAGGGCTAAGTCCCATTCCAAATATTCCCAATGCAGAAAGAAAAAATATCAAAGAGAGATTGGAAAATGAGGGCATACAAAATTTATATGCTGAATTAAAGCGGAAAGATCCAAGTCTTTATGAAATTTTAAAACCCAATGATATTCAACGAATTTGCCGTGCATTAGAAGTTTTTGAAGCCACGGGAAAACCTTTAAGTTATTGGCAATCTATACCCAAGAAAAAACTTATAGAGGCTGATTTCAAAATCATAGAAATAAGAAAAGATCGTAAAGAATTATATAAAAATATAAACGAGCGTGTTTTGAATATGATCCAGAATGGAGCCATTGATGAAGTTAAAAATGTATACAGAATGTATCCAGAAACTGTATATCCCGGGCAAAAAATTTTAGGGTATAAAGAAATATGTAATTACTTGCAGGGGGGGTGGACTTTAGATCAATCAATCGAAAAATTACAACAACATACCCGAAATTATGCAAAACGTCAGATGACTTGGTTTCGTCATCAAGTTACCCCTGATATTGTTGTATAATACCTATCAATCATTGTATTTTGAAAGAATTCACTTTAAGATAATCGTATAATTCTGCATGGAGAAAATATGAAAAATATAGATAGCTATAATACCAAGTCTACATTAAAAATTTCTAACACCCCTTACACATTTTTTAGTCTGAATAAGTTAGCAGAAAATTTTCCTGAGATTAAAAAATTACCAAAATCTATGAAGATTTTATTAGAAAATATTTTAAGATACGAAGATGGTAAAGCGGTTACAAAATCGCATATTGACTCTTTAGTAAGCTGGGCAAAAAAAAGAAAAGGTAGGGATGAAATTTTATATTCACCCGCACGTGTTTTGATGCAAGACATGACAGGGGTACCTGCCATTGCTGATATGGCCGCCATGCGTGATGCTTTAAAAAAACAAAAAAAAGACCCAAACCTTATTAACCCGATTAAACCAGTTGATCTGGTTATTGACCATTCGGTTATGGTTGATAGTTTTGGGACAAAAGAATCTTATAAAATAAATACTGAACTTGATTTTAAACGCAACGGAGAACGTTATAAGTTTCTGCATTGGGGACAGAAATCTTTTAAAAATTTTAAAGTTGTTCCCCCGGGTGTTGGTATTTGTCACCAAGTCAATTTAGAATATTTAGGCAAAGTGGTATGGGTGGACGATAATAATGTTTTGTACCCAGATACCTTAGTCGGGATGGATAGTCATACCCCAATGATTAACGGTCTTTCTGTTTTGGGATGGGGCGTTGGCGGTATTGAGGCTGAAGCTGTGATGTTAGGTCAACCTATTTCTATGATTTTACCAGATGTTATTGGATTTAAACTTACAGGCCAGCTACAAGAAGGGGTTACTGCCACTGACCTTGTCTTAACCATTTGTAAAATGTTACGTGACAAAGGGGTTGTTGGGAAATTTGTTGAATTTTATGGCGATGGTTTATCAGAACTTAGTCTTGCAGATCGTGCAACAATAGGCAACATGTCCCCTGAATTTGGGACTACTGTCAGCTTTTTTCCAACAGACCAGGAAACATTGGATTATCTTTCATTAACAGGGCGTTCAAAAGACCACATTACAATTGTCGAAAATTACACAAAAGAACAAGGTTTATGGCGCAATGATGGGGATGAAGATCCTGTTTTCACAGAAAGTATAGAATTGGATATTTCTTCAATCACTCCCTGCATTTCAGGCCCTAAACGTCCCCATGATAGGATTGCTTTAGAAAATGCAGGGGAATCTTTTAAAGAAAGAAATAATCAGCAGAATTTAGACATAGAATTTAAAGTTGAAGGTAAGGACTATGCAATAAAAAATGGGTCTGTAACCATTGCAGCCATCACAAGTTGTACCAATACTTCTAACCCCTCCGTTATGTTGGGGGCTGGATTGGTTGCCAAAAAAGCAAATGAAAAAGGGTTGAAAGTTAAGCCTTGGGTCAAAACATCTTTGGCGCCAGGATCAAAAGTTGTATCAGATTATTTAAACCAATCTGGACTACAGAAAGACTTGGATGATCTTGGCTTTAATACAGTGGCTTATGGATGTACTACATGTATTGGAAATTCGGGCCCTTTAGTTAAAGAAATATCTGATTGTATTAAGGAAAATGATCTTACAGTGACATCTGTATTATCTGGAAATAGAAACTTTGAAGGACGTATTAACCCGGACATTAAAGAAAACTTTTTGGGATCCCCCTTATTGGTCGTGGCCTATGCTTTGGCAGGAACGATGAACATCAATTTACAAAAAGATCCTTTAGGACAGGATCAAGATGGCAAAGATGTCTTTTTAAAAGATATTTGGCCAACCAGCCAAGAAATAAAAGAAATTGTTAAAAATTCTGTTAAGCCAGAAATGTATAAGAAACGTTATGACAATGTCTTTAAAGGAACGGCAGACTGGGAAAGTTATGAAGATAAAGCCACAGATATTTACCCGTGGTCCAGTGACAGTACATATATAAAATGTCCGCCTTATTTTGAAAAATTTGAAAAAGAACTAATACCTTTGCAAGATATTAAAGAGGCACGCCCGCTTGCAATATATAATGATACAATTACAACTGACCATATTTCTCCGGCTGGGGCAATAACGCCAGATAGTCATGCGGGGAAATATCTGCAAGAACAAGGGGTAAGACCATCAGATTTTAATTCTTTTGGGTCAAGGCGTGGTAATCACGAAGTTATGTTGCGTGGCGGATTTGCAAATATCCGGATACAAAACAAAATGGTTCCTGAAAAATCAGGGGGGTACACAAAATTTATGCCATCATGTAAGGAAATGTTTATGCTGGATGCAGCAGAAAAGTATGCTGAGAAAAACACCCCACTACTTATTTTTGCAGGTAAAGAATATGGGACTGGATCATCCCGAGATTGGGCAGCAAAAGCGACTTTGTTATTAGGTGTAAAAGCAGTAATTGCTGAAAGTTTTGAGCGCATCCATAGATCAAACTTGATTGGTATGGGGGTATTGCCTTTGGAATTTGAAGGGGGTATTACATGCGAAAGCCTTGGACTAGAAGGCAATGAAAAATTTGATATTTTAGGGATTGAAGATGAATCTTTTACCCAAAAATGCGAATTAAAATTATATATTCATAGGGCCTCTGGCAACAAAGAAACCGTCATGTTAAAAAGCCGTATCGATACAGAAGTCGAAATGGATTATTACAAGAATGGCGGTATTTTGCCGTACGTTCTTAGGGGATATTTATAGGCTTAATTTAAGATGCCTTTAGAAAATATTTCTTTAAATTTCAAACTGTAACTTTTGAAGGTGTTTCCCCTTTTTACGAAGCCAATTTTTGTGGTCTTTATAATCAGGGCATAACGATTCAACCAGATCCCAGAATTTCTGGCTGTGATTCATTTCTTTTAAGTGACAAACTTCGTGCACGCATAAATAATTGGCAACTTCTTCAGGGGCAAACGCCACACGCCAACTGTATGACAGGGTGCCAGTACTTGAACAACTTCCCCAGCGCGTTTTGGAATCACGAACAGAAATTTTTGAAAATCTTTTATTAATTATTTCTGCGTAACCATTCGATTTTTCTGAAAAGTATAAATGCGCTTTTTGCTTTATCCATTTTTCAACACAAGACTTTATGTCGGGATTTTTACCCCCAAGTTCTAAAATATCCCCATTTTCCCAAAGTCCTTTTTTCTTTATGGGGTTTAATTGAATTTCATATGTACGATCAAATATCGTGAAAGGTTCTTTAAGGTCAATAACATAACTATCCTGTGATTTGACAAGTTGTTTAATAATCCAGGGGTGGCATTCTTTCAAGAAATTCTCTAGGGTTTTTTTACGATAAAAAACTGGGGTTGTTACTTTTAACGTTTCATTAACTTCGTCATATCGCATACGAAATGATTTGGATCGTTGATGGGGTTGAATAAAAATAGGGATTTGTCTGTCTTTAAAAGTAAAAAAATGCGTCATAATGTTACTATACAAAAAAAAACCAACAAGACAAAGTTAATGTAATAAAACTTGTTTTTGATTTGAATTAATCTAAAATGCCCTAAGAAAATAGGAAAATTTATGAAAATTAACAAGATTTATTTGACAACAATTGTATTTTTTTGCTTGGTATTTCCAAGCTTGTCTAAAGCAAAATCCGATGAATATACTGAAGGATATGTACAGGCTATTGTTGATAATTATTTTCCTGAAACAAGCACAAGTTTACATTTTGATCACAAAAAATCATCATTAAAACTTATTATTTATAGCAATATTCCAGTTGAAGAAGAAAAAAAATTATTACAAAATCGCTTAAATGACTTGCAATTTGTTGATAATATAGAAATTTTTATTAAACCTAAAGAAGAACAAAAAACACCACCCACAAAAAAAAGAAAAGTTTCTTTAAACGAAATTCTTCCCAATGGTGCATTATTTCAGGCCCCCATTGCAGATCCACGTTGGCCTGCATTTTCAGCAGCTTATCAATATCATAATACCAATAATTATGGACGCAGTATTTTTGGGCTATCTTTCGGGGAAAACCTTGCTTTATATAGACGTCAAAATGACAGTTATGCTTGGGAATTTGGTTTGCAGGCAGGATTATTTGGGGCTTTAGATATGGGGTCTTCCCCCACTCGGCTGATAAATTCTGACTATATGGTGGGTATTAATTATACTTATCAATATAGAAATTGGGCTAACTTTTTTTCTTTTTATCACCTAAGTTCACATGTGGGAGATGAATTCCTTATCAGTAACTCTTCAATTAATCGGATTAATTTAAGCTATGAATCGGTGAATTGGATAACATCTTTTCAATTAGGTCAATTCCGTCCATATATTGGATTGGATTATATGGTGCATAAAGACCCAAGCTATATAAAGCCCTTTTCTGTAAGTGCAGGGATCGATTATCAAGGGGATGAAACTTTTATCTTTAAGACAGCCCGTTTTATTGCAGGGGCACACGTCCATAGTTGGCAAGAAAATAATTATAAAACCACATTGAATTTAAGAGGGGGGGTTCAATTCGAAAACCCTGTGTGGTATGGACGAACGCTTAAATTTTTAGTGGATTATTCCCATGGTCCATCACGTCAAGGACAGTTTTATGTTCATACCCAAAATTATATTGGTTTAATGATGGTTGTATCTGTATAGTTTATTAGACCCAGATGGTCATAAACTGGAAATCCACGTAGGCGATTGGCAAAGTCGGCTTCAGGAAAAGAAGAAAAATCCAAGGCCGGATACCCAATTCTTCATTTAAGGGATTTATACACTCTAGACAAGTACAAAAAAGCCCCGTATATTCTTAAGAATACGAGGTTCCGATGACAATAAGTTCTGAAACAGATTCAAAAGATGATTGTAATAAACGCAATTACTTTTTCATTTCTATAAATCCATACCACTTAACAGAGGTTTAGCATGTCTGCGCTAGAAAAAACTGGCGGGCTTACGAAATACAAGCCTGGTAGTCTAAAAGAACTTATCAGTATTTCCTTTCCTATGATTATTACAGCATTGTCGGGTAACCTTATGCTGTTCTTAGATCGTATTATTTTGGGACATTATTCACTTGATGCGATGAATGCCATTGCAGCTGCAGGGACAGCAGTTTTTACCTTTGCCTTTGGGGCATTTGGCATTGCATCCATTTCCGAAGTCTTCGTTGGCCAGGCCAATGGGGCCAAAAATTACAAAAATATCAGCCCACCCGTTTGGCAAATGATTTGGTTTAGTCTTATGACAGGTGTCTTGTTTTCAATAATTACCCTATTTTTTGGGGAAAAAATATTGGCAGATTCTTTTCATGTAGAAGGTCTAACTTATTTTAAAATTCTTATGTATACTGCTTTTTTGATTCCATTACATGGGGCTTTGGCAGGTTTTTTTGTGGGACAGGGTAAAGTTTACTTGGTAACAATTGCCGTTGTTATTGGAAATGCTGTAAACCTTATCTTAGATATTATTCTGGTTTTTGGTATTGAAGATTGGATCCCATCAATGGGGGCAGCAGGGGCAGGAATCGCCACAGCCATAGGCGAATTTATCCAAGTTATCATTATATTTTCCGTCTTCTTAGCGCCCAAATACAAACATAAATTTAATTCGTGGAATTACAAATTTAATAAAGATATTTTTAAGGATTGTTTGCGTGTTGGGACACCAAGTTCTATTTCACATACTTTGGAATTAACAGCTTGGTACGTGATTTTTATTTTTATGGGATGGGTTAGTAAAGATTATGTGACCGTCCTGCAAATTGGCCAAACTGTTTTTATTTTCTTGGCCTTTTTTGTTGATGGATTACAGCGGGGGGTTATGGCCCTATGTTCCAACGCAATCGGGGAACAGAAATATGGAAAAATTGGGGAAGTTTTTAAAAAGGCTATTCAGTTTCACTTGGTTGTTTCAGCTGTTTTTGCGATCTTTTTAATATTTATGCCAAACCTTCTTATTCAAGGATTTTTATCAGACGAGGTCATGGGGGTTACAAGCAAAATAATCATAAAAGAAATTGAAATGGCCTTTATCTGGGTCTGGGTTTATTTGGTTTTGGATGGTTTAGTTTGGATTGTTATAGGTATTTTAACAGCGGCTGGGGATACCAAATTTGTTATGTTAATTAGTGCCGCAGGTGCCTGGTTATTTGCCGTTCTTCCAGTCTATATTTTTATTGTTATATTTAAACGTGAGGCCCATATCGTTTGGCAAATGACAGCCTTTTATGGATTTATGAATTTGATTTTCTTTTACTTGCGTTACCGCAGCGGAAAGTGGAAAGAAATAAAAATCAGATCAACCTAGTAGCCTAAATAAATATCGTATATTATTAACTTAAGTTATTTAAGGGAATTATAATGAAAAAAATTCAAGTCGGTATTTTATTCGGTGGGCAATCCGCAGAGCACGAAGTATCTTTGCAATCCGCAAAAAATGTAATTGAATCCATTGACCGGGAAAAATTTAACCCCGTTTTAATTGCGATTGATAAAACAGGGCGTTGGCACTTGACGGAAGAGTCAGATTTTTTATTAAACCCCAATAACCCAAAATTAATAAAATTGAATATGGCAACAGCAAAGCCCATTGCCATTCAACCCGGAGAACACCAAGAAAAGGCTGTAGAAACGAATTCAGGTGAAGCTTCAATTGGTAATTTGGATGTGATTTTCCCCATTTTGCATGGGCCACTGGGGGAAGATGGAACCGTCCAAGGTTTGATGCGCTTAATGGATGTTGCTTTTGTTGGGCCAAATGTTTTGGGATCTGCTGTTGGAATGGATAAAGATGTCACAAAAAGATTGGCCCTGGCATCCAGCATAGAAATTGCCCCTTTTGCCACTTTTCACAAGCATGAAATAACCCCAGAACTGATTTCAGAAGTTGGACAAAAACTTGGATACCCCCTGTTTATAAAGCCAGCAAATATGGGATCATCCGTTGGAATATCCAAAGCATCTAATGAAAAAGAACTTTTAAAAGCCGTTGATTTGGCTGTGAAATTTGACCGTAAGATTATTGTTGAAAAAGGCATCGTTGGACGTGAAATTGAGGTTGCTGTCCTTGGTAACGAAGATCCAAAAGCCTCTGTCCCTGGTGAAATCATTCCGCAAGATGGCTTTTATTCATATGAGGCAAAATATGTGGATGAAAAAGGGGCAAAGTTGCAGGCGCCTGCCGATTTGCCAGCGGAAAAAATTAAAGAAGTTCAAGAATTAGCTGTGGAAATATTCAGGGTATTGGAATGCGAAGGCATGGCCCGTGTGGACTTTTTCTTGCAAGACGATGGCACTTTTGTTTTTAATGAAATCAACACAATTCCAGGGTTTACAAACATCAGCATGTACCCGCGCCTTTGGGGATTAACAGGTATTTCGTATAAAGAATTAATTACCAAGCTGATTGAACTGGCGTTAGACCGTCAAAAACAAATCAAAAATCTTAAAACCGATTACGATCTTTAGAATTACTTCCGATCAAAGGCAATAACAGATTTGCGGTTTTCCTTCCAAGTTTTTGGGTTGTTACCCGTTTCATCCGGTTGATGATGGCTGAACCCAGCAGCATAAAGATGATCTGCACTGATCCCATTGGAAATAAAGTACTGAACAATACTAATGGCCCGGGCTGATGATAAAATCCAATTAGAAGAATAAGGCTTTTTGCGTTTTAATTTACGTTGGTCCGCATGCCCTTCAACTTTGATAATCCAGGGCGTATCGTCAGGTAATTGTGCCGTCACTTGTTTAATTGTGGTGGCAAATTTCTTTAATTTTTCTTTTGCTGATTTCGTTAAAGTGGTTGAAGCACTGTGGAAGAAAACTTCGTCCTTAAAGATAAATTTACCATCTTCAAGCATGATGTCAGAATTATCACCAATAGCCTGGCGAAGCGTTTCAAAAAAAGCATTGGCCTTTCTAAGTTCATTCAATTCATTTTGCACATCTGATGGAACCTGCTGAACCACCATCGTATCATTTTCAGAACGCGTCCCTTCAATTTCTTTATGCATTTCTTGCATTTCAACAGTCATCAACCTTAATTCTTCTTCCAAACGCACATTTTTGTGACGTTCTTTTTCTAACTGATTCATTAATACTTTCATTTTTGGAAGATTGGTTGCCTGACCCGTTAAGGCGCCGTCAAGAAAAATACGATCCACAACAAGAATGGATAACAGCAGCAATATGACAATCAATACACCAGCCAAAAAATTAACTGGAATATTCTTAAGACTTAAATTTTGTTTTGTTTGTGTTTTTGCCAATTTCAAAGCCCCGTTCTTATTTGAATTTAATTTGTTAATCATATCATAACTAAAAATACGGGTCCAGTAGGGATGAATTTACCCAAAAATTCCTAAACGAACTATTGCAAAAAGAACCTCAAAGAAAACTCCATTATTCAACAAGCCCCTAAAAGAAAACGCAGATAAAAATTAAAGGGAAACCGCATGCGTTATTTGCATACATATATAATTCATATTTTTCAGTAGATTAGTTGTGATTTATACGTTTTAGATGCAATTTTTAGCCGGTTTGAATTTCATGAGCCATGCGCAGACGTGTATTTTTTTATAAAAAATTCGATGTTTTCTGCTTAATTATTAGGCAATTTCTTATAAAAGGGGTGCAAATTAAAATCTTCCAATTGCCGTCATTATGCATAGGTACGTCAATATGTCGATAGTTGGGCCAAATTTAACGGGAAATGGAGTATGTCATTCTGAATTTAGCTTGTCCTGGACTCCGATCCAGAATCCAGAAGTCACGGGCAAGCGGAGTTATTGACAAACAAGTATAGATTGCCGCGCATCCTTTCCACCGTCGCGCTTCGCGCTTTGGCGAGACAAGTGGATGCTCGCAATGACGGAAGGAAGGACAAACAAGTATAGATTGCCGCACATCCTTTGGATACTCGCAATGACGGAATAAGTAATCCAATTATTGGCACCCAGAATGATAAAACTATCGTGCTTTTTTAATCGTTTTTTCCAAGATTTTAAAAGCCAATTCATTCCCAGTAATAACAGATCCATCATAAACAGGGTTGGCTTTTTTATCATAGGCCGAAATGTACCCGCCTGCTTCTTGAATAAGAATTAATCCAGAGGCAATATCCCAAGGGGTTAATCCTTCATGAAAAAATCCATCAAATCGCCCAGCGGCAACATAAGCCAAATTTAAACACGCAGATCCAGTTGTCCGGATGCCTGTGGATATTTCAGTTATGTCTTGGCAAACTTTTTTAAAGTCATTGTAATCTTGCTTGGGCTTATGGGGACGCCCCGTTGCAAACAAAAGATCCCCTGAATTCTGGCGGCCAGAAACGCGAAGGCGTTCATTGTTAACATAGGCCCCTATCCCCTCGGCAGCCCAAAACATATCATCATGAATAGGATCATAAATAATACCTGCAACAATCTTGCCACGCTTTTCGTGGGCAATGCTGACAGCAAAATGGGGAATACCATGTAGGAAGTTTGTCGTGCCATCCAAGGGGTCAACAATCCATTTATTTTCTGGATCTTTCCCTTCAATTTCCCCTGATTCTTCCATTAGAAAACAAAATTCAGGTCTGGCTTTTTCCAATTCTTCGCGAATAATATTTTCTGCATTTCTATCTGCACTTGTAACAAAATCCCCAGGCCCCTTTTTTGAAACCTGTAAACGTTCAACTTCTTTAAAATCTTTTAAAAGTTTTGATCCTGCTTTATACGCAGCAGCAACCATTACATTAATACTTGGTGATCTTGTTGTTAGGCGTCTTTGATACATTATTTTGCTTTCTCTACGTATGATCCATCAGCTGTATTTACAACAACTTTTGTGTCTGATTCAATATGCGGGGGAACCATAATTCTGCGACCATTTTCCAGTATTGCAGGCTTATAGGAAGACGAGGCTGTCTGACCTTTTACAACACCGTCGGCTTCAACAATATTCATAATAATTGTATCTGGCAATTCAACACTTATGGGGCTTCCTTCATGCATGCATATTTTAACAATCATGCCTTCTTGAAGGAAATCGGCAGGTTCCCCAACCATTTCTTTGTTAATTTCAACTTGGTCATACGTGCTTGTATCCATGAAAGTACAGTTGGTGCCATCTTCGAATAAAAATTGATGATCGGATTCATCAAAATAAACACGTTCAATATCTTCGCTGGAACGAAACCGTTCGTTTAATTTTGTGCCATCCAACAAGCCTTTTAATTCAGCTTGTACATAAGCACCCCCTTTGCCAGGTTGTGTATGTTGAATTTTAACGACAACCCATAACTTATCTTTATGTTTAAGGGTGTTTCCAGGGCGAATTGTATTGGCGTTTACTTTCATTTAAGAATTCCTTGTAAATTTCTAGGTATAACTTAGTCCTATGACTTATATATGTCTATCATTTTATTAAGCAAGTCCAAGGCTTCGTGGTGGGGGCGTTGGAAAGCATTTCGTCCAATGATGGATCCAAAACCTTTACCATCTTTGATGGCTTGGGTATCTTCAAGAACGGATTCAGTCCCTTTGGAAGACCCCCCGGAAAAGATAACAATACGACGTCCGTTAAAACAACATTTTCTGACATACTTAACGCGGTCTGCCAAGGTATCCAGTTTTATTTCTGCTGCTTTGATGGCTTCGCGGTCGGCATCATTTTCAATATGCCCAGTTGGTAATTTCACTTTGATAATATGGGCCCCAAGTAAGGCCGCCATGTGTGCGCCATAACTAACAATATCGATGGCTGTTTCGCCTTTTGTTGATATATTCCCGCGGGGGTATGACCATATAACTGTAAAAAGTCCAGCGGATTTGGCTTCTTGGGATAAATACTGAATTTGTTCCATCATTTCATAGGTATAGTCAGACCCTGGATAAATGGTAAATCCAATGCCAGCGCATCCAAGTCGAACCGCATCTTCAACGGATGCCGTGATGGCTTGGTGATAAATGGCTGAATCAATCAGGCTGTTTGCACTGTTCATTTTTAAAATGGTGGGAATTTGGCCGGCAAAAGTTTTGGCGCCTGCCTCCAATGCACCAAGGGGGGCGGCATAAGCAGATAAACCTGATTCAATGGCCAATTTGAAATGATAATGGGGATCATACGCATTAGGATTGCACGCAAAACTGCGGCTGGGTCCATGTTCAAATCCTTGATCAACAGGTAGGATAATAAGTTTTCCTGTTCCCGCCAGGGCCCCGTGCATTAAAACCTTTTCAAGGTTTTTCAGGGTTTCTTTGTTGTCACTTTCGTAGTTACCAAGAATTGATTTAACGGTTTGGGATATTTTCATTGAATTCCTTTTAACGGGCCGTTGCAAGACGTACTTTTTGGACGATTTTCGCAGAAAAGCTTATTTGCGATGCTCACGTACACTAAGTACGCTGTGCTTCTTAATTTTACTTTTCTTAATACTCGTCTCAAAAATTTCATCGTGCAAAAAGCCCTTTGTCATTTATTACATATATAATACCGTAGGAAGGCCTTAAATTGCAATTGCAAAGACGATAAAATAAAGGTATTTTTTTCAAGTAAGGATTAATTACACGATGAGATTTTTGAGGAGAATTTTTGAAAAAGTGAAATTTGGGACGCGCAGCATACATGAGGTATGTGAGCATCACAAATAAGTTTGACATTAAATTCACCCAAAAAGCACGTCTTGGGATAATTCGGTAAAGGATATGAGGACAGTATGACCATAAGCACCGCAGAAATACGTAAAATTTTCTTAAACTATTTCAAAGAAAATGGGCACGAAGTTGTCGCGTCAAGCCCGTTGGTGCCCCATAATGATCCAACCTTAATGTTTACAAATGCCGGGATGAATCAATTCAAGAATGTTTTTACAGGTCTTGAAACCCGTCCTTATAAACGTGCAGCGACCTCGCAAAAATGTATTCGCGCTGGGGGAAAGCATAATGACCTTGAAAATGTTGGCTATACCGCGCGTCATCATACGTTCTTTGAAATGCTGGGGAACTTTTCCTTTGGGGATTATTTTAAAGAACATGCCATTGAATTTGCCTGGAATTTAATGACAAAACAATACGGCCTGCCGAAAGAAAAACTGTGCGTTACCGTTTTTCATGAAGATGATGAAGCCGTTGCTTTGTGGAAAAAAATTGCTGGGTTTTCAGACGATAAAATCATTCGTATCGCCACATCTGACAACTTTTGGTCAATGGGGGATACAGGGCCTTGCGGACCTTGTTCAGAAATTTTTTATGATCATGGGGCGCATATTCCAGGGGGCCCTCCGGGATCACCTGATGAAGACGGCGACCGTTTTGTTGAAATCTGGAATTTGGTTTTCATGCAATATGAAAAAATGCCAGACGGCAATAGGGTGAATTTGCCCAACCCTTGTATTGATACGGGGATGGGAATTGAACGCTTGTCAGCCATTTTGCAAGGTGTGCACAATAACTATGATACAGATATTTTCCAAGATATTATTATGGCAACAGCGGATAAAGCCAAGGCTGATCCAAAAAGTGATCAAATTACATCTTTGCGTGTGATTGCCGATCACCTACGTTCTTGCAGTTTTTTGGTGGCAGATGGGGTTTTACCTTCCAATGAAGGACGCGGATATGTGTTGCGTCGCATTATGCGCCGTGCCATGCGTCATGCCCATATATTGGGATGTAAAGATGCGTTGATGTGGCAACTGGTTCCAACATTACTTGAAAAAATGGGGACAGCATATCCAGAACTTGGCCGCGCCGAAGAACTGATTAAAGTAACATTGAAAACAGAAGAAGAACGTTTCCAAAAAACATTGGGCACGGGGATGCGTTTGCTGGAACAAGAATCCACAAAAGTTGCAGATAAAGGAATCTTGGCCGGGGATGTTGCGTTTAAATTGTATGATACTTATGGCTTTCCTTTGGATTTAACCCAAGATATTTTGCGTAACGAAAATAAGTTAGTTGATATGGAAGGCTTTGCAGAATGCATGAAAGCACAACGTGCCGCCGCCCGTGCATCATGGTCTGGTTCTGGGGAACAAAAAGATGATGATCTTTGGTTTGATATTCGCGAAAAAGTTGGCGCAACTGATTTCTTGGGATACCAAACAGAATCTGCCGAAGGGCAAACGGTGGCGTTGGTTCAAAATGGAAAACAAGTAATTGAGGCAGCATCAGGTGATGTTTTTGTTGTGACAAACCAAACCCCATTTTATGGTGAATCTGGGGGCCAAATGGGGGATGCGGGTGTCTTAATTTCAGATAATGCAAAATTGGAAGTCACAGATACTTTGAAAGTTGTTGGAAATTTACATGTGCATAAGGCAACCCTTTTAAAGGGGACTTTGAAATCTGGGGATGCTTTGCAAATGTATGTGGAAGGGGATCGCCGCCGTAAATTGCGGGCAAATCACTCTGCCACCCATATATTGCACGAAGCCTTGCGCCGCCGTTTGGGTAAAAGCGTGACACAAAAGGGATCATTGGTTAGTCCAGACCGTCTGCGTTTTGACTTTAGTTACCCAAGTGCTTTGACAGAAGAAGATTTACGTATTGTTGAAAAAGATGTGAACCATCAAATTCGCATGAATAATGAAGTTATGACAAAAGTAATGCATCCAGATGACGCGGTGAAAGCTGGGGCAATGGCCTTGTTTGGGGAAAAATATGGCGACGAAGTGCGCGTTGTTTCCATGGGGGCACCGGAAGAAGAAAAAGTATTTTCCACAGAACTTTGTGGGGGCACGCACGTTGCCAGGCTGGGTGATATTGGATTCTTTAAAATTGTTGGTGAAAGTTCTGTATCATCAGGGGTCAGGCGTATCGAGGCCGTTACCCGCGAAGCAGCAGAAAACTTGGCAGCAGAAAATCAAGATATTTTAAATAATTTGGCCCGTGTTTTAAAAGTAAGCCCGGGGCAGGTAAAATCCCGTGTGGAATCTTTGATTGAAGATCGTAAAAAATTGGAAAAAGAATTAAAGTCTGCCCGACACCAAGCATTTTCCACCGGTAAATCTGATGCAGATGATATCGAAGAAATTGCAGGAACAAAAGTATATGCCAAAGCATTAAAAGGGGTGCCTGCCAAAGATTTACGCCCGATGGTGGATGCGTTGAAAAAGAAATTGGGGTCTGCTGTTATTCTTTTGATTGCTGAAAATGAAGATAAAGTTGCAGCAACAGTTGGGGTGACAGAAGATTTATTGGATCGCTTTGATGCCAAAAAATTAATTACAGTTGTGAGTGAATCGCTTGGAAGCCAAGGTGGCGGTGGCCGTCCAGATATGGCCCAGTGTGGTGGAAATGATGTAACTGCAACCGCAGCTGCAATCACATCATTTAAGAAATGTTTTTAAGTCCTTAGGGTATTTGCAAAGCTTGAACTGTTTTCATCCAGTATTTGTTTCTTGAACACCAATCCCAAGTGGTGCATACGACGTTATTTCCAACGGCAAGATCGGCACAGGCTTTGGTGAATTTGAACTTAATACCACTCATTTTCTGTGCATCGATATGGCTTCCACGGGCCAGCCATTTTTTGACTTTTTCAATCCCCCGTATTAAGGAAATATGTGGATTGGCTGGAAGAATTTCATTCAATTTTTGCCCTGAATGATCAGGACTGATGACTAAAACCCCAAAATTTCCAAAATCAGGAGAATAAGCATCAGTTGAAAACTCAACTGTACTCATTCTAGAGAGATATTCACAAAGTTTAGGTTTAATTTCATTTGTTATCATCGGGCCTCGCGCGGGACCTGCCGGCGGAAGGGCCCCTGACAAAGTTATGGCATTTAACGTTAAGTGGTAATTTGCAGGGTCTACTAAGGCCGCCAATATTTTATCATCATCAGATATGATGGCCCCCCGGATATCTGACGCTGTATTACTATCTACAACAGCCCGAGTATATAAATTGGCACCTGCCCCTTGGGATTCAGTACTAAGAAGTTGTACAAATAAAAGTGTGAATAATATTTTTAATTTCATGATACCTACCTATTTTTTATTTGATAATACTTTAAGTAAAAATAAAAAGATAGATACTTTTGCCACCCCCATATTTGCGATATGATGCAGGAATGAAGATAAATTCAAAAAATTTACCTTATATATCCATTGGGATTTTATTTTTTCTATCCACAATTATTTTGTGGCCAGGGGTTATGCGTCCTGATAGTGTGACGCAATTTCAACAAGCGCTGCAGGGAAATTATTCAGATCATCATCCCCCTTTGATGGCTTTTTATTGGGGTATTTTAAATGCCATATACCCTGGGTCGGGTCTTTTATTAACAACACAAATGTTATTATTATGGGGGGCATCCTTCCTTTTTGTGCGAATTTTCAAAGAATCTAAATTAAAATGGTATTACGTTTTTGTCCCACTGTGGCCGCCCATTTTTGGCTATGCTTTTTTTATTCTTAAAGACGTTGGTTTTACTTTATGCTTTTTAATGTCAGTTGCAATTCTGGTTTATTATGATGTCAAAAAAATAAAGATCCCGAACAGGATTAACATGATTTTGTTTATCCTTTTGTTTTATGGAACGGCTGTTAAATTTCAGGCGAAATTTATCCTGCCTTTTGTTGTTTTGTGGTGGGTTATTTTGCAAAATAATAAAAATATATTTCAAGGAATATTAAAGTTTGTTTTGGTAGGGGCCTTGTTTTTTATTTCCATTTCTGGGTTTGAAAGGTATTTGAATACGAAACAAGAACATACTTGGCAATATGTAAAGTTGTATGATTTGGCAGGTATCAGTTTGGATGTTAATAAAAATATTATTCCCCAAAGCCATATTGGAATTCCAGATTTTACCTTGGAAAAATTGCGCAAAGTATATGAAACCGATCGGGTCGACAGTATGGTTTTTGTGGGCAATCCGACGTTATTAAAACGGGGGGCAAATGATAAAGAACGTCAAGATTTGATGTCTATCTGGTATAAATCTTTATGGAATCATCCCTTGTCATATCTAAAACACCGGCTTGCAATTTTCAAACACCAGGTTAGTAAAAGCATGGCGAAACCCAAAGATGAAATTTTAAGTTATCGGGAGGGAGTTACAAATTCTGTTTTACAAATCCTTGATTTTTCTGAAAAATTTAAGATCATGGATCTGGCGCGCTTGCTGACATCTTTTGTTTTATATCTGCCAATTTTATTGTTTTATATTTTTTATGGGGCCATTCAATATAGAAAGTCGCCTTATGCCCGGCCTTTGTTAATGATGAATTTGGCAGGGGGGGCATTGATTGCAACTTTGTTTATTTTCTCAATGGCATCCGATGCACGTTATATATATTTTACTTCCTGCATGCTGCATTTTTCCCATCCGCTGGCTTATATGACTTGGAAAAATCGGTTTAGGAAATAGCAGCCACCGAAGCATAATTTGATTGTTTATCAGACCCTTTTTCATGATCAAGATTATAAATAGAATCACAATATTCTTTTGCAATATCAACATTATGGGTAATTAGAATGATGGATTTTCCCTTGGCTGTCAGGGATTTTAAATAACGTAAAATTTTATGCTGATTCGTTTTATGAAGGTTTGATAAAATTTCATCCCCAAAAATATAATCTGGATTTGATATAAGGCCGCGCGCAATATAAACAATGGATTTTTCCCCAGACGATAACGTGGAAATTTCCCTATCTTTGAATTGAATTAAACCCAAATCAGACATGATATTATTGACCTTTGTTTGTTTTGATGTTTCAGATTCTTTTGAATTAATAAGGCCCAATTTAATAATATCTTCGACATACAAATCCCAGTGACATATGGAATCTGAAGGAATATAACTTCTTAACTTTGCCAACCGTTTTGAAGAAATATCAAAAACATTTTTGTTAAAGAAATAAACAGTGCCATTGGTGGGTTTTTGCAGACCAGAAAGAATGCGAATTAAGGTTGTTTTACCCGTGCCATTCTGGCCCGTTATTCCAATAAATTTACCTGCTGAAAACTGACCACTAAGATTCTTTATTACAGTGGAATTATTGAATGTCATTTCGATATTATTAAATTCCAGCATATTTTTTCCTATATTTAAAAATCAAGTGTATAAAAAATGGGGCCCCAATTAAGGCTGTTACAACCCCCAATTTCAGTTCTGTGTGCCACAACGGTAACCTGGTTAATATATCTGCAATTAACACAATTATGCCCCCCCCAAGCATGGACGGTATCAAAAGGTTACTGGGTTTTTGTCCAATCCACAACCTAAGCATATGGGGGACAATAAGACCAACAAAACCAATAACGCCGGAAATGGAGACAGAGGCTCCCACACACAAAGCCACCCCAATTATTATTTTTTGATACAGGGATTTTGTTGAATATCCCATGCTTTGTGCTGTTTCTTCCCCTAAGGATAGCGCATCCAAACCATGGCGTGTGTACCACAAAACACCCCAACCCAATAAGATAAATGGAAGGCATAATTTTACATGATCCATGTCACGTCCTTCTATTGATCCCAGTAACCAAAAAATAATTTCCAGGGCAGAATATGGATTTTTGGATAAATTCAAAACAACTGATGTAATTGAACTGGTCAAACTGTTAATCGCGATACCTACCAAAATGACGGTATAAATATTAAAATATTTTTTTAAAACAAAATATAAAATGGATGCCGTTAATATTGATCCGATCATTCCTGAAATAGGAATCAAATAAGGGAAATATAAACCCAAGCCTGAACTGATACAAAGGACTGCACCCAGGGCAGCACCTGATGAAATACCAACGATACCAGATTCGGCAAGGGGATTGCGTAAAAACCCTTGCAGCACTGCCCCGGATAATCCAAGGCTTCCCCCAACCAGTAGGGCCAGAAGTGTTCTTGGTAGACGTAATTCATTTAATATAATAAAGCCAATTTCTTTTTTTTCGGGATTCAAATATAAAGAAAAAATATTAATTTTCCCGATGAATAAAGACGCCAAAAATCCAAAACAGGTCAAAGAAAAAAGGGTTAGTGTTATGGTGCGCACATTATTTTTTGGCATCTGCAAAAACCTTTACTAAATCAATGAATGCTTTTGGACAGGCACATACAGTGTAACTTTGGGAAATTGGAATAACAACTGCTTGTGTTACTTTTTCATACTTATGGTATCCCCCGGAAATGAATTTTTTGGAAAGGGTTCCGGCTGTAAAAATATAATCAGGGTTTTGAACAATAATTGTTTCAATATCATTATATTGCCACCCTTTATAACGATTTATATTTTTAAATCCGGCCAAAGACAGTGCATTATTAACCAGGGTTTGTTGTCCTGGACTTGATCCGGCTGTTCCGATATAAAGGGCTGTTTTTTTTGGGGTTTTTATATCCTTAACTGATTGTAATTTCATAATAATTTCATTATCACCGTGGGTAAGGTCTTTTATCTTTTCGGCCCACAATATAAGCTGGTTAAGGGTTGTTATGGTCGGAATGATAACCACCTTTATACCATTTTTTTCCAAAATCTTTTTTATAGATCCCCCCATATGATCTGTTGCAATAACAGTTTTTATATCTCTTGATATAAGGTTTTCAATTGAAGGAATATCAACGGCATAGCCCTTTGCTTTTTCATGATAGTATGAAATTGAAGAATCTTTTGATAAAGGCGTTAAAAATGCAACCTGTTCTGGCTTTGCAAAAGTCATTAGCCACTGATCCGCACATAAATCAAAACTGGCAATTTTCGCAAGGGAAAAATTTGATATAATCAGTAAATTAAAAAGTAAGAATCGTACCAATATATACCTCCCTTCTTGGGGATCTAAATCCTTCAACAGCTGTATTTTTTTCATCAAAAATATTGTTCATTTTTAAATATATTTGTGCAGCCTTGCTTAAGTGTTTTGTCAAATTGAAATCAAAAATTGTGTAATTATTCAACACAACTTCTTGGCCATATAAGGATGATTTTCGGTTGCTTATCCAACGCGCAGATACTTGGCTGTCTATATCATCTTTAATATCCCAATTAAGGATACCATTTATTTTATGACGTGGAATGCTGGATGCAACACCTGTTTGGCCTTGGTCAAAATTTGTTAATGTATACCCAACAGAAAAATCAATACCCTGACCAAGGTTTATAATTTGGTTAAAATCAATGCCATTAATGCGGGTTGTCCCCCCGACATTTCGTGATTTGTATTTTCCATTTCTTTGTTGTTCGCCAACAATAAAATTCTTTGTTTTTGATTGATAAAAACTAAGGTGAATTTCATAATTTTCGGTAATGTGTGTTTTGATTCCGGTTTCAATTGATGCAGATTTTTCTGGATTTAAATTTTGATTGGGTTCTGTGAAACTGCTTTCATAATAAAGGTCATATAAGTTCGGTGGGGTGAAACCTGTACGGTAAGATAAGAAAACTGTTGATTTTTCATGATGATAACTGACTCCTGATGAATAAGTCTGGTGATTATCATACAATTTATGATGATCATTGCGTGCCCCAAGATCTATGGATAAATTCTGTAAAATCATATAGTTATACAATATAGATGTTCCAATATTTCTGATTTCTTTATTAAAATGGCCATCTTGTTTTAACCTGTCGTGACTTCCTGACGCCTGAAAATGAATATCTGAATTTTTAATCCCGTGATAGGCAAAATTATAAGTGCCATAATGTTTTGTATGGTCATTGAATGAATTGCCTGGATTATTTGAAAAATCATTAAAGCGTGCCATCAAAAGTTCGTGGTGACAGGTATAATTTTTTGAATCGCCCGTTAGTTTTGTCCCGATTAAAGTGATATTTCGACGTTTATTATCTTGGGGATTTGGTGGAATATTTGTTGTTGTGGCATCATACTTTAAATTTGCTTCAGCCCCTTTTATAAAAACGGAAAGATCTGCTTTTCGGAAGCTGTGGTTTAAATACGCACCACCGCCACCATTTGATGTCTTGCCTTTTTCCCCTGCCATGCGTGTGTTTTCATATACAGGCAACCCATCTGTTCTGTAACCTTCTGTATATACTGTATAATTTCCAGAATTATAGACTTTGTCCAATCCAGCATATCCATTTAATGTATTAAAGGATCCCCCTTCAGCCTGAATAACTTTTTGGTTTTTGACCGCTTGGTGGCTTGTTAATTCGATCACACCCCCTGTTGCATTGGCCCCATATAAAACGGATGAAGACCCAGGTATAATCTTTATAGAATCAATAGATTTTGATTGCAAAATAGAAAAATCAAACATCCCACTGGAAGATCCATTTATGGGAACGCCATCCAATAAAACAAGGGTATGTCTTGAAGGAAGTCCGCGAAAACTTACAGTGGAAAGTTGCCCATTAAACCCCGTTTGTTTGACATAAGCAGAAGAATTTTGTTGAATGGTTTGGCTTAAAAATGTTTTTTTCTTAATTTCTTTTTTCTTAATAACTTTAATATTTTTATAACTGGTAGGCACAGATTTTGGATGCACAACAACATGGGCTTGTGTTGGCACAGAAAAAAGTGCAGCCATGGCGAAAGCTATGAAATAAATAGCCACCATCATTATCCTTTGGTTTTTTAAAGTAATATATATGTTTTCTTAGACCCCCTCCGGATCTATGGAATTATTAAAAGACGGCAGGTCTCCTGACTTATAGGTATAATTATGGTTGCCAAGCCTTCCCAGGAATTAACCCAGTGGCCAGTGATTTAGATGACAACGCAGCCTATTTACAGTTGCGGGGGCAGTTATGGATTTTCACCACATTCCCTTTTAATATAGATAAACCATCTTTTAAGTAATAATGAAGAATTTATATAGAAATGCAAGATTATTTTCAACCAGAAAGTAATTTTTATATTCCATTTTAATTATAGGACTGTGGTTGTTATGGGTCGTTTTTGTATGATATATTTGTAAATTATAAGTGGAACAATGCGGAATACAAAATCTTTTATATATGCCTTGGCAGGGCACTTATTCATTCATTATGAAAACACCTTACTGGCTTTCATTGGCCCGCTTATTGCCTATAAACTTTTTCCTGAAAATGACCATAGTATTTTTAATATTTATTTTGCGATTGCGGCTGGATATTGGCTTAGGCCTTTTGGTGCCATATTCTTTTCATGGATTGGGGATCGTTTTGGTAGGCGGCCTGCATTGTTATCAGGTTATATGCTTTTGATTGTGCCAGCAGTTATTGTTGGGTTGTTGCCGGAATACAAATATTTTGGATACATTACATCCATTATTGTTATCGCTAGTAGGGTTATTCAGGGTATCAGTATCGAAGGGGTTTTTTATGGTAACATCACTTTTGTGGGTGAAACCAGTTCCCCGTCCCAACGAAATTTAAACACAGGTCTTATTCTTTCTGTTGGTTTTGTAGGGGCCTTAATAGGTACACTTTTAAGCATTGTATTCCTTCACGAAAGTATTATTGATTGGGGATGGCGTGTGCCCTTTATATTTGGGGGTGTTTATGGTGTGGTGCTGTTTGCTTTCAAAAATCACATTGTTGAATCAAAAACGTGGGAAAAATCTGATCATACTTCTCATAAATTTCCTTTTATTGACACGATTAAAGAATACCCCTTAAATGTTTTTACAGTGTTTGTTTATGGGATGACACTTTTGGTTCCCTTTTATATTGCAGTCAGTTGGCTTCCCCCATTTTTGAAACAATTTTATTCTGTTTCCAATTCTTTTAATCTGGCTATTACTTCAATTTCAAGCATCTTGTCTGGAGGGTCAATTATTTTCTTTTCTTGGATTTCTACACATTTGGGGATTAAGCGTCTTATATATATTGGAAGTTTTTTGGGAATTTGTTTAAGTGTTTTATTTTATTTTTTACCCGTCATAGATAGTTTAGGATTTTTTGTAACCTTTCAATTGTTAACAGCCTTTGTTATTGGAATATCAATTGGGCCTGTATTTATTTTCATTCAAACCTTGTTTCCAGCAGAATATAAATATTCTGGCTTTGCTGTACCGTCTTCCCTTGGGCAAGCCATTTTAATTGGATCCACCCCCTTAATTGCATCAACCTTAACGATACAATATGGGATGCAATCGGTTGCGTTCTTTTTGGCTATTACATCCTTAATGACAATATTTGTGACTTACCTTGCGAAAGGCATAAAAAAAGGGGCTTAAAAAGCCCCTTTGATCTTTATACTGAAACCTTATAGGTTTGCGGCATTTTTTTCTAAATAAGTTGCAACACCTTCAGATGTGGCTTTCATACCATCATTACCTTTGTTCCAACCGGCAGGGCATACTTCGCCATGTTCTTCATGGAATTTCAAGGCATCAACCATGCGGATGGCTTCATCAACGTTACGTCCCAATGGCAAGTCATTAACGATTTGATGGCGCACAACACCTTTTTCATCAATTAAAAATGTTCCACGGAAGGCAACAGATTCATCAACCAAAACATCATAATCACGGGCGATTTGTTTTGTTAAGTCAGCCACCATTGGAAATTGAATGTTCCCAATACCGCCTTTTTCAACAGGTGTATTCTTCCATGCAAGATGGGTAAAGTGGGAATCAACACTTACGGCAATAACTTCAACATCACGTGCGTGAAAATCTTTCAAGCGATTGGCAAAAGCAATAATTTCAGAAGGGCACACAAAGGTGAAATCTAATGGGTAAAAGAAAATAACACCAATACGGCCATTTAAATATGATTTTAAATTAAAGGCTTCGTTAATTGTATTATCTGGCATTACAGCAGGGGCTGTGAAATCAGGGGCAATTTTTCCAACAAGTACACTCATTGTCGTCTCCTTATAAAGTTAAGGGCGAATTCATCATTCGCCCAGTTAATATCTGTTACTGTATAAGGTAAGCCAATTAATCAAAATTGCAAGTATGTTTTTTATTCACTAAATTCTGCGATTAATTTGTCAAGTTCGTCTGCTGGTAAAAGATCATCATCTTCAGATTCTTCATCATCATATTCTTCTTCTTCTTCGTCAATATCAGTCTCTTCTATTTTTTCAACACCAGCTTTGTCGAATTCTATGGCTTGTTCTGCAAGTACTGACATGTTGTATTTATAAACTTCTCCAACATCATTGGCTGTTTTTCCAGTCCCATATTCACTGAAAAGATTCAAGCACTGTTCAACAAGTATTCTGTCTTTTTTCGTAACTCTGTCTTTTTTTGTAACATAGATACGGTTTTTTGTTTTATTCATTTTGTTTAAGGCTTTTGTTGTATTTTTCTTAAAATCGCCTTCTTCGCGGGCAATGTTGTCATAAGCGCCACAATAAAAAGCCCCATAATCTTCAGCCGGACAGTTTTGTTGACACCAGTATAGCAATGTATTTTCGGGGGATGTACCGTCATGAATGACTTGTTTGGTAAAGGTCAATCCTGCCTGTTGTCCATGTTGTAAAGTGCTACAGTTTTTGGCACAGGATCTGATTGGCATAAAAGAATACCAGGCGCTTTTGGATTTTGCAGGTGTGCCAAGTTTTCTTTCTTCTGCTGTTTGTTTTTGAAAGTCTTTAAATATTTCTTTTTTAGAAACTTCTAAATTGTTTCCAAAACGTTTGTCTGTATAACCTTCAAGTTTGGATAGCATGTCTTTATATTTTGAAACCAATGCCTTTAAAAGGCTTTCGCCTACTTTTTTATGGCGATCATTACTATGATTCAGGTATTTTTTAATAAAAGGTTGTTGTTTGGCGATTGCTTCAAATTCATCGGTATGAACATTTGGCAATAATTCACCCCCTAAGAAAGAACTTTTTCTATTTTGGCTTGTGCTTTCTCCATAGGCTGGAATATTTGTCAAAAGCTCAATTGAAAGATTTTGTACAAAATCGGAATATTTTAATTTAATAGGAAGTTCTGGTATTAAGTTAGATAAGGTTGAATCTATGTCTGCAGATTTTTCCAGGTTTTTGCGGTCTGTATAGTAAATGCCAGTTGCGATTAATGTATACCACATATTTTTTGTTGCAGAAAATCGGCAAGAGTTTGCGCAACTTAAAAACAGATCATCCCCACTTGGATCCCCCCCTGCTTCTAAAATTTTTGGTGCAGCTTTCTGTGCTAGGGCTGACGTACAAGTAAAAAGGCAAGTTTGACCAAAACCAAGGGCAAAGGTTTTTGATGCGATGAAACAAAGGCAAACGACCAATACAAATTTTTTCATGAACTAAAGCTCCCTAAATATACTTATTGATCAATAATACAACAGGAATTTAAGAAGTGCAACAATTCCAATGCAATGAAAGGAAAAGGCATCTTTTCATTTAAGTTAAGTCATAGTATGGTTTAATTAAGTGTAAACAAATATTAGGGGAAAATAATGTTAAGCTTTTGGAATATTTTATTAATACTATTAATTATATTAATTATTTTTGGTGCAGGAAAATTGCCAAAAGTGATGAAAGACCTTGGAAAAGGGGTTAACCAATTTAAAAAGGGCATGGATGAAGAAGCCAAAGAAGTTAAAAAAACAGTTAAAAAGGCTTTGCCTACAAAAACAGCTGTAAAGAAAAAGGCAACGGCTGCGAAGACAACTGTTAAAAAGAAAGCAACAACAGCAAAAAAGACAGCAGCAAAGAAAACCACAGCTGCGAAAAAGACAGTGGCTAAGAAAAAGCCTGCTGCTAAGAAATAATGTTTGACGTTGGTTTTTATGAATTATTGGTTGTGGCTTTAATTGCTTTGCTTGTTTTTGGCCCAAAAGAACTGGCAACTGTCATGTTTAAAATGGGAAAATTCACAAAAAAAGTGAAAGATTTTCAGGCCTCTTTCAAAGCCGATAACCAAAAAATATTTGACCAACTAGAACTGGAAGATTTTGAAGAAACAGCAAAAACAAAGGCTGCCAAAAAAGAGCCTTTAACGGGTTTATCAGATCATGATAAAAAGTAATTCCCAACCCATCCTTGGACATTTATCAGAATTAAAAAACCGGGTTATAAAAGTTGTCCTTTTGTTTTTTTTGGTATTTGGAATTTGTTACTTAATTTCAGATCATTTGTTTTTGTGGCTGGCAGATCCTTTAAATAAAAGCCTTAAAGATATTGGAATTGAAAATCCAAGCCTTGTTTACACGCACTTGGCCGAAGCCTTTTTAACTTATATTAAAGTATCTTTTTTTGCAGCACTGATGATTACCTTTCCTTTTTTGGAAGTGCAAGCCTGGTTGTTTTTAAAACCTGGCCTGCATAAAAATGAACAAAAATTTACTTTTATGATTTTTATTATGGCCCCTGTGTTTTTTATCTTAGGCGCGGCGCTTGCATATTATTATGTGTTTCCTTTAACGTGGAAATTTTTGGTGGGGTTTAGCATTCCAGAATCGCAAAATATTTCCATTCATTTGATGACAAAAATGGAAGATTATTTTGACCTTGCAACAAAGTTAATGTTTGCCTTTGGGTTATGTTTTCAACTGCCCTTAATTCTTATTATTTTGGCAAAACTTAATGTGGTTTCAGTTGATGCTTTGATTCGTAATCGTAAATTTGTTGTTGTGGGAATTTTTATTGTTGCAGCATTTCTAACGCCACCAGATGTAATCAGCCAGATTGCCCTGGCCATTCCCTTGCTTTTGTTGTATGAATTATCCATTATTGTAATTAAGAAATTGACGTAAGAATATAGAGGACCCTATGCACGATATTCGTTGGATTCGCGAAAACCCAAAAGACTTTGATGCGGCACTAAAACGCAGGGGTTTAGATTTACAATCTTCTGTCATTCTTAAGTTAGATGAAGATTACAGAAATTGCCTAACCCAAATTCAAGAATTACAGCAAGAACGCAATGACGTTGCCAAGCAAATGGGTATGCTGAAAAAGGAAGGCAAAGATGCCACCGACCTGGTTGAAAAAGGGGCAAGAATAAAAGAGGCCTTACCAAAACTTGAAACAGAATCAAACGATCTGAAAGATCAATTAAAGGAATTTTTGGTATCCCTTCCCAATGTTTTGGCAACAGATGTGCCAGATGGAATGGACGAAACAGACAATCAAGAAATCAGAACGCATTTGACCCCCACACAGTTTTCTTTTACCCCCAAAAGTCATTTTGAATTGGGGGAAGCCATGGGGTTGATGGATTTTGAAACAGCTGCCAAAATTACAGGCAGTCGTTTTGTTGTTTTGAAAGGAGCCCTAACCCGATTGGAACGTGCGTTGGCCCAATTCATGATTGACACCCATACAGAAAAATTTGGATACACAGAAATTTCCACACCGTTATTGGTGAATGATAATTCAATGTTTGGCACAGGACAGTTGCCAAAATTTTCTGAAGATTCTTTCAAAACAACAGATGGATATTGGTTAATTCCCACGGCCGAAGTTTCCGTGACAAATACAGCAGCAGGCGAAATGATTTCAGAAGATAAATTGCCTTTAAGGTATGTTTGTTATTCCCCGTGTTTTAGATCTGAAGCAGGGTCAGCAGGACGCGATACACGTGGGATGTTGCGCCAACATCAATTTTATAAAGTTGAACTGGTTAGCATGACACATCCAGAAAAATCATCTGAAGAACATGAACGTATGACCGGTGCCGCCGAAGAAATTTTAAAGCAACTTAAAATTCCTTTTAGAACAATGAAATTATGTGCTGGTGATACAGGATTTGGGGCCCAAAAAACTTATGACTTGGAAGCATGGTTACCAGGCCAAGATGCGTACCGTGAAATTTCAAGTTGTTCGGTTTGTGGTGATTTTCAAGCCCGTCGAATGAATGCACGATTCAGGCCAAATCAACCAGAAAAAGCAAAACCCCAATTCATTCATACATTGAATGGATCTGGATTGGCTGTGGGCCGAACGTTAATTGCCGTTATGGAAAATTATCAAACAGCAGAAGGCAGGGTTGTCATCCCTGATGTATTGCGTCACTATATGAATAATGCAAGGGAAATTACAAAAGATGGAAAACTCCAATAATTTAAGAATTCTTATATCAAATGATGATGGTATTCATGCACCAGGCATTAAAATTTTGGAAAAAATCGCCCGGGAATTAACGGATGATGTGTGGATTGTTGCCCCAGATCAAGAACAAAGCGGGGCGGCACATTCTTTGACATTAAATCACCCATTGCGTGCCAAAAAACTTAAAGATAAAAAATTTGCTGTTTATGGCACTCCAACTGATTGTGTTTTGATGGCAGTTGAAGAATTAATGGAAGGAAAAAAACCGGATCTTGTTTTGTCTGGCATCAACAATGGGGCAAATCTTGGGGATGATATTACATATTCAGGAACGGTTGCCGCAGCAATTGAGGCAACTTTAATGAAAATTCCAGCCATTGCCTTAAGCCTTAATAATAAGATATCTGAACCCAATAAATGGCAAACAGCCGAAGATCATGCCCCCGCCCTTATTAAAAAATTAATTGAATTGGGGTGGCCAAAAGATGTTCTTATTAATGTAAATTTTCCAGATGTTGAATCTAAAAAAATTAAGGGCGTTAGGGTTTGTAAAATGGGATTCCGCCTACCTTATAAATCAATTATTAAATCACTGGATCCAAGGGGTAATCCTTATTACTGGTTTGGGGCGATCCCAGATCATTTAGAAAGTGAAAAAGAAACTGATTTATCAGTCATCAATGAAAATATGATTTCAATTACCCCCTTACATTTAGACATGACCCACACCAAAACCTTAAGCCAATTACAAAAGCATTTTGATTAATGATTCGGGTTTTTGTATCTATTGTTTTTTTGTTAGGATCTTGTACCCAAGGGCCACCTAAGGCCCCTTATGCGGTGGCAAATATTACCCTGGATGAAGTTATTTTACCAACCTTAATCATTGCAACCAAGGATGGTATTAAAGAAATTAAACCTGCTGTTTGGAATGAAAAATCCCGCACCTTTACAAAAGGAACGGACTTAAATATTACAGCAGAAAAAAATGATACGATTTATAAAGTTTCCAGAAAATATCATGTGCCCATTAAAACAATTATTGAATCCAATAATTTAAAAGCCCCGTTTACGTTAAGTGAAAATGAAAAACTTTCGCTGGGCAGTCCAAAAGTTCATATTGTGAAAAAAGGGGAAACAATTAATTCAATAGCAGATCTTCACAAGACGGATGCGACAGCCTTGGTTAAATTAAACAAATTAAAATATCCGTATGTTATCAAAGTTGGACAGCAACTGTTACTTCCAAGTGAGGTTTTGTACTTACCACCAAAAGACAATTTTATTACGGTTAAAGAAGTTCCAAAGCAACCCATTAAAAAACAAACGTTTAAGAAAAAGACAGTTAAAAAAGCAAAAGAAAAAGTTGTTTACGATAAACCAAACGGAAGAACATCATCGATTTTCTTGCGCCCCGTGAAAGGTAAAATAATATCGCATTACGGTATTAAAAAAGGTGGATTACAAAACGATGGGATTAACATTGCGGCAAAAGCAGGCACCCCCGTTAAGTCTGCTGAAAATGGTGTGGTTGTGTATGTTGGTGATGAAATTGAAAGCTTTGGTAATATGATATTAATTAAGCATAGTGGTGGTTGGGTATCGGCTTATGGACACTTAGGAAAAACAAGTGTTAAAAAAGGTGAACATGTGGTGCGTGGCAAGACAATAGGATCTGTCGGATCCACCGGATTTGTTAAAATACCACAATTACACTTTGAACTGCGCAAGGGTCGCAAACCTGTGAACCCTGGCCAACACATGACAAGATAGGTGATGGAATGAATAAGAAAATTTTTGATTTTATTAAAACTGCCGGGGATGATGCACATGTCATAAAAAGAAGTACAAAATTTTACCTGTCCATATTTAAAAATAATAAAATGGGGGAATGGTTTCCCAGTTGGAACTGGGCGTGCTTTTTTGCCTCTTTTATTGGTTTGGATTTTGCTTGGCTTTTTTATCGTAAAATGTATTTTTATGGCATTTTAATTGGTCTGTTTGGCGTCACGTTTTTCGAATTAATTCGTGTGAAATTGGGCCTGTTTTTAATTGCAGGTTTTGGGCTTGTAATTGGTAAAATTGTCATGTGGATGTTAAAAATTATGTGGGTGTTTACCTTCACCGTTTATGGAAATTCTTTGTATGGAAAACATATAAACCAACAGTTAGAAAAAGGTAAAACACAACAAAGTGGAACAGATCCGTATACGCCTTTAATTATCACTTTTTTAGTGTACACAATTGGAACCTATGCCATAATGAAGCTTATGCAAGGTAATGCAAATGGAGGCAGTGTCCAAGAATTAATGGACCAGTTGGTAAAGAAAAATGCAGGCTAAGTTAAACAAATTTTTTCAAAGTGAAGCAAAATCAGGAATCATTCTTTTCTTTGCAGCCATTGCCGCAATCATATCAAAGAATTCTGCTTTTTCAGATATTTACAATACTTTTCTTGAAACCCATATTCATATTGCTGTCGGCGATGTTCATATTAACAAACCTTCATTGTTATGGATCAACGATGGTTTGATGGCTGTTTTCTTTTTACTGGTTGGGCTGGAAATCAAGCGTGAATTTTTGGAAGGGGAACTTTCAAATATGTCAAAAGCATGCCTTCCCCTAATGGCAGCAATTGGGGGAATGCTTTTCCCTGCATTGGTTTACTTATATTTTAATTTTGATACACCCGAAGATATCAAAGGGTGGGCCATTCCTGCCGCAACAGATATTGCTTTTGCCCTTGGGGTTCTTGCCTTGTTTGGTAAGCGTATTCCAAATTCTTTAAAAATATTTTTGCTGGCTTTGGCCATTATTGATGACCTTGGTGTGATTGTTATTATTGCTTTCTTTTATACTGCAAACTTATCTGTTCTTTCTTTATTATGGGCGGCTTTAGGCATCGCCCTTCTTGTCATTTTTAATTCGTTGAATGTACGCCGAATTGCCCCTTATATATTGGTTGGTATTTTTATATGGGTTTGTGTTTTGAAATCTGGAATTCATGCAACCTTGGCAGGTGTATTAATCGCCCTAACAATTCCCCTAAGAACGGAAGGTAAAAAAATGCCCCCTGCTTTGAAATTAGAAAAAAACTTATACCCTTGGGTTTCCCTTTTGATCCTACCTTTATTTGCCTATGGTAATGCGGGTGTTTCATTAAAGGAATTGAACTTAACAAGTTTCTTTCATGATGTTTCCCTGGGTATTGCATTGGGATTATTTATCGGAAAACAGGTGGGTGTCATGTTATTCACATGGTTAAGTATTAAATTTAAGCTTGCAGAATTGCCAAAAAATGTAACATGGATGCAAATTTATGGAACATCATTACTAACAGGAATTGGATTCACCATGAGTTTGTTTATAGGCACCCTTGCATTTCAAGGAACAGAATATGCCATGTTAATTCGTGTGGGTGTGATTTCGGGGTCTTTGCTGTCGGGTCTTGCGGGGTATTTTGTATTGAAATACAGCATTGATAAAAATGAAAAGGGTTAAATATGAACAATGTTTTTTCTTTAGCCAGTTCAAATTTTTTATCCCCCGCAGTTTTAAGTTTTTTCTTAGGCATTCTTGCAGGGGGCACAAAATCAGACTTACATATTCCTGAACAAATTGCCAAAGCCATTTCCTTATACTTAATGTTTGCCATTGGATTTAATGGGGGGGTTGGTCTTCGAAGTTATGATATTGGTCCAGAAATAATTTTGGCCCTTGGGGCTGCAATAGGCTTAAGCTTTTTACTGCCTTTTTTGGCAAATGGAATTTTGGGAAAAACTTGTCGTCATTTAAGCCTAAATTCCCGTGCCGCAATTGCGGCCCATTATGGATCAATCAGCATTGTTACGTTTGCAACAGCCATGCAATTTCTTAAAGTTCAAGGTATTGGGTATGAAAAATACATCGTGGCAATGGCGGCCTTGATGGAAACCCCAGCCATCGTTGCAGGTATATACTTAATAAAAAAAGGAAACAATAAAACCATTGATGATCAATCATCAAAGCGCTTGCTGCATGAAGTCTTTTTTAATGGGTCCATAATGCTGTTATTGGGTGGATTTTTTATTGGGTTCATTTCTGATATGTCAGGGGTGGATGCGGTGGCACCCTTCTTTTCAAAACCCATCAAAGCCATTTTGTGTTTTTTCTTGCTTGATATGGGAATTTTGGTGGCCAGACGTTTTGTGGGCTTTAAAAAATTGGGATGGTCTTTGGTTTTATTCGGTTTTTATATGCCGTTGCTGGGGGGAATAATCGGTGCTGTTGTCGGAAACTTAATCGGTTTATCCATCGGGGGAACGGCTTTGCTTGCAACCTTGGTGGCAAGTGCCTCCTATATTGCTGTGCCAGCAGCCATGCGTATTGCAGTGCCCGAGGTTAATCCTTCCATTTATATTTCCATGTCTTTGGGGGTTACTTTTCCCTTTAATATTATCATTGGTATACCAGCATATTTAATCATCTCACAATATTTAGGGGGCTAGATGAAATTAGTCAAAAAGAAAAAATTAGAAATTTTTATCGAATCCACTTATGAAAGAAACTTGCTTAAAGTTTTGAAAGAGCATGACATTTCAACTTATGCCTGTTTACCAACAGAGCATTATCACGGAAAACAAATTACCAGTATCGAAGATGATATCATCGATGTTTTTGAATTTTTAATGTGCGTTGCAGTTGTTAATTTGGATCAATGTAAAAAAATTTCAGAAGACATTAATAAAGTATTATCCCGTGCAAATGGGGTCTTATATATTCAAGATATTGAGGAAGTGGAGTCTTGATAAAAGATTTTGCAGACATTTTTATTCATATCGGTAGCCCCTATTTATTAGGGGTTATTTTTATAACGGGATTATGGTTCAAAAATTTTAGAGGACTTTTTATAACCGCTGCATTATGTGCAGGTTTCAGTTTGTGGTTTAACCCCATCTTAAAAGAATTTTGGCAAATTCCTTTGAAATTTGGAACACATACCTATGCATTTCCAAGTGGGCATGGCCACACAGTTACCTCCTTTTTTGCTGTCTTATTATTTGGCCTTTCAAGAGAATACAAAATCGGAATTTTTATCGGTTTGGCGTGCTATGCCTTTGCAATAAAGACACATGGATATCATGAATGGTTTGAAATTATTGGGGGCCAATATTTTGGCATTGTACAGGGATTGATTTTTTACTTTATTGGTAAAAAATTAGCAGTTTATAAACCTTAATGCGGCAGATAATATCCAAAAGGTTTTTTTGGTGTTGAAAATTCGTCCGTGCAAGCTACGTAGGGTTTTTGTAATAGGCAGTTAATCTGTTTTGATATTTTTGGCATGAACGTATTATTGATCCAGATTTTAAAGGCAAAAATAGTTTCTTGAGGATATTTTTTTTGTTTTAAGTCGGGTTGTTTAGGAATTTTGATGGAATCAATTAATACCTGTTTGTTTGATGAGATTGGTTTTATATCAGATTTTTTATAAACTTTAATAGCATAGCTTGCATAGACATAAGTTGCTTTGTTATCAAGATAGAAAAGTCCAAACCCAGTTCCTTCTTTCTTAAGTTTTGGGATATGGTATGTTGTGGGTACAATAACAACCAAGACATCCAAATCATTTTTGTTTATAAGGGCCGGGGCATTTTTAAGGTGAATTCCTTTTGCTTCTGGTCCCCAAATTCCCTCAATAAAATAACCAGTCAGATGTACTGAAGGGTCAACGGTTCCAAGATTAACAATTTGATGTTTTGGAAAGTTTTTCATCAGGTTGGTTTTTAGCTTCCCTAAAATTAATTCATTGGTATTAAACAAAACTTTGGGGCTTTCTGGAAAAAGACTCGTTTGTTTTTTATTTTTAATGTGGATAATTCTGTTTTGGTAAAACATACCATAGGGCTCTGGAAAAGCTGAAAGAATGCCTATTTTTGTAGTTTTGGGTAAAATGATTGAACCTTCCTGAGAGGGTGTGCATAGCTTTGAAAAACTTAGGGTTGAAATAATGCAAAATAAAAAAACAAAAAGGGTCTTCATATAAATTTCCTTTTATCATCGACTCATATTTGCTGAAAGAATTGCAAGGTTAACCAAATCATTTGCCGTTGCTGTCATATTGGCAATTTGAACAGGTTTTTCCAATCCCAGTAACAACGGACCAATCAATGTTGCGCCCCCCATACATTGCAATAATTTATAAGATATATTTGCAGAATGAAGGTCTGGCATAATCAGAATATTGGCCGGGCCTGTCAGTCTTGAAAATGGATAAAATGCTTTGTTATCATCGTTCAAGGCAACATCAACAGACATTTCCCCTTCGTATTCGAAATCAACATTTTTTTGATCCAGAATTTTAACAGCTTCACGAATGTGGTCAGCATGTTCGCGCATAGGATTTCCAAAATTTGAATAAGAAACAAAAGCAACGCGGGGTGTGTGTCCCATGTTACGGGCTTTTTTGACACATTGACAGGCCATTTTTGCCATCATTTCAGGTGTGGGTTTGTCATTAACCGTTGTATCTGCAACAAAGACAGTTTTGTTTTTAAGGACCAAGATAGAAAGACCAAAAATACAATCATCAGGTTTTTTATTAATAACTTTTGAAATGTTATCTAGGGCCCCGGAATAATTTCGTGTCAACCCTGTTACCATTGTATCGGCATGGCCCATTGCAACCATCATCGCCCCAAAAAAGTTGCGATCGCGATTAATAAGACGTTTGCAATCACGATATAAATACCCTTGTCTTTGAAGTCTTTTGTATAACAAATTTGTATATTCTTCGTTATACTTTGAAAGCTTGGCGTTATGGATTTCAACTTTTTTAGGAAGGGAAAACCCACTTTCTTTAACTTTTCTTTTTATGACTTCTTCCTGTCCAATTAAAATGGCAGTCCCAAGACCATCCCCCGCAAAAGAGATCGCAGCCCGGATCATTTTATCTTCTTCCCCTTCAGCAAAAACAACTTTCTTATCCAATTTTTTTATTTCTTGGCAGACAGAGGTTAGGTTTGAATAGGTTATATCACGCCGTGAACGTAATTCTTGTTCATATAAAACAAGATCTTTATCTTTGTTTACTGCAACGCCTGTTTTGATGGCTGCCTTTGCAACAGCAACAGGTATTGCTGAAATTAACCGAGGATCCAAAGGAACCGGAATTATGTATTCAGGACCATATGATTTTTCATGTCCTCCATAGGCTGCCGTCACTTCTTCATGAACGCCTTCACGGGCCAAATTTGCCATGGCTTGGGCGGCCGCAATTTTCATTTCATCATTAATTTCTGTGGCCCTGATATCCAAAGCCCCACGGAAAATATAAGGAAAACATACCGCATTATTAACTTGGTTTGGATAATCAGAACGACCCGTTCCAACAATGGCATCACTGCGAACTTCCTTCACATCATCTGGCGTGATTTCTGGGTTTGGATTGGCCATTCCAAAAATAATTGGCTTTTTATTCATGGATTTCACCATGGGTTTTGTAAACGCCCCTTTGACAGAAAGACCAACTAAAACATCTGCACCTTTTGCAGCATCTTCAAGGGTGCGTAATTTCGTATCCACCGCAAATTTTTGTTTCCATTCATTTAAATCAGATCGGCCTTTATGAATAACACCTTTACTGTCCGCCATTATAAGGTTTTGGGACTTAACACCCATTTTTAATAAAAGATTTCCACAGGCAATGGCAGCAGCGCCCGCCCCATTTATAACAATTTTTGCAGTTCCAAATTCGCGCCCTGTTAGGTGCAGGGCATTTATCATGCCGGCCACAAGAACAATGGCTGTTCCATGTTGATCGTCATGCATAACAGGAATATCCAATTCCTTTTTAAGGCGTTCTTCAATCACAAAGCAAGCAGGGGCTTTTATATCTTCAAGATTTATACCCCCAAACGTTGGGGCAATAACTTTAATGGCATTTACAAATTCATCAACATTTTCGGTATCAACTTCGATATCAAAACCATCAATATCAGCAAACCTTTTGAAAAGAACAGCCTTTCCTTCCATCACGGGTTTAGAGGCCAAGGCCCCAAGATTTCCAAGCCCAAGAACAGCCGTTCCATTTGACACAACAGCAACCAAATTTCCCTTGGCAGTGTATTTATAAGCATCTTGTGGATTTTCTTTTATTCTAAGACAAGGAACCGCAACACCCGGAGAATAAGCCAGCGATAAATCTTTTTGGGTAACCAAAGATTTTGTCGCGTTAATTTCCAGTTTTCCTGGTTTACCTTTAATGTGAAAGTCTAATGCTTCTTGATCGATATTTTGTTTTGACATGATATACTCTATTAATTGTACTTTATATTACCTAATTTTATCAAATATAGCTAGGATCAAAAGTGTATGATATGGTATCAATAAATAAAAAGTAAGGTCAAATAATATGGATACAATAGACTTAGTATTTTTAGTTCTAACAATTTTTATCGCTTTTCGTTTGTATAATGCTTTTGGGCAAAAAAATGAATTAGACGATGCCAATGAAACTTTGCAAAAATTACAACAAAGATTTCAACAAAATGGTGCTGTGAAAAAAGAACCTTTGATGACAGCAGAAAAGAAAATACGTCAATCAGATCCTAAATTCACACGTACCCGTTTTTTGGATGGCGCCCAAAAGGCTTATGAAATAATCATTCAATCTTTTGTAAAAGGGGATACAGATAATTTAAAAAATCTGGTGGCCCCAAATTTATATACAAGCTATGAAAAAATTATTAAGGATCGGGAAAAGAAAAAACAAACTGTGGATTTAGCTTTCTTCCGACTGGTTCGCGCAGAAATTGAAAAAGTTGAAGTTATAAAATCAAAAGCAAAAATCCATGTTTTATTTAAATCTGAACAAACACAATTAATCAAAGGTCCAAAAGGAAAATTAATTGAAGGGGATCCAGATGAACTTACCCAAATCGAAGAAATTTGGGTTTTTGACAGATCTGTAAAATCCAATAATCCAAATTGGCAGCTTGTTGAAATTAAACCTGTGGATAATGATTAACCAGCTTTTTAAAAATATTTTTTTCTTAGGTATTTTTTTTCTGGCTGGGTGCCAAGGACCTGTTAAAACACACCCAAAAATAAAATTAATGCCTGTCGAAATAACAGATCTTCCAGATTGGGAATATGATGATCACCGTCCTGCCTTTATTGCTTTTAAAAAATCATGCAGTGCCTTGAAAAAAAAACCAGTGGGGCAAAGTTTAAAATTGGGAACTAAATCCGAAGACTGGCACAAAGTTTGTTATGCCGCAACAAAAGTAAAAGCATCAGATAAAGAATCCGTTCGCCAGTTTTTTGAAGAAAATTTTAAAATATACAAGTCCACAAATGATGGAGAAACGGATGGTCTTTTTACTGGGTATTATGAAAGTTCCCTTAAGGGTAGCAAAATAAAAATGAAAAAATATCATTGCCCCCTTCATAGTCGTCCTAAAGATTTGGTGACTGCCCCCAAAATAAAATATGGGCGTAAAACTTTTTTTGGCGGACATGAACCCCATTACAGTCGCAAAGAAATTAACCAAGGAAAACTGAATGGAAAGGACTTGGAACTTGTTTATGTAAGTTGTGCGGCTGATGCCTTCTTTTTGCATATTCAAGGATCGGGTCGTGTTGAATTTAAAGATGGTACATTTATGCGTGTTGGATACGCAGGGGCCAATGGACACCCTTATACATCCATTGGAAAAATATTAATTGAACAAGGTGAGGTTCCAAAAGAATTTATGTCAATGCAAGCCATTCGTCATTGGTTGCTGGCGAACCCTCATAAAGCAGAAAAATTATTAGAAGAAAATGCATCTTATGTCTTTTTCCGAATATTGGAAGGGGATGGGCCCATTGGGTCGCAAGGTATTGCCGTTTCTACGGGACGCACGTTGGCTGTGGATAAACGTTTTCATGAAATGGGAACCCCCATGTATTTAGATGCCGCAACTGAAGGAAACCAAGTGAATTTACGGCGTTTATTAATTGCCCAAGATACAGGCGGGGCAATTAAAGGTGTTGTGCGCGGCGATGTTTTTTGGGGATACGGGGACAAGGGCGCAGAAATTGCAGGGACAATGAAATCATCAGGACAGCTTTATATCTTTTTACCAAAGCATTCACAAATACCAAATCATTATCTATTATCAAGGTATGGTTAAGAAACGCAACATCACAGATAAAGAAAAAGACTTATGGCAAAGTGCCATGAAGGATGTTAAAAAACTTGATAAAACAATTCATAAAACTTCTAAAAAAGTAGAACAAAAAAGTGTTTTTCAAGAACCCATGAAACTGGAAGATATTGCTGAGAAAATTTCAGAAGTTAAAAAACTTCAATCAATTGACCGCACTTTAATAAAGAAAATAAAACAAGGTAAAGTACAGGTTGATGCCCGACTGGATCTGCATGGGATGACCCAAGACCAGGCTTATGCTTCCTTGCGCCAATTTATATCTTCGTGTCATATGAATGGAAAGAAAATCTTGCTGGTGATAACAGGTAAGGGCGGAATGGATCTGGGTGAAAACGATCGCCCGAAAGGGGTCTTAAAACAAAATGTTCCAAAATGGCTGCAGACATTTTCTGAAGTTTTATCCACTGCCGAAGCCCTAAAACACCACGGAGGGGCTGGGGCAATGTATGTTATTTTACGGCGTATTAAGTAATTGAATTTCACTATAAATTACATAGCCCAACACAATCATGCCTAATAAAGTTGCACATACTGGGACTAAAATGTTGGTTCCTACGTTGTTATAACCGGCTTCTTTTTTCTTCTTTAGGAAATCTAAATATAGGTAATTCCCATAAAACCCTATACCTATGGCCCAAAATAAACCTGTATAAGGAATATAATAAGAGGTTAAAAGAGTTAGAAATAAAATCAGGGTTCCTTTGACATACATTTTTCTATAAAAAAACCAAGCCCAATTCCATTTACTAAAGATGTTTTTATTTTGATAGTCAAAAAAAACTTTAATATAGTATTTTGTATCTGAAACTTTTACATTATATGTCTCATCTGTTTTTGTTTTAACAAAATCATGAATGTTTTCTTTAGTTAAGTGCATCTATATTTCCATAAAAAAACCCGGCGTTTGCCGGGCTTAATTTTCATTACAGTTTTATCTGCGTTCCCCAAGAAATCTTAGGAAAAATAAGAATAGGTTAATGAAGTCTAGGTATAATCTTAAAGCCCCAATAACGGCTTTTTGACCTTGGACTTCAGATGAATCGCCTTCGTAATATATCAACTTAATCATTTGCGCATCATAAGCAGTTAAGCCTGTGAATAACAAAACACCAAAAGCAGAAATTACAAAATGCATCGCAGAACTTTGCATAAAGATGTTTACAACTGAGGCAATGATCAATCCGATAAGGGCCATTAAAAAGAAGGACCCAAAAGTCATCAAGTTACGTTTTGTTGTGTATCCATATAATGCCATGGCGCCAAAAGTGGCAGAAGATACCAAGAAAGTTCGGTACAAACTGGCCCCTGTGTACACCATGAACACGGAGGATAGGCTTAATCCCATAATTCCAGAATATACCCAGAATAAAGAACGTGCCTTTGCAGCCGGCATATGCATAACGCGGGCAGATAGATAAAACACCATACCAAGTTGGGCAAACAATAGAACCCAGGTGAAACCACTTGGCTGCATAAACCCAGACTGATCAACAGTAAAAAGCATGTTTTGCAAGGCTGGAATTGTTGCCCCTAAGTACGCCACAACACCTGTCAGTGAAAGACCAATAAACATATAGCTAAAGACTTGAAGCATGTATTTGCGAAGGCCTTCATCAATTTTTGTGCCTGCAGATGAATGTTCAATTGTCTTGTTGTTTTTGTAATTATTAACCATAGAATCCTCCTTCTTTATATATATAGAGGTTATTATTACAATATTATTAGTATAAAACTGGCCTAAATACAAGGAATATTTAGTTTGAAACTGGGATGGTTGATTTTATAAGATTATAATTTTTTTATCCCATATAGCGATAATGTCCCGTAATTGGAAATTCAAATAAGGTTTTTTCCGCTTTAACACCCCTGCCAATATTATGAATTACTTTATATTGACCCGCTGTTTTTTGATTGCTGATAATTCCTATATGAGGAATAAAGTTCTTACCCCCAATATTCCAGGTAACAATATCCCCTGGTTTATAGTCATTAGGATTTTTTGTTATTGGAAGTTCTGCGCCCTGCCTTTTGAAAAAAACTTGCAAATTTGGAACACGGCGGTGATCAATATTGGTGTCAGGTGTTTTTAAACCCCAAATTTTTGGATATTTCTGGAAATTATTTTTCATATCTTCGTGGACAAGTTTTTGTAAATCAATCCCCAGTGGCCGGTAACTGCGGATGATTACATCTGTGCATACACCTTTATCTGCTGGTACATCGCCTAAAGGATATTTTATTGAAAAATAAGTAGGATCATAAATGATGGGATACTTAGTACGAGACATGGCAGATCTTGCAAGATCTTTTCCTATAATTTTTCCAGCATTGCTATTAACAGACATGCTTAAAAGCACACAAAAAAAGAAGGCTAAGATAATAAAATTATGACGGGCAAATTTTTCCATATCATATATATGATTATAGTTAATTATTTTTCAAGTAAATAAATAACTACCGCCGGAAGAATAATTTAAACTTATTTTACAAGGTTTAATAGCCATAAAAAAACTTCCTTAAATCTGTTGATAGAATTCAAGGAAGTTTTTCTAACCAAGTTTATAAAATTATTCTTTTATTTTATTTCATAAAAATAATCATTGGCCTTAGACAAGTTTTTCATGTCTATTTCTTTTGGAAATTTCAAATCTTTCATTGGTTCGTATTTTTTAACCAAATTATTGTTGATATATGTAAGTTCAATAATTCTTGGAATTTTACCAATTAAGTTTGGAGAGTCAAAAGGTGCAGGCCCAGCGTTGTTGGCATGCAAGTGAACTAATTTAAAGTTTTTTTCTATTTTATTTATTAGATCAATTAATTTTATAATTTGGGTAATGTCATCAGCGAAATGGACTTCAATAACAATTCCAGTAATATTTTCAGCATTATCTAAAATAGAATCCATGGATTCATATTCAGCCCCTTCAATATCCATTTTAATGAGTATTTTCTTATCATTTAACCCAAGTTTATTGATTTGCTGACTAAAGGTGCTTACAAGTTCGCTACTTTTTTGGTTGTTATATATATATTTATCAGTGCCAATACATTCATGAATAAACTTACATTTTTCACTTTTTATTTTGTTTTTTATTCCAACTGGATTTGATGCACAGTCAAAACCAAAAGATAGTTTGTCATATTTCAAAGCAAACTGATCTTCGAAAGATATATCTGAAGCTATTCCATAGCCAAATAAAGCATCTGATTCGTCAATTGCTTTTTCAGGAACAACATAGCCCCCATCATAATCTTTTCCTAATCTGATAAGTTTTAATGGCCCATTTTCATCATATGCCACGTAGGGTTTTATTTTTTCAATAATATAAGCTAATGCAGCTTCTTCTAAATTTTTTAATTTTTTAACTTCTTTGTCTGAAAATTGATTTTGGGCGGATATATTAACGCAATTATTTTTAAAGGTTTTATATTTTTTATATGCATAGTTAGCTGTGAAAATACCTGCTAAAATTATTACTGATACTGCAACTAAAACTTTTTTATTTTTTTTCATATGATGTTTCCTGTTTAAAATAATAATTAAATCTAATGAAAGTATGTCTACTACGCAAGAGAAAGTTTATATTGATAACTATCGCCGGCCGAATAATTTTTCCAAATCTTTTAATTCTAAATGGATATAGGTTGGGCGGCCATGGTTGCATTGGCCAGAACTGTTGGTCATTTCCATTTGACGTAACAATTGGTTCATTTCCAGAACGGTTAATTTGCGCCCCGCACGGATACTTCCGTGACATGCCATGGTTGAACAAATTTCTTCGATCTTTTCTTTCAGTAAAGAAGCCGTTCCCCATTCTTGAATTTCATCAGCCAGATCTTTTACAAGGCTTATGATATCGGCTTGGCCAATAATATCAGGGATTTCCCGAACCAAAACGGCATCACTTCCAAAGGGTTCAATAACAAGGCCAAGTTGGCCCAATTCATCGGTTTTTTCCAACACTAAATTTAAGCGTTTTTCATCCAGATTAACAACTTCAGGAATTAAAAGAGCTTGGGTTTTAACGCCCTTTTTTGAAAGTTGTTCTTTCATTTTTTCATAGACCAGTCGTTCATGTGCCGCATGTTGATCCACAACAACCAATCCATCTTTTGCCTGCGCAACAATATAAGTTCCATGAACTTGGGCACAGGCTGCCCCCAATGGGTAGTCAATTAATTCTTGTTTTTCGTCTTGGAAGGTTTCTGTGCGAACTTCGGGCTGAAAAGGGTTGGGCTCGGTCACATGATGATGGGATTGTGCCCCAAAAGATTGTTGCCGCCACGATACGGTTGGTGTCGGATTACTGTGACCAGAATGCGAAAAAGATGTTGGCCGTTGCTGAGGCAATGTGTTTGGTTGAAAAGAGGATAAAGCTTGTTCCCCAACGGTTGTAGATGCATGGTGCCCCATTCCTGATAAAGCATTTCTTAATGCACTTACCAATAGGCCACGGACCAAACCAGAATCACGAAAACGAACTTCTGTTTTGGCAGGGTGCACGTTCACGTCAACAGCAAGGGCAGGGACAGTTAAAAACAAACATAATAAGGGGTGACGTTCGCGTGCCAAATAATCTTGATAAGCGGCCCGAACAGCACCCGCAAGAACTTTATCTTTGACAGGGCGTCCATTCACAAATAAGAACTGCATTTGCGCATTTCCACGATTTAAAGTGGGAAGGCCCGCATATCCAGAAACAGTAACACTGTCTTTGCTGGCAGAAATTTCCAAGGCATTATCTGCAAAATCTTGGCCCATGATATCGGCCAGACGATCCAATTGATTTTCTTTGGGAAGATAATTAAAAACAGTTCGATTTTCAGTTTTTAATTTAAAAGCAATTTCTGGATAGGCCATGGCAAGACGTTGTAAAACTTCGGTGGCGTGCCCCACTTCGGTCCCTGGCATTTTTAAAAATTTTAACCGTGCTGGGATGGCATAAAATAAATCACGTACCTCAATCGTTGTGCCTTTGCGATAAGGTGCAGGAGCGGGATTTGATACATCGCCTCCTTCAACTTTTAAATGCCATCCTTCAGAAGAATCTTTTTCAGAACTGGTAATTGAAAGGCGGCTAACCGCCCCAATAGAAGGCAAAGCTTCCCCCCTAAAACCCAAACTATGGATATTAAATAAATCTTCTGAGGGTAATTTTGATGTTGCATGACGTTCAACAGCCAAGGTCATATCATCCGGTAACATACCGTCACCATCGTCAATTATTTGAATAAAACTGCGTCCGCCTTCATGCAAGGTTATTTCAATGTGCCCTGCATTGGCATCAATGGCGTTTTCCACCAGTTCTTTTACAACAGACGCAGGACGTTCAACGACTTCCCCCGCAGCAATTTGATTAATTAAATGTGAAGGAAGACGCCGAATTTTATGCGTCATCATTTCCCCCATTTGTTTTTTGCAAATATTCTTTTGCCAAAATCTTTCCCTGTTCAACAGCAGGTTGGTCAAATGGATTAACTTCTAAAAGGTCAGCTGTAAATAAAGTTTCAAAGATAAAGTGCATCATTAAAGCACCCAAAGAATATTCATTAATTTCTGGCACATGAATAACACGGGTAGGGCAATCATTTTTAATTAAAGTATCAATGGTTGCTTGTTGTTCTGCCGCCATTAAATCGCCAATTGTTTTTTCAGCTAAATAATCCAAGTCCGGGTCTTTAATAATTTCAGACGTTAATGTTCGACAATTATTATCCGTGTGATTGGTGGTGAAAACAGTGAAAAATTTATCTTTGGGACCATCCAAATACAGTTGAAGTTGGCTGTGTTGATCTGTTGCGCCAATGGCTTGTACGGGAATGGATCCTTTTCCATTTTTCCCCAAACTTTCTGCCCAAAGTTGATTATGCCACGCCACAAATAATTTTAACCGATCACAATAAGGAAACATTATATTGATATTTTTCTTATATAGATGGTTAAAGGTATATGCCGCCGCTGCCCCCTGGATGGGTGAAAATGTTGATAACGTTTCAGGTGTCAGGTATTTAAACTTTTCCACAACTGAGGCCGCCCCTTCCCGAATGGCATGTACATCAATTCCAGCAATAAAAGCAGGGATCATACCAACGCATGAAAAGACAGAATACCGGCCCCCTAGATTTTCATCATGATCAACTGTAAGAATGCTCCAGCGGTCAGCCAGACGTTTAAGGGGGGAACTTTTGTTTTCAGTAACAATCATAAAATGATGGGCGATTGATGCTTCGGCTGTTACTTCCAAGTACCGACGTACAACACCCAAAAATTGTGTAATTGTTTCAGCAGTCGCGCCAGATTTAGAAATGACAATAAAGTAAGTATCTTGCAAATTTAAAGAACTTAAAAGAGTATCGAAAGTGTGGGGATCAATATTATCTGCGAAATGAAGGTGGGGGGAAGGTGATTTTTTTAGGGATAACAAAGCTTGCGCCCCAAGACTGGATCCCCCAGTTCCCAAAATAACGATATCCTTGAAATCATCCCTTATGCGATAAAGTTCATTTTCAATATCTTCGATATCTTTACGCATATAAGGATACGTAAAATGTGGAAGGCGATCTTTTGAAAACTTATCTTGATATTTTTTCACAGACTGGGAAAGAACTTTGCTTTGAAGTTCGATATATTCTTCTGGCAACCCTTTTTTAACTGCTTTTTGCAAGCACCCATTTATTGACTGGGTATAATATGTCATAAAACCTCCGGGTTTTTTTGTGAAATGAATTAACTTTGATTCAGTTTGATGTTTTTTGCTTCGTCTTCTGCATTTATAACATTGGCTTTTTTCTTATTCGTTTTTTTCCAGAAAAAGATAGTATCTTTAACTTTGCTTTGCCACTGTTTTTCTTTCATCGATGATTCTTCAGAATCATGACTTAGTTTTTTATAAATTTCTTTATTTCCACTAACCCCAACCTCTGTTAAAAAAGCTTTTTCTGATGTGTGCAAAGATTGTTTATTCCCTTCACTTTGGTTAAGCAATAAGGCACTGGTTTTTCTTGTAACACTGCGTTTTCTTTTTATATCCATAGGGCGTCCAGGTATTGGAAGTTCTGTTTTTTTAGGAAGTTTTAATTTATCATGCTTAACAACTTTGTATTCATCAGGCATTTGTTTTGCAAATCCAAGATTTTGCTTTGTTTCTGGGGAACAGCTTACAAAAAAACCGGATAAAATTATGAAAAATAAGGCATTAATTTTTTTCATTTATTTTCTTTCATGTGTGAAGTTATAAGGTAAAGGAAAACACCAACGACGATAAAACTATCAGCAAAATTAAAGGCGGGCCAATGGTATTTTGCAATATAGAAATCTAAGAAATCCACAACAGCACCGTATTTAAAACGATCCATTATATTTCCAATTGCCCCGCCAATTATTAAGGCCAAAGGAATTGATTTTGCAAGAAATTTTTCCCGGGCCATTAACACAATTAAAAAAATAGATATTAAAATGGTGCCCCAGGAAATAATGTTAAAAACGATTTGCCCACTGTTATTAAATAACCCGAAAGTTACACCTGAATTCCAGGCAAGAACAAGGTTAAAGAAAGAAGTTACTTTAATGGGTAAGTTAACAGATAAATCTAAAATCAATCCTTTGCTGTATTGATCAACAAAAACTAATGTTAATATCATAACAATATGGATTAAATGAAGATGAATTTTTCTCATTAACTTAGAACCTCGTGACATCTATTACAGTATGTTTCTGAACCTTCATTAACTTCTTCTAAAATTTTCCAACATCTATCACATTTGTTCCCTTTTGCAAGGTGAATATCAACTGAAATTCCGTCCAGGGCTTCGTTCGTGTACAAGTCATTTTCGGGGGAACCCTCTTTCAAAATCATACCGGATGTGATGCATAACTCTGAAAGATCCACACTTTCAAGAATACCTTTTATTTTTGAATCTTGAATATAAACTTCGGGGCAGGCTTGTAAGCTTGATCCAATGGTGCCTTCTGCGCGGGCTAACTCTAACGCGCCAGTAATAACACGGCGGGCTTGGCGCACAATATCCCATTTATTTCCCAAGTCTGCTTGTTTCCATTCAGCAGGAATTGCTGGCATTTCTTGCAAATGAACACTGCTGCCTTCGCCTTTTCGGCAAGTCCATGCCTCTTCTGCTGTAAAAGCAATAATCGGGGAAAGCCAAATTGTAAGTGTATCAAATAATTTTCTTAAGACAGTGATACAGGCTTGGTAATCAGTATTATTATCCCCATCACAGTACAGTACGTCTTTGCGTACATCAAAATAGAAAGAAGATAAATCAATGGCACAAAAATTATAGACCTCAATAAATATTTCGTGCAGATCATATTCATCTGCTTTTTTACGAATTACTTCATCCAGGCAACTGACACGGTGTAAAACCCATTTTTCCAATTCTGGAAGGGCATCATAAGAAACATCTTTGACGTTTTCTGCTGATTCTAAGTTCCCTAATAAATACCTTAATGTATTACGTAAGCGACGATATATATCTTGGTATCGTTTTAATAAATCGCGCCCAAGTTTCAAGTCATCAGAATAGTCAGATCCCACAACCCAAAGGCGCAAAATGTCAGCCCCGTATTCTTTGACAATTTCATCAAGGGTGATGGCATTGCCCAATGATTTTGACATTTTTCGACCATTTTGATCCACCAAAAATCCATGGGTTAAAACAGTTTTAAAGGGCGCACTTCCTTTGTTCGCACAGGCTGTTAATAGGGAAGATTGAAACCAACCACGGTGTTGGTCTGACCCTTCTAAATAAAGATCCGCAGGGTATCTTAAGGAAGGGGTGTGATTCAGTACGAATTCTTGGGTTACCCCAGATTCAAACCAAACATCAACAACATCACGAATTTGTTCATAGTCGCTGGCTTCATATTTATTGCCCATAAAATCTTGGGCAGGGCGTTTAAACCAGGCATCAGATCCTTCTTCTTTGAAAATATCTTGAATGCGCTGGTTAATTTCAGCATCCTTCAAAGGTTGCCCAGTTTCTTTGTTGACAAAAATGGCAATGGGAACCCCCCACGGACGTTGACGTGATATACACCAGTCGGGGCGCCCTTCTACCATTGATTTAATGCGATTTTTACTTTGCTTAGGCAGCCAATTTGTTTTTTCAATTTCAGCCATGGCCTTATTTCTAAGGTCATTTTCTGTCATGGAAATAAACCACTGGGATGTACACCTGTAAATCAAAGGGGCTTTTGATCGCCAAGAATGCGGATAGCTGTGCTTTAATTCAGACCTTACCAACAGGCAAGAACTTTCAATTAACGCGTCAATGACAGCATCATTGGCTTTGTAAATATGTTGCCCGGCAAATAAAGGGACATGCTTGTGATAAACACCATCTTCTGCAACCAGTTCAGGAATTTCAAGATTATGTTCTTTTCCAAGTATAAAGTCTTCAAGACCATGACTTGGGGCTGTGTGAACAAACCCAGTTCCTTGTTCTGTTGTGACATGATCCCCATGCAGCATTGGGACATCAAAGTCATACCCTTTACCGTACAGAGGGTGATGACAAAGGGTACCTTCAAGATCATGTCCCGGAATTTTTTCCAATATATTGTAATTTACAATCCCACAGTCTTCTGTGAATTTGCCCAATAATTCTTCGGCGACCAGGTATCGATCATCAGGTGATACAAAAACATTTTCCTTATCTGTGTCAACTTCAGTTACCTGAATTTGGGCATAAGTTGTATCAGTGTAATAGGCAATGGCCCTGTTTGCAGGAATTGTCCATGGGGTTGTTGTCCAAATCACAACTTTTGTATCGGACAAACCGTCGACAGAGGGTTTAACAATCGGAAATCCAACATAAATGGTTGGGGATACTTTGTCGTAATATTCAACTTCGGCTTCAGCCAAGGCTGTTTTTTCAACAACAGACCACTGCACAGGTTTTGCCCCACGGTATAGTCCGCCATTCATCAAGAATTTATGCAGTTCACCCACAATTAAAGATTCAGATTCATGGTTCATGGTTAAATATGGATTATCCCATGCCCCGAAAATGCCCAGTTTTTTCATGCTTTCGCGTTGAACATTTACCCAATGATCTGCATAATCACGACATTCTTGGCGGAATTCAGCCACAGGAACATCATCTTTGCTTTTGCCTTTTTTGCGGTAACGTTCTTCGACTTTCCATTCAATGGGCAATCCATGGCAATCCCAACCTGGTATAAAAGGAACAAACTTGCCTGCCAAACGTTGGTATTTCATGATCATATCTTTTAATGATCGATTGAAGGCATGTCCCATGTGGGCATCCCCATTGGCATAGGGGGGGCCATCATGCAAAATAAAGCTGGGTTTGTTATCAGGGTTTTCAGATAATTTTGTATTTAAATCCATTTTATCCCAATAAGCCAGAATTTCAGGGGCTTTTTCTGGTAATTTTGCCTTCATTGGGAAGGATGTTTTGGGTAAACGAACTGTGACTTGTTTCTTTTCCATTCAGCTTTCCTACGTTTTTAATGTTTGTGGTGGCAGCAACCACCTTTAAGTTTTTGTACTGGGACAGAAATATCAAGGATAAACATCTTTTCTTTCCCATTCTTAAATTTTAATATCAATTGAAATTGGTCTTCGGCTTTTAATTCTTTTTTTAGGCCCATTAACATAACGTGCAAGCCGCCTGGTTTTAATTCCGTTACTGTTCCTGGGTTTAATGAGATTTCTTTAACGGGGCGCATACGGAAAATATCGCCTTCTTGAATATGGGTATGCAGTTCCACATGATCACAAATATCAGAACTGACATCCGCCGCAATCAGGTTCCATTCGTCGCCTTCATTATTTAAAATATTCATAAAAATGGCCCCATTTGACCCTTTTGTTGCGCGGGCACGGGCTTGGTCAACAAAAATCATCGGACCATCCATTTGGGCCTGTGCTGTATTGATTGCCAAAAAGCAACTTAGAATTATTAAAATCAATTTCATAGTAAACCTATTTGTTTTCAACTTCTTCTTGTATAAACTAATTTCTATTATAGATCAAAGATCAATATTTTATTTGAATTAATTCCCTTTGGTGCCTATATTAACACTGAATGGATAACGGAGAAAATGATGAAACAATTTACATATACTATGGCATTTTTAGGCATGTTTTACACCTCAGTAACCCAAGCAGCAGCAGCTGGCGGAGGTGGTTCATCTGATGAGGCAAGATTAGAAGACGTAAGTGCCGGTAATCAAAAAGGATTGGTAGCAACAGTTACTGGAAATGCAAAACTTAGGCTTGCAGTATTACTATCTTCAGAAGGTGAAGAAACAGAAGGGGGCAGTTCTAAAAAAGCAGCCCAAGGGGCTGGTGAAGCCGATCCAGCAGCATCAGATGCAGAATATAAAAAGTATGCAGAAACAGTAACAGCTGCAGTAACGACTACAAATAATCTTTTAGACCAGACAAATCCATTGGCACAATTGTTTGCTAATGCTTCTGCAACGGGCGGAGATGCAAGGAACCTTTTCAGAGATAACCCTTATGCACCAAGGTTTTTGACAAGTGAAGATGGTTTGCCTTTGATTCCAACCAAAGCTATCCAGTTACTTTTAAACTCAGAAAATGGTATGAAGATTTTCCGGAGTAAAAATGGGGAACAGTTTCTAAGCATTCTTGGACTTAGATTAGTTGAAGAATCTAAAGCAGTTGAAGACCCAGACTTAGCCGCAGCAATTGCAGCATCATTAGAACAATAGTTAATTATATTTAGTAAGGAGAAAAATATGAAATTATTTATGTACACAACAGCATTCTTGGGAATGGTGGTGACATCGATGGTGCAAGCAGCAGCATCAGAAGAAAGCGGAGAAGCATCAAAACCTTCTTCCCGTGTTGGAGGCAGTTCATTGGCAGGGGCACCGATGGAAGAGTTATTAGCAGAAATTAAAAGAAGAGAAGCCGCAGAAAAAGCAGAAGAAGGTGCAGCCAGAAAAGCAATTGCTGAATTGGAAGAGAGAGCTACAAGGATAGAAGTTCATGCTCAGGAAGAATATGATGCCATAATAAGAACAGTAGAGAGATTAACAGATCCTGAAGATCAAGATGAATATACTATACTTGCTAAAGAAAGATTTGCAACTGAGCAAACCAAGGCTGAAAAATTAAGGGCAGAAGCTAAAAAAATTGCAAGGGCCCAAGCAGAAGAAGAAGGTGCAGCCAGAGGCGGTTCAGAAGGGATCGGTGTGAAACAAGCCGCATCAGGTGCTGGTGAAGAAGGTGAAGGGGGTGCAAGTGCTGCTTCTGCAAGTTCAGCAGGCGAAGCTGAAGAAGAATCAGATGATGCCTTAGTGGCAAGACTGACAGAAATGCTTGCAGGTGTAGAAGAGCTTGAAAAAAGAAGTGCTTCAGCACAAGGCGAAGCTGTCGCTGCAGAAGAACGTTATAAAGATGAAAGAAAAGGATTCTTTTCTTCATCCCCTGATACAGAAGAAACGGCAGCATTAAAAAGCGTTGCACAAGAAAAGAGAAGTAGAGCACAGCACCTGGAGAGGGAAGCTCGAAGAATTAGAGATCAAGTACAAGCCGAAGCAAAAAGGGTTGAAAAAAAGGTAAGCCGAGAATGGCACAGACTAAAAGGCCAAGCAAAAGCCGAAGCTGCAAAAGCAGAAGGCGGAGGGACAACCCTTGAAAAATTGGTTAGACGCGCTTTAACTGGAGGCGATGCCAAAAAAGTAGAAAAAAAAGCTAGAGAAACTGGAAAAAAATTAGAAAAAGAAGTACGTAGGCTTTTTGGAAGATTCTAAACACCTATAAAATACTCTTTTTAAAAAGCCCCATGTTGGGGCTTTTTTTTATATAGTTCTTGAAAATTTTGTCATTTGATTCTTTAATAGAAAAAATATAGGAGGCAAGAGATGAAATTTTTTATATATATAATATTGGTGTTAATTTCGTATGGGCATGGTGCAAAGGCAGCATTGGAAAATTTGGATGAACCACCCGTTCCCCATAATGCAATTGCCCAAGTGGGGGTGCAATGTGATGATGCCACTTACTTTTTTGAATGCTGGCTTCCTAAACGGGGGTATTTGATGGCGCGTGACAAGTTATTTATTATGATACCTGACACGTATACAGATGAAATTCCTGAGCTTATAACGGTTATCGCCGGTACCTTGGCAGGTTTGACAAACACCTATACAGATGAAGAAAAAACACAAATTTTAAACCAAGTTACGTTTGTACTGAATCCACCGCCACCTTTTTCATGGCCACTTCCAATTCCATTAGCTTTACCACTTGCCGTAATACCAGGAGGGGGTGCGCTTCCTACGATTCCGGGCCTTCTTACATCTGATTGGGGATCTGCAGCCCAAGGAGGTTAGAAATAATTTCAAGTTGTTGCAAGGTTAAGGCCGATAATTTAAGACGGCTTAATTTGGTTGTGTCATCACAATCTTTCATAACCGGACATTCTTGATAAAACCGACTGAATTTTTGCGCCAAGTCAAACGCGTAATCACACAAAATATTGGGGGATAATTTATCATAAGCACGATGAATATATTCTTCAAATTTCGATAGTGTGATGGCCAAATCCCGTTCAAACGTATTTAACTTAGAACTGATTTTCAAGTCAGATTCTTTTGCATTGGCCTTGCGCAATAATGACTTAATGCGCACCGCAGCATACAATAAATAAGGTCCGGTTTTGCCTTCAAAACGCATAAATTTTTCAACATCAAATTGATAATTTTGTGTGGGATCATGCTGAAGATCTGCAAACTTTAAGGCCGAAATTCCAACACATAAGGCAATATGATCAATTTCTTGTGCATCAATTCCTTTGTTTTTAATACCGGCATCTTCCATGCGATTATGGGCTTCTTTCACCAAAGTTGTGATCAAATCACTTAAACGCATAACGCCGCCAGCCCTTGTTTTAAAAGGCTTGTTATCAGGTCCATTCATGGTTCCAAATCCGACAAAATCAAACTGGGCGGTGTACCCTGATTTGCGAGCCGCACGAAATACTTGTTCACAATGAAGGAACTGACGGCTGTCAATGACATAAACAATTCGGTTTGCGTTAAAATCTTGGACACGTTCTTCAACCGTGGCCAAATCAGTGGTGCCATACAAGTATCCGCCATCAGATTTCCGCAATAATATAGGGGGGATTTCTGCCTTATCGGATTCTTGGGCCACAGGTACAATCAAGGCCCCTTTATCTTCGATGGCAATATTTTCTTTTTCCAGACGATCCAATAGGGGGGCAATACGTTTTTGGTAACGGCTTTCGCCAAACCATTGATCGAAATCTACATCCAATTTGGTAAACTGTTTTTTCATATCCGCCACGGACACATCCACAAAATGTTGCCACAATGCGCGATATCCTGGATGCCCTTGTTGAAGTTCATAGGTTGCTTGGCGGCATAAAGTTGCAATTGTTTCATCTTCCTTACATTGTCCAGAAATCAATGGGTATATTTCTTGAAGGTCATCTAATGTAACAGGGGATTCTTTTGGGAAAGGCCCTTGATTGTTATCCTCAAAATAAGAAAGATCTGGAAACTTTTGACTTAAAGCATAAATCAACATACCCATCTGGGTACCCCAATCACCCATGTGGATGTCACCTGTCACATTATCGCCCACATAACGCATAATACGTTTTAAACTTTCCCCAATAATGGAAGATCTTAAGTGTCCCACATGCATGGGCTTTGCAACGTTAGGGCCCCCAAAATCAATAATGGTTTCTTTTTTTGTGTCGGGGTGGGTGACGGTGCCGTCAAAATTATTTAAAAAATTTATCAACAAAGTATCGGATACTTTTATATTAATAAATCCAGGGCCAGCAATGTCTGTTTGGAATTCATCAGATTTTAAATTTTCACAGATTGCTTGGGCAATTTCCCGGGGGTTTTTCTTGGCTTCTTTTGCAGCAGCCAGGGCGCCATTGCATTGAAAATCTGCCAAATCAGGACGGTCAGATATTTTTAATAAGCCATATTTTTTATCAAGGCCGATTTTTTCAAAGGCCTTTTCTGTTAAAGCGTTTAGATATTTTTGTAAATTTTTCATTGCATTAATCTCTGTGATAAGGGTGACCACTGCTTATTTGTTGGGCCCGATATATTTGTTCAACAAGCATGGCGCGTACCATCATATGGGGCCAGGTAAATTTTCCAAAACTAATAACTTTTTGGGCCTTACTTACAACAGTATCATTCAGCCCATCAGCGCCCCCGATGATAAAACAAATGTTGGTTCCTGTCTCGCGCTTTTTTTGAATCAGGTCGGCAAAAGACCGGCTGGCCATATCTTTGCCAGTCTCATCAAGAATAATTAGATAGTAACCTTCGGGTATTCTGTTGATAATTTCTTGATTTTGATGACTTTTTTCTTTGAAATGACGTTCATCAATTTCGATGATTTTGAAATCAAATTTTAACTGTTTTATGTGATCGTGCAAAAGGGAATAAAATGGGCTTCCATTTTTTAAACGGCCGACAGCAATAATTTCAATTTTCATGCTTTTGTTTTTTCCACCCTTGTAGAATCAGTTGGGATGGGGGTTAACCACATGCTTTCAAGATCGTATAGGGCACGCGTTTCAGGCATGAAAATATGAATAATAATATCCCCGATATCAATAATAACCCACGAAGATTCAGTAGACCCTTCGATGCCATGACTTTTCATGCCCTGCTTTTTTGCATACAGGGCGATGTGGTTGGCCAGGGCCCCCAGGTGGGTTCTATTGCTTCCTGATACAATAATCATATAATCTGCAAGGGCTGACTTCCCTTTTAAATCAATGCTTACAATGTCTTGTGCGTTTTTTTCAGTTAGGATTTTTTCAATATCTTTACAGATTTTTGATGATGATGGCATCTTTATGGGACTTTTTATGGTGACCTCTATATCGTTGTTGTTAATAGGTTCATTATATCAAAAACAGAAAAACTGTCAAAAGTAATATGGAAATTTACTTTGCAGATTCAAGCATTTCTTGAATATTATACATATTTGGATCATAGGCAATAAAATGATTGTTCCTTAAATTTTCTTTGTTATAAGGTGGGGGCTTTAAAGTTTCTAAATCAATAATTTCCTTATGTGATTCTTCTATGAAAAGATGGCCGGCTGCAATATCCCATTCCTTGGACCCTTGCATACGTGGATAAATATTGGCAGTTTTTTCAGATAAACTAATGAATTTTAGGGCGGATCCTATTTCTTTAGTTTTATGAATATTATTCTTTTTTAAAAATTCTATTGTTTCTTGTGTGGTGTGAAATCGGCTAACAAGTGCAATTTTTTCAGTATTTTCTGATATTTTGAAGGGAATCTTTTCCCCATTTTCATAGGCAGAAATACCTTGTCCTTTTTGGGCCGCATAAATTTTGTTTTCAGTTGGATGGGTAATAAACCCAAGAACAGGTTTATTTTCTTTTATCAAAGCAAGGCATATGGAAAATTCCCCAATGCCATTGATAAATTCTTTTGTTCCATCTAATGGATCTAACAACCAAAATTCATTCCAATTTTTTCTGATATTATAATCAACTGGGTCTTCTTCGCTTAGAATTGGAATGTCAGATATATCTTTTAACTTTGACGTTATAAAATTATGCGAAGCCATATCAGCCTCACTAACTGGGGAAAGATCTGCTTTGGATTTTATAATTTGTTTTTTGTTAAAAAAATTAATAAGAAGGTTATTTGCTTCATTCAATATTGGTATAATTTTTTCAATCATAATGTGCCTTATTTATTATCAACGTTTATCACACAAGGGACCTGTGTCCAAACAAGATAATTTTTAATTTGAAAGTCAGGATATATTTTTTGCAAAACTTTTTTATAAATTTCTAATTGCTGGACATAGTTTTCTGGTGGCGTGTGTTTATAACTTTTGTCAAAGGCACCTGTTTTATAATCCAGTATAGAAATAATATTTTTATTAAAATCAAAGTGAACTAAGTCAATGATACCTTTTACAGTGCCTTCAGGAAAAGTTGCTGAAACAGGCATTTCACAAATATAACTCTCTTTAAGGTAAGGTTGTAAATCTTTACAGTCTAAAGTTTTTAAAATACTGTTTTTAATAGGGTCAATTTCCTGCAAGGGTAATCCAAATTTTTTCAAATAATTTTGGATAATATCCGGCCTATCGCTGGGGGGTGATTTTAAAATCCACTGTAATATTTTATGGATTAAATTCCCCTTATCAGCCGCAGAAAAAACTTGGGGTCCAGAACTTGATTTTATTATATTTTCTTCCCCTTCAATTTTTGAAGGGTTAATGATATTGGGTCTGTTTTCTGCTTGGGGGATTTTTTCAAACCATTCGGGTAATACAGTATTTTGTTTTTTAAAATCTTGTGCTGTTGACATAACGGTTTTTAGTTGTGGATTTTCAAGAACCAATTTCCCGTTTTCGTTAGTTGCAATTCCTTCCAGTGCAGATGTGATTTTTGAATACCAGCTTTCTGGATCAAGCTTAATTTTGGGTTCCCACCCACAAACATAAAGTTGATCTTCAGCCCGGGTCATTGCAACATACAAAAGTCGATTATATTCCGCCCCTTCTTTTGAAGGTGCTTTGTAATCTTTTAATTTTTCCGTCATTAAGTTAGATTTTGGACACCATGTAAACAAAGAATTTTCACCCTCCCAAATCATATTATTACGATCCAATGGAACATTTGTTGTGTCAGGTAAAAAGACGATGGGGGCCTGCAAACCTTTGGAACCATGCACAGTCATAATACGTATTTTACCTTGGACAGCCTGTTCCAAGTTGCGTTTAACCTCCGGGGGGTTGGATTGAATCCAATACACAAAGTTTTGTAAAGACGGTATGTGATTTTGTTCATAAGTTAAACAAATATTTAAAAATTCATCCAATGCATCTTCGATTTCTGTGCCCAATCTTTTTAAGAAATTGTGTTTAATATTTTGCGTTGATAACACTTCCATAAAAAATTCATAAGGGGTTAGGAAATCAATTTTATCTAAATAATAATGAATTGTTTCATGTGCTTTTTGAAAAGTTGGGTTTTCATCTTTGCGTGATTTTAATGTTTGCCATAAAGATTCAAAGGGACGATCATGCGATAAATTATAAAGATCTTGTTCACTAAAATTTATAAGGGGCGACTTTAAAACAGTTGCCATTTTCAAAGAATCATCTGGCAATAAAAGAAATTCCGCAAAAACAATTAAATCCATTATGGGCAGTTGGTCTGTCAGTATAAGTCTATCAATACCAGTAACATCAATATTATGACGCTTTAATGCGCGGACCATTTCAGCAACGAATTGATCGCGTCGGCGCACCAAAATCATAATATCACTGGGGTCAATGGGGCGATTTTTTGATGGTAGAATTTTCTGTTCTTGAATCCAGACTTGAATATTTTTTGCAATTTTTTCCGCCAACTTACGCCGGGTGGATTTATAAAACTTTTGTTCTTTTGGAAGGGACCATGGTAAAAAATCATCTGTATCTTCAGGTTTTTCCAAGGGCCAAATTTCAACACGACCCCCATCATTTTTTCGGTGGGCAATATGATTTGTGTAAGTTTGATTTTTTTTATGAAGCTTTGATTTTTTTTGAAACACCGCATCCACTGCCTGCAATACGGATGGTGTGGATCTGTATGAAATATTCAAATCGATTTCTTGCCAAGGGTGATTAACTGATTTTGTTAAGGATGAAAAAAGGGATCGGATATCATCAAAAATTTCAGGGTTGGCCCCTTGAAAACTGTATATGGATTGTTTGGTATCCCCCACCACAAATAAGGTTCGATGAATTTCCTTGGCACCAAGACCGGAGAAAAATTCTTTTGCGATGGCTGCAATAATTTGCCATTGCGTGTTGTTTGTATCTTGGGCTTCATCAACAAGAATATGGTCAATACCCCCATCAAGTTTATATAAAACCCAAGGTTGTAAATCTGAATTTTCCAATAAGATTTTTGTTCTTTGAATCAAGTCATCGTAATCCAAAACATTTTGTTGATGTTTTAAATTTTCATATTGGTTTGCATAGTGATGATAAAATTTTAAAAGAACATTTGTGGCTATACAAATTCTTAAGTGTTTAATTTTTTCTGTGGTTTCAAAAACACGTTCAGATTCGTCTTGGATTAATTTTTGCAAGTCATCTTTTTTATCTGTGATAATTTTTTTTCGAATAGAATCTTTTTGTGTCAAAAAAATAAGTTTATATTTTTCAAAATCATTTTTGAAAAGCTTTATATGATCCACAACCGTTTTATCTTTGCCAGATAAAAAGTCATAGTGATTAACCAGATTTGAAAAATCAGTTGGCGTTTTTAAAAATTCATTAATAATACCCTCTGTTGTTTTATATTTTTTGACGCCTAACTTTTGTTTTAAATGATCACTATAACCCTCAATATTTGAATGGTTGGCCAGGATGTTTTTTATCTTTTGATGGTCTGATTTTAATTTTCCTAAAGTATCTTCTAAATCACTTATAGATAAATATTGCGATAAAATTCCCAATGTTTTTATATCGGAATTTTTTATGGCAGATGTAAAACTTTTCTGATGCAATTTTTTTTGTTCTTCTTCATCAATAACTGAAAAATGGGGAACGATTCCAGATTCTAAAGGAAATTTTTTAAGCAAGGCGTGACAAAAAGAATGAATCGTTTGTATTTTCAATCCGCCCGGAGTATCAACAAATTTTGCAAAAAGGTATTGGGCATTTTCTAAATAATTTTCAGGATTGTGATCAACAAGATTTTTTAAATCAGACAGTAAATCATCCCTGTTCAACGTTGCCCAATTTGCCAAGCGGGTGCGCAAACGATTTGCCATTTCGGCTGCCGCAGCTTTGGTAAATGTTAGGCATAATATTTTTTCAGGATCTGCACCATGCAGTAATAAATTTAAAACCCGATCTGTTAAAACTTTTGTTTTTCCTGACCCAGCAGATGCCTCAACCCAACATGAATTTTCAGGATGGGCGGCAATTTTCTGCGAAAGATTAATGTGTTGATTTGTCATTAATTAATCCATTCCTTGATGCGCGCAAGGTGATTGTATGCGCCGTATCCTTCAATACCGTGGGGATGGGATCGATACGGTGTATCTGTTTGATCAAATTGATTGATTAAACTTTTTAACCCTTTGTAAGTTTCATTTAATAATTTTTCCAAATCATCTTTGATTGGAAGGATGTACCCCTTATTTTCTTTTCCAGTAACATGCCAAAAAACTAAGTTTGAAATATTTAAGGGCGCCACATTTTTAAACCCGCCTTCTTTTAAAATTATGCCTTCTAAAGGAAGTTGGGCAGACTGCCCATTTCTTATATTTTTTGGTAAAGGCAAAGTCCCTGTTTTATAATCAAGAATTTCAGCCCAGTTTTTGTTTTTATCAATTCGGTCAGCAATACCTTTTAATGTAAAAGGGCCCCCTAAACTTTGAAATGTTAATTCCCCATATACTTCAGTATAAATTTTTTCTGGGATTACATTTTTCATTTCTTCAAGAAACCAGTTATAGGCACGTTGCGTTCTTATCCACCATAAATATTTATGGGGTGAATTTCGAAACGTTTCTTCAAAAATATTTTGTAAATTAAAAGATGTCTTTTTCACAGTTAACTGAAAAAGTTTATGAATCAGAATGCCAAATTCTTTATCCCCCGGTTCCATATCCAGATCATTTAAAGGTTTTAAATTTAAAACATGTTTTGCATATATGGCATATGGATCTTTTAATAAAACTTCTATTTCAGTTACAGATAATTTACGGGGACGTTTTTCCACAAGTGGTTTTGGTTCCGGTGCCTGAATTGGTTCAGCATGAATTTGGCTTGATTGAAATCGGACAAAATCTAAAAATTCAGAATACTGTGATAAAGTAATATTTGAATTTTTTAATCCAGATTTTAACTTTAAAAGAAATCTTGATGGAATGGTTGGTGTGCCATTCGTGCGACAGGACCGGGTTAAAAAGACCTCTTTATTTCCACAGGCATGAATAAAATCCAAGCAACTTAAACCAATGCGTCTTTCATGGCTGGGAAGCCCAAATTGAACACGCATGGATTGATTGAACCACGGATCGGTCACAGGTTCAGGCGGCCAAACGCCTTCATTTAAGCCGGCCAATATAACAACATCGCTGCGCATTAAGCGTGATTCAATCAAGCCCAAAATATGGATGCGCGGATGTAATGATTTGTGGGGCCGTACTTTTATTTGCAATAAAAAAGATTCTAAGAACGGGCCATAATCTTCTGCATTAGATAAAGTAAAAGCAGAACTTTCTTGATGAATGTTTTTCCATAGTTGATTAAAGGGATGTGTTTCAGAACTGCTTCCCATTGTTTCAAAACTATCAAACGTATCTTCCGTTAACCATTCCATTAAAATTTGATGAACTTCCATAAAATCAGATAAAATTGCATCCTTTGAAATGGCCATAACTTTCTTTTTTATATAAGAAAGTTCGGCGATAAAATCCCTAAGTTCATGATGAAATTGGCTTGGAATTTTATTTAATATATCATCCAAATTTTCATCTAACTGATAGGGGAGTGCGGGTGTGTTTTTATTTCTGAAATAATAACGTTCCAAAGTTTGGGCAATGAATTTATATTTTTGAACATAAGGATGTTTTAACGTTGCTAAGAAATTTACGGCACTTAAATTCGGGTTAATCCAATTGGCCGTTTGTAAAATAAATGATCCAAGCGGCATCCGACGCAATGGTTTCCCCCCCGAATCATTTGTTTTTATTTTCCATTTATTTAGTTCGTTAATAATGCGTTCTGCAAGATTTCGATCTGGGGTAATAACCTGAATTGTTTTGTTTGGGGTTTCAAGATGTTTTCGCACAATGGTGGAAACGACGGCGGCTTCTTCTTGTTCATGTGCACAATCAACATATTGAAGGTTGGAAAAACTTTCAATGCGTGTTGGTTTGTTGTTGAAAATAGAACATAAAAAATTGTGCTGTAAACTTTCGACGCACCCAGGAAATGGCAAAACATTTTCAGGCGACAGGTTAACACTTTCCAACAACTTAGATAGTGTGTTTTGGGGGTGTGATGCTTCGGGAATATGATCCATCAAAAGATCCAAGCCAGGCAAAATTATGCACCCGTTATTAAGTTGGCTAACAACTTTAATCAACCCTGCAGTTGATGGAATAGATCCAGTTGATCCCGCAATAATAATTGGATTTTCAGGGGGCGTTTGTTGCCATTTTTCAATTAACTTTTCCACAAGCAAACGATGGAATTTTTTAAATTCAATCACATTTTCATTTGCCAAAATGCTGGGCCAGAAATCTTTTATAATCTTTAAAAAGTCTAAAGTGGTTTGCCAATGTTCTGCATAATTTTGGTCTGATACTGTTTCCAGTGTTTTTAAATCCAACCCTTCCATTTCAATTTGATCAATCAATTGGGCCAACTGAATGGCAAGACTTGATGCCTTAGAAGTTAAAATTGGATTGCCTTGATCTTGGTAAAATTTAGAAATTATTTTGGTTAAAATAATTTGTCTTTTTTCATTGCTGACAAGGGCCGGAAGATTCACCCCAAATTCACTTTCTTCAATACCAGAAAGGGTTATTTCTTCTTCTTCAACTTGCCCAAGTGGAATCATACGCGGTAATAAAACAGCACCATCTTTTGATGCATTAAGCAAATCTTCTTCTAACTTTTTGCAAGCCCTTTGGGTGGGTAGGAAAATAATATGCTGTGCCAGTTGGTATTGTGTGTTTTTATTCAATAAATAATCGGCAAGGATTTTAAGAAAATCTTGATCGCTTGAGATTGTAAAAAAATTGGAATTATTCCCCTTTGTTTTTTGCAAACCAGTCATTTATTTCCTGAAGATCTTCTGGGGTTCCTGCATGAAACCAAAGGCCGTCATATTCAATACCGTATAATGTTCCTTTTATTTCTGCATTATCATAAATATCAAGGAGTGAAAAATAACCCCTGTCAAATTTTTCAAAAAGGTGGGGTTGTAGAATTTGGGCCCCAGCATAATAATAAGGCGCCAGTCCTTCTTTTCGTCTTTCCAGTAAATGATTATCTTTTATGTGATAGTCCCCAGATGTCATTAATCCCAAAGCATTTTTTTTGGGAATCAAGGCCAATAAAACATCCATCCCTGGGTGCCAATTTTTTGTTAGCTGACTAAAAACACTTGTTTCAATATCGTGAAAAATGGCATCCCCATTTATAACAATAAAGGGATCATTTCCAAGTAAGGGTAGGGCTTTTTTTACACCACCCCCTGTTTCTAAAGGGGTATCTTCATCAGAAAAAATTATTTTCATATCTGTGTAATTTTTTAGATGCGCATGAATTTTATCAGCCAAATGGGCGGTGTTAATAATAACTTCTTCAATACCTGATTTTTTAAGCTGTTTTAGCAAGCGGTCAATCACAGTAATATTTCCAACTTTAACTAAAGGTTTTGGAATTTTATCTGTTATTGGCTTCATACGCTTACCATAGCCAGCCGCCAGAATCATGGCTTTCTTAATTTGTGACATCAGGTACCTTCCTTTTTTCTGCTGGAATATAAACGTCCATCCAATTTTTTATTTTATCCAAAGCAGGGTGTTTCAAATCTTGTTCTAACCATTTCCATGTACGCGGAATAAATTCCAAGTATCGGGTTTTTTTATCCCGAATGGCTAGGCGCGTAAAAAACCCAAGAATTTTTGCACTTCGTTGTGCCCCAAGAATATAATATTCTTTCATAAACTGATCAGTGTCTAAATCAGGAAAATGTGAGGCGTAAAAATTTAAAAGATTTTGTGTCATTACAGGATCAACATCTTGGCGCGCATCTTCAAATAAAGAAACCAAATCATAAGCAGGTGATCCAATCAAAGCATCTTGGAAATCAAGTAACCCACAACGCTGGAGGGTATCCCGTTTTTTAAGCCATAAAAGATTATCAACATGAAAATCCCGCAAGACCAAAGTTTTGGAAAGTAACAGTTCTTTTGTTAAAATCGTATCCCAAATTTCACCCCATTCTTTTTGGGCTTGGGGGGATATTGTTTTTCCAAAAATACTTGGGTAATACCAATCAATCAATGTGTCACATTCACGGCGATAAACTTCAAGATTATAGAATGGAATATTTATCGATGGCCCATGTTTGTAATTTTTATGAAGGTCAATAATAACTTCTGTTGCTGATTTGTATAATTCATCAGGGGGTATCCCTTTTTCTAAACAATAAGTAAAAGTTTCATCCCCCAAATCTTCTAACAAGATCAGCCGGTTTTCATAGTCATGGGCAAGAATTTCTGGAACAGAATATCCCATAGTATGTAACAATTTATCAATTTGAATGAATTCATGTACTTTTTCAGTGGGTTCATGGGCATCCATTAATACAGCCGTGTGCCCCCGCGAACTGGTAACACGATAATAGGTTCGGTTAGATGCATCGCCGGCAAGGAAGGTGGGTTCGCGATCACCCCATCCGTGATGTTCCAAAAAAAACTGTCTTAAATCAGCTCTGTTATTTTTATCTGTTTTCCCAAGCGCCATGCGGTATAAATTCTATTGTCCTGATATTGCTGTTATTTAAAGTGATTATAACATCAAGCCGATCTTTCGGCAAAAATTCTTGTATACGTTCTGGCCATTCAATTAAACTAAGCGCCTGTGTTAAGGCTTCTTCATATCCGATTTCAAAAACTTCTTCGCTGGTTTTTAAACGATACATATCAAAATGCCAGATTGGAAACTTAGAAGATTCATATATCTGAACCAAGTTAAAAGTGGGGCTTGTAACCGTAATATCTTCGTTCATTATATGCTGAATGATATACTTTATGAAAGTTGTCTTCCCCGCCCCTAAATTTCCCTTGAACGTGACAACATCATGTTCTTTTAGTATCGCGGCCAATTTATGGGCAATTTCCTTGGTTTGATCCAGGCTAGAAAGTGTATGTTTTTGTAAAAAAAGTGTAGACATATATTTCACTATAGACAAATTTATATCCGAATACTATTGTATAGCCAAGAATTTATAAAATTTGTTATATATCATAGCGGTTCTTGTATGCGTATTTCTATACGTTTTCCCATGTATTTATAACAAGAATTAAATTCTTTAACGATATCAAGTTTCCTAAAATAATAGAGATTATAAAGTATGAGAAGTTATAAAACAGATGTTGCGATTATAGGGGCAGGTCCAGTTGGATTGTTTGCCGTTTTTGAATGTGGAATGATGAAGATGGATTGTCATGTCATTGATGCCTTATCCGAAGTTGGGGGGCAGTGTACTGCGTTGTATCCAGAAAAGCCAATCTATGATATTCCTGCGCACCCAGAAATTCTTGCTGGGGATTTAATCAAAAATCTGGAAAAACAAATTGCGCCTTTCAACCCCACCTATCATCTGGGACAAAACGTTGTTGCAATTCATCCAACAGATGACGGACGTTGGGATATCTTAACAAGCAGGGATGTAAAAATTAATGCAAAAGCCATTATCATTGCTGCGGGTGTTGGGGCATTTGGGCCAAACCGACCCCCTTTAGATAATATTGAAGATTTTGAAAATAAAAGTGTTTTTTACTTTGTAAAAAGTCGTGAACAATTCCGGGATAAAAAAATAGTCATTGCCGGCGGTGGCGATTCAGCTGTTGATTGGGCTTTGTCATTATCCGAGTTGGCTAAAAAAGTGTATGTTGTACACCGCAGACCAAAATTCAGAGCAGCCCCAGAAAGCGTATCAAAACTGGAAAAGTTGGCAAAAGGGAAAGTTGTGGAAATGGTTATCCCCTATCAACTTTCCAGTCTTAAAGGTAAAAACGGTCAGTTAGAACAAGTTGTGGTGGAAACATTAAAAGGGGAAACCAAGAATCTTGATGCAGATATATTGTTACCCTTTTTTGGATTGTCTATGAACTTAGGCCCCATATCAGAATGGGGATTAAGTTTGGATAACAGCCATATAAAAGTTTCCCCAACAACAAATGAAACATCAGCAAAAGGGGTGTTTGCCATTGGGGATGTGGCATCTTATGAAAACAAGCAAAAATTGATTTTAACAGGTTTTGCTGAAGCCGCAGCCGCGGCCCATAAAATCAGAGGCATGGTCTATCCAGATGAAGTATTCCACTTTGAATATTCTACAACTCAAGGTGTTCCGGGATCTAAATAATGCGTTTTAGAACACTTGAAATTACCCTTGGGCTTATCTGTCTTACACTTGGTTTATTGTTAATCGGGTTTGATGTTTATGAAGAAAAAATATTAGAATCCCAAAAAGAGGCAATAGAAGAATCCATTGTAGAAGAAGAGGAAGCAGCCCTAGAAGAAGCAGAAGCCATTTCTGAAGTTGCTTCAAAAGAATCAGCAATTCACATAATATCAGATGAGCCGGCTGCTTTTACAAATGACACTCCAAGGCACAAAGAATCTTTGTCAACTTTTTTAAGGCGTCAAAAATTTGATAAAAAAGAAATTGCATCCATTACATCCGCAATTTCTAAGCATCATTCTGTAAAAAAAATTGACAAGAAAAACCGCTTTTATTTTAAAAGAGTAAAAGATGAAGAATCAGGAAAATTAAGTACCGTAAAAATTATTATGATGCTTGAGGGTTCTAAAAAGAAATTGAATATTTTTCGTGATGAAGATCTGAATTTTATTGCCCCATCCCCCCCTATTCAATTAAAGAAAAAATCAATTTATGTACATGGAACGATTAAAGATAGTTTGTACCGGGATGCGTTAAAGGTGGGTCTGTCAAAATATTTAATTAATAAAATTATTAAAACATACAGCTTTTCCATTGACTTCCAACGGGGTGTAAAGCCTGGTGAAACGTTTGAAGTTATGTATGAAAAAACATACGACGAAGAAACAGGATATGTGGATAGTGGCGTCATTATTTATGCAGCCCTATATCTTGCTGGTGGGCCCATGAAAATTTATTTATATGATGCCCCCAAAGGCCAAGATTATTTTAATGAAAATGGGGAAGGTGTTCGAAAAGCTTTGCTTAAAACCCCAGTTCGTGGGGCACGCATTTCTTCTGGATATGGAAGAAGGCGTCACCCAGTTTTGGGCTATACAAAAATGCACCGTGGTGTTGATTTTGCTGCACGCAGGGGCTCCCCAATTTTGGCAGCAGGCGATGGTATTGTTAAAAAATATGGTCGTCTTGGCGGGTATGGAAATTATATTCTTTTACAACATAATGCAGAATATTCAACGGCTTATGCCCATATGCACAAATACGCCAAAGGAATTGCCCGGGGTAAAAGGGTAAAACAAGGCGAAGTTATTGGATATGTTGGTGCCACTGGAAGGGCAACGGCATCCCATTTACATTATGAAGTACACTTCAAAGGCAAGCCCATAAATCCACAAAAATTAAAGATGGTACCACATCAAATTCTTAAGGGTAAACAACTTGAAAAATACGTTACCGCCCGAGATGAAATCAGTAACGTGGTTAATTCTTTGAAAAAAAAGAAACGATAGTTTAAGGGGTAAAACACAAAGTGAAAAAGGCCCTGCCTTATTTTCGCCAAATTAATTTTTCTTGCTTGCATTGCCTTGTGCTTCTAAAACCCAATCAGGAATCGGACCTTCTTTAGATGTCTGTATGGTTGGGTTTTTTTCAAGAACATGCACCATGGGATTTTGATTGTCTAAAGATTTTTTTGGTATCTTTGGGCCTGATACAATGGCTTCGGGAAGACTTTTAATTCCACCCATTGGTTTTGTTTTAAATGAATTATCAATAGGGTCTGATATAACTTCTTTATCTGCGTTTAAATCAGGTCCTTGTGCTTGGGAAGATTTTTTTGTCTTAAGCCCTAATGTTATTTCATAAAAATTCTGGGTGCCGTCTTCTCCAAAAGCTTCGTCTATCATTTTTGCATTTTTTTCCAAAATAATAATCAACTGTGGATTTTCTATATCTTCTTCATTGACGTGATAATCTTTGTATAAATCTTCAGATACAGATTTTTCTTGTGAAGGTTTTGTAAGTTTAATAATATCCGTTTCAATTTTTGACCAGTCGGTTTCAGGGACAGTAATTGAAATTTTATTTCCAAGTTGCATGGATTCAATATTTGACAAATTATTTGTGTAAAGACGGAATGTTGTAAACCCTTCGCCTTTTTTGATTTCTATTTTTTTCAATCCAGAAGAAATAGAAGGGCTTAAAGTGGATGTTTCATCGCTTTCTGGTTTTTTAAAATTTTTGTCTTTTAATTCAATAACAAATTTTGGATGTTCTGCATCATCGTTAATGCTATAGGAATCTGAAATTTCTGCATCCGGGTGAATATCAATTTCCAGTGTTTTTTTATCCCCAATGTTTTTTATTTCATACCCTTCAAACAGTCCAACCATCAGTTCATTTTTTGCAGGAACATTTAAATTAACATCTTCGGGAATTAAAATATTTAGCTGGCTGTTATTTTTATCTAAGTTTAAATCTAAAGGCACCAAAGCATTCATTTTAAAATTAATTTTTGTTAAACCATCTGATTCTGAAACCTTGATATCAGAAATTTGAATATCTGCCTTTGCTGGAATGGAAATTGATAATAATATGATAATGAAAAAAGTACGAATTATATGCAAAGCAAGCCCCCAGTATTTCTGTAATATTTTATTCTTTTTATAGAAAACGAACAAGTTTTTTAATAACTTATTCCCGGTACAAAGTATTTTAAAGCAATAAAAAAGTAATTTATTTTATTTATTTGTGAATATTTAATATTCATAGAATCCGCAAGAAACCGAGAAATAATGCACTAAATGCATTTTCAGCATAATAGACCCGCAACATTTGATTTTGAAAATTATTATTTATTCTAGTTTATTGGCATTCCCACATGGAGTAGGAGATAAACATGAAAAAGATTTTACTGACATCAGCATTGGCTGTTGCAAATTTAATTACAGTTCCCGCATTTTCAAAATCAAGTCTTGATGGTTTTTATGTCGGAGCATCCGCTGGACATTCCAGTTTAGATGCAAAAGAAAAAATTGGGATTATAAATCCTCTTGGGCCTGACGAGGAAAAAAATACTTCACCACGTTTAAAATCAAATAATTTTGTGGGATCTGCTCATGCAGGTTATGGGTGGTCATTCAAAAACATAGGTTATTTTGGTTTGGAGTTATCAGCAAATTATGACAACCACAAAACTAAATACAATTACAGTGATAGTAGGCTGGGTAGTAACTTAGAAAGTCACCTTTCAAGAAAATGGTCATTTGGTTTTAACATCACCCCAGGGTTTTACTTAAAAGAAGATATCTTGGCCTTGTTTAAAGTTGGGGCAGTTATTTCAAAATTTAAATACAAGGCAGAGGATAACTATACTGATAATGGTGTTATTCCACCTGAAACAAGTTTTTTGGCAATTAACAAAACCAATAATCTTGCTGGATTTAATTTAGGAGGTGCCCTTAAGGTATCAATGACAGAATGTTTAAGTTTACGTTTGGATGTTGACCACACAATTTACAGAAAATTTAAAGTTTCTGAAAAAAAATCCGAAGAACATCAAGTTACAACAAATATTAAACCATCATCCACAACTATTATGGTTGGATTTAGTTACAAAGTATAAAGGAACATTATGTTTAGAATTTCTTTAGGTATATTAAGCATATTTTTTGCTTTGAATGTAAATGCAGCGGGGGTTTTTGACGGTCTTTCAGCCGGCCAGCGTAGGCTAGTGGGAAGTGTATTTCACGATGTTGTAGATGCATCATCCCCTGGAGGGGCTCTAGCAGAAAGTGCTAGGAGGGCAAAAAGTCGTACAGGTGGAAAACTTGGAGAGGCTCTTGGCCGAATAGATGTAAATCTGACACGTAGTAGAGCTGCAAAAGCAGCTGCACTACAAAGAGAAAGAGCAGAAAAAGAAGGATTAAGAGGTCGATTATTAGAAGCCGAAAGACAACGTGAGGCAGATGTATTGCGACTTAGGGAAGTATCTGCCGAACTTGAAGATAGAAGGGTAGCCGCAGAACGGTCGAGGCTAGAGGCAGAAAAATTGCAAGCAGCAGTAGATGCCGAAAGAATGCGTGCAAGAGATATAGAAGAACGTACGAAAGGCGAAAAAGCTCTATCTGCAAAAGCAATTGCAGCTGCCAGGTCAGAGTTAGCAGAAGCACATGCAAATTCTAGAAGGTTAAGAGAAGAACAAGAAAGAACCTTGGCAGACGTGCGTAGATTAGAAACGGCATCAAAGCAAGCTGAAGAACGCCATGCCCAAGTTTTAAGCCGACATCTTGCAGCAAGTGAAAAAAAGTTAAAAGATGCAGAAGCAAGAATCCAAAGAAGGTTAGATGAAAAACTTGCGGAATTGCGTGCTTCAGAAACTAAAAAAATGCATCAATCTGTGGATGCGGCCGTGGCAGAGGAAAGATCAAAAGTAGAAGCAGAATTTACAGAAAAAATGCGTCGCCAAGAAAGCGCATTGCGTCAAGCGGCACAAAAAGAAATAGATGCAAAGGTTGCAGAGTTTAGACGGCAACAAGAAGGATTAGAAGCACGTTACAAAGCTGTGCAACAACGACTGGAAAAAGAAAAAAGCGATGCGGGGTCAGCCCTAGAAAAATTAAGGGGTGAATATCGGGATCAATCAACGGCTGTACGTTCAGCAGAAATCAAGGCAGAACAAGCGCAAGCCGAAGCAACACGTGTTGCAAGAGAGTTGGAAGCCGCCCGTACAAGCAGTCGTGAGGCACAGGTTGAAGCAGCAGGAAGATTGTCAGAAGTTGAAGCAAGAGTAAGTGATTTAGAAGCAGCGTCAGAGCAAGCTGAAAGAGACCATGCGGCAAAAGTAGAAGCGATGCAAGCTGATGCAGCAACAGCCAAAGCTAAGACAGAAAAATTAGCA